>ERZ1035037.5-NODE-5-length-107731-cov-1416.450834_pt1 | contig 107731 bp, 154 predicted proteins | sample MGYA00520618_ERZ1035037 | MGnify/ENA primary metagenome ERZ1035037 (study PRJEB33766, sample SAMN09781741) | gut metagenome | biome: gut microbiome | host: Homo sapiens | place: Madagascar | study: EMG produced TPA metagenomics assembly of the PRJNA485056 data...
ATTAATAATACTTATTAATATAATTAATATAAAAATTGCATTAAACATTTTATCAGCACAATCAGGCTGCATTGCACACTTTTTTGTAGAATCTACAAAGAAATTGTACAAAATTAAACAATACGGATGTGGGGATATGTGGGGTTAAGTGGGGGATTGGGGTGGATAAAGTGGTTAGGATTAAGAGTGTGGTGGAGTGTGAATTGATAATTTATATATATAATATATATAAAAGGGAGAGTGGTGGGGTGGAATAAGGACTGGACGATAGCTCAGAGGCGATAGGAATGATGGGATAGGGTGTGGGCGATAGGGGTGGGAGATTATATTAATATATATTATATATATAGGGAGTGGGAGAGAATGACAAGAGCGGGTGTGTCAGGTGGTGGGAAGGAGTGAGATGGGTAGTTATTAGGTGGGTGTGGTGGGAGTGCTACAGACGAGAAGGAATTGGCAGCACTGTCAGGAATTGGAAACTACCCCCAGTTAATCAGGCAACGCTAAAACTGCAAAACTAACCATAATTACAATTATGGTAGCAATTTGAACCAATTTTTTACAATTTTTTTGGCATTTGGAAATAGCTGCGGATTTACATTTTTTTACATCTGAGAATGTGAACAAATGTTTAAATTTCAATGTTCGCAAGGGTAACCGCGCGACAGCTGAAAGCCTCCACACACACCTCCACAAAACACATTTACACAAACATTCGTTCCCATTTTACACAAAAAAAAAGACGGTTTTACCCGCCTTTTATCAATATCCCGCCAGCACCGCACACAGTGCCAACCACACCGGCAACGCCGCCCACGCTATTATCTTAATTATTTTATCCTTTTTCATTTTATTCTACCTCCTAAAAATAATTTAATTCAATTGTTTCTGTCAAGTCACTAACTCTCGATGCCATCGCCTCCGCCGTCAATTTCTTTAATGTTTCACGTGAAACATTTTCACGCCTTAACGACTCCAGCACTTCCCGTTTTATCTCTGCCTGTATTCGTGCCGGCAAGCAAGAAATATAACATGTCTTGAATTTCTTTGATATTCTCATCTTATTGCCCTCCTTCCTTTGATTCTAGCTTTTAAAACTGATATAATAGGTTCTTCGAGAACCCACGCATACCATAGCCAGTTCGGGCAGATGCGACGTATAAACATACGCCTTCTATATTGTTTTTCTCTTCTCTTCATTTTTTTACACCTCCTCATCTATCAATTCAATTTTTTGCATCAAAGATAGCCAATAAAACAACCTGCCATCTTCTGTAACAAGAAACTCTTTGTGGAGCCTACTATTTTCTTCCACAAAGTCATATGCCCTGCATTTTATGCATTTTTTGTCGATTACTTCTATCGTGTAATCTTCAAATTCGGCATTTTTTTCTAAAAAATTAATAAATTCTTTGACTTTCAAAGTATCTATTATTTTTTCTGTTTTCCGCATAAAATTTACGCGGTACCTATTATCGCAATCATTTTTATATTTCATTTCGTACCTCCTATAAAACTATAAAGCCATACGGCTCATTGTTTACTATAACTTCAAATATCTCCGTTGTTGATAACGGAAATGTTAACAAGTGCTTTTTAGCACTTTCAAGATTGTTAAAAACACACCCTAATGCTTCATACTTTTTTAATTGCTCGCAGCTCAAATCTAAGCCTGCATATACTTTCAACATTTCGACTCGACCTCCTATAAAACAACCATATGAATTACTAGTTTTCAAACTGTATACAAACTGTAGATTGTATACCATCTATTTGCTCTATTCTAATCACCCAAACAAATGGGTTATTGGTGTTGGCACTCTCGCGCCCTCCCGCCACCAGCGGGGCATATTATGTAGTTAGGTCAAGGGCGGGCATTAACTCCCCTTGACACTTATATAATAACAAAAAAACATAACCTTTGCACCTCCCTCAACCTCACTATTTCCAACGCCTCCAGACACTACAAATCTTGCACCAAAAATACAATCCCATATTTCCTATATATATTATACCATTAATTCCTTATCTATTACACACATACAGCCGTCTAACTGCCTTTTGCAGCTTTTAGGTATAATATATCATTAACACCGCAAAAAGTCGCTTAAAACGCAAAGTAGAGCCTTGTAATTTTATGTTCTTTGTATGCACGATAAAAACCAGTCAAAAAACTTTTATATTTTCTTTAAAAAACCGCAATAATAGCAACATTGTCTCATTTTATAACTAACTTATAACCACATACCGCAACAATGTTATATTTCTGCTTTTGTGGCTCTTGCTGCAAACCTTGTAATCATTGAATTTTCAATGATTCTAGCACCTTGCATACATTGTATACAATAACAAATTTGTTATACTTCTGCCTTGCTCCTGCACTGGTGCTATCGCCTTGTATATTTAATTATATTTTTTACCGCCTTTATATATACTTATTCACTCCATTGCATAAAACACTATATATTATACATAATTTTATCATTAATCATTAAATATTGTATAAATCACGCATATTTTTTAAAGTATAATATATCCTTAACTTAAAAAAAATCGCTTAAAACGCAAAATAGGCGGTTTCACACTTTATTAGACTAAAGCGGGTATTTGCTGCCAGTATAGAGCCACTTTACTTTAGTGTACTAAAGCACTAAAGTACCGGTATATATAGTGTATACAGTACACAATAAAGCCTGAAGTTTCCACTTTAAGACTTTAATCAATTAAAGCGATAAACTGCCAATACTTTAGCGTGCTAAAGTGATAACGTAATAAAATCTTGTATACAATATACTGCATACTGTACACAAGCCACCACACTTTAGCGCATTAAAGCAATGCAGTCTTAAAGTCGTGTATACAGTATTCGATATATTGCATACAATCACTTTACTGAATTAAAGCAATGCACTTATAAAGCATTAACACTGTATTGCATTACTGCGTTACTTTAGCATAGTAAAGTATACTGTATTCAATAGCAAACTTATTGCAATTGACCGCAAATTAGTGTATAATATTGCTATAGCAAGAAAGTACAAAAGCACTGCAAAAAAGTACAATGTTGCGGCGTATCTTGAAAATACCATATGCACCATTTTTTACCAAAAAGGCAATTTTACAATTAATGGCAATACAGGCAGAAAATGGTAATTGCGGATTTACCAAAAAATGTCAGAAGAAACGGGGAAAGGCAGTATAAAAGGTAAAGCGCGCGTATAAAATCCCCCGAGGTGCTGCAGTTTGCGGTTGTGAGATGGGACAAGATATATAAGATATTGTATTGATTATATATCTTATCTTTAAGAAAAAAAATAAAAAAAATATTAAAAAGGTATTGACAAGGTTGTTTCAATCTGTTAGTATATAATCAAGTTAAAACAAGTTATTTAAACAAATTAATTTTTAAAGCCTTTAAAGGGCAATTATAAGAGGTTAAAAATGTATATCAATGTAAGAAAAGAAATGGATTTTACAGACTTTGAAAGGGAGTGCCACTCAGGCGCTGAGTTTACTCTTGCACGGATAGCAGAAGAAGGCAAGAAAAACAGATTTATTGAGCTGCTTAAAGACCTTTACGAAGGTGTGACAATAGACGATGCGCCAACCTTAACCGCAATTAATGATTTACTCCGTTTTGACGGGGATTGGGTATTGGAGCAGCTAGATATTGACCTTGTCAAAAAGTACGACATTGACGAGCTAGACGGCGAAAACTATTATAACGCACTTGAAAACTATGTCAACGAGTTTGCGCCGTATGATGAGGGTATGAACAAACTCAAAAACTGGTTATGGGAAAAATGCGGATGCAGTGCAACAAACTGGACTGTTGGAGTAATCAAAACAATTAAAAATGCTATCGCTGAAAATTCCATTATATTTGATGCGGACGGAAACATAATGGACGATTAATAAATCAAATCTAAAATTGAAAATCAGAAACGAAAATCAAAATCAATTCTGATTTTCAATTTTCAAAATCGAATTTAAAAATCAAATTTTAATTTCAAACTGGAGGTACAAAATGTTAAAATCTATATTATCAATTGCCCTTGCAGCCCTTATCACATCAGGAACACCGGCTGCACACATTGACGCAATGACAGCGACAAAGATAAATAACTATACCGAAAACAATATCAAATATACTGCATTTGCAACGTCTGATGGCAATATGTGGATAACTGAAGGCAAATATGCAAAAGGCAAATACTGCATTATATTTGACAATAAAGGCACAAAGTCGGTATACGATGATGAAATTATAAAAATAATCAAAATTAAATAAAAAAAGGCTTGACAAGGCGCAAAATGTTTGATAATATATAATCAAAGATAAAACATTATTCAAACCATAGGGGGATTTAAAAAATGAAAATTAAAAGCAAATTATTATTGCCAGCTGGTACAATAATTAATCACAACGGCGAATTATTAGAAATTGGGGAATATTCAAACCACAGGGGAGCATATAGTTGCTATTCGACAGAAGAAGGCGCAAACATTCCAGTTTATAAACCAATTTGTGAATTGACAAAAAACGACATAAAAGGGGATGAAATCGAACATCTGCCAGACATCAGAGTAACAGTCAAAAATCATCCTACAAGTTGCAGCGTGTTTATTAATCTATGGCAGACTATAGACTTAAAATATAATAAGAATATTCACACAGACGGAATAAAAATTGAAGATAAACTTGACGCAGAAGAATATGCGGAGGCAGACGTTGAAAATATATTGTCAGATTTGATAGAGTCGTTATATGTAGGTTTTGTGCTGACAGATGAAGAAATCGAATTTTTAAAGTCTAAATTGACATTTTATTACAATGTGTACAGGAGGTAAGAAATGGATATTAAAGATTTAGAAACTTTAACACCATTCTCAGAAATGGAATTAATTGGAATTGATGAGGCAGAAGATACATATTGAACGGAGGAGAACAATGGAAAAATATTATATTGAAAATGCGAATAAAAAGATGTTAAGACTTTTACAAGTAGAAAAGAAAAAATATATTGATTTTATGTTTAACAAACAAAATGAAATGATTAATACCGCAATGACAAGCGGAGAAAATGCAACAGGTTGGATATTGGGAAATTATGGCGGTAATATTCAGAAAACAACAGCGCAACAGGAATTTCACAAAGACCTTGATGTAATGTTTAGACCTAAATTTGAACAGGCGGGATATACAATTATTGGAAATATAATTAAATGGTAAGGAACAAATAAATCTAAAATAAATACTTGACAGGCTTGCGGATTTGTGATAATATATAATCAAGTTAAAGCAAGGCGCAAGCCTTAAAAATAGGAGGTACAAAAATATGAAACTTAGTGTTGTAGACAAAACAATTATAACAAATTTGAAACTAAAGGAATTAAAAGAGGCAACAGGCAAAGAATTGGCAAAAACCAATTATTGGAATTATGAAAATCAGATGGCAACAATGGAGGATGGCAGCGAATATCTTGTATTAACAGACGGGGAGGCAGACGAACGAGCAGAAGAGGAAATTAAAAACTGCCTTTGGGCTTTTAATGCTGATTTTATTATTGAACATATGGCAGATGTACCATATTCAACAGAACTTGCAAATGCAATCAATCAAATGCAATCAAGCCTTTGTGAAAGTGCAAATGATATTGTTGCAGCAATGGTTGACGATGTGGAAGAGTTTTGCGACGATGCTATCGTTGCAGATGGTAGAGGACATTTTATTGCGTGGTATGATGGCGAAGAGATAGAAACAGAAAACTTCTTTATCTATCGAATTAATTAGGAGGCAGCCAATGAATAAAACACCTTTGCAGCATCTGCCTTGTCAATCTGACATTTTGCGTTTGTTAAATACAGGCGCAAAAGTGCAGCTGGAATATAATCCGAAAACAAAGGCGGTTTATATTTCAGAAATAAAGAGAAAAAAAATAAATATTGTACTTGACGAATAGGAGGCAAAATGATAAAAGTTAAATATATAGAAAGACATTTTATTGATAAATACAAGTGCGTTGACTATGAGAAAGAGTTACAGGCGCAAAGTTATTGGAAGTCTGGAAATCTATACTATTTTAGACTTAATGAATTTAATTATAAAAGTTTAGGAGATGATGAAATAATAAACCTTAAAGAAATTTAAACCAGTTTAAATACTGGTTTATTTTTTTATTCTCTTTATTCCTTGCACTACTTCTGCGTTGCCTTTACCCGTTTTTCGGTATCTACAAGCCATATACGGACTTCTAACGGACTTTTTGCCCTTTGTCGATAGATTATACCTTTTTAATAAAAAGTCGCTTAAATCGTCTATTATAAGCCTTAAAACGCAAATGCTGCCGGAATGAAATATTTTTAAATAAATTTAAAAAAGTGCTTGACAGGCGGCAAGGGAACAGCTGTTTTTTTTTATTCCTTTTACTGCTCCAGTCTGATATACAAACTTCCATATTTTTACAATTCACATCTTTTTTTTTATGTATACAGTACACAACCAAGTCAAGCGTTTCCTACCATTTATTTACAATTCAATCTGCTTTCTACATCTGCTCCGGTGCTTTTGCCTGTTATTCTTATGCTAGAGTACATATATTAAGTTTTAACGGAGTTTTTGTGGTTTGTGGTATAATATATCATTTAATATAAAAAGTCGCTTAAAAGGGCAAATAAAGGCTTATAATGGGATTAAAAAAAATATTATAAAACTACTTGACAGCGGCGCAAAAATTTGTTATAATAAAGAAAATTAAATAATATGCTCAATCAATAAGTCGGTTTGATTGCTGCGTGGAATGGCAAAAGTTGGAATTTTGAAGTCGCAAACACTCAACCTGCAAAAAATTAAATTGGGAATAATTTACAGGAAATTTGTGTCAAAATTGGTAAATATTGACAATGTGCAGACTTTAGCAAGGTAAAGTGTTAAAGTGTTAATGCTTTAATTCGGTAAAGCGATAAAATGGCAAAATTTGTAAGCAAAATCGGGGCGATATGAATTTTGGGGTAATCGTGCGATTTAAAATTCCCCCACAGGGTACAGATAGGTAATGGCGTATATGAAATTGCCACAGTAACAAAATTATTATTGACATATGCTTATCATTATGGTATAATAGTGATACGATAAGCGATAAAGTTATTAAAGGAGGTTTATTATGAACATTAGTAAGGAAATTTTAAACACGATTGATGGATTAGGTGAGCGGTTTGGTGTCGTGATTGATTGGAGTAAGGAGAATGTATATCCACAGGTTGCAGATTTATGCAAGAGGTTTATAGATTATAAGCTCGTTGCTCAATGGATTTGGTTTGCGATATTTGTTGCGATATTGACTACAGGGATTGTGTGGATGGTGATGATGATTAGGGATAGACGAAATTTTGTCAAAGAGGTTAAATTGAGTGGTACATTAGGGTTAAAAGAAAAGATTAAAAGCAGACGGGATTTATATTATTGCAATTATTATTATGTCTTACATAAAGAAACAGGTGGCTACAGCACAGATGAAATTAACCCTACACTTTTAGGCGAATTATCTATTGTGGGTATATGTAGTTGCTTCATTGCGGGGATAACAGGTGTTATTTGTAGTCTTGTACTTTTAATAAAGCTATATATAATTCCTGAGATAATCATTATCAACTATCTGACCTCAATGTGGAATAGCTAATTAATTTTCAAATTCAAAAACGAATTTGAACATCAAACTCAATATCTAAATTAAAAATGAAAACCAAAACTCAAATTCGATTTTCATTATCGAAATCAAAATTCAAAATCAAGAAAGGAAATCAAAAATGAAAAACGAAAATCTAAAATCAACTTTAAAAAACGGTAGCGTTATCCAGACTAAAAATGGGGATGCAGGATTTATAATGGATAATAAAATCTGGTTTGTTATTGGACTTGCAGCGGGTTGCAAGGACTTCTTAGATAATTATGACGATGACTTAACCCACCTTGATGACAGCGGATTTGAGGGGCAGTGGGATATAGTCAAGATATGGCACAATTGCAACGGATTCAGCCCCGATGCAATTAACAACATAAGGCAGAACCGCAAACCAGCTTGGGAACGCAAAGATGAATGTCCGACCGAAGATTGTGGCATACCACAGCCACTTATATCCAAAGCTGCTTTTGTGGAATTTATCAATACACTCCACACCTTTGAAAACAAGCTCGGCACCCTAACCACTACAATACGTGATGACAATGGTGGCAGATGGGACTTACCTACATTCGCTGATGAGCTCGAAAGCAAATATGTTGCATTACTTTCCAACCTGCTCCGCATACCATACGGAAAAGATGATGATTTATTCAACTGGTGCTTTGCCGATGAGTGTGGTACAAGTGACAACCCATTATCATTTGAGGGTGAACAGCTCACAGCCGAACAGGTATACGAAAAATTAATCTCAAAATAGGTTTTTCCTATTGACAAACAGGCTCTCTTGTGGTATAATAGGTGTATAGTAAGGAGGGAAACAAAATGTTAAATACTTATTTAAACACATTAAAATCAGCAAACACAAGAGAGTCTTATGCTCGTGCAATCAATAACTATCTTGAGGCTTGTGGCGGCAAAATTACATATATGAGCTACCTTAATTGGATTGGTGGTTTAACTGACAAATCAAGCGCAACTCAGCATCTTTATGAAACCGCAGTGTGCGGATATATCAGATTTTTATATGACCTTAATGAGCTCGATTCAGAAACTTATATGAAAATCTCAACACATAAGCGTGCAAGAGTGCATAGCAAAGAAAAACTCTCAATCACCAAAGAGCAGGTTGCCGAAATGATAACAAGCGGTCGCAATCCTAGAGAAAAGGCAATGATGGCTTTGCTGTTCTCAACAGGTCTGCGTGTGACCGAGCTCATTAACATCAAACTTGATGACCTCAAGAGCGATATAATCCAAATTAAGCGTAAGGGTGGCAAATATAGCCACATCTACCTTAATGATATATCAAAACAGATGCTTGCATATTATCTTAAATACCGCAAGGATTGCGAGTGTGATAACCTATTCGTATCAAATCAGGGAACGCCAATGCGTAGGCAGATGATAAATGATATGATGAAAATTATTGCAAAGCGTGTGGGCGTTGATGTTGAGGCTATTAATTTTAGCACACATTCAGCTAGACATACTTGCTTAACCCTTATGTCTGAGGCGGGAGTTCCGCTTGAGGTTATGCAGCAGGTTGCAAGTCATAGCAGTGTTGAAACAACAAGAAAATATATAAGCATAAATGAAAGCAGAGTTAAAGATGCTATGAGGGCGATGGAATTTTAGGAGGTTAAAATGCAAAAGGTTAATAGGGAAAGGTTTGAATGGTTAAAACAGAAACATTATGAGCTTTGGGATTGGTTAAGCAAGAATCCCGATAAGAGTAAATATGATTGGTTTGCTTTGGATAAGAATAGAGGAATGATAGCTAGCAATAAATGTTTTGCTTGTCAATTTGATTTAGAGGCAGCAGGAGATAAATCTTGTGCAAGATGCCCTATTGGGTCTGGTAAAGCAGTAATTGGAGAAAGTTGTTTAGGTGGGTTATATGAGAGATATATGAAGGCAAAATCTAATTATCTTATAAGCGCAACATATGATTTACGTGCTGAAGTTATTGAACTAGTCAAACAGATTCGTGACTTGCCTTGGAGCGAGGAATATGTGGAGGATAAAGAAATGAACAATGAAAACTATATCGTAATTAATGGCAAAAAAGCTGAACTTACTGAGGAGCAGTTAAAGCAGTTAGGCATTGAGGTTGGTAAGAATAAGAGGGAGAGAGTCAAAGTGGGAGATATGTTTTTCTTTGTAGATAGAAGCAATTGCATAGATTTATGCATTGATAATAGGGTTCCCCATTCAAATTACTGCTATGATACCCACAACTACTTCAAAACAGAAGAAGAAGCAAAAGAATATGCGGAGGTTCTTGAAATCAAGCGCCAGCTTATGAAATTTGCCGATGAGCACAATGGAGAGATAGATTGGAATGATTGTCGTCAATCAAAATATCTTTTAAATTACGATTATACAACTAGTAATTTAACTACTTGTCGGACTTATATGGGGAAAATAGCTGAAACAATATATTTTACATCAACAGAACTAGCACATCAGGCTATAGACACAATCGGCAAAGACAACATCACCAAATACTTAACATACAACTACTAAGGAGAATATATGGACAAAGAACTATTTATTAAAAACATCAACGCTATTAAAGCCCTATGAGATAAAATTGATGAACTCAATAGCGTCACTGATGGAGCAATCGCTTTATTTGAAATCAATGAAATCTTTGACGTTACAGATGGGCTGATAAATTTATTAAGGCTCCAAATGTGCGGTGGAGATGGGGATATAGTATATTTTATGTGTGAACTTAACTTTGGCAAAGATTATACAGATGGCTGTATGGTCGATGTAGACGGAAATAATATCGACATTAGCACTGTAGAAAAATTATATGATTACCTTATGAACAAACAGATAATGATGGCGTTTGAGCAGGACGAAGAAATCCGCTCAACGCCTGTAAATTAGGAGACATTATGAGTATATGGTTGGTTATTGTTATTATAATAGAGTGTCTAGTAATTGAATTTCTTGCTATGGTAGGAGAAGTTAGACGGGAGATTGAGAAAGGAGAGTAAAATGTGTTTTCTAGCATTTATTGGGGGCTTCTGCCTCGGAGTAGGCTTTTGTATAGTTGTGCAAAATAAAAACAATGGCGGTGGTTATGGTTGGTAAGAAAGGAGTAATATATTGAGTGCATTATATGAATTAGACAAGGCGATTTATGAGGTTATTGAACAGGGTATGAGCGTTGATGAGGAAACTGGTGAGATTGTATGGGATGAAGATAGTTTTGACCAGCTCGTAGCCGAACTTGACACAAAGCGTGAGAATGTAGGGCTGTATATTAAAAATTTGACCGCAGAGGTTGATATGCTTAAAGCCGAAGAAAAGAATTTAAAAGAACGCAGACAGGTCAAGGAACGCAAAATTGAACGCCTAAAGGATTATCTGACACGCTCGATGGAACTTACAGGCGACAAATCGCTTGAAACCGCAAGGATTAAGATGTCATTTAGGAAGTCTACAAGCGTGAATATTATTGATATTGATGAAGTGCCGGAGGTCTATGTTAAAGAAAAGATTGAGTATACACCTGATAAGGCGTTAATTAAGAAGGCATTGCAGGCGGGTGAACTTGTAACTGGTGCCGAACTCAAAGAAACGCAGAATTTGCAGATTAAGTAGGTGATATAATGGATGGACTTTGGGAAATCATAGAAGATAAACAAGCTAATAGACTACAGGTTGTAATGCCTTTTCAAACAAAAGAAGGAACTAAAAATCGCATTATATACACTGGGAAGAAACCTTTAAATGTAGATATTACAACATTCGTTATAGAACACAATAATGAAATAATCAAGAAGGCATTTGAAATAGCACAGTTAAAAAGTGAGATAATAACTTGCAAATTTGTAGAATAAGGAGAAAACAATGGAAGATATTAAAACAACTTACACAGTGGCAGGCAAAGAATTTGACACCTATGAGGCAGCTATAGCCTACAAGAAAGAACTTGACAACAAAGATAAAAACAAGCAGTCGCTACTTGATGACATTAAGAAAATGCATGAGGATTTACTTATCCTAGTAGACGAATATCAGGAGAACTACGATACAAAAGAGGATAAGGATGATTTACTTAGGAAGTTAGATATGCTCGATGATGGTGGTACTATCAGCATAAAGCTCAACATGGATAAGCTGGAAGATGAATTAAAAGATTTATTAAAAACATTAGGATTATAATAAAGGAGAAAAAGTATGGCAAAAGAAGTAAAAGAAATTAGACAGACATTTAGCACATTAAAGGCAGTTGGGATTTTAAAAGAGCAGGATTTAAAAGTTGAAACCAAAAAGTTTGACGATGGCGAAGAATATCAGACCTTAAGCGGAAATATTGTGATATCTGTCAATGGAGCCGAACACAAATTTAGAATTTGGATGAATGACCACTTTGCAAGTTTAAACGATAATGGCAAACATAAGGGCAATAGCTCATATGACAATACTGTTAAACTTATGGACACACCAAAAGGAGCAACCCCAACCATTGAATTAAGTCTTAGAGCCGAAAGATTTAATGACTATATGGGCAAGGACAATAAACTTCACAGCTTTGATGATATAAGTGTTAATGAGGCTAAGATTATATCCGATGAAGCGGAACATATGTTTGAGGGCAAGATTGAGGGTGTTGTATATTCAATCAGACCTGAGATTGTCAAAGAAGAAGAAACAGGCAGGCTTATTATAACATTTGTGGGTGTTGGATATGGACAGAAAGCATTGCCGCACACACTGTACGTAGGAACTGAGGATGCTGATTATTTCAAAGACGAATACGAGATAGGCAGCTGTTGTACACTTGATATTGAGATAGCTAGCAAAGAGTATGGCGCAACAACTACTCAGACTACTGGTTGGGGTAGAAAAGCCAATGTAAGTAAAGGTTTTACTAGGATTGAGTGGACTGTAATTGGTGGTGACCCAGCATATGATGAAGAACAGGTTAATAAAAAAGGCGAGCCACTATTCATCTCGCAGGCAGACATTAAATCCCTCATGGAAGCAAGAGATATTATGCTTGAGCAGATTGAAAAAGAGGGTTACAAAGGTGGTAATAAGGGCGAGTCTAAGCAGGGATTAAAAGCAATGAATAAGCCTGATGTTGATTTAACTGATGTTGAGTGTCCGTTTTAGGAGGTGAGTAGATATGGCAGATATATTTGATATTTTTAACCCACCAAAGACCAAGGTCATTAAAGGTGTAGAGGGCAAGATGATGCTTGTACACAGTAATTCAGTAAAGTGTGGTAAGACAACAGTAGGTTCACAGATGCCTAAACCATTTTATCTAAGATTTGAACAGGGTGCAAACTTTATTGACGGTATGCCATTTGCTCCATTAACCTCGTGGTCTGATTTTAAAAAAGTTGCAAAAGAGCTTGTTAGTAATAAAAAAAGAAAAGTTGTCATTGATGGAGTAGAAAAGGAATTAACTGCAAGAGAACTTTACGAAACACTTATCCCAGATACATTTGATGTGGCTATCAGATGGTGTAGAGATTTTGTATGTTCTAAGTATGGTGTAGACAAACTTGGAGATGGCAATGGTGGTTACGGTCTGTGGCAGGAATTTGCAGATGAATGGTTTAGAGTGTGGAACCCACTTATGAATGCAGGGTATTTTATCTACGGCATATCCCACTCGGAAATTAGAAAAGTTAAAGATGGCAGAACTGGCGAGGAAGTAGAAAAATATGCTCCAAAGGGCGATAAGAGAACCATTGACCCGATTATTGAAATGGTTGACTTTATTGGATATGTTAAGGCAAATGGTGTTGATGAAGAGGGGAATGTTATCCCGTCAAGTATTTATTTTGCTGAAACCGATGAGTATCTTGCGGGTTCAAGACTTGACACAATGCCAACCGAAATAAAGGTATTCTCTGCTGAAAATATTCAGAATGCCATCAAGAAAGCAATCGAGGATAAAGAAAAACAGAGTAAGAGTGTGGCTATTACATACGAGGAAAAACAAGTGGCTGAAAGCAAAAAGGAATGGACTCACGATGAAATTCTTAATGCAATCAAGCCTTATATGGAACAGCTTTGGGCTAAATATCCTGATGATGTGAATGATATTATTGCCGAAAATCTTGGTGAGGGTATTAAGGTTAGTGAAACTACTAAAAAGCAGATACCACAGCTCGAAATGGTGCTGTTTGACCTTAAAAATCTAACTGAGGACAAAAATGAAAAAATTAAGTAAATAAATTATATCCACCCTGTTTAAGGGTGGATATTTGAGGTGATTATGTTTGATAAAAATGATATAATAGGAAAAAGATTTGGTAGATTGGTGGTTCTTGAATATTCGCACATTCGCAAAGTGCCTTGTGGGAACTATAAACATTATTATAAGTGTAAATGTGATTGTGGGAATGAATGTGTTTGCGATAGGGGACATTTAAAGACAGGGCATACTCAGTCTTGCGGTTGTAAGCAGAAAGAAAGTGTGATTAAAAAGAATATTGAAACAGCTACTAGACAAGGTGATGTTGTTAAATATAAAAGATTATACAACTGTTGGATAAAGATGTTAAATAGATGTGAAAATAAAAAAGATGTTGCATACCATCGTTATGGTGGAAGAGGTATAAAAATTTGTGATGAATGGCATAATTGGTCTGCATTTAAAGAATGGTCTTTAAATAATGGATACTCTGATGATTTAACAATAGACAGAATTAATGTAAACGGGAACTATGAACCTCAAAATTGCAGGTGGGCTGATAGAATAACTCAAGCAAATAACACTAGAGCTAATAGGTATATAGAATACAAGGGAAAAGTGCAAAGTTTAGCCAGTTGGTGTAGAGAATTGCATAAAGAAAAGTTTTATGACCTCATTAGAGATAGGCTTAATAGGGGCTGGAGTGTAGAAAAAGCTTTTAATGAACCTGTAAAATAAACCACCCCATTCTACCCACCCTCTGTGGTGGGTATTTTTCTTATTGACAAACCACCTATTTTGTGGTATAATAGACTAAAAGGTTAATTAAGGAGGTTAATTATGAAATTTATATTATCATCAACAAGTTTTGGCTATAACCCACAGGATTTATTAAAAGATTATCCTTGTCTAAAAGAGTTCAAGATTTCTGACTATGAGTATAAGGATGATGAGGGAAATACTTTCGCCTATCTTGAAATTGAATTAAACGATATATCAGAATTACAGGAACTATCAGATAAGACTGATAAGAATATAATAATTACAAAGAGATTCGCCGATGAAAAACCAGAACTGGAGATATATGACGACTGGAGAGAATAGGAGGTCAATATGGAACTTATACTAAAAATAATCAACACCAGTTTAATCTATAACAAAGCGTGGCAGGCAGATAGAAAGAATACACGAGTATCAACAATGTTGCTTGCCATATATGCAATAGGTGTGGCTAGTATCGTTATGTTGACCAAAATTATGTTTTAGGGGGTTGAGATTGATATGTATGTGGCACAAGGATTAATTTTAGCTTTGGCTGTAATAGGATTTATAGTATTGATTATGTCTGAATGTTATTTCATTTGGTCTTGGCGAGAAACAAAAGAACGCTTTTATCTAGGCACGAGCATTATAACCGCAATCTTAATAATACTCTTTGGTGTTGGACTAGGTATTTGTGTTGTAGATTATATAAGAGGTGTGTGATGATAGGAACAGATGGAAAACCAGTTAATTGTGAATGTAATATTTATAATGGAGCAACACCATTATCATCACGAGATGATGAAGTTGGCAAACTTGATAAGGAGAGAGTAATGCAATATAATATAGAAAAAGCAATATCGAATAAGTTCTTTGATTGCCATAAAAAACCCAAATTAGCAGAGGTTCATAGCAATGCTTATGATTATACTTCTTATGTAGATGCGTGGAGTGAAGTGCTCAACAAGCCCAAAATTCGTACTCCTTTGTTTGATTTAATACATGGTTTAATTTTAGGAGAAATATTAGAAGATATAAAGGAGAATCAATGAGTACAACAACCTGTAAACTTTGTGGCAAACGCAGAGAAAAAGACAATATGCAACGCTACAACAATTACTATTTCTGTGATGAGGTTTGCATAGCTGCCTTTAAAAAACAATCCGCAGACCGCCTTGCCCTTACTGACTATATCCAGTATCTATATGGTACATTCCCTACCAAAGTCACAAGACAGATGGAGGAATATAAAAAACAGGGTATGACATATAAGGGACAGGAATTATCATTACGATACTGGTATGACACCCTTGAACACGAATTTAATGCCGAGCAGGGTATTGGCATAATACCTTATATATACGATGATGCAAAGCGATTCTTTATGGATAAGCAAAGGATAGCTAGGTGTGCCAATGATATGCAAGAGGATAAGATTGTACGTGTGGGCAAGAATAAGAATGTAGCATTAATGAAATATAAGTTAAGGAGGGATAAGGATGAGTAGGTTTTATCAGACCAATAATGATGTTATATTAAATCTTGATAAGATTTTATATGTCCGCAAGAATGGATTTTGCGTAGATGTTATTTATGGCATAAATAATTGTAGTGTTCAATATTCATTTAACAATATGGTAGAAAGGAATAATTTCTTTAATGAATTGGCAGAAAGTCTAAAAGTGGTGACAGAAAATGATTTACGATAGAGTTTCAGCCTCAATCCTGCTCGCAATGTTAATGAACAATCCAACAATCTTGTACAATCCACGCTACAAAATATCACGCAAAGACTTTGCCCCCATCTTGTTCCACTATTATCTGTTCGGGTGCATTGAGAATATTGCCTGTACTGGTGTTGAGGAGATTGATGCTAATGCAATAACCGCATTTATCACAAGCAGCGACAAATACAAAGAACAGTATAATGTGCTTAAAGATAATGATTATGTAGATTTTATTGAACAGTATAAAGACATTGTTGCAAAGGGCGACAAGACCGCAGAGTTTTATTACAACAATGTTAAAAAATACTCCCTTGTGCGTGAATATAAAGATAAAGGGTTTGATATTACTGAGATATATGACGAGGGCAAAGATGAGAGCGAGGAAAAGCAACACCTTAATGGTATAAGTATTGATGAGATATTAAATCATTTTGAGCGTATTCAAGTGGAATTAAGTAAGGAATATGGGAGTGAGGCACCCGTTGAGGAGAGTTGGGTTGGCGATAATACTGCGGAATTGCTTGAAATATTTAAAGAAAGCCCTGCGGCGGGCTGTTGTTTTAATTCTCCTTACTTATCCACAGTGTCGGCAGGGTGGCAGAGAGGGCATTTAATCTTGCGTTCAATGCCTAGTGGAACAGGAAAAACAGCTCAGGCTATTGGTGATTTATGTCTGGTATGTGCAAAGAAAATATGGGATGTCAATAAACGTAAATATGTTGATAATCCGCAATATCAAGGCAAGGGATTTTACATCCACACTGAGCAAAAGCAATTTGAGGAAATACAACCTAGATTTTTGTCGTATCTATCTAATGTGGAGTGCTATCGTATAATGGCAGGACAGCTCACTAAAGAGGAGGAGCAAAGGGTTATTGAGGCAGGCGAGATACTTAAAGATAGTGGAATAAGGTTGATAAATCTGCCTAAGTTCACAATGCAAAGTATTAGAGATACGATAAAAACAATGGTGTTGCAATATAACTGCACCTATGGTGTATTTGATTATATCTTTGACAATACCTTTTGCATGCAGGAATATCGTAGTAAGGTAGGCAATAGTGGCAGACAGGATATGATGTTCTTGGCAGTCGCAACAGACCTAAAAGAAATGGCAGAAGAGTTTAATATAGGTCTTATGTCAATGACACAAACCAATGGCAAAGAAAAATCTGCAATGATTATTGACGAGGGGTGCGTATTTGGCAGCACACAGATGAAGAATAAAGTAGACACAGGTGTAGTCAGCATGTATCCAAAGAAAGCCGAACTCGAAATGATTGCACCTCTAATCGAAAAGCAGAACTTTAAAGTAGAAAAGATTAATATTGTGACAAGTGTGTACAAGGGCAGATACAATAAATATGGGGTTGCCCTCAAAATATGGCAACACCTAGACAGAAACACAGGTCGCATAATAGATTACTTTTGCACTAATGTAGATAATGAACCGGTGCAAGTTGATAGGACAGTGTTGGAGGGGGTTGAGTTGGTATGAGTTTAATTTATGTAAATCTAAGAGCTCCGCATCTAGTAAATTCGTGGACTATATGTTATTTTTGTGATAAAGATGAGGATAAATGTGAGCTTAATTCTAAAGAGTGTTTTGCTCAATTTGAGAAAGATGTTTACAGCGATATATTTAACGGAACTTCGTGGATATGCGATTGTTGTTCCGCTAAAGGGACAAACGAATGTAGGGGCGATAGATGGTGTCAAGATGAATTAAAGAAAACTGTTTATACTGAATTAACTAGGCAAAATATTGAGATACCAGAATATTTTAGAGATTACACATTTAATAAAGAAAAATGTGAGGAATGGGCTAGAAAACTACTTGACATTACCTATATTTTATGATATAATAGGGTTATAAAGTTAAAGAAATAATTTATAGGAGGTTTGTTATGTCAGATTTATTAGATAGAATATCAGAACTTGAACAGCAATTGGCTGTGCTAAGAGCCGAAGCTGAGAAAAAGGAAAAAGAAAATAGTAAAAGATGGAGAGCTAATAAGTATGAGGATTATTGGTATGTTAGTGATTGTGGAATAGTTATAACAGAAGAAGATATAAGAAGTGCAAATAGTGCCATTGATAATTACCGTTACGACACACATAATTATTTTCAAACCGAAGAGGAAGCTCGGAGATATGCTAAAGTGCTTGAAACAGAAAGACAGTTAAAGAGATTCGCTGACGAACACAATGATAAGATTGATTGGAGTGATAATAATTCAGTTAAATACTATTTAAGCTATCATTATGATGCGTATTCAACAAGCGTAGATGCTTGCTGGATAATAAGAGAACCAAGAGTTATATATTTTTCATCGAAGAAAATTGCACAACAGGCAATAGATGAAATCGGAATAGATAAGATTAAAGAATACCTTACATATGAATGGTAGGTGATATGATGGATAAAAATACAATCGAATTTATGACATATGAAGAAGTGACCGCTGCTATCAAAACAATTCGTGAATATTGTGGTGAACGATTAGGTTGCTCGCTATGTCCAATAAAGGAATGGTGTGTAGCCTGTGCGAATGAACAGCCATCAGATTGGAGGGTGTAATGGAATACAGACCACTTACATTAATTGAAATGATATGCAACAGATGTACTTATAAAGCAGAGAGAGATTGTTTTAAAAATACTTGTTCACTTAAAGAAGAGATAAAGGAGATGCTTGAAAAGATTGAAAGACTTGAGAAAAAAAACAAATCTTTAGCAAGTAAAGCCAAGTTTTGGGAAAGCGAAGCAAATGCTTCAAAATATGAGGAGTATGCGTAATGAGTGATATATATTATAGAGATAACGAGATAAGGTTCGTATTGTCAGACCGAGTTGCTACTGGTGTAGACTGTGACAAGGTGCATTATAGTAGTGTGAAAATATACATAGGTGATAAAAAGTATCCTACTATAGAAAGCGAAACATTACTGGAAGCAATTAAACAGTTTGACCATTGGTTAGAATTTTATCATATGGGAAGTAAGGTGGAATAAATTATGAATAATTATGAATATTATAAAGAAAAAATAGATGCGTTATGGGAAGATAACCGTAAAATAGCTATAACTATAAATAAAGATACAGATAAAATTGGTGATTGTGATAAGACAGATTGTAGTTATTGTCTATTCTCAGTTCGTCATAGTGGAGGGGACTCTTGTAAGATAAATCGTGAAAAATGGCTAGTTTCAGAATACAAAGAACCTGAAATTGATTGGTCTAAAATTCCAGTCGATACGCCTGTGTTAGTGTCTAATGATGATACAAATTGGGTGCGTAGACATTTTGCAAAAGTAACCAGCTTAGGTATAATATGGGTTTATAGTGGTGGGGGAACAAGTTGGACTGCTGATACGAATCCTATAATAGGGTATAAGTATGCAAAATTAGCGGAGGTGGAATGATGAAATTGTTTACACTAACAAGTGACAAGTTACCCACAGAAAGTGGCTATTATGTGGTAATTACAAAATGTAATTGGATTGAGACATATCTATATAGTAATAAATACAGTGTGTTTAATGTACACGATTCTAACAGTGAAGATGAAGCGAATAAATACGCAATACCCGTTATAGCTTGGTGTCCGTTGGAGGATTTTATGAAAGAAATAGGTTACGAGGTGGAATGATGAAGTATAGAACAAAATTAGTAACAGTAGAAGCGTTTAAGTATGACGGAGACTTGATGGATAAAGACGGGAATTATTATGTTCCTCAGTGGGCGGTGGAAGCGCATAAAAATGGAACACTGTTCTATGGTTGCGGAGTAGGTGGAGACGAGTTATTTATTGAAGTGACACCTGAAAGTGTTTATCGTGTCAGTGTGGGCGACTACATTGTCAGAAGTACAATAGGCAAGATTTATCCTTGCAAGCCTGACATATTTGAACAGATATATGAGGAATGGAGTGAAATGTGTCAGATAATCGACAAACAAACTACAGTTTATGATATAGACAGGATTGTGAAACAATTAGACAAGGCAAGTGATTGTTACGAATGTAACGAACAGGGTAGAGAATGTGTGCGAATGATAAATTTGACAGAAGCTGTGGAAATAGTGAGAGGTGAGTAGAAATGATAATAGTATGTGACAGGTGCAGAAAAAAAACACTGTTGATTTTAAAGACAAAAAAGATTGGACACATATAGAAACTTCTGAAAAGAAGATATATGGGATAGTAGGAGATTACTATCTTTGCAAAAAATGTTCAGATGAATTCTACAAGTTTTTAGATAATGAGGCAGGTGAGCAGGAATGACTAGAGAAGATATGAAATTAGTTGAAGCATTAAAATATTGGTGTGATACAAATACAGAATGCGGTGTAACTCATATACCGAGTAATTTGTTATTAAAGGCTATTGAAGCACTTCGAGAATCACCAAGACCAAAAGGGCGGTGGATAAAGACTGGTGCTATTAGTTGCAGATGTTCAGAATGCAAATCCATGCCAATCGAAAATTATACTACATACTGCCCAAACTGTGGAGCGAATATGCAGGATGATGACGAGTTTGAAAAGGCAGGTGAGTAGGAATGATAATATCATATCTTGAATACTTAGAAATTCCACCAAGACATTGGCACTCATTCTTTTATGATAGTCAAGATAATAGGTGGAAAGGTTGTGGAATATGGAGAGGTGAGTTGAAATGACATTTGATGAATATTGTGAAATAATAGACAAAAGTAATTTTATGGTTGATAGTAGCAATCCATACGATATGAAAATATTAAAAGCATCGAGGAGGTGTGTAGGGGAAAACCTACAAATGTTGATTCACATGGTCTTGTGGATGGTGTATTATTCGGAGATTGTCCCATATGTAAAGCAATTGTAGTAAACTATAAGAATTATTGCGATAATTGTGGACAGGCTATTTCATGGGAGGTTGAATGATGATTACTTTTAAGAAACCAGATGAAGTTATTTTCAATAGAGTTGTGTGAATATTTCAAATGCAGCAACAGTGTGATTAAGAGATGTTTGCATTAGATTGGAATTATGAAAATAGATTGGAGTGAGGATTAATGAGTGGTGGACATTTTAATTACCTAGATTCAAGTCTAAAAAACGAGATATTTGGTTGGAGCGACAAGTTCCACAATGTACTAGACGATAGGGAATTATCCGAGCTTGTGTGGGATATTCTTGACCTATTGCACGATTATGATTGGTATATTAGCGGAGATACTGGCGAGGATAATTGGATTAAGGCGAGGAAGGAATTTAAGGATAAATGGCTTAATGCGGAACGAAAAGATATGGTTAAGCGAATGATAGATGGTGCTGTGGAAGAGTGTAGGGAAGAACTGTATAAGACTTATGATGTAGGAGGGGCAGATGGAAAGTAAACTAAAAGACATTAAATCCCTTGAAACCCAAAAGGAATACAAATCAGCTTTAGTTCACAGAGCTTTTGTGCGTGAGCAGATTACATTAGGCAAAGATAAAATATTAAGGTTGACCGAGGAAATTGCTGGTGAGTGGAGTTATGTGTCTAATTATAAAATGATATTAGAGGATTTGGATGTACAGATATTGAAGTGGGAAACTGAGCAAGAGGATAGAGAGAAATATGAATGATATACTTTTTGAGAGGTATTGGGCAATGCCTAATGGAAATACTTTTACAATTAAGCCAATAAAAGAATTTGTTGAAGTTGAAGTCAATAAGGGCGGCGTAATTATTGACCCTTTTGCAAATAATTGCACATATGGGACAATTCGCAACGATTTAAACCCCGAATACGACACAGAATATCATATGGATGCTTTAGAATTTCTAAAAACACTTCCTGATAATTTTGCTGATTTAGTGCTATACGACCCACCTTATTCTATTACTCAGGCATCACAATTATATCACGCTTATGGTAAAGAAAAATTAGAGGTTAATGTTGCAAATATGAAGTATTGGAAATTAGTAAAAGACAATATAGCTAGAATCTTAAAAATAAGGAGATTTTGTTTATGAGTAGTAACTGGCTTAACATTCCAGACCTATCCGCACTCACTGAATCCAATATTTGCGAATTTTGTGCAGCGGATAAAGATGAATGTGGTGAGTATGCTGAGTGTTGTTATAGAAGTATTGTAGAAAAATATTGTTCAAGCGGTTTAAACCTAGATAGTAAAGAAGCCAACATATTTGGTGTACCACGTATTAGAGAAGATGGTATGATATTGACATATGAGGTGAAGAAATGAAATATGTAGGAAGTAAAAATTACTTATCTAAGAATCGCACAGCTGCTTACAATATTGCAATTAAATATGGATTTTGTGGTGATTGTAGATGTGTACACGATAACGATGAAGCTACGAGTATAATTGTGAATGAGTAGAAAAGAGAGTTAAGATGAAAGCATTTGAACTTATTAAAAATTATCAATGTCAATATCCCGATAAAATGAAACTGGATATTATAAAACAGTTGGAGATGTGTGGCAAAATCAATATATCGCAGAAACAATTAGAAGAATTATGTTCAAGTCTTAATAAAGATTGTTATGAGGAGTTGTTTGAACAATTTGCAAACTGGTTAAGCGAAAAAGGAGGCTTAGATGAAGTATGTAGGTAGTAAGAATCGCTTATCTAAAGACCTCGTTCCTATTATACAAGGATTCATAGACAATAATAATATCAAGCATTACTATGAGCCATTTGTAGGGGGCTGTAATCTTGTGGATAAGATTAAGTGTGAAAATAAATATGGTAGTGATATTCATCCATATTTAATCGCACTCTTAAAACAAGCACAAACTGACACAAGCGTATTCCCTGAAACGATTAGCAAAGAAAGATATGACCACGTTCGAGCCAATCCACAAAATTACCCTGATTGGTTTGTTGGCTTGGTTGGGTTTTGTGCAAGTTATAATGGCAAATGGTGGGGTGGGTATGCTAATGGTGTAAAGACTAAAATTGGCACAATAAGAAATTATACTGATGAGGCGATTCGTAATCTTGTTAAGCAAGCCCCTAACTTAAAAGACATTAAATTTGCCTGCTGTTCATTTGAGGAAAGTAATAAAATTTCAAATTTTGTTATTTATTGTGATATACCTTATCGTTATTCAACTAAGTACGCAACCGATGATTTTCCATACGAAAGATTTTATGACTGGGCTAGAGAAATGAGCAAAGACAATGTTGTACTTGTGAGTGAGTATTGGATGCCCGATGATTTTGAATGTATATGGAATAAGACGTTAAAATGTACATTAGATAAGAATAGTAGGATAGATAAGATTGAAAAATTATTTAAGTGGAAAGGATAAACTATGAAAGTCAAAGAGTTAATGAATATTTTATCTTGCCTTGGTAAAGATACCGAGGTCATATTTGACTACCGCACAGGTGATTTTAGTGCAGACCTAGTACCTTGGCATGATAACGAAGGTAAGGAAATATATGTGCTTATGTTAGCATAAAGGAGAGATTATGAAAAACAAAGAAAAATACAAAGATAAAATTTTAGACATTGCTTTACAGCACAATATAGTGGCAGTAGATAAAAACAATAATTCTATTGAACCTTGCGATGGGATGCCAAGCTGTGGTTATTGTTTATTTCAAAGCGATGACGAGTTTAACTCTTGTGATGATGATAAGTTTATTAAGTGGCTTGAGGAAGAATCAAATGAGAACACCCCAATTAAACCATCGATTAACGATGATGATACAGCAGACAAAGACGAAGAAACCCTCTCGTTTGACAAACTCGAATATGACAGTAATATATGTGGGTATCGTTGGTTATATGAGCTAGATGATGAGGAAGATGGGTTCTTAAAGATAGTTGAAGGTGGGTATATTGCAAGGGATATAATTGGAGGCGAATTAACGTTTTATTGTGAAGCACCAGCTTGGAAAAATAGGAGAGAAATTAATAAGGGTTATTGGGTTAGCACTTGTGATAATATTAATCTTAAAAATGACGCTTTTGACTTTATCAAAGCAGGTGAATGTTGGGCATATAATACCGACACCAATGCAACTAATAAAGATGTAATATATAATATAACAAAAGATTTGAGGAAAGACATAGACTAAGGAGTATTTATGGACACCAAGCAATTCAAACAGCAACTTAATACAGACGAAATCATTGCTCTTGTTGAATCGCTTGGTGGTACATTAACACACCAAACCAACTCCGAGTGCATATTCACCTCAATCTGTTGCAAACTTAACGCTGACCTGCATTCCCCTAAACTATACTATTACAAGCAATCGCATAGTTTTTATTGCTACAAAGAGGGACAGGCATATGATATATTTTCATTAGTCGAGGCAGTCTGGTTGCTTCACGATAAAGAATTTTACTTTGGCGATGTGGTAGATTATGTGTTGTCTGTACTTGGCTACTCCGAGCAAGATTTTCGAGCCAAACCAAGAGCAAGCTGGAGAGATGATGCCAAGTTATTCTTTACCCATTCATACAAGGGCTATAACACAAATATATACCCAATTAGCGATTTAAAACGTTTTGACGATAAATTACCCCTTGCGTGGATAAATGAGGGAATTGGACTTGATAGTATGAAACGCTACAAGATAGGATATTATGCACTCGATGATTGTACTACGATACCAGTGTTTGATATTAATGGCGAGCTAGTGGGCATTAGGGGTAGATATTGGCGACCTGAGGATATTACGCAAGGTAAATATCGCCCAATCAGCACATTACACACAACATATAAATTTGCGACAGGAGGTGTTTTATATGGGTTATATCAAAACCAAAGTGCTATTAAGCGAACTAGAACAATTTGGCTTGTCGAAGGAGAAAAGTCAGTGCTTAAATCTGATACTTGGTTCGGAGCTAACTCTGTGGCAGCAGCATTATTTGGTAGCTCTATTACCAAACAGCAAATCCGACAGATTATCGAACTCGGTGTTGAAAAAGTTGTGGTTATGCTTGATAGCGACTTTCAGAACATTGGCGACCAAGATTACAGTGGGTTTGTGGAGCGTGTGGATAAAATGGCAAAAGCACTAAAACCATATTTTAATGTTGAGGTGTGCTATAATAATATCAGCTTAGATGGATATAAATATAGTCCGTTTGATTTTAGTAGAAGTGAATTTGATAAAATGTATGAGAATAGGGAGGTATTATGATGGATGCAGTTAAATATTTAAAAGAGGAAGCAAGAATGTTCAAGATGAATGGTAGAATTGGTAGCACTGGATGTAATGGTGTTATTTGTGATAATTGTGCTTTTTATACACCATCGCTTTGTTTAAATGGTTCTAAAAACAAAATTTCAAAGCAAAGGTAGAAGCTATAGAAAAATGGTCGGCTGAACACCCTGCTAAAACCTATCAGCAGGACTTCCTAGAAAAATATCCTAATGCAAAGATGTATGATAATGACTATCCAGTGGCGTGCCTAGGCAATTTAGGTTATAAACAAATACCTGAGAGTTATTGCATAGACGCTTCTTGCAAAGATTGTTGGAACAGGGAGATGGAATAATGGCAAAGAAACAAGATAAAACACCAACTGAAATGGTGGTTGAAACATTTGGCAAAGAACTTAAAAAGAACTATATCAAGAATATGGTGCAAGGCTATGAGATTGCTATGAAGATGATTGTGGATTTTTGCGATAGCGGGAATAGAAGTGTGGCGGATATTAAGGCATTTTGTGAGGGTTGTTTAAAACCACAGAGTAAAGCTAAGTTTATTAAGGTTGTGACAAAGGAGAGGAAATGAATAGTATAAAGTGTGGAGATTGTTTAGAGTTAATTAAAGAAATACCTGATAAAAGTATTGATTTGATTGTGACTGACCCACCTTATGATGTTAGTGCTACTAATAAAGGGGGGAGTATAAATAACGTAAAGAAACTCAATAAATCTTTAAATGATTTAGTTGTAGCAAACATTACCAATGGTTATGATATTGAGTTGTTTGGAAATGAATTTATACGAGTAATGAATGAACCAAATATTTATTTTTGGTGTAATAAGATGCAGATACCAGATTATTTTAAATTTTATGTGGAAAAACATAAGTGTAAATTTGATATAATATGCTGGCATAAAACTAATGCTCTTCCCACCTACTCAAATAAATATCTCAGTGATACAGAGTATTTGCTTTATTTTCGCAAGGGCAGAGGCAAATGTTTTCCACGGAATTATGAAGATGCCAAAACATTTTATATCGCACCAATTAATCATAAAGATAAAAAAGAATTTAGACATCCTACAATTAAGCCATTAGATATTACCGAGAAAATTATCCGCAACAGCTCTAAAGAAGGTCAAACTATTCTTGACCCTTTTATGGGTAGTGGTACAACTGGAGTTGCTTGCATAAATGAAAACCGCAACTTTATCGGCTATGAAATTAACGAAGAATATTTTAATATTGCACAGAATAGATTAAGAGAAGCATGGAAAGAGAAATATGAAAACAAAACAACTACTACAACAAGTGAATAAAGACACATTTATTCAGGATTATCTTACTGCTTGTGGAGTGGGTGATATACAGGAATATCTTAATCCCACAGGCAAATATATAGATGAACCAATGAACTATGAGAATATGACTAAGGGAATGAAATTAATTGAGGGGGTGGTGCCAAAACAGTCTACGGACATTTATATCGTTCAGGACTGTGATTGAAGTTGATGGTATCTGCTCGGCAGCTCTAATGTATAAGTTTTTAACATTTCTAGGTGTTCATTTAGACCGTATAATGGTTTTATTCCACGATGGCAAAAGACATGGTCTGTCTGATGAGATTATGGACGAATTATATAGAGGGTTGCTAAGTGAGTGGTCAGTTAGTTCAAAACCATTAATTATCTTACCCGATGCGGGAACCAATGATGTTAAACAATGTAAGGAATTAGTTGATTTGGGTTGCAAAATTCTCATTATTGACCACCATGACAAAGAAGTTGATAATCCGTATGCAACAATTATAAATAATCAAACTTCACCTAATATCTACAACAAAGACCTATGTGGTACAGGTGTTGTGTGGAAGTTTATAACTGCATACCTTAAAACACATATGGAAAACAGCCAGCTAACCTATATGGGACTTGTGGATATTGTGAATTTTGCCAACCTTGCCGATGTTATGGATATGCGGTCGGCAGAAAACAGGACAATAGGCAAATGGGCAAATTCACTACTTGATAGATTAAATCACCCGTTCTTTGAGTATTTGCGTAAAAAATATATCAAAGATAGTAAGGCAACCCCCGAAGCGTTCATATGGAACATTGTACCTAAGTTAAATGCGGTGTGCAGACTTGGTGGAGATGATGCGTCAATGGAGCTTAAAAGTATGGTGTTTGATGCTTTCGCAAGCGATTTGTTTATACGGGATATAGTTGTGCCAGAAAGAGATTTTTTCGCTGATGTGGCTAAGAGGATTAGCAAAGCCTATTCCAAACAAAAGCAGATTGTTAAAGAAATATACGGGGGCATTATATCTGAGCGTGAGCCTAGCGAGAATAAAGTTGAGATTATTACTATAGGTAGCACGCCATATATGGGTCTTATAGCGAGCAAACTTATGGATTATTATAATAAGCCTGTGCTACTTGTTCACGAGAATGGTGACGTGCTATCGGGTTCATTGCGTAGCCCATATCCGCTCAAAGACACATTAAATAAGAGCAATTTAATGCTTGTTTGTCAAGGTCACGAACAGGCTTGCGGAGTGGCTTGGAACAAAGATGGCACCGAGGCACTGCTTGAATATTGCAATGGGTTAAATATGCCTGAGCCTGTGGTTGAGGTATGTTGCAGCTATGAACCGCATAAAATTCCGCACGATATATTTGATATGTTTGATGAGTGGGATTATTTATATGCAACAGGGGTGCCTTATCCAAAATTCCACATTGCACCAATTAGAATATCAAGCAAGGATATACAATTACTCGGAGCAAGCAAGACAACTATTAAATTCACTTATCAAGGTGTTGATTATATAAAATTCTTTGCAACCCAAACAGACAGAGAAAAGCTGTATAAAGATATATTCTACGAACGCCACGACATTCCACTAGAACTTGAGATTGTGGGCAAATTAGAAATCAATGAGTATCGTGGGAATCAAACCGAGCAGGTTCATATTGACCGCTTTGAGTGCAGAAAATATGAACCTAAACTTGGTGACTTATGGTAGTTTACCACCCTAAATTTTATGCAGGACTTTCGGACACTATACTAATCAAGAGAGGCAACCAGATGGATAACAAAATATTGAAAACTCCTTATGTGGAATTTTTGGGCAGCAATGCTAATGAGGTCACTGGAAGTGCTAACCTTGTTCGCTTTATGAATTATCATATCTTGGTGGACTATGGGCTTAGGCAGACAAGCAATGAGCAAGAGGATTATGTGGTTAATTTAAAACGTCACAAAGATGTCAAGCCAAAGAAACTTGACGCAATTATCCTTACTCATTGCCACATAGACCACAGCGGATTGATACCTAAACTTTACGCAGAGGGGGCAACTTGTCCGTTATACATTCCTCAAGGAACAAAAGGCTTGCTTACCCTAATGTGGCAAGACAGCCATAAAATATTTGTTTCTGAACACGAGCGTTTCAATCGTACACCACTATACGAACAATCAGCTATTGACGTGGCATTGGAGCATATTGTTGAGGTAGATTTGCGGTCTAAATATTGCATCAACGACCACATTTCATTTACCTATTACAATGCACAGCATATAGTCAAAAGCAGGCAGATTTATTTAGAGCTAAACGATGGGAACAACATTAAAAAACTTGGCTTTACAGGCGATTATAGCACCTATAAAGACAGGTATTGGCTAAATCAGAGAGATGATTTGCCTATGGTAGATATGTTAATCGGTGAATGTACGTACTCAAACAGCAATCGTACAATTAAAGAGCGTGACAGACGAACCGATATAAATAAATTAAAGTTAGCTATAGACTATGCACTTGAACACAAATCAAAGGTTATTATTCCAACATTTTCGCTTAACCGCTTGCAGGATATATTGGCAATGCTATATGAAACTTATGGTGGCAAGCTCCCGATTAAAACCGCAGTAGATTCACCATTAGGCAAGAATATAAGCAGAATATGGAAGAAGCTAATTGATAAGGATTACGAGCTATGGGATAGGATATTGGATTGCGATGATATTTATTGGATTGACGACTTTAAAATGAGCGTTGCATTAGACAAGCTCCAAGAACCGCTACTTGTGATTGCGGGTGGTGGAATGTTATCGGGTGGTCGTGCAACCTATTGGTGTAAGCATAATCTCTCCAATAAGTATAATTATATTATATTTTCTGGCTATAATACGCCAGAATCACCTGCCGGACAGATAAGGAGTGGCAAGCTCAAATCGGTCAAGATTGATGGGGTTGATGTTAGGTGTGCAGCACACACGCTCGCATTTAACTCATTTAGCTCCCACGCTGACCACAAACACTTGCTTGAATATTATACGACACTACCGTATAATAAAATCTGCCTAGTTCATTCCGAGCAAGACAGCAAGGCAAAGTTTGCTGCAGAGCTTAAAGAATCCTTGTCCAAAGCAAATCGTTCAAGTCGTGTAGTCATAACTAACAAAGACAGCAAAGTTCATTTTTAGGAGGTGTGAGTATGGTAGGAATATCAGCGTGTTTTAGGGTGGACTTAAATCTATTCTGCGACCACGAGATTACAAATGAGGATGAGATTCTTGAAATCAAGTCGCAAATCAAACATTTAAATGATGGTATTGCGGAGCTTATATACAATACATATGCTCGTACCGATTTGGATGGCGTGCAAGTAGACCTTGAGGCAATAGATTACTTAGAGCCAGAGGATTTACAGGAGATGGTAGAGTTTTATGAACTCGAATAAAATCATAAAAACATAAAATTTAGGGTTGACATAACCTCCTTTCTGTGTTATAATAGAGAAAAAGACAGAAAGGAGGTATTTTAATGGCAGATATTATACTAACAGTGCTGTTTTGGATAATTGTGGCAGCGATTGTGCTATTCCTTGTGCTTGACTTTAGGCGTATGCATTATGTCAAAACAGGTGATATTGACCCTGACACAATACCAAGAGTTAAGCTAACAAATTATAACTACTATGTATTAATATTAGTTATCGTGATGAACTTGGTCGCATTGCTTAAAGAAATGGTTAATTAAGGAGATAGGGAATGGATTATACAAAAATATTTGAGCAGACAAGGACAACTTTGGCTCAAAGGGGATTTAAAATTAGAGATAAGGATATAGTAGATGTGTGGTGCGACGATACTTTTGCGGAGTTCGCATTTACAGTTAAAAGTATTAGGGGTTGGCAATTCGGTATGTGGTTTTACGATATAGATGGAGTGCCAATGTTACACTTCTTTGGTATGGCAAGAGATGGAATTGATAAATTTAAGCCATCAAGGGCAGAGGCAATGTTCCAGTTTGAATACTCTATTGACGAGGAAGGTGAGGCATGGTGGGTTAATATGATAGTGAGAATACTTAAAATGACCAAACACCACCCTATTATATCATATAATATAGATATGTGCGGAGGTGAGTTGCCATACAAAGAACCACATTTAATCTATTATATTAGAATAAAAGCAAAGGAAACTAAGTACAAAATCAAACACTGGTATCTCAACAGGTCAAAAGTTAATCCGACATATATTTGGTTGCATATTGTAAAAAACAGGTTAGCTAAGCTAAACCGCTATGATAAGATTGAGATAATTGATTTTAACAAAGATGACTGTTGGTGCTATCCACGATATGAATTGCGGATATACTACAAACCAAACATTATTGCTGACGAAAATAGCCTATCTGCAACAAAAGAATGGATATATTCACAATATAAACTCAATGGTAGCAGGGTAAGACATAATTATCATATTGAATCCTATCAAAACAATAAACTCATAGGTTGGTGGTATGGTGTGCCTGAGGAGCAGGATTTGATTGAGGCATTTGGTTGGAGATATAAAGTGTGCAAATATTTCCGAAAAACACCAAATGAAAATGCCGAAAAATTCTAAATGGAGGTTGATATGAATAAATATTCTACAAGCGATGGACACGAGTTTATCAGAGAGGAAGATGCAATGGAGTGGCAGTCAGCACTAGATTACAATGCGAGCCTTGCCACGCTTGAAGAACCTTATGGAATAGGACAGTTTAAACTAACCCTTAAACACCTAACAGAAGTTATAACTCTACGGAAGTACTTGACGTATTATCTGCGGTTTGATATTGAGCAGGTTGAAAAAATTCCAATTAAACTTGAGCAAGATGATATAGTTGTGCTTATTGACCGCAGCACAAAAGAGGTGGAAGTGATATGATAATATTTATTTTAGCGTGCCTTGCGTTCCTGTTTTTATGCGGTTGTATATTTGGGATTTGGGGAATACTGATAGGAATAGCGGGAATAATAGGCGTAATGATATATTCGTGCTATCTAGCCACAAAAGACGAGGAGAAATCCACTATTGTGCAAGAGCCTAAGCCTGACCCTGAAGCAGAACCCTTTTGCACACCTATTACAACTGATGATTTATTAGCAACATATTGTGCTGATAAGATAATGAATGAGAGGTTTAAGATATGAGTAATATAAAAAAACTATTCAGCAGCTTATGGAACAGTTGGGTGAGTGTAATAAAAAATACGAGGTAGCAAAAGAAACAGGAGATGAAGATTTACGAAGAGAAATGTTTAATATGCAGCTTGAATTAGGATATGCTATTGTAGAGTTATCGTATCACGAGGAAGATTGAGATATGAGCAGAGACATAGACAAACTATTTAAAGAGATTAATGAAAGAATTGCGGATTGGGATAGAATAACCGATGAGTTAATGACAAAGGGCAAATATGTTCTTGCCTCACAAGCTCATGCTAAATCCGCAGCATACAAAGATGTGATTGAATTAATCAGGAGGTGGGTTGATTGAGTAAATATAAAATTTTAGATATACGAGATGCCCATACAGGCGAACCTAAACACGATGGGTTATACAGCTATTATATAGGGCAGATTTGCAATATATTATTACCACGCATACAGTGGAAAGACAATAGGCTTATTATTCATAGACTCACAGGCGCAGAAGATGGTAGTGTGAGCCTATTAACAACTGAGGTCGATAAAGTTGTGAGTAGCGAGGATGAGTCAATATGGAAAGTTACTACACTTAACACTATTTACACATTCAAAGAGGTGTATGATAATTTAAAAACAGAAATAAGCTAAAACAAGGAGTAAAATATGCTTAAATTATATTTTAAAAACGGAGATGGCATAGATAATTTTGTAGTAGACTTAGAAAAATTTTCAGAGTTCTTTAATGTAATCGAGCAGGATATACACAAACGTAATCCTAACTACAAAATCCCTTACTATAGAACTTGGGCAAATGGGGATAATGAGATTATGGTAGATTGCGGGTCACACACAGAATTTTATGTATTGCGTTCGGATAAAAACAACGCAAAAGATTTATGGGATGAACATTTAGATGGAGGTAAATAATGGAAGGTAAGAGAGTTTACAAATTAATTGACACAAGTTGCAGAGAGTTAAAGCATCTAGTTGGATTTATGGGAGTATTTGAGGTGTCAGATTTTCCGATTGTGGGAGATACGTTAAAGTGGGGATTAGATGAGAGCGAACCGCTATTCCCTAAAGATGGTATACACGATGATTGCAGATTTGGTTACATATATGGTGGCGATATTGTGCAGATAGGCAGCTCAGGATATAACCAGTATAGGTATATAACAGATTATGCAGAATATACATTTGAAAGCACAGATTTTGTGATTGAGGATTAGGATATGGGATTAGATAATGGAATTGTTTTAAAGGCAAAAGAGGACATTAGGGTGCCTGATTTATTAGAATTGGAACAGACTCATTTCCCATATGACTTAATCACCACAATACCAGCAGGCAGAAGTGAAGAAATATGTTATTGGCGAAAATGTTATGGCATTAGGAATGAAATTATAAATATTTTTGGTGGGGAAACAGATTCGGGAATGTACACACTTACATCTGAGGCAGTTTCGGAAATCTTAGATATTTTAAATAAATATCTTGATAAAGATTATTATAATGAACATCATATGGCTGCATGGGATTTTGCAGAAATGGGTTCCATGTTAATAGACTACATAGAGGTACTTGCGTGGGCAAAGCAGTTATTGGAAGAAGATAAGATTGAACTGGAGTTTTATGATAGTTATTAGATAGGAGTAGGAATGAGTAATTATACAGTATTACATTGTCATACAGAACAGTCATTATTAGATAGTTGTACAAACTATAAACTTTATGTAGATAAGTGTGTAGAGTTTGGACAGACAGCGATTGCGTTTACCGAACATGGCAATACAAACACATGGATTGAAAAGAAAATGTATTGTGATGAAAAAGGTGTAAAATTTATATTTGGGGTGGAATGTTATTTAACAGAAACCCTAAATGAAAAAATGCGTGACAATTATCATACTATCTTACTCGCAAAAAATTATGACGGGGTTAAAGAGATTAATCGCCTTATGTATAATGCAACACAAGACGACCATTTTTATTATAAACCAAGAATATCATTTGATGAATTTTTAAATATTAGTGATAATGTAATAAAAATATCAGCTTGCCTTGCAAGCCCTTTGAATGGCTGCAGGCTACAAACACATTCAGATGATAGGCTATTTGCCAAGTATGATTATTATGAAATACAACCTCACAATAATGATGAGCAGAAGGATTATAATATATGGCTTGTAGAAAAAGCAAAGCAATACAACAAGCCTTTGGTAGCCACAGGGGACTTTCACTCATCAGATAATTATAAAGCCGAATGTCGTAAAGTGTTTCAATTAGGTAGCGAGGCAGAATTTTCTAAAGATGATGATTATGATTTAACCTATAAGAACTATGACGACTTTAAGAAAGCATTTGAAACACAAGGCGTGCTTGATAGCTCTATTATATTGGAAGCGTTAGAAAATACCAATGTAATAGCCGATGTTGTAGAACCTATCACATTAGATACTAGCTTTAAATATCCTATATTATATGGTGATAAAGATGAAGAAGTGTTAATGGACACACTTAGAAAAAAATATAGCGATAAAGTAAAAAGTGGTATTATCGACACTAAAAACGCACAACAATATGCAGATAATATTAACGAGGAAATGCGTGTTTTTAAAAAGGTCGGCATGACTGGATTTATGCTCTTTATGTCAGAAATGATTACATGGTGTTGGGAAAATAATATACCTGTAGGGTTCTGCAGAGGCTCTTGTGGCGGCTCCACTGTAGCTTACTTGTCTGACATTATAGATGTAGACCCAATCAAATGGCATACTATATTCTCACGATTTTGTAATGAGGATAGAGTTGAAATTGGCGATATTGATATAGATGTATCACCAGACCAAAGAGATTTGGTATATGATTATATTATTAATCGTTTTGGCAAAGAAAACACTGCATTTATTTTAGCAAATGGTACAGTAGTTGATAAAGGTACTATTGATGTTATTGGTAAAGCCTTTAGGATTAAATGGAATCGTGAACATAACTTAAACGATAAATATACGGGCGATGACAATCCATATAACCTATCAAAGATTAAACAGATAAAAGATGAATATGAACTAAATACTACAAAAGCAAAAGAACAATACAGTGACATATTTTATTATTTTGATGGGATATTAAACACAATCAAATCACAATCTATGCACCCTGCAGGTATACTTGCCAGTCCTGTAAATTTGGTTGATGAGTATGGGTGCTTTAATAAAGATGGCAAAAATGTTATTTGTATTAATATGGAAGAGTGTCACGAAGTATCTCTTGTAAAATATGATATATTATCTTTAAGAAATATACAAGTAATAAGAGATACCTGCCGATATGCAAATATTCCTTATCCTAAATCACACTTAGTAGATTGGGAAGATAAAGATGTTTGGGAACATATATGCGATAGTCCTGTAGGGATATTCCAGTTTGAGTCGCAATATGCGTCTGAGTGCTTAAAGAAAATGCATCCAACTAAAATCAACGATATGTCTATGGCAAATGCTGCTCTTAGACCTAGTGGTGAAAGCTACAGAGATAGGCTGTTTGCAGGAGAAACGAATCATAATCCATCAGAACAAATTGACGAACTGCTTAAAGATAATCGTGGATTTTTATGTTTTCAAGAGGACACCATAAAATTCTTACAAAACATTTGCGGTCTTAGTGGTAGTGAAGCAGATAACGTGCGTAGAGCAATCGGAAGAAAACAAATCGACCGCTTGCAAAAAGCATTGCCACAAATTTTGGAGGGGTATTGCAATAAATCTGATAAGCCTAGAGAAATTGCCGAACAGGAGGCTCGTACATTTTTACAAATTATTGAGGATAGTAGTAATTATCAGTTTGGTTATAATCACTCCACAGGATATTCAATGATAGGATATGTTTGTGCATATCTTAGGTACTATTACCCATTGGAATTTTGTACATCATTACTTAATAACGCAGGAAATGACGAGGACTTAGCCAATGCCACAGAGTTGGCAGGTTCGTATGGTATATCAATCCTATCACCTAAATTCGGCAAATCCAAAGCTCAATTCTTTATGGACAAAGAACACAACTCAATCTATAAAGGCGTAGGCTCAATTAAAGATATGAACGCCGAGATTGCAGATAATCTTTACAACTTATCACAATCGGGCGAGGTACATGATATATTTGATATATTATGTAAACCTACTACCGAGGTAGGCAATCGCAAACAGCTTAGAAAACTTATAAAAATTGGTTACTTTGAGCAATTTGGTGATATAAATACCCTGCTTTATGCACAGCAGATTTATGACACCTATGGCAAACGTAAAACACTTAAAAAGCCGTTTGAGTATGATATAGAGGGATTATTTGCCAAAGAAACCGAGAAACAATACAGTGGTATAGATAATATCGGGATATGCAAAGTCGTGCTTAATAGCACCACTATTCCAAAATTACCTAAGCGTGAGGGTATAGCATATCAGTTGTGTATAATGGGATATTGCTCAGAGTGCATACCTGATGAACCGATTAATCATTTTGCTGTGCAATCATTAGTTACAACTAAATATAATACATATTTGCGACTGTATAGGCTTTATGATGGCGAAATTGTTGAGGTTAAAGTGGATAAAAAATATTTTGAATCGCATCCTATTGATATGAAGGTATTTGAAAAAGAATTTGATAAAGTCCCTATCCTAAAATGCTCATTCACAAGCAAACAAAAACGCCGCAAAATTGATGACAAGTGGGTTGCAACGGGTGAATATGAATCAATACTTAGCGCCTACACAGAAATCTAAAATGCCCCAAATTTTACTTGACTTTTGCCTCTTTATATGGTATAATAGCTATATAAGGAGGCAAATATGGATAGAAAACAAATGATGGAAGATAATATGAGGTTAGTATATAGCTATTGCCATATACACAATATAAATGACGAGGATATGCAGCAGGAGGTTATGTATGCCTATTGTAAAGCAATTAAAAAATATAACCCCCTCGCCAATAACGCACTTAGCACTTATGTATTCACTGTGATAGATAATCACTTAAAACAGCGCTATTATCTTGCAAATATGCAGAAGAGAACATTTGCAGAGGGTGATACTTATTTCAGCTTGAATCAAAAATGCACCAAACGGAGAGGTGATATAGATGCTGAGGATAGTTATTATTCTGACATTGTCGGATATGATGATAAGGCTTACGATGAGGTTATTGTGAATATGGTGTTAGAGAAAATTGAAGAAAAGCTCACAACAAAACAAAAGAGGGTGGTGGCTCTAATGCTTGAGAGCAACAGTCGTGGAGAAACCGCAAAGGCTATGGGAAATACCAATCAAGCGGTGACAAATATGCTTGCAAGAATGAAAGATATGTTTAAGAGGGAGTTGGAATGTTAGATAAACAAAAATTTGCAGAGGATAATATAGGATTACTTTATTCATACTTTACAAGGCATAAAGTTCACGATGAAGATATGCAGGCTAGTTTAGGTCTTGCATTTTGGCGTGCAGTGCTGACTTACAAAGAGGATAAAGGATTCACATTTAGCACTTATGCCTATAAGGTTCTCGGTGGCGAAATGTATACAATAATACGCAATAGTCAAATGCAGAAAAGAACACTTGCTGAAGGTGAGAAAATATGGCATTTTGAACATATAACAAGTACCGATGAAGATGAGGCTGAGGCTAGTGGACTCATTGGGGACTGTGATGATAGTTTCGAGCGTTTTGAATGCAATGATGCGGTTGAAAGACTGCTCCCTTATTTGCTGCCTGAGGAACAGGAAATAGTTAAATTATCATATGCGGGATATAAAGGCGTTGAGATTGCAAAGATAATGGGTTGCTCAAGACAAAATGTTTCCGCAAGACAAAAACGCATACACAACTTTGCAAAAAGACAGCTATGGAAGGAGATGATGGCAGATTGAGGGTTGAGTGCAAGGTGATACGCAACGTATTCACAAGCAAAGACAACAAATTCCATATCTTTGGGTGCGAACCCATTAAAGGGGAAGTACAACTCAATAAATATGGTAACTTTACAATTAAAGGCTCATTGGGTATGATTGAGGTCGGCAAGGAATATACGTTCGACCTTGAGGAGATTGAGGATAGATATGGTATATCATATCAGGTGACCGCAATCCCTAGTTTTGATGAGTTTGAGATTGGCGATTTAGATGATATAACCGATGACAAGGAATATCAGATGCTCAAGTTGATAATGTCTGATGAGCAGGCAGATAATGTGCATAAGGCATATCCGAATTTTATCAGACTTATATTATCGGGGGAGAGCGATAAGATTGATTGCAAACAGATTTACAATGTAGGCAAGGTCAGACTCAAAGCGTATATGGCTAAGGTTAATAATATGTTTAAGTATTATAAACTGGTTGCGGACAATGCGGACATTGAGTTGAAGTACGCTGAGGCTGAGGAGCTTTGTGGCATCTACGGTTCAATAAGCAAGGTACAGGAGTTTTTAACCAATAACCCTTACTTTGTACTATGCTATGACTTAAAACGCCCTATACCACCCACAGACAGACTTTTACTCAAGGTTAGACCGCATATGCGAACCAGTGTTGACCGTTGCGAGATTGTTATGTTGTATTTGTTGCAGCAAAATGAAGCTGATGGGAACACTAGGATTGCAGGTGAGATATTCTATAAATATGTAGCTCAGTGGGACACAGAGCTGGTGCCTGTGATGATGGATGTTATTAATTCACCAAACTGCACTTTAGTCAACTATGATAAAGTAAAGAAAACTTTAGCTATTAACCACACCTACCTTGCGGAGAAAAAGATTGCCGATGATATATGGTATCATTTGGCACATAACACTATATGGAAATGTGACACCGAGAAGTATAAAGTGGTTGATGGTTTTGAAATTACCAATGAACAGAGTAAGATTTTAGACCTACTATGTACAAAAAACACTTGTATGTTAATAGGCAATGCAGGTTGTGTTGATGGAGAAACGGAATTTTTTAATGGCGAAAAGTGGAAACGAATTGATGAATATGTAGAGGGAGATAAGGTTTTACAGTATAATGAAGATGGAAGTGCTGAGTTAGTTGAACCTTTACGATATATCAATGAGCCTTGCGATGAAATGTATCATATAGAAAGTAAATATGGTGTTAATCAAACTCTAACCAAAGACCATAATGTTGTATGGTGGTCAAAGAAAGGATATTTTCATAAAGATACATTAGCTGATATTATGGAACTACACCAAGAAAATAAAAAGGGATTTAATGGAACTTTTAAAACTACTTTTGATTATTCAGGTGGTGGGATTGATTTCACCGATGCAGAAATTCGTTTAATGTGTGCTGTTTTTGCTGATGGGTCATTTTATCAAAATTCGCAGCCCCATAGAAATTCTTGGAATACTTGTCGTTTTCATATTAAAAAAGAAAGAAAAAAAGCGAGATTAAAAAAATTATTCAAAGAGTGCAATCTTGAATATAGAGAAAAACCTTCGGCAGCAAAAGGATATACTGACTTCTATATCCAAGCTCCTAAAAGAGAAAAAGAATTTTTGCCTTATTGGTATAACTGTTCTCGACATCAAATGGAAATTATTTGTGATGAGGTTATATTTTGGGATGGATATACTAACTACACTAAGAAAGGAACTAAAAGAATATCTTATTCAACAACTTCTAAACAAAGTGCGGATTTTATACAATTTGCATTTGCGTGTTGTGGGTATAGAGCTTCAATATCAATTGATGACAGAACAGGGCAAGAATATTTTACTTGTGGTAAGATATATACTCGTAAATCTGTATCATATGAGGTTAGAATTACTTCTCGTAATATGACAGGTACAGGCAGCGGACATACTAAAAAAGAGAATATGTTCCAAAAGGTTGTTCCTGTTAATAATCGCAAATATTGTTTTACAGTTCCTAGCCATATGTTAGTTTTACGGAGAAGCAATAGGATTTTTATTACAGGAAACTCAGGCAAAACATCGTCTGTCAAAGCAATCATTACTATGCTCGATGACCTGCACAAATCTTACCGTCTGCTATCCCCAACAGGTATCGCAGCCAAGCGACTAAAAGAAACAACTAGTCGTGAGGCAAGCACAATCCACAGGGCTGTATTAGGTGAGGGGATTATTGACGAAGATGTGGTTATTATTGATGAGGCTAGTATGATAGGTGTAGAATTGCTTGCCGAACTGCTTACATTAATATCACCTTTGGCAAAGATTTTATTCGTTTTTGACTCCGCTCAGCTCGCAAGCATATCTTGTGGCAATGTTGTACACGACTTAATCCGTTGTGGCAAAGTGCCCACCGCAGAACTCACTAAGGTATTCCGCTATGGCTCAAGTGGCATAAGTACAGTGGCAACCGATACAAGACGTGGGGCAGAATATTTATCTGATGCAGGTCAGCTACTATGTGAAAACGCCGAGAATGTTACAGATTATGTATTCATTCCTGCTGATGAGGAGCCTATGGAGCAGATAATTGGCGAATATGATAAGTTGCGTGAGAAATATAACGATGATGAAATCCTTGTCATATCACCATATAATGTTGGAGCCTTTGGTACATATGCAATCAATAATCGCATACAATCCAAATATAACTCAAATGCAGGTAGCGAGGACTGTATGAAACGGAACCTGTCTGATGCCCCCAATGGTGCGGTTGTGTTTTATGAGGGTGATAAGGTTATCAACAAAATGAATAACTATCACGCTAAGACCCCTGCGTTCATTGATTGGAAAGCCAAGAAAAAACGTATTGAATACAATCTTGAGCAGACTAAGGAGCTTGATGGCGAGGATAGCGATGCTTACTTTGCACTTTATGAGAACCTTGAAATGCACGAGGCTAATGCACCTAAAGAGGCTGCGATTATGAATGGTGACATAGGCTACATTAAGCGGATTGATGGCGACTATATGTACATTCAGTTCGATGAGGATATGGTTATATTCGATAAGGGCGATTTGCAGAATTTATTGCTTGCTTATGCTTGTTCGGCTCATAGTGTGCAGGGTTGCGAGATTAAGGCAGTTATATTGATAACGTGTAATTCACACGCTCGTATGCTCACAAGAAATCTGTGCTATATGTCATTAACTCGTGCCAAAGAAATGTTGGTGCAGATAGGTGATATAAATGCAATCAATCACGCCCTGACTATCAATGAAACCACCGAGCGAGAAACTTGGTTATATGATTTATTAATGGAGGAGCAATGGGAGAAAATAAGCTAACTGAGGAACAGAGAAAATTTATTACAGACAACCATAATCTTATCTATGGATATATGCACGATAGACATATAGATATGGAGTATTATGGCGATTTTGCTGAGAAATTCTGCCTAGCAATCCCGCAATATGACAGCTCAAAAGCACAGCTAACCACCTTTATTTACAATGTATTTGACAACCATTGGAAACATATGCTTAAATACAAATATAGCCAATGCCGCTATATTCCTGAGGGCAAGAGAATATCAATGGATTCCACTTGGTATGGCGGCGATGATGACCCGCTTGAGGTGAGTGATATAATTGGTGCCGAGGATATAGGATACGATAAGGTTGATGAAGGTGATTTGATAGGCAGACTCCGCAAAGAGTTAAAATCACGCTATCCACAGGATAAAACTACGGATGGCGTGATTGAATATATTCTTAAAGGTTATAATTGCAGGGAGGTGGGTGATGTTTATGGAGTGAGCAGACAGTCGATTAATGCACGAGTGCAAAAGATTAGAAAAATTTATGAGGAAATAAAGGAAAGGGAGGAATTATGATAACTTTATACACTACTGGATGTGCAAAGTGTGAGGTGCTTAAAAAGAAACTTGATGGTGCGAATATTGAGTATGCCACTTTCACAGACAGTAATAAAATGATAGATATGGGTATGAGTACAATGCCTGTGTTAGAAGTTGATGGCGATAGATTACCCTTTAAACAGGCAGTAGATTGGATAAATGAAAGGACAGCGAATGAATATTAATATAAGGCTAGATAAGAATTTCACTACGCAATATAATAAATTGCAAGCGGAATACGGTACAGAGATTGCAAGATTAAATGGGTTTGATGATAATCAACTTTCCTACACCGATTTTATTGATAATTTTATTGATGAGCCGACTGTTGCAGATGCTAGCATTGATGGGAATAGCAATGTAAGACGTAAGGATATTGTAACATTGCTGACTGAAATGCCAAAACCGCACAGGAAGCTCCTAGCATATAATAAGATATATTGTGAATATCAGAAACTATATGGATTCAAAGCAGCTAACGAATGGCTTGAGAGGGAATGGACAGGACAGTTGTACACCCACGATGCCGACACAAGTACCTTTAAACATTATTGTTTTGCATATGATTTAAAGGACTTGGCAGAAAAGGGGCTGTATTTTCTTAACGAGGCTTTTAATGCTAAGCCACCAAAACATTTAATTACATTTGTAGATTTTGTCAAAGAGTATATAAACTTTGCAAGCAATAGAAGTTCTGGGGCGGTAGGATTACCAAATATAATTCCTTATATGTTTTACTTTTGGAAGCAAGATGTTGAGAATGATTATTTGGGAATTAAGAGTCTTGGACAAGAAGAGGTATATGCTAAACAAAATGTGCAAAGATTCATTTATGCCGTCAATCAACCTTGTGTACGGGATAGGTAAAACTGTCCATTCACTTCTTTTCCACTAACCAGTGGGGTTATGCTATAGCATAGCTAACGAGGGAGCCTAAACATTTTGCGGAGATGCAAGGTAATCTCGTGGGAATCAAATTAGTTATGAGAAAATCTTAAAAGAAAGGGGGTGTAATATGTTAAAGAGTATTTATATTATAAAAAACGATATTAATAACAAAGTTTATATAGGACAAGCCATAGATGTTAAACAGAGATTTCAAGCACATTGCAAGCCTAGTTCAGCTAAAATAGATGCGGATTTAGTGGCTAGAGCAATACAAAAATATGGAAAAGAGCATTTTTGGTGCGAAATTCTTGAATATAATATCGAAAATTACAATGAAAAGGAAAGATATTGGATTGCTCACTATAATAGCATTAGACCAAATGGTTACAATATCTCCGAAGGTGGCGATGCTCCTGCTATAATGAAGGGGATTAATCATCCAGAAGCAAAATTAACAGAACAAACTTTAAAAGACCTTATATATGATTTAGAAAATACACAACTAAGCTATATGCAGTTGTCTAAAAAATATAACATTGCCAGCACTTCTATTAGTGCTATTAATGCAGGAACTTCATATATTTTAGATAATATAAGTTATCCAATAAGAAAAACGCCAAATAATCAAGGGAAACTTTCTAAAGAGCAAGTTTTAGAAATAATTGATTTATTAAAGTTTACTTATTTATCTTATGAAACCATTTCTAAAAAATATAATGTCGAGGCAAGGGCAATTGCCAGAATAAACAAGGGGAAATATCATAGAATAAACAAAGAAAAATACCCTATTAGAGATTATAGAAATACTTCTGTTAATCCTAGCTTAACCTATGACCAAGTGACAGAAATTATAGAGCTGTTACAAACAACTACAATATCTATACGACAAATTGCAAAGAAATATAATGTTGATACACATGTTATCATAGGGATAAAAAGTGGACACACTAAAATGTATAAACGCAAAGGAATAAAATACCCATTGCGTAGCAATAACTAATTTGAAGCCTGTATCGACTATCCTCGTGAAGAGGAGTAAGATGGCTATTGGTACGCCATTTGAAAGAGAAGTGCTGCCCTCTAAAAAGGCAGTAAAAAATAGTCAGTACCTATAGAAATATAGGAGTAATATGGGTCAGCAATCCGCATTTACAAATACCTCAGTATTCGATAGAGAATATTTAGAGGCATTATTTGGTGGTGCAGAATTTCCTAATGGTGAATTTATGATTGATTATATTGAGGAAATTATGCAGTTTCAAAAGCTGTATATGGAGGTTATGTCAGATATTCGCTCAGAAAATATGTTTACATTCCCTGTATCTACTATATCTTTAGTGCGTGAAAATGGCAAGTTTAAAGATGAGGAGTTTGCTAAGTGGGCAATCAAACATAATATGAAGTGGTCTGATAGCAACTTATTTATTGATGATTCTGTATCAAGCTTGTCCAACTGCTGCCGCTTAAAAAGCGATATAGAAAATCTTGGTTACTTTAATTCTGTAGGCGGAACTGCTTTAAAGGTTGGTTCTGTCAAAGTTGTTACTGTAAATCTTGCCAGATTAGCTTTAGACACAAATACAATAGAGGAATATTTAGAGGAATTAAAGAAAAGAACACTATGTTGTGTTAGAACTCTTCACGTTATTAGACATATTATCAAGCGAGATGTAGAAAAAGGCTTGCTTCCAAACTTCACCTATGGATTGGTTGATTTTAAACACCTTTACAATACCATAGGATTTATTGGCATATATGAAACAATGAAAAAACTTGGTTGTACTGCTAGCGATGAATTTGGCAACACATTCTACACTAATAGTGCTAAAACTTTTGGCAAACAGATATTTGATACTATGCGTGAGGTCGCCGATGAATTTATTAAAGATAATGATTGCGATTATATGATTAACACAGAGCAAATACCTGCAGAAAATGCTGCTGCTAAACTTATGAAAAAAGATAAATTCTTTTATCCTAACGCTAATATATATGACTTACCACTGTATGGAAACCAATTCATTCCACTTGGTATTAAAACAACTTTACACGAGAGAGTTAGAGTGCAAGCTATGTTTGACGGATTTTGTAATGGAGGCAGTATACTGCATGCAAATATAGATGCACCATTTGATAGCTTTGAAAAAGCCTATGATATGACTTGTTATATTGCAGATACAGGTGTTACATATTTTGCTTGGAATACAAAAATACAGGCTTGCGAGGATAATCACGCTTTTTATGGCTCAACCTGTCCGGTTTGTGGTAAACCTGTTGATTCTGAGTTCACAAGAATTGTAGGATTCTATACACAAATAAAAACTTGGTCATCAGAGAGGAAAGCAGAGTATAAAATGCGTAAGTGGGAGAGTGCAGATGTTGATTAAAGGACTCGTTGACGAAGATTTTGTCAATTACAAGAAGCCCTCTATGTTCATATCAAGTTGCGCTTGTGATTGGAAGTGTTGCACCGAAAGTAATATCCCAATCGAAACTTGCCAAAATTGTGAACTTGCCCAAAGTCCAACTATTGATATATCGCTTGAATCTATCTATACAAGATATATCAACAACCCTATCTCTAAAGCGATTGTAATAGGTGGACTTGAGCCTATGTTGCAAAAGGAGCAATTTTATGACCTTATTGCATATTTTAGAGATAATGGGTGCAACGATGATATTGTTATCTATACGGGCTATGAACCTAACGAGATAAGTGATTTTATCGAACGTATTAAACCTTTTGGCAACATTATAATCAAATTTGGCAGATTTAAACCTAATCATACGCCACATTATGATGAGGTGTTGGGTATTAAGCTATGTAGTGACAATCAGAGAGGGGTGCAGATATGTTAAAAATAATACCAAACCCAGACAATGATACATATGTAAAAATTACTAAGGCGGTTGTAGATAATGATGGCTATTGCCCTTGCGAGCTTTTAAAGAACACAGATACAAAATGCGTATGTAAAGCGTTCAAAGAGCAAACTATTGAGGGTGAGTGCCATTGTGGTAGATTTATTAAAAAGGAGAATATATAATATATGAAAATATACTTAGCAGGCGGAGTTTTCTTTTACGGTGACTATCTCCGTAACATCGAATGGGCAGGCAAAATCCGCTCTGCCCTACCCAACGTAGACCTATACAGCCCCGTTGAAAACACCGACATCAATGGCGAAGAGGGCAAGAAAAAATTTGCAGGCTCCGAGATGATTGCCGATGCGGACAATGCAAGGCTTAATGAAGCAGATGTATTAATTGCGTGCATTGATGGTGATGTGCTACCTAGCGGAACTTGTGCCGAAATAGGCAAATTCCACGAAAAGATTGCAAGAGGCGATAATAAACACCTTATAGGTATATGCACCGATACAAGACAGTGTTATCGCACATATTCGGATGAAAAAGATGCAGGTGGTCGCACAAGACTAGGTGAACAGCAGTATTCTTATCAGAATCTTTATGTCACAGGACTGCTCAATCAGTGCGATGGTATATATTATACTATTGAGGAAGTTATAGATTATGTGAAAACGCTTGACATTAAGTAGATTTTGTAGTATAATAGTAAATGTAACATAAAATTTGAATTGTGACTTATTTTATGTTACATTTACAAATTTAAGTTAAGGGGAGGTTTGTATGTCATACGCAAGCAATAAACGCAAGAAAATTCGCAAGCAAGCTAAAGAGGATTGGAAATACCTTGTGGCACAGACTTTTGAGGATTTTTGCAAGCAGAGAAACATAACAGATTATAATATGTTGCCTACTGACTCCGACCGCTACAAACAGCTATGGGCTGAGTGGGAGAGCTATAGGGAGATGTATTCGCAGGCAAGTGTAAGGATAGTATAATTATGTCAAAATACTATTTTGGTGGCTTAGAGTTTTGTATTCGTGTCATAGGTAGCGAATTAACAGTAAAGAAAGGAGATGATGCTATGGACAACCGCACAATAATCCTGCTTGTGGGCAAAAGCGGTTCGGGCAAATCAACCCTAGCACAATATATGGTCGAACATTATGGTTGGAAAGAGGTGTTATCCTACACTACACGCCCACCACGCTATCCAGATGAGGGTACACATTTATTTGTTGATGATGCACGCTTTGATGAACTTGAGCGCACTGAGAATATTTGCGCCTACACCGAGTTCGATAGATATAGATATGGGGCAACCGACACACAGGTTGATAAAGCGGATATTTATGTTATTGACCCCGATGGTGTGGAATATTTCTTGCGTTCATACAAAGGTCGCAAAGTGCCTATTGTAGTATACCTTAAAGCACCCGATGAACTGCTTATTGAGCGTATGAAAAAGCGTGGAGATAGCGAGGAAAAGATTAAGGCACGTATTGAGAATGATAAGGTTAAATTTAAGGCTTGCGATGGTGAATATTATACGGATTATGTGATACCTGTAGTTGATGAGGGTGTGGAAATAAGCCCTCAAGAACTTGGGGTTCACCTTAATGCGATTCAGTTCGTAGAGTGCGACAATATCCGCAAAACGGAGGTGATGTTGCCTTGAGTGAAACACATACAAGATACCGCATTGCATTTGATATAGATGATGTACTGTGGGATTTGAACAAATGCTGGCTTGACGAATACAATCTCTACAATACTAATGGTGAACACTTCTCAAGTGAACAGGTTAAATCTTGGGCTATTGAGAATTGCTTAAAGCCACAGAACCCTAATTTATTCTGGGCGATTCTATCTAATAAAGGTACTTGGAGTGCCATAGATAAGTACATATATAATAACACTAAAGAGTTGTTAAAGGAATTAGCCACAAACCCGCACATTGACTTATACATTGTAACCGCAAGCCATCCAAATAACCTAACCTACAAGCTCCCTGCATTTTTTCGCAACTTCCCATTTATCAATTGGAGGCAACTAATTATCTGTCAAGATAAAACAATGCTCGATATGGATTTATGGGTAGACGATAGACCCGGACTAATGGAAAAGTTACACACACTTGGCAAGAAATGTGCAATGGTGAGCAAACCTTGGAATAACCACTGCAAGGCAGCCGATTGGATATTTGGTGAGAACTTTGGTGTAGATGAATGGAAGCAGATGTGTATTGGTTCCAGAAATATTGAGGTGTAGATATGAATAAACGAATGGAAGAACAACTATGTACAGTAAAATATATATGTATAGATGATGATAAGGTTATGAAATCTTTTATATGCACATACGATGAGGCGATTAAAACTATTGACCTCATCAAGCGTGTAGATTACATTAATATTGAGAATGTAGACGATGATTATGATGGGGATTGGAAAGTTTTGTGGATAACACTTAAACCCGCAGAAAGTTCTACATACCTACAGTGTATTGAGGTTTATTTAGATTTTGAGGAGGATATGCAATGATAAAATTTGGAAAAATCCGCAAAGGCGCAAAAATACCAAGTTATGCTACAAGCGGTTCTGGGTGGGCAGATATATATGCGTGCTTTGATGAATATGAAATGGTGATACCGCCACACGAGTGCAAGCTAATCCCAACTGGACTATGTAGCGAATTCCCTAAAGGTTATAGGCTTGGACTTTATGAACGTGGGAGCAACAGCAAAAGCAATATGCAGATAATGTGTGGTAAGATAGATAGCGACTACAGACAGGAAATCTTTGTTGCTGTGTATAATGCAAACAGTGTCCCAATGGAAATAACCAAAGGTGTAGATAGTGTTGAGAAAACCGCAGATTTTGTGCGTGTACCTTACAGCAAAGCAATATGTCAGGTTGCGATTGAGATTGTGCCTGATGTAGAGATTGTTGAGGGGAATGTTGAAGAGATGATTAATAGGGATAGTGAGAGAAAGGGGACTGAGGCTCTTGGCAGTACAGGAAAATAATAATGGACTTGCGTGTTTAACGATACGCAATGAAGCACATATAATCGCAGAACCAATTACAGCAACAATCCCCAAAGCAACAAATTCCACGCCTTGTCGCCTTGATTGTGCTAAGGCTTCTGCTTCAGACACAATCTGCTCACCTATCGATAGGCTACCTCTCGATAGGCTAAAACGCAGAATTCCATACGTCAACGTAGACACCAAGGAAATCGCCTACAAAGATGGTCTTATCAAAGAGCTCACGCCTAAAAATGTAATATTCAATCCACCTGCAACCATTGTATTTTGGGAAGATGGTGAAAAAACTGTGGTTAAGTGCGGTGAGGGAGAGGCTTACGATAAAGAAAAAGGTTTAGCTATGGCGTTTTGCAAGCGTGTATGGGGCAATGCAGGTAGGTTTAATAATATGTTTGAGAAGTGGTGTTTTGATGAAGAAGCTAAATAATCAACTAAATTGGAAGGGCATACCAATGGGGTTTGATGTCGAGAAAAAACTAACCACCAACTACACCCTTGACAATTCACTTAAAGACAACTATCAAACTATTGAGATAAAGTTAAATGCACAAAATGGACAAACAAGTTATATTAACATTCAAGTGCCACGCTTTCAGAGTTTAGGTGCAACGCTTGATATTAATTGGAAAAATCGAAAAAACAGCCGATAATTAAACCGACTGTTTAATGGGAGTATTAATTTACTCCCATTTTTTCGACCTTAATAAGAAATCTTTAATGTATGCTCGCCTGTTGTCTGTGAGTAGAGGGTTGCAATTGTTCCCGTTGTATTTTCATATACAAATATCAGGAACGGATAGTTGTCAAATTTAGGGTTGCTTACTACCCAACCATATGTCAGATTGGCAGCTGTAGAAATCTCGCCATTAGTTTCGCCTAACCATTTAGCTTCATATACATTGTGTATATCCTGTGCGGTTAAGTGATATACTTGTCCACCATCAACCTGTATAAGATAATCTACACCATCCTCAAGGTTAAATGTAGGGTTTGTTGCACCTACATAATATTCACCAGTTGAGCCTGTGAATGCTGTAGATGTGTCAACTGTACCATCAAACAGCACCACAATTTCATCAAGTGACACTGTGATAGTTTGTGATTTATTGTTTACAATAGTTTGCGATTTGCCTGTGTAACCTGCCTTGCTGACAGTTATGCTATAGTTACCATCAAGGTCGGGCAGTACATATGTACCATCCTCTCTTGGTTGCACCTGCCCGCCATCAGCACCCATAACCACAACAGTAGCATCGGCAGGGGTTGTGTTCACAGTAAGCACATACCCGTTTGCAACCACCATTTCTTTATTTCCATTTGTGCTGAAGAAATCAGCATCTAATCCAACACCGCAATTGCCCGCCACAAGTTTGACATCGTGACCATTCTTGGCAAGTGTGATGCAAGGTCTATATCCGTCTACCTTGACAACCTTAAAACTCTCGCCATCCCACATCTGACCGCAACCTGTTATGGCTTTGGTCTTATCAACAGCTTGAGTTTCGGCAAGGCAGAGTATTCCGTCTATAAGTTTGAGGCTGTCGTTAAATTTAAAGCCTCCACAAAATTTTGCCATAGGATTGCCTCCTTTATATATTGTTTATATGTAAATCTTTGGGGTATTTAATATAAACTGTTTTTTTATATTTTTATTCAGATGATATAACATCGTCAAATAAACCCAATTCGGGTGTTGCGGTTTGAGTAAACTTATTCTTAATCTTACGATTAAGGTCAAGAATATCAAAGTCATACCGACCAAATAATCTTTTAGCAAGCTCTTTAATTTCTTTACGTTCCTCGTAAGCATCACATATTGAAATATTGGCATCCCAACCCTGCCATGATAAAAACCCATCGTGATTAGTTAGTTCACCATTGTCAATTTTGCGTTTAATCTTTTTAAGTCTACGCCTTGCTTGTACAACTTTCTTTCTATCGGGCAACATCATTATATATCCTGTTGGCTTTAGCATAAATTTAATCTTCATAAATTTGAACCCTTGTCGTAGGTGCCTTATCTTGATTTTATTTGGATGAATAATAAATCCATATTGATTGCAAAACTCCACAACCTTTTGAGCGACTTCTTTTGCCTCTTCTCTAGTGCGACAAATATACCACGAATCATCATTATATCTGCCATACCAACGAACTCGCAGTTGTTCTTTTACATAATGGTCTAATGGGTCTGCAACCGCAACTGCCAAGATTTGTGACACTTGACTACCTAATCCTAAACCTTTATCTCCAAACGCATCCACAAAATGATGAATTAAGGCGACTATTTTAGGGTCATTGAATGTATTATCTACAAGGTCATAGACAACTTTATGTTCAATATTATCAAAATAACTTTTAAAGTCAAGAGTTAAAGCATAACCATCAACTCCATATCTATTATAATATTCCCTAATGTGTCGTTTAAGTCGATTAATTGTAAAGTGCTGTCCCTTATGTGGAACGCACGCTCCATTATCATAGATAAAATTTCTCGTAAGAACTGGAACAAGACAATTATCACACAAACACCTTTGTACGATGCGTTCTTCAATGTCCACACTTTTAATATGTCTGGGTTTGCCACGTTCGATAATATCAAATTCGTGAAAGCCTTTTGATTTGAATGTGCCTTGTTTCAGTTGTGTTTCGAGATTTGTTAAATTGGTTATATCATCTGCAATAAATTTTTGAACACTTGTTTTCCAACTGACTTTTTGTATGCACTTTTTATATGCGGAATATAAGTTTTCAAAGGAAAACGCAGTGTCAAAATTGTCATATTGAGCAATGAACTTAGCTCGTTTTTCTAATCTTTCTGATTTTTTCATAAAATATGCTTATTCTGCTTTAAATTAGTCCTTGTACACTTACACAGCATACAATTTCCACAAAACCACAATTTTATTCGCTATACAAGCAGGACTATCACTCCTTGAAGGAGCCGTCTTGTAGACACTCCTCAATCCCGCCGCTACGCCGCCAGAATTGTTAGCGTTGTTGTTGTTGACATTGCCATCAGAATTAACGTTAACGAAGTTGTTGCTGTTGTTCCTATTGCACGAATAGTGATAGCCCTAATTTATTATTAGGATTTATGTAATCCTATATCTCTCTTTATCCTTTTTAATGATACCTTTTATCAATATTTTTTCACGCTCAATAAGTTCATTAATCTCTTTAGAGATATTGAGGTCAATTAATTGATGTCTTGTTGCTAAGGATATTTGCATTTTAAGTGCGTATGTTGTCGCTAATGCACGCTTCAAATATAGAATACGCTCCTCAGCTTGAAGCTGATTATCTTTATCGGGATAAATTGAATTTGCTATTGTTACGCCATTGTAAATTTTTGCCGCCAATCTTATACACTCTTGGAGGACTGTTGATATACGCTCGTTCCAATGACGGATACAATAATCTTCTATCAAACGAGCGTTATGCACAAATTGCATTTTTGTTTCTCGGCGTTTGCTTTTTGGTACGGTCATAGTTTACCTCACAAAACAATCTTGGCGACACTAAAGGTCGCCAGATTGTCCACGGATACACAAGCCCGCCGCTACGCCGCCAGAAACGCTAGCGAGGCCGTTGCCGACACCGCCACCAGAACCAACGCCAACGAAGACGTTGCTGTTGTACCTACCGCAAGAACCTAACCACCACCAATCAGCCGCACCATTAACTTTCTTAATCCTACTAGCATTATCAGTAAATATAGGATACTTCGTACCCTCGCCATTACCAACAGTCAGAGAAACACTGTCAAATACTTCTGCTTCTGCCAATAGCCATACATTATAGTTTGCTTCGCTAAGTGAACTTGCATCATTGTAGGTCGTATACCATTTCTTTTTAACAGGTGCTACTATAGCTTTCAAATCACTAGGTAGTTTGTCATATATATTATTCTCAACCCAAGTTTTCATAGCACTAGCTGGATAACCACCTGCATTAGTATTTGTACTATTCATCTGTGCCTTAGTATTTAAACAATCCTTCATCACAAATGTCACAGGTGATGTTACTCCATCACTGAACGTGTCGTGATTGAATCCTGCAATCTGTAACTCAATTGTTTCGCCAGTAGTTAAAGTAACAGGTTTTGTGTCGCCTACGCTGAAATAATCTTGCAGGTTGACTGTGCCTTGTTCTGCTTTGAGTACAAAGTCGCCGATTTGTTGCCAAGATAAGATAGATAGTAAGGATTTTTGTGAGCCGAGGGCAAACCAGTAATAGGTAAGAGGGTAAAAATTATATGATTGGTCAAATGTAATACTACTATTAGATAGTATTGGTGCTTTAGACTCTTCATATAAACTTCCCCCTCGTATTTGTTGCCATTTTGCCCCATCTTTAATTAGTCCCAATGCTGTTGCATAGCTACTACTATAACTCCAATTTTGAACTTTTTCATTCGGGAATATCCCTGCCCACTTTGGTACCTCGCCCAAGTTATGATTAACTATAATCTCTGTAGTAGCCGTTGTCAGTGTAACCTCACCCCAATCCACATTAGACTGAACTAATTCATACCAATAGTCACCTTTTTGACCGTTGAGTGGGTAGGATAGGATTGAGTCGGAGGTGATGTAGGAGAGGAAAGTTTTTTGGAGTTTTTGGGGTGGGAGAGGTGTTGTGCCCCTAATACACAAGCCCGCCGCTACGCCGTAAGAGGTACTGGCGTAGCTGGGACCGACATAGCTACTGGAATAGACAAGAACAAAGAAGCCGCTGTCGGTCTTGCCGCACGAACCCAACCACCAAGCATCAGGAGTTCCATTAACCTTCTTAATCCTACTAGCATTATCAGTAAATATAGGATACTTCGTACCCTCGCCATTACCAACAGTCAGAGAAACACTGTCAAATACTTCTGCTTCTGCCAATAGCCATACATTATAGTTTGCTTCGCTAAGTGAACTTGCATCATTGTAGGTCGTATACCATTTCTTTTTAACAGGTGCTACTATAGCTTTCAAATCACTAGGTAGTTTGTCATATATATTATTCTCAACCCAAGTTTTCATAGCACTAGCTGGATAACCACCTGCATTAGTATTTGTACTATTCATCTGTGCCTTAGTATTTAAACAATCCTTCATCACAAATGTCACAGGTGATGTTACTCCATCACTGAACGTGTCGTGATTGAATCCTGCAATCTGTAACTCAATTGTTTCGCCAGTAGTTAAAGTTACATCTTTAGTATCCCCAATATTCCATATTGTTGACAAATCAATATCTCCATTTATATCTGAGGCTATCGCACTACCGATGTCTGCCCACGATGTCTTATTAGAAAATGTAGGAATATCACTATACTTCTTCCACACATACAGTCCCTCACCTGCACCACCAATAATGCTATTTGTTAAACCTTTGGACATAATAAATCATCTCCTTTCGGTTAAAGTTCTGTAAAGTATTCACCCTCAGCAAGCTCCGTAGGGAAACCCTTTTTAATACAAACATATTTCTTAGTGCCATCAGTGTAGTAGTAGTTTTCATTAACTTCCATACCTACCTTGAACACAATAGGATTGTCCGCAGTTCCCTGTGCTGTAGGGTCAGCCTCTTCTATCCAAGTAATAACTCCGCCTGCTTTTTCCTGATAAGGAACCCATTTATAGCCCGGTCTAGGTGTTGCAATAGTTGGTCTGTCCTCAATCGTAATACCGACCTCATTTATAATAGTGATGGTATCTTTATCATTTCTTACAGCCGCTTTAATAGCGTCTAATCTCTCTCTATCACTAGCCATTGATACCCACCTCACTTTCCATTTCGCTCAGGCATTGTTCAACTGTAACAACCTCGTCCGCAACGATATAATCATATTCTTCCTGTGTTATTTTATTCTTTTCTTTTAGAGAATTTATATAATCCACTGTGATATAATGCTTCTCACTATATAATCTCTTGAGTGATTCTACAAACGTACTCATTATAACACTCCTTTCTCAACCAGTTCCATAGTGTAATCATCAATTACATTATTATAGGTTGTATTGTCTATACCATAGTCATTATTAGGCTTTTCAGGCAACTTAGCTTGTACTTCAGCCTTATAATCCTCTGGCACATCATCTATTGTCATTTGCTCCGTCATTACCTGCATATAATACCAGTCAACTGTCTGTTCGTGCGAACGTGCAAATGGTTCATATTGCTCACTTGCGTTCATAAGTTTATATATGCTTGCAAGTGTATCTTCAGGTCTTGAACGAATTGTCGCAAGTAACTCATTGTATTTTTCGTTTGTTATCTGCTCGCTATTTGGTGGTTGTGCGGCAGATTGGTGCAACGAAACTATCACACCATTTTCTATTACCTTATAAAACACTATCCATTCACCGCCTTCAATAATACTATATTAGGGATTGTTAGTGCAACACTTGGGATTTCTTTCGCCCAAATGCTCACAACATTAGTTGTCGATTCTGAGCCTGTGTAATTGCCGCTTTCTTGCTCCGTTGCCGCAAAATTTACGATTGGCACCATATCTGCCGTTACCCCTGCAATGTACAAATCTGCTTTATATGGGAAGTTTTCATAAGTCTTAGCTGCATCTTCTGCCCATTGAGCCACAGGACAGCTTACATTGGTCGATATGCTCATCATTGCATTGAGCTTTTGCAACACACCATTGATTGCAATAATCTGTGTATTTATGTTTTGCACACTGTTATTAAGACTATTCAACTGCGTGCTTGTGCTTTGCTCTGTGGTCGCATAATCGGTGCCGAGTGCATTGAGTTTATTTCTAATGCTCTTTGCATTTTCGTTATTGTTAATGTTGCTCCAAGTAAACGCCATTCAAATTCCCCCTTTCTATAAGATTCTCTCAATTAATATGTAATCTAGTGTAATTGTTGCACTAGGTTTTTCCTTTGCCTCAATTATAACCCCATTGGTTGTTGTGTAGCAATTAGGGGCAAAATTTCCGCTTGTTTGCTCCACATATCCGAACATTACCCTTGCTATGTCGTTTGTTGTGACCGCAGGGTTAGTGATTGATATGGTTGCCATATATGGATAGTCGGTTTTTTCTTGTGTTGCCGCTTGGGAGTTTGTGTTGGTTACCCATGCTGAGGTAGGGATTGATGGGGAATTGATTTGATAGAGGTGGACATTAGAATCTTTGATTTGCCCATCAACATATGCTTTGGTTGCGGCGTCAGTATCGTTAATTGGCTCCCTAAGATTTATTATGCTCCTCCCTTCAGCGTTATAAGAGGCATCATCTGTAGACGTAGATAAAAAGTTGAAAGAAAGTACTTTCCAAGTATTTTGTGAATTTACTGATATAAAAAGATTTGCAGACTCATTCAAATAACTAAAGTATAAAGGGTCATATTGAGATGCTCCTGCATCAATAAGAACCAATGATACTAAATATGTTATATTAGTCAAAGCTAGTTTTAGTTCTATCTGATACCCATCATTAATTGCTGCCTTAATTTCAGCATATGTCTTATCAATATTATCAATTATTCCGCCACCATAACTATCATAATTCCCTGTTATAGTCCACAGCGGCTTATATGTATCGGGTAATGCTCCTACGTCAGAGGCGGTCAATGTTATATCGGTGTCAAGTGCCTTATTATTAACCTTTCTTGTATTCGGCACATATGTATCTTGCAATGTTTTAATTGCCCCTTGAGCTGTAGCCATATTAGTCTTAAGCGTACCAACATCCCCCTGTAACCCCTCAATATCGCTTTCAGCCATTGCAATGTTATCTTCATTCGTATCAACTCTACCTGATAAAGTAGTGAGTGAGGTTTGCACCCCACTCACCGCATCATCTACATATTTCTTAGTTGTTAAATCTTTGGGGTCTGTAATTGTACCTAGGTACTTCATTTATGCCTCCCCTTTCTCCTAATTAAATATAGCTATATGTCATTATCACATCATAAGCTACCGCTGTTGCCGCTGAACCTGTAAGAGTTGTTCCGCTTACTGTCCAATCAAGCATAACAGCCTCGCCACTTGTTGCGTTCTTGAATGTAACGCCAAGAATATTTACATTAGCAGGGATAGTTGCCGCAATGCTTGTCTGCCCTGCAGTCATTGTAGCAGTTGCAACAGTTACCATATGAGCCTGTAATGTATCAATTTCACCCTCTGCTGTAGTCATTCTAGTGTCAAGACCATGTAAGAGTGTATAGTCAGCCTTAGCCATTAAGCCATTCGCCGTGTCGCTTGCAACCGCACTTGGAATTGTTACAGTGTGTTCTGAAGCCGCTGTCAGTCTACCATACTGGTCAACTGTAAATGCAGGAACCTTAAATGTTGCTCCAAATGCAGGTGTCTGAGCCGCTACATCACCATATCCACCAGCTGTCGCACCAGAGTTCTCAAGTTCGATAGTTCTGCTTGCCCCTGTGCCTGTTACAGAGATTGGTGAATCGCCTGTGATTTCAGTGATTGCACCATTAATGTTGGTCTGAATTACATCCCAGTCACTATTCTGATTACCTGTACCCTCTCTCTTAACAACGGCAATCATAAGGTCACCAACTTCGCATACCTGACCTACATATGTGCCAGCAGTACCTATCATATATAACCAACCAACATCGTAGGTTGTAGGAATATCATCAACCTTATTAATTACGCCTTTATATACAACACCCTGCGATGCTGCAACGATACCATCAACATAAGCCTTGATTACCTTATTCTGTACCGCATTTGTGCTGTCTGCTGACATAGCAGTATCAACAGTTGGCTTGTTAGTGAGGTCATTATATGAACCGCTAAATGAGCTTGTTCCTGCTCCGATATTAGTTCTTGCCTGTGTTTTCTGTTCCTCAGTTAATGTCTGTGCCGTGTACTTGACATCGCTCAGTACAACTGCACCAGTTTCACCATCAACACTTGTTACAGGATATGGTGGTTCGTTCTCTGCGGAATACTGTAATACATTTGCAACATTGCCCAATCCAACATCAGCCTTAGCAAGTGTTACCGCACCTGTCTTGCCTGCAACACTAGTTACAGGGTATGGTGGCTGATTGTCAGCATCATACTTTTTATTAAGCTCTGTGGTTACCACCTTATTCTGTACTGCATTTTCGCTAGTTGTTGAGAGTGTAGCATCAATTGTCGGCTTGTTTGTTAAGCTGTCGTAGTCGCCATCAAATGAACTTGTACCTGCACCAATGTTTGCTCTTGCCTGAGCTTTCTGAGGGTTAGTTAAAGTCTGCTCAATAAACTTAACTGCATTAGTTGTTACAACCCCGCTTGCACCATCAACACTCTCTACATAAGTAGTATCATCAGCTAATGCTTTAACATCCGCCGCTGACAGTACAATAGTGCCACCTGTCTTGCCATTTACTGATACAACAGGTGTGATTGTGTCTGTGCCAAGTGTGATAACGCCATCAGCAATCTTAGCGTCAACAATACCATAGCCTGCAAGTGTATCAGGCGTGTTGAGTACGTTATCCCATTCTACTGCATCGGCAGTTCCACCTCCTGTAACTTTAAGCACACCATTACCATCAATATCAAGACCATAGCCAACCTTGATACCACCAAGTTCAGTTGCACTTGCAGTCGGCAGTACATATTCAACGCCTACAGGTTTCCAACCATCTGTTTCACCCTTGTACTGATAAAGAGTGTGCTCCGCTGTATTATAATAAATCTGACCCTCTTTAGGATTTGAAGGGCTTGTTGCAAGATTCTGAATAACCGCATTTTGTAATTCGTTCTTTAATAAATTAATTGATGTTAAAAATTGCATTTAACTCCATCCTTTCATTAATTAAGATAACATACGCCTGAAAAGGCTCCACTAAAAGTACATATAACTGTTGATTCATCTACAAAGTTATATTCACCCATTACCACTGTGCCTGCCGAATCCACAACTGTAACGCTTGGATATTTGTTCAAGTTGTGCTTGATTACCCACGTTGCACTTGGTTCTTTCTGCTCATAGGTAAAGCTTTCGGGCGAATTAATCCCATAGAGCCCATAGTCGCCACTAGTCTTATCGCCTTGAATTGTTGTACCGTTAAGTGTCGGCTTGTTTTTTAGGTCATTATAATTATTTGTGCCACCACTTGTCGGCTTGCAATTAGGTATCTCTAGGCAAACTGGCGTAGTTTTCTTTCCGACATCCATATTAATCAGCAACTACATCACCACCTTGTCTAAAGTCCTCAAGACATTAATCCTAGCCTCTTTGCTTTCGATAACGTCACCTGTGTCACGTTCTTTGGCTTTGAGCTGTACTATAACGAAGTTTTTCATAGCTAACGTCTGCTCTTGTGTGAATTTTATCTCAATACAACTGCCGCACTCAGCCTGTTCAATGGTCATATCATCATTAGTAAATATGAAATAATCTGTGAGCGTGTATTTGACCGCAATGCGTATGTCGTACCCTTCAGATAAATCACAATCAAGATATAAAGTTAATGGAGGGGTCGTGCCTTGTATGATGACAAGTTCGCACGAATCTTGTGGTGAACAACATCCACTCATATTTATGTTCCTCCTTTCAAATATTAACTTATCGAAATTGATTATGCTCCCATTTTAGCCTTAATGAAGCCATTACCAATATTTCCGTTGATTGCCTCAATAATGACCGCATCTCCAACTGCCAAAGTTGAATTGCTTTTATTTTTAAGTCCTGTATACACTTGGGAGCCACCAGCAAGCAACACTGAATAATTTGCTCCATCTATTGCTGTCACTGTCGCATATACATTGTGTCCTACGTTACATTGTTTCATTATATTTCTGCACTCTGAATTGGCGATTTGTTTCATCACCTCAATCAGAATGTCCATATCTTCCCTATTCATTCCTGTACTCCTTTAGCTTGATGACGGATAATAAGGCAGAGAAGCGATATTTGTACACTCTATACTTATCATACTATCGCTAGATAAAGGCACACCTAAAGACTGTATTATGAACCTGTTATCCGAGTAATCAAAGAACTCATCGTTGAGTGCGATACAGTTGTTGACATCTAAATGTATCATAAAACTGCTTGATACCTGTATGGTTTGCTGCAATATTGATAAGCGGTTGAGTTCCCATTCGGCACGCTGTTGAGCAAGAGCATCCGAGTAGATATTGCTATCCTCAAGATAAAATTGCTTAATGCCGATTACAGACACACGAGTTGGGGATTGTGGGTTTGTGTTGGTTGCGGTCTGCACATACACGGCGTTCCCGTTTACATTTGAACCCACGACTGTTACCTTATTCTTTACCTTAGTAAAATCATAGGTTGTCGTATTTGACAAATACTCCCATTCTTTGTCGCTATAAGTCCACAATGTAGGCTTATTGACCTGAGATATATCCTTAATACCACTTCGCACGATTAAATTACCCTCAACACCGTAATAAATATCACAACTTATCATATCCGCAAGGTCTGTTAGGATTGAACCAAATGATTCATTAGGGGATTTAGATAAAGTATATTGCGTTTTTGAGCCTTTAAGCGAGCTGTCGAACACAATCTCCTTGCCATCAATAGGATACCCATTACCATTATCTTGCAATAGTGTTTCCTGTATAACCTGATAAATCTCCTTACCCTCATCAACCTGATATGTACTATCTAGCACACCGCCTAATGTCCCATCAAGCAATGCAAATTTATCATAGCACTGTACATCTACCGTCTTGTTTGCCTGTTGCCTTGCCGCATTAGGCTGTCCCACAACAAATATGCCCGCACTATTCCATACAATATCACCATTGGCAAACTCCATACCTAGCTCCAGCTTAAATTTGCTATCAAGCCAAAGTGTGCCTTGCAAACCATTAGGTGTAAATTTGCCTGTGGTGTTGTCAAGTGTAAATGATAAGCTCCGCCTTTGTCCTTGCTGATAGTTGATATTTAGGCTCCCTGTACCCATCATAAGATATTCGCTAATATCCTCTTTAAAACTCTCATCTTGGTACAGCATTGACAGCCTAAATCTCGGTCGCACCTGTTGTGCCTTGACAAGCGACACATACGTATCGGGTGGTATCTGATTAAAATTATAGTTAGCCATAGTTAACCTCCTATAATATTCAAATCATCTAAGTCATCAAGTTGCACAAAGTCAAAGTTAACAGTTGTTATTTGCTCTGCGGTCACATCATTATATTGCATTTGGTTGCTTGTTGTTCCTACAATCCACCCATTACCTTTGCGGTCTTTGAGTAGCTTAGGATTCTCATCGGCAATAAAATCAATGAACGCATTATATTGCTCAACTGTATCCTGATAGCGTGAGTTGTGCGGATTGCTAAGATATGCCGTTATGGTGCCTGTGAGGTAATTCTTTTTACCACTTGACAGCTTAGGGAATTGCGTAAAATTCTCAAGAACCGCCTTATCAAGATTTTGTTGCAATGCACTTGACTGCAACTCGGTATCAAATATCCACACATTATTGGTGTCCGCATAATACACCTTGCTGTCCGCCTCAGATTTAGTTAATCCTACAAGCGACCAGTTCCACCAATTTGTATTAACGTATCCATCTTGTTGCAATGGCGCAGAGATATAGTCCGCAGTTTCCGCAAAAAGAATATACTGATACTCATTATTATTGACCACGTTAAAGTCATATAGTGCATATTGGCTTGCAGGTATTCGTGCCAAGAAATGCAAAGCAACATCATCTTTTGCTCGCCTGTAAACCTGCCAATATAATATCTTGTCGCCAACCGATGTAACATTACCACCATTGAGTGTATTGTTAAAAGGAGCGAGCAAGAATGTATTAGCGTCCCATTTAGGGTCATATGTAAAGCCTGTAGTTGAATTGATTTCGTCTTGGGTGTCTACATTATTGCGAACCCATATGTAGTCAACTAAGGCATCCCCATATAATGTTGCCTTGTTATATGAAAACATCTATACCCCTCCTTTCTAAACATTTTGTTTTGCGTTCGCCACAACCTGTATGCCTGTTGGCAATAAGGCTATCTTGAACCAGAATTTATCAATAAACGATTGCGTGCTTTCTGTCCAAAACAGATTATCTAGCCACCTGTCATCATCAACCCACGCATATGCCTGTTGCGGGTCGGCGTTCTCAGGTTGCAATAACCATATTGTCCGAATGTCTGCAACTCGCACACTACCTGTTTTGTTAATGTCGCCATTGACAATAGTATAATAAAACACCCCTGTATCATATGATACCGTATAACTAGGCGGCTGATATGTTGTGGTTTCAAGTGTTATCCCATTGTAAATATATAGTTGCCCTGTGGTGGTCAGCTTATACATCGCATTGGACAAAGGCACCTCGCCTACACTGCCCCATACATTTTCCGCAATCGCTGTGTAGATAAGGTTATCATTAGGGTTATAATATCTGTCATTTACATTGGCAGTTTGTGGAGCGGTCGGAGATATTGCAATTAGGTTGGTTGGCACCCCTTCCTGCTTGTACAGTATACCGCTAAACTTCGCATTTGTTGTAGACCAGTTAAGATATGTGGTACTTTCATAGTTAAAATATGCGGTCGCATTTTCCGACCCTATATCCCAAGTAATGTCGCACCCATCATATATCCTCACGCTTGAACCGCCATCATAGGGCTGATTATATACATAGGAATATTTTGTTTCACTTACACCCTCAGCCACACCATTATTAATCAATAGCGGTGTCCAAAATATCCTAACGGCATCTTTGTTGCAATCTGCCTCAGCATTGGGTTTTGAATAGGCTTCGGGTAGCTGATACTCAACATTAAAATATTGTACAGGCACGCTCAGTATTGTTCCATCTTGATTCTCAAGCGTGAGCCCGATACCATAGGTTTCGCCACTTACAAAGCCATCAAATGTGTAGGCAATATTACCTGTGCTAACCTCGCCAGTAGTCGCAATAGGTTGCTCAAGTTCATTGTAAAGCGTCCAAATGAAATATTTATAGTTTATCCCTTGTGCCTGCGTATATGTGCCTGTGAATGTATATGACTTGCTGTCTAGGGTTTGTGGCACATTATCAATGCTTAAACTTGCGGCAGACCTAGCATAGAACAAATAGTCGACACTCTTAACATTGTCGCTATAAATGTTGTATGTGGTTCCTTGCGTAGGAATTGCCGACAAAGGCGTGGCAAGTTCCGCTATACCCGTTTCAGAACTGTAGCTTGTCATCTTGACCTTTTGCGAATTTATCACAATGTAGTCGCCACTTGACACAAGATAATTCTTTCTTAGATACAGCTTAGTGGGAGTGTTCTCACCCTCCTGCACTGTACCAAACGCAACCCATATGTCCGCATTACTTTCATAAAGTTGCACATTCCACACATAATCCCTACCATTTATCATACCGCTTGAACTTGGCACATTAATATAAAGCACTTGTTGGGAATAAAGTGGGGTAGAAATTGTCTGTTTATTGGTTGTGTAGATTTGCTGACCCGACAGGTCATTGATTGTTAGATTGTAGGCGTTTACCGTAGTACCGCCCTCTGCATTTATGTAACAATAGAAGGTATTATTATCCGTAGCATCTATATCCGATAAATATGGATAAGGATAGCTAGGCTGATAAAGCATCTGTTTACCTCCTTTCTAAAGTAAAAAACCCCTATATTTCAAGGGGTCGCAAATTATTTCTTTAATATTGAAAGATTCTGTAATTGTCTTACAAAATCGTTAGCATTGTCGCTCTTGACTGTCATATTTTGGATAATTATGTCGTGACTGTCAGTAGTGTTGCCGCCCATTGCACCACCTATTAACTTAGCCCACTGCGACATATTATATTTACCTAAATCCATTAGGTTGTCTGTGAGGTGGGCAGGAACTATGCCTGTGCCTTTGGTTAGGTAGGCGAGATTGCCTGTTGGTGGAATAAGCAGTTCGTCACCAAGCTCGTTGATGTGGTATAGAGCTGATGATGGGAGGGAGTGAGAGCCTGAGGCTTTTCCCTTGGTTTTTTTCTTGGTGGTTGGTTTAACTGTTGTAACTTTTGAAGCACCACCCGCAAGGTCTTTAGCTTTATCTTTGCTGACGGTGGAATAATGTTTCCTATTATCATCGTCAACAGTGACATAAACAGTCTTGCCTTCGGCTCGCTTTTCAGCAATCTTTTTATCAATAGAGGCGTTCCACCTATCTCTTGCCTTAGCATTTTCTTTTGCTTTGCTAAGAGCGCCCGCAATCCCGCTTGCAATGTCAGATATTTTAGAACCTAATTCATAACCTGCCTCGGTAGGTGTTATAGTGGGACTTTCGGCAATTTTTTGAGCATTTTCAAGACGTTTTAATGCCGTAATCATCTCATTAATTGCCGCAATATAATTATTCTTAAAATTCTCAAAGTTGTCAAGCCTGCCTTGTAATACAGCTTGCTCAATAGTCATACCGAGCTTGTTCTGTATTTCCCAACGCTCTAATGCACGAGTTTGCTCGTCAATGAGGTCATCATAAGCGTCTTTTTGCTTTTCATAACCGTCAATAACCGCCTCGATGTCAGCAATCTCTTTTTCGATTTTCTTACGGGCTTCCTCACGCTTTTGCTCTTTATCAAACTCATCGAGAGCGTCTTGGGCTTCCTGAACTGCCTTTTTATTTTCTACGTACACCCATCCGTATCTCTCATCGAAAATTCTAATCTTCTGCTTTTTAGCGTCAGCAAGAGCATTAACCAGTTTTATTCTCTCGGCTTGCTTGTCAAGAGCATCATTTTGCTCATCCATAGCCTCAAGCTCTTTATTAAGCTGGTCTATACGAGATTGTTCTGACTCAATCAACTTGTCTAAAGCACGCTTCTTGTCCTCGGCAAAGAACTCAAAGGCATCAAGTTTGGTTTGAGCCATATCCTTCATTGCTTCGGCAGCATCTTTTAGCTTGTCCGCATACTCATCGGCAGATATTGCACCCGCTTTGAGTGCTTTCTTACCTTTAATGAGAATTTCATCATAATACTTCTTGGCACTTATCTTACCACGCTCATACTGATTGGTGATTGAATCAAAGAGCTTTTCATATGCCTTTTCAACATATTCTTTGTACTCTTTTGTGGACAAGATTTTCTTATCTTTAGCGTCTTTGGCAAGAGCCACAACTTTATCGTAATATTTCTGTCCGCTTATCTTACCCTTATCGTACTGTTCCTCAAGAGCATTAATGGTTTCCTCGGTTGCCTTTTTTATATACTCACGATATTCCTCGTAAGTGATTTTGTTGAACTTCTGATTTTTCTTGTAGAACTTGTTGGCAAAGTAAGTAATTTTCTTATAATAAGTATCGGCGGAATATATGCCGTTATCGTAGCGGTAGTCTATCTCCTCAAAGATATTCTTGGCTACGTTTTTCATATATTCCTGATAAGTGGAATATTTGATTTGGTCAGCTTTGTATGCCCGCCAAGCCTTCTTTTGGACTTTGTTGTAGTAACTGCTTGCTAAGCGTTCTCGGCGTTGGTAGGATTCGAGGTACTTGTCGTCAAGTTTTTCAAGTTGTTTCTTGACTTTTTCGTTCTCTTCCTTCTCCTTTTTGGAACGAGAGCCTGAACCACCTGAACCACTTCCTGAACTTCCGCCTCCACCAAGGTTGCCCGTTTTTATACTGCCCGAACTTACCCCCATCTTTTTAACGGAGGCAGCGGCATCTTTTAACTTATAATAAGTCTTAGCTAAACTAGCAGCTTCTTTTTCTTCTTGAGTTGCATAAGAATATGAGCCATCTGCCTGCCTTCTGCCACGCAACCCGCTTTCTTTGCTTGCTAATCCTGCAAATGAAGAATATTCTGCCAAACGCATTGCAATACGAGCATTGACCTGTTGTAGTGTGGCTCTTGTTTTCTCAGCCTCAAGGTTAAGAACATTCTGTGCTTCAGCTCTAGCCTCAGCAGATACAAATTTATAAGTTCCACCCTCTTCAACAAGGCTATCTGTAAATCTATCAACAATTAACTTGGCAGTTTCATTGTTGCTTGATACGGTTGCTAATGCAGAATTGTAAAAACTACATTTACCACCCGCATTAACAAAAGCAGACGCAACATCCTGTATGCCCTCATAGAGAGCCTTATCAACACCAGTTAATGTACCACCATTATCTATTACCTGTTGTAACCCGTCATAAAGTGGTGACAGCCTTGTGATAAGTTGGTCGGCACCATCAATAAATTCAGCTTGAGATATTTTATTGTTTTGATACTCTCGTTGCAAAACACGATATTTATTGATAAGAGCCTGTGCAGCATCTTCCTCAGATTTATATTGTACTGTTCCTTTTGCATAAGGGTCTTTAACTGTCCCTAAGTTCTTATAGGCGTCTTTAACGATTTGTCTAGCTTCGGTCAAACTCTGAGCTTTTAGCTCTTTGGTTTGGCTTCTAAGATAGTTAAGCCGTTCTTTTTCACTTTGAGCAAGTTCTTTGCCCGACTTAGCAAGCTGTTCCTGCTTCTTTTCTAAAGCCTCTGCCTCATCAACAACATCTGACATCTTACTCTTTGTTTCATCGAGTTGTGCCTGATGCTTCTTTAAGTCCCTTGCGGGCTTTTCAGCAATGTACATAAAGAGCTTGGCAACCCCGTATAAGGCACCAATGGCAAGTCCAACTTTGCCCAACCCCGACATTGCGCCAATGGCAACTTTAGCGTTTTTAGCTAATGCACCAAACCCCTTAGTGACCTTAGTGGTTGTGCCATAGAGGGTATTGGCGGATTTATTGGCTTTACCAAATACACCATAGATATTGCTGAAATTTTGCTCAACCGTAGTAAAAACAAAGGCAGACTTAATAGCCTTGCCTAGTTTTGTAAATGTTTCAATTAAGCCTAGCTTACCTGCAACCATACTCAGACCTTTGAGTGCAGTTGAGAAAGCGGCAATTTTAATTATTGTTTGCCCTAAGTCTGTGTTTGCAAATTTTAATAATGCGGTTCCGAGGTCGATGATTTGTTTTACGAAGTCGGAATTTATGAATGTTAGGGCGAGTTCTTGGAAAGCGGCTTTGAAGTTGGAAATTTTTGCCTCTAAACTTTCCATATAGCGAGCGTTCTCCTGCTCTGCTGACCCTACTGAGTCAAGAGCAAGTTCGTGTGCATATAAAACTTGGTCGTAGTTGGAAATAAGAGCGGCGAGGTTCTGTGTCTGATTGGCACCCGCTTGAGTATTTAAGTAGTACATTTGTTCATTCTTACTTAAATTATCCCATATTTTAGCCACTTCGCCTGCTATTTCAAATAAATTCCTTAATTGCCCCTCTTGGTCATAGATGGCAATATTATGTTCTTTATACCAAGCTGTTAATTTTTTACCTGTCGATGAACCTTCATCGGTAATCTGATTTAATCTGGATTGAACAGAAATTAAGCCCCTACTTGCCTTGGCGCCATTACGTGTTATTTCTGTTATTCCAGTCATCATCGTATATTAATTAAGGGTCGTTAATCCTTAATGATATTTGTTATTAATTCTTTATATTTATCATTCCTAAAATCCCAATAAGGTATTCTAAGTAATTTTCTGTTATTATCTGCACAGAAATTATTCTTTATTGTATCATTTTTCTTTGTTCGTCTAAAGCTATCTACAGCTTTCTCCCACGAACAACCATTAAAATAACAAGGGAAATAATGTCCTTCCCCATCTGCTTCTACTAGATAGTCATAATCAGTTAAATAGAAGTCAAAAGGTAAAGATAATGTATTTTTACATTCTGGTATTCTATACTGTGTGATATAGTTAATTTCTAATGAGTCTAAATAATGTTGTAAGGTTTTCTCATAGTAAGATATACTTCTTGCACACTCAGGGCAACGATACTGCCCATACATTAAACCCAAATAAGAGGTTTCGAATGTTTTCCCACAAGAACAGATACACTTAACAGCTTGCCTATTTTGATGGTATTTCTTGTCAGAATATCCAATTACTTTTACATCAATATTATTTAATTCTGCCCAATGATTAAGGTTGTATATGAAATATTTATCATTAACACGCCTATCAAAACGTGCCATTTTATCACCACGAGCTAAATGATTATAATTAGCAAACCCTTTATATCCCTCAATGTCCTCTACTTCTAAATATTTATTATTCCCTTTATATTGTGTTATATCTTTGACTTTTAATCCGTTATCTTCAAAGCGTTTTTGAACTTTGTCGAGTGGAAGTCTACTAGATATACCTCTTAATACAATGGCACACTCTCGACAAACAGTATATGTTTTAGAATACATATCTTCCCAAGTTCTTGTAAATTCTTTACCACAAGAACATTTAAACTTTAATTTTTCTCCTGAGGCAACATATTCTGTAGATAATAATATAGTTCCCTCGCCACGTTTATCTAAAAACAGTTGAATATTTTCTAAAGTAAAATCGTTAAATTTAGAAAAATAACTAGGTTGTTTGTCGTATTTTAAATTAGCTAAACTCATTTGAGATTTATAACCTTCGCTATTCATAAAGTCTAGCTTTTGATTGTTCTTTTTATATTCTTTACTTAAAAGAATTAATCCTCTTTTAGTAAATTCTTCTTCTACATCTTCATATTTTAATTTTGGTGGCACCTATCCTCCATTTCTAATAACAAATATCTCCCATAATTTCTTATGGAACTAGACCATATCTTCATCATTAAGATGTAGGGCGTTTCCATTTAAGAACTTTCGTTCACTCACTTGAGCCGTACTCTACTCACTTCGTCTACGTTTGTAGCTTATTCTAACCTATAAATAGGGGTTGATGTGTTACAATATATTTATCATCTGACGTAGAATCTTGCCATATTCCCTTTGGATTAACTTCTTCTGTAAAGATAACATCAAAATCTGTTGCATTTACATCAAACTCCTGTTTTATGTGTGTCTGATAGTATCTTTCGCCAACCAAATAAATTGCTTTATCGCCCTTTTTGAAAGGTTTTCTATTAGCATTAAAGATAATTTCTTCCACGGGGAATACACCCGCACCATTTAATTCACTTCTCAATTTTTCAATACACTCTTTTAGCTTGTTAAAATCGTTTTGATTAATTGGTTTAATATATGTTTCCTGATAACCCATAATATTGCCTCCTTATTGTTTATTATATATGTATTATACCACACAACAATAAGAATGTCAATACTTTTTTATAAATTAGTTACATTTATCATTTCTGACTGCTTTCGATGGTCGTTGAACTTTATTCTATATAATGATAGAATCTTAGCTGCGGATTGTCCAATCTCTATCCTTTTTACCATACCAAATACATTACTATTTGCCCTTATATATGTCACCATTATAAGTTGGTAGATAAAGCTCTAAGGAATTTCCCGCAATTAACCCTATTTGAATTGACCTAGCAATTAAGCCAATGTTTCTTCATATGTATTATTACCCTGCGCCATTGCAGCCGAGGCTTTACCAATGTTTGTCGCAAGGTCAGCCGATGAAACAGCTGTATTATTTGAAACTTCATTGTTAAATACTTAACAAATAAATATTTTTCGACCATATCTTTACTCATAATGAGCATAGGGAGCTTCCCTTTCGGTACTCTACTTGCTTCGTCTGCATTTGCAGCTTATTCTAATTACATTAGTTACATTTACCAAAATAGTTGGTTGCTTTCGATGGTCTGTGAACCTTTTTCTGTATTTCAACAGAAACTTGGCTGCGGATTATTTAGTTCCACACTTCTCTTTTTACCCTACCTTAGTTAATTACTCTAAGCCCCTATATATGTCACCATTATAGGTTGGTAAGAAATGCTAAGAATGTCCCCGCAATTCACCCTATGTTTTAGATGTCGCCAATTTTTTTTTCAAATAAACGGCATCAATAATATGTTCAGCATCACTAGCTTCTAATTTGAACGCTTTCATTTGGCTAATGATAAAATTAGCAGCCTCACCAGCTTCTAGTTCTTCATCTGCTACGTTCTGATACATCGAAGCCACTCTAGCAAGCTCGGCAGAGTCATCCTCGCTAAACCCACTCTTGACAAATTCTGTTGCCATGTCGGTGAGCTCACTTCTCGTGCGTGCCACTGTTCCGCCAAGTTCGCCCAATTTTTGCGTATATATATCTAACTCATCATTAGACAATGCGGAAACCTTCTTCAGCTCAGTCAGACTCTTATCAAACTCCAATACCGCCTGCATTGCCGACCCACACGCCGCAGTAAATCCGCTGATTATACTCGTTGCCGCACCGAATAATGCAACTTTCTTAGTTATATCAACAAATGCCGCACCCGCAGACATAATAGACCTATTGACCTTATTCATCTCTTTGACCGTCTGCGTTGCACCTGCCGAATTAACTTTTACATTAATCGTGCTTGTTTTTCCGATTTGCGCAAGTTGCGCTTTTAATGTTTTTGTATCAACTCTGGCTTGTAGATTTATACGATATAAATTACTATTAGCCATTTATTTTTCCTCCTTTCTCTAGGAGTGTTATGTACTATCTACATAAATCCCGTAAAACCTCTTTCATAGGCTTTATGTCATATGTAGGATAACCTAGCTTATACGCCACAATATTAATGGCATCCGCTATGTCATCATCATTCTTTTTACTAGTAAATGAACGCCACTCTAGCTTTGTGCCAAAATGGTGATTTGCATAGTCCACACTCATCTTCTTGAGCATAGGTTTAGCGTAACGCCTAATCTTATCTAGGCGCATTGGGTTCTTTGCGTTCTGCGTTTTGTACAGATTAAATTCTTTGGTTCCTGCCACCTTAATACCCAATCCATTGTGCCATTCGGACACCGATACAAATTCAATAGGTATACTATATGTGTCAATAACCGCCTTCATATAACCCTGTAAGTGTGATAACATTTTTACTGTTTGAACATTTTTGAGTTCAGGCGGATTGTCCTCAATGTAGACAATGTGGATATCTTTGCCATACTCGGCAAGTAATTCCCTAAGCCCCTCAGCCATTAAGGTTATCCTAACTCTCCAATCATCCTCGTCTTTAATCAAATGTTCCCACACACCATATTTCTCAAGCGTGCCATCATTACTCCATAATGACCATCCCGTTTTCTGTGTAGACATATCTAATCCTAGTATCATCCTTTTATTCCTTTCTTTTCCTTAGTAGACCTGCAATCCACGTTTGCGGTAAGCGGATTTAACCCAGTTATCCCATTCATTGTTGAGTTGCATTTTAAATGCACTCCAATAATCTCTTGGTGGCACAGGAAATTCGGGTTTGCCATAAGCATCATAGCCTCTTATTATTAAATCTGCAAGTTTATCAGCTTGTTCGTGCGCTCTTGGGCTTGCCTCATTGTCAGCAGGTGTAAAAAGCTCAGGATTGTAAAACAATTCACTCTGAGCCACATACATATTGAGCTTTTGCTTTAGTGTATCCCAAGCACATTCCTCAAACTGCATTGTACGCTCATAACTCCCCCTGTTAGGACTTGAATAAACTATCATATCAATCCATTCCTTGAGAGCTTCCAATGCCTTATCAATTATCTCCTCGCAAACCTCTTGGCTCACATCTGCAAGCATCCTTCTTAACTGTGCGTTACTGAATATCTCCATCCTTATCACCTATCACCTTAGTGAACTGCGCAACTAATTTATCCAGCTTTGAGCCTGTTGGGATTTTCTTGATTGTCTGGTCTGCAAGTCTGCCCATTTCATCTAAGAATACCGCAATATATCTTGTTGTGCTTTCGAGTTCTCTAACTGCATTGTTAATTTCGTCTATATCCTCCCATAAGATAGTCTCGACCTTGCGCTTAACTCCTGTCGCACAAAGCAAGTCATAATCTGCGCCCTCATCAATTCCGCAACACACATTAAATATAATTGACCACATACACAGCTCTCTATCAAGCGGGTCGCCAACTTTAAGCATCTGCTCCACTATCTGCTTCTTTTCCGATAGATATAAATATGGGCGCACCTCAATACCAAATTCCTCTAACTTAATATTCTCAGGGTATGTTAATTCTTTCATAATATCTCCTACCTTTCCAAAACAAAATTCTTTAGGAATGTGTCGAGTAGCAATTCTCTATCCTGCTCGTTTATATTTCCTAAATATCTTAACACTTGCGTCTGTATGTTCACAGGTTGCACCTGCTCAAACAGCACTGTGTTGATTTCATATTTTAAAAAAGGATAGTCTGCCTTTAAAAGCTCGTAATGTGGCGGAATTGTTGATTTGACCGCACTCGTTATGGGCGCAACCAATGTTGTGGGGCTATGCGCATTACCTATGGCATTTTGGAGAATTAGGCAGGGGCGCACTCCACCTTGTATTGAGCCAACGCCCTCACCCAAATCTACCATATATACACCCCATTGATTTACAAACTTTTTCATATCCCTTTATCCTTTTATTCCTTATAATGATGTTGTGGCGATGATAGCACCTAAACCTGCCCCCACAAGAGCACTTAACACTGTGGTTAATATTGTACGTGTCATAGTTTTCCAATTATCAGCAGGTTCCATCTCTAAGTTCCTTATTCGTTCCGAATCTCTTTCCAGATTGTCCACTAGTCTTTTCTGGTCACTTGCCATCTTTTCCATATTGACCGCAAGAACCCTAACGCTCGTTGTTAATTCGTTCATATTACCCACCATATCCTCGACATTATCCATACGATGTTCAAGACTCTTTACATCTCTTGACAGTCCTTCAAGTCTGATTAAGCCCTCGTCACTCATCTGCACTCACCGCCTTTATACAACCGCTTCAGCGGAAAGTGTGCCATCATCAGCAACTTTTATCTGATATTTTGTGCCATTTGGCGATGTAATATAATGTGCATCAACATATTGCTTGTTCGTAGCATCATTATTGTCTGTAGGTATCGGCACAACAATACTGTCAGTCACATCCAAGTGATTAATGACAGCATCGCCTGTTACATTTAAATTCTTATACTCAAACGCAACATCTCCACCCTGTTTTACGCAAAGTTCACCTTTTCCATTTACGTTCATTGTCGCAGGGTCTATCGGTATCTGACCGCCACAATTTCCTTTTACATACATAGGCTATTCCTCCCTGCTTTTATTTTGTTTCTTTTTCTTAGGGGTAAACCCTTTGATATACTGCACGCCATCAACCTTTACAAGCTCAACAAATTCCGGCACATAATCGTAAGGGTTCTTAAATTCCTGTACAAAGTCGCCCATATCTACATACAGCACGCCTTTCATTTCAAATTTTACCTTATTCATTCCCTTTGGCACAGGGTTTCCCTCCTTTCTTAATTTACATTTATCCATTGATTCTAATGGTTTCCACTTATGCTCATTCTGACACCTACGCATAAAGGCGCAAATATCCCCTTCTTTGCTACAGTGGCAAAATCCATTATAATCTGCAATTTGACAATATTCGCATATCATCTTAATCATCTCCAAGTAAAAAAAAGGAGAACCGTAAAATGTTCTCCTTTCTATATGAATTTACTAATGGTTATTAAGCTACTGTTACGCTTGCATATGCCTCAATAGGATTTGCAAATCCCGCAGTAGCAGTAGCAACTATTTTGAGTGTAGTTGTACCACTTGCAACAGCCTCAACAACACCATCATTATCAACCTTTGCAGTTCCCGCAGCAGCTGATGTGAATGTAAGCAGTGAGTTGTCGATTGGCTTAGTTGTCATAGTGTTGTTTCCACCATAGATACCCCAAACCTGTAAAGTTGTTTTATCGCCAACGCTTGCTAACTGAATATCAGCATTATCAACTGCAAGTGCAGTTAATCCATCTGTCCAGCTTGCACCGTCAATAATCTCAGTGAAGATAGCATAATCTCCTGCGCCTACCTGACAACCTGCTGTTGACTTATAAGGCAGAGCTGACCCTGAGAATGAAACTGTCGAAACTCCCGATGAAGTTGATGACAGTTCTGCTGTTGGGTCAGGTAAGAATCTAGGTATCTTGATTTCAAGTGTACCAACTCTGTATGAGGTTGTGAGTGTTTTTTCTCCTGCTCTAAACAGTGGGTACTGTAATATCATTGTGATTTCAGTTGGGATAATGTTTGTAGGTACGATAAACTGTCTTGCGGCTTCTTTGTCTGCACAATACTTAACGCAAACCTGTGCTCCATTTTCAAAGCCTAAGCCCGCAACTGAAGCCACTTTATCTGCAAAAGTAACTTTCTTCCAGTTGTCAGTACCTGCTTCAGCTACCCAACCGATTATTCCAAATGACTGTAATGTTACTGGAGTGCCAGCTACAGTTACTTGGTTGTTTGCTACAGTTAATGATTCAAGTACGATACCGTTTGAACCCACTGTGATAGCTGCACCCATCTTGAGTGACAGATATTCAAGTGAGAATAAAGCATCTGTAAGTGTAGCGTTTAGGACACTATCATGGAAGTATTTTCCAAGTAAGCCATTGGCTAAACCCAAATATGTTCACATTAGTTCGCAACACTAATGCAGTCTTACCCACTTCCAAAGGCAGACCTCTTATGCTTTCGCATAACGTTCAGATTATATGTTATTCTTGATTTTTATAAACTCAAGACCTGTATTTTTCTTCCGTCATATGCTTACGGCTTTACTCCCCCACAAGGGGATAATCGTTGAAGGTTTCCCATATGAATAAATTCACTTAGGGCTTTCCCTGCTAAAGACCCATTACTCAGCACTTAGGACTATTGATTAAATCATCAATAGCTTTTATTTCACCATATGCCATCTATGCACTTTTTTCTGCTTTTCAGCAACCACTCAGCTTATCGTTTCCAATTACTGTTTGGGTGGCATAGCTTTAGGGGTTCAAAGCATTTAACACAGTTAGCCTGCACCAATCACTTGATACAGGGGGAGTTTATAAAAGTTTCCCTCTTATGTCCTCTGATGTTACTTCGATACTGATAGACGACTCAGTATAAGTATCACCACTTACTACTAATGCACCAGTGGAGTCAATACCCATTCCTGTACCAACACCAGCCAGAATATATTTAGCCATAGTATTTCTCCTCTCATTAATTTATAATTTATATATTTACATAGATGCGTTCTTTGCAAATGACTCCGCATTAACAAAGACCTCAGAAAATCTTTCTTTATTTGACTTGTATGCCCAATGCTCAATGTCAGGCAGTGGTTTATCAGTCATTGCGTGCGCACGATAATTGTGTTCAACCATATAATCTGTTCGTCTTACCGAACTATGGAATAATTGTTCAACGCTTATCATACTCATATTCGCAATTTGGGGTTTTGTAACCCCTAACACTGACATAACAGAGATAATTTTCTCCTCAAAGGTAGGAGGCTTAATATCCTTGTTTTTCATTTTATAATATTTCTCAACAACCTCACGCACATCATCGCTCACAAACTCATCAAAATAATCATACACATTCTGATAGTATATATATCTGATAAGTTCATCAAAGTCGCTTGCACTAAGTTCGCTATTGAAAATTTTTATAAAAAGTCTGCCATCTCGGTCAATAAAATCAATGGCATATCCATTAAGGTGAAAAATTAGGCTCCCATTGTCGCCCATTTCATTCCAAAAGGAACCCCTTTGAATACGCACATTACTAAGTTCATTAACCTCAACACCTAAGCATAGTTGCATAATTTCAATAAATTTTCCACGCCATTCTATATCATTTAATATTAATCCAAACACAAATTGCAAATAGCTCATTTGTATTATCTTTATATCGGGAGTTCTGTTTTTCTGTATGCCTAAAACTCCCACATTAGACACAAATCTATAGTAATCCTGCGCCTTGACAGGATATAATAATAAACCTTTATATGGAACAGGAGCATCAAACGCCCTGTATTGCTCAATTATTGCATTAATATCAGTTGCCACACCCATCAACTCCAATATCAGCTAATTGAGTAGCCATAACAATAGTTGTCCCCGTAAATGTATCATTGTTGCCTATAGTCATCATTGAACGACTTAGGCGTGATAACTCGTGGTTGAACTGCATTAATCCAACGCCTGCCACATCAGCACCATTTAGCGTTTTCATTAGTTCCATTTCAATAACATCTCCACGATTACAAGGAACTCCCTGATAATCTACCAATGCGTTTTTAGTACCGTACAGCACATCGAACTTATAAGCCACAGTTGCAAGAACTGGATTATCTGGCAGCATATCATATTTATATATCTTTAAAAACGTCTTAGAGTCACTAAGCTCGTTTGCCTCAATATTTGTTAAGAATATGTGATATTCTTCCATTTCAGGCTGGTCTTTCCACACCATCGCAAGTTTTTCATCAAGGGTTAAATTTTCCGCACTTAGACAGTCATAAGTGTTGTATTTAAGCAGTTTAAATAAATTCTCATTCTCCGTAAGAGCCTCCACTATCCTATAAGGTATAAATGGCAGCCCTGTAAATTTATTAAATTTCATTGCGACCACCTCCTAGAATAATGACTCAAACGTGATTGGTAAGCCGATTGCGGTTCCCGTCACTTCATCAGTAAATGTGATAATAAGCGGTTCAGTTGATATGCGGTATGCCGATAATGTGAACTTATTACCCTCACGAGCTATGTCATAATAAGTATTAGGTACTCCTGTAGTAGTATAGCTAATAACATTGTCTTGCTTAACACCATTGGTGTAAAGGTCAACGCTAAATGTTATGCTACTTTTAACCCTGCACTTATTATAAATTGGGGATACAATCAGCTCATTATTATCAGAAATACTCTCCACAATATCAATTACAACCAACTGATTAACTTGCGGATTACCTTTGAGCGATACGATAAGTTGCGCTTGCTCGCCCACTTCGCCAGTAATAGTCACCAATCCATTCTCATCAACAGTACAATAAGAATGGTCGCAACCGCACTCGCAAATCTCATAAACAACCTCACGCTCAACAGTCTTGTCATTAAGCGTGACATTAGGGAACAATTGCACAGTTCCACCTTTGACCTGCTCGCTCATACTCTGCTCAACCTCAATTTCATACACATATGCGCCCGCATTGGCAATATTGTTTGCAACATCGTCATCGGATTCAATCATATCTAAGTACATATCAAGATAAAGCAAGTCCGCAGTGCTATCATCAAAAGTGTCCTCATTGAGCATTTTCTGATAAGCAAGAAATTTATAAGCCTCTTTATTAAAGATAAACCTTGTGTTCTTAGGAATATTCCTAGTCACCTCATTACCCTGACATATAACGCTAATATGCCCATTGGCAACCTTAACATCTTTATCCTTTTGCTCTTTTGGTGATTCAAGCACATATTCAATAGCGCAAGGTATCTCGTTGACAAAACCATTAGTTCTATCAACCCACCGCATAACATTATTGCACCTGCGAACGTGAATATCTTTGGTCACTGTACCAAGCTCTGAGGTGTTAATAGTTATCCAGAAGTCATTGTCATATTTATACATTAGCCCTTTGGCTACGGTATGTTGCAAATCTCTAAACGCAAACAATTTAAAGTCGTCATCCTGCTTATAGCTTGTGCCCATATCTATAGCTGTATCAACACGCACCTCAATCGAATGAAATTGCTCGCTACCAACCTTATCTTGCTCAAACACCGTAATGACCTGTGTGGTGTTATCCCATTGGTCATTAATGCTTGCCTGCATTAAATTCATATAGGTTTCGTGTGGAGTTTCGGCTAGTGATTGTATATAGTTATTATAATATTTCATATCCTAGCCCTCCATACTTCTATCCAACTCGTTAGTAACATGAAATACCGCCTGTTTAACATCTTTATGTGTGGCACTTTCACCCATTTGTGCCAATCCCTTTAATAACATTATGCCATCGGTGATTAAGGTTTTAACCTCATCCCCCTCAAGCATTATGCACGCCTTATTTAAACAATTCTCATAGTTCGCATAATCAACCTCATCCGCCTCATACTTTTCATAAGCACAAAGCACCTTATAACAAGTGTTGATTAAAATGTTCTTTCTTGTAAACAAATTAGCCACCAAAGAACGGCAATGTACTTAAATCCATAAGCTGATAATCAACCTCATCTTGGGCGATTTTCTCTCTCAGCCGGTCTAAGTATTCCGATTTTTCTTTGAGGTTTGCTCCCTCTGAGTGCGCTTTGAACTCTTTATTGTTTAAATGTCCTTGAAACTGCGTTACATCATTAATCTTACCACTGAACCAATTATAAACCATTAGTTCAGCAAGTATATTAATTTCTTTGTTATTAAGGGTGCTAGTAAAAGCTGGGGGTGTGCTTGCTGTGTCATAATCCAATGATTGTGAGCACAGTGTAAAATCAGGAACAGCTCTCTCAAGTATTCCTTGTAAATGAAGCAGAAATGCCTCATAATCTGCTTGCGCCAGTGCATCTAACTGGTAATCCTTAATAGTTACCAATGCCCTGTCGTAAATTGTTTCAAAAGATGTTGCCATTCCTGCACCTCTTTCTATTTGGTTTCTTCATCTGCCACTTCCTCAGCCATAGAGAAATCCACACCACTTAATTTGCTAATCTGCTCAACAATATTAGCATCAATAAACTGATTGTGTGATTTCTTGTCAATTATCATTGAGATAATGATTTTCTTCTGAGTGTCTGAGGCAGATTTGAAAATATCTACAACATAGTCGCTTGACTGGTTTAAAAGCTGTTTAAACTGCTTATCATCAAGAATATTCTGATAGGCTCCTGCAAGTTCGCTTTCCTCAACAAAGTCAGCATCTAAGATATAGAATAATCCACTTCTTGCCGATTCGGGCATATTATTAACAATTGCAGTTGCCTCTGCTTCGCTTACGCTAACTGTATCAAACTGTTTTGCAATTCTAATCGGTCTTGTACCCATTAAAGTTAAGCCGCCAACCGCAAGGCTAACAATAGATATATTCTTTTTCTTCTTGGTTGGGGCGACTGCTCCCACGCCCATTTGAGCCTGTAAAACTGCCTGCATTTGTGCTTTAAGAGCCTCAAGTTCAGCTGCCTGTTCTGCAAGCTTAACATCACGCTCATCAAGAACTTTTGGAGCTTCTTTAGTTTCTACTGCAACCTTTTCCTCTTTGGGCTCGGTTGCCTTAGTAGCCGCCTTTTTAGTTGTAGATTTTGTTGTTTTAGCTTCTGCCATATCCTTTTCCATTCCTTTCATCTAAAAAAAATATATGACCGAGGGTTAAGTCGGTCATATATTGATTGTGTTTAAATTACTGAGTGATTGTGTACTTACCAGCAAATCCAGCACTCGCAAACGAGAAATCCCACGCTCTATGAAGTGTAAAATTTTGTGAGATGTCAGCATTATCATAGAACTGATTGCTGTTTGTAAGTGTAGTATTCATAACACCCTTAATTAGCTTGTCAACTGATGGTGATACAAAGTAAAGTACATTATCCTCTAACAGCATACCATAGTTATTCCCTGATGGTATCTGGTCGATTTCGTAAAGGTCGAATCCATAGAAATTCTTAACGAATGTAGCTACACCATCCTTACCCTCTACGTTCATTCTGAAACCTGCTGAGTAGTCAGGAAGAACTCTTGAAAGAGCTGCTGCGGTACCCATAATGATAGGCTTTGCACCATAGTTATATGCCTGTACTCTCTGTGCAAGCTGGATTGCAGTCTGAGTTGAGAACGCACCCTCTTCGATGAACTGTGAAGGATAGTTACCTGCTACTGACAGACCAGCATTGAGAGCCTTAATAGCATCTCCTCTCATTTCAACTTCTGTTGAAAGAACTGCTATTCTAATGAAATCAGCAATATCCTCTTTACCTGCAAGAACGCTTAACATATCAGCATAAACTGTAACAGTTCTCTCAATTGGCGCAATTACAAGGTCGCTTGAGAATGATTTCTGTCTGAATGTGGTTCTTTCTCCCCTTCCTGAGAGACTTACGGTGTAAAGAGTTCTAGGCTTAATTCTAAACTTAATTACATCTCCTCTTTCTACTGTTCTAAAGTCCACGAATGGAGCTAATGAGTTTGTGATATACTGAGGAAGTAATGAGTTGATGATTTCGTTTACGATTGCAAATGCAGCCCATTGAACTGATGGATGAGCCATCCACGCATCTTTATTATCTGCTCTAGCAACACCAGATTTTCTCTCTACTTCTGCAAGAAAGCCATTATTAATCTTTTCTGACATTTCTGCCATTGAGATTGATGGTGTCTGTCCATTATGCTTGCAAGCATAGTATTCTTCAAACGCAACATAGAAATCAAGATTTCCTTCTGCGAATAATTTTAATTCTTTAGTAAGCATTATATCTTTTCTCCTTTTCTAAATTTTTCAGTCAATTACTGACCCATATACATCAGAACCCAAACTTTCATTTCTTCCTGACCAACACCAACGTATTTGTATCCAAGAAGATTGAAGTCCCCATCCTGTGCAACCATCTGTAATTTACCATCAGCACCGATTGATGCAGTTGTGTAAGTAGTCTGGTCAGCAGGGGATTTGCCTTCACCGAAAGCCTCTTTGTTGATTTCGATGCAGTCACCATTCATTATTCTCTTAACTGAGATTGGCTTGCCTGCTTCATTGTAGAAGTATCTAGGGTCTGAGTAAAGCTGAATTTCAAGGTTAGCAGATGAACCTGGGATTGGAGTTGCAGCAACGTATTTCTGAGTAGCAGCACCATTGGCATCAGCAGTTACGGCAAAGTCATAACCGTTAATAAATCCATCTGTGTTGTTAATTGCTCCAAGAGCAAGGAAAGTACCATTATCAATATCAGCATTAGCAGCAACGCCTGCGAAGTTTAACGCATCGCTATCCCAACACATACAGTGAGTAGTGTTTATATATCCATGTGTTTTAGGCATAATTTTATTCTCCTTTTCTAAAATAATTATAATCTATCCCATACTGTTTCATTCTCTTTGTGAGTCTGAACTGGAATATCAATTCTTAAACCATCATCTGACATCTTAGCCTCTTTAATTGCTGAGAAACAAGCCGCTTTAACCTTGTTTTCCCATTCGCCAAGTTCTGCCAAATCACAGCACTCCGCCTCATCAGCGAGAGATTTCATAATATCATCATCAAGATATTCTTTGGCATCTCCCATTACGGAATCAACCTTTTCTTTCTTTTCAAGAGCCTCTTTATCAGCTTTGTACTGTCTAAGTTCCTTGAGCTCTTCTTCCTGTTCCATAATAATGTTTTCTTTTTCTTCAATTTTAGCTGTTAATTCTGCCATTTCATCTGACATATCAGCCTTCTTGTCGTCATCGTCATTATCATCGTTGTCGTCTTTTTTATCGTTATCGTCAGGCTCATCATCGTCATCGTCTTTGTCATCTTCAAATTCAGTGTACTTTTCAAAACCTTCTGGGACAGCAAATTTAACTGTCTTTTCATTTGGAACAAATTCAATATCTACTCCAACAGGTTCGCCAATGATTTCTACGCCATCCTCAGTATATGAGAAATCAAATTTTACATATTCGCCAGTTTCATAAGCCTTAACGATTGCAAATTTCTTATTATCTTCCTCATATAAGCCACTAATGTGGAATCTATAGCCAACCTTAGCTTCAATAGCCTTAACAACTTTGCCCCACATATCTCCTAAATCGACAGCCGCAAATTCTATCTCTTTGCTCATATCAGCCTTATCCTCCTTATCTTTCTTATCATCATCGTCAAGGTCAAATTTCTTATATAATTTCTTAACCTTTGCAACTACTGCATCTTCGCCCCCTGCCTTAGCATATCCGAGTGCCGATGCCAGTCCACCACGATTATAATAAAAAGTATCGCCATCAAGTTCCATTACTGGGTACTTTAATTTCTCGGAAGGAGCATCTTGCCAACCATCTTCGACTAAGAGATAAACAGCCTTAACAAGTGTTGCCTTGTTCTTAGCTTCCATTATAGTGTTTCTGAGGTTTGTCTTATCAACATCACCCCAAGCCTTGTCTTTAAGCTCTGTCTTATTAATCTTATAAGTCTTTTCTGCCATCTGTATCCTCCTTTCCTCTGAAAATTTCTTTAATTCTGATAAAGCATCGTGCATATGCTCATTGTAAAATTCATCGGCAGCCTCTTGTGAGAACCGCACCATTTTCATATTAGCATCGGGACAAGAGCCGTTAATCTTTTGTCCAAGCACCTTACCAAGTACAGTGACACCTACAATATTGAACTCCTGCACAATATTGTCCCCATCATTATCCGCATACTGCATTTCTACCGATACAGGTTTAACAGTGTCCTCATCGAATAAATCACAAAGTTCCGCAGAGTATATCTTTGATACTATAACATTTGCATAAGCACAAAGATACCCCTCATCGCTCTCAACAAATTCAATTTCCTGACCAATCGGGAAATACCCCATTATCCACTCATCGGTAGTGTGCGTTGTAACATCTTGCTCGATTTTATCATACTCAGCCACAAGCCACTTACCAAGAACGGTTGGTGCATATTCTCTCAACACCTCATCAGAAATCACCAATCCATGTGAATTGGGTTTTGTGGAAAGGAAGCAAATACGACCAATCGCAAATTCTTCGCTATCGTAATCATCCATTGAAAATTCATCAACAGCGAATTTTAGTATATTATCTTTAATTTTCCTCCTCCCCCTTTCTTAAAAAGTTGAGTAACTTTTCATTTTTTTTATAATAATAGTTATCTTTCCACATATAAAGTGGTTGAAAACCATTACTTATTAAGTTATACGATGCGAATTTATCTACTACGAGATAGTTTTCCACATCGGTAGGTTGCTGACGAATAATCATTACTCATCACCACCTAATATCCAAAATTTGTCAATATCGTGGTCAAATGACATAATTCTGTCCTCGCCATAATATTTAATTTTGTCGTTAAGCAGGATTGCCTGCTCAACCATTTTGTTTACGCCCTCTAGTAAATCACCTAAATCTGTATAAACCTGTAAGTCATTATTGTTCCATGCAATTTTCATTGCGCCCATATAGAGATTCTGAAATGCAATCATATCATCTTCTAATATTTGCATCATTTCAGTAACGCTTATGTATTCTTGCTCGCCTGCTGGGGTTGCACCATACTTGACTGCAATATTGTAGCGTTCAAGTGTGCGTTCGCCCACATTATCCGAAAGTACAGGGAAATAATGGGCAATGTTATGATGAATTAAGTTTGCAGATTGATTGCACGCAAACTCTACACCAAGCACGCTTACAAATCTATCTAAGAATCTATTCTGTTTGAAACATTCTGTGATTAAGGCATAAAGGGCTTCTATTGTTTTTTCTGTTACATTCATTCTTGTATTCCCCCTTTATTCACTTGGAGTATCATCATATTCTCGTGTGTTACTCTTAGTTTCCGCTTGTTGCGGTCTACCACCTTGATTTTGGCTCGCTGTGTGGATTGAAAGCAACTGCACTAAATTATCTGTAAACGCGCCATTTGCCGCTTCTTCCATCATTCTGTCAAAATCTTGCGGTTTATAGCCATAGGCTGCACTAATAGCTTGTGGCAGTACGATTCCCACGCCCGCAAGGTCGGTTACTTTTTTCTGCCTATACTCTTGCTCAAATGGGAAATTTAGCCCTTCAAACGAGAATGTGAATTTATACTTTCTTGTTTTCTTATTAATATAGAACTCAAGGAAATGATTGAATTGAGAATACATTGTTTTTATAAAATTGCCATCGTTAATAATGGCGTTCCTTGCTTCCTCTTGTGATAATTTACCACTAGAGAAAATCATATTACTTGCACTTGCTCCAAGTCCGCTTGTGCTTGAAACCTGCGTTTCATACATATCAGGGTTCTTATCCTCAAACTGATAAAAGTCAGTATTTCTTGTAGGCATTGCGGCAACATTTATGCTTGCTTTCATACCCCTCTGTACAATCTGCATCATCTGTCCCAATGTTTTAGGATTGATAGCAAATGCGTCTTTGACCTGCCCTGATTTCTGCTTATCAAGCAATTCCATTTCACCGACAAGCAATCCGTATGCCGAGGCAATATCCTTGTTTTTCTGCAATGCAAGAATTTCCCTATCAGTTAGGATATTTGGCAATATCGGTGCTAGGAATGGCACATTTGCAAAATTTGTGGAGTCGAGCTTGAAGCAATAAGCTCCGTTAGCAGGTGAAGTCTGCACCCAATAGGCAAATATACCATTTCTATTACTAAATGGTGCCGTAGGTATATAACTACCATCATCGCCCTTAACAAACGCCTCTCTGAATTTCTTTTTAAAGCTAGGGTCATATCCGTTAATATCAACACCTGCCTGCAAGAAATAATTCATATCAAAATCATAAAGCAACCCACCATCTTCAAAGGCACCAGTTATAATACAATAATCCTGCGGCATTTGCTGCAAGGTGTATTTTGTCAGCTTTTCTACCTTTTCGGTGTCATCATTCAAAGTGTCGCTAAACGAACCCTTATTTGTCCTAAGCCAAGTAAAGTATGTTTCGTTCTTAACACAATGAGCAACAACCTTAGTAAATTCGCCAATGTAGTCAAAGTTGTCTAAAAACTTGTAAACTCTTTTCTTGTCCTCAAGATATTCCTGTGATTTATAATCATCTCCGCTTGCGTTCTTGCAAATTACCTTTAAGTCAAAAGAAAGCATATTTGCATAATATCTAAGTAGCCTTGTATATAACATACTATTATACTCAGCCCACTCCGAATATCCTTGCAAATCTTTAGCTTGCATTTTGGCATTGTCTAGTGCCTTGAGAGCCTTTTCATAAGTTGGGCTTTTCTCAGTGACACCAAGAGCCAATAAATTCTGATTTAAGAGTTGTGGTGTATAAAATCCAAAGAAACCATCTGCTCCACTTAAACTGCGGGCAAAGTCTACAACTGAGTAAACCTGTTCTTTGGTCAACAGCACATCATCTTGTCCTTGTTTGTTCGGAGGCTGTGTTCTCTTTTTTGCCATTTGTCCTCCTTTCTCTTAAAATACTAAATTTTCTAAATAATCGTCTATATTAACATCATCTTGATGCTGACTTATTGCATATTTGTTTTCTATCTTGTCGGCTAATGCGTTACCATACTGGACTGCACTGACTCTATCTTTGTGACCAGTTCTAGGTTGCGTCAATGTTAATGTACCATTACGCCAAGTTTGGGATAGATTAATACCCTCGGCAATCAACATACTTGTCTGCACATAAGGGTTCTTGAATAACATTTTCTCCTCACTAGTCATAAGTACATATTTAGCATTATCCATTTTCTTTTCAACCTGCATTTCATCTTCAAGCAATCTTAACACCCCATTGTTTAATGCCTTCCATAGCGACTTCCACATATTTGAGTTAAGTTCTGTAGTTGCACGCATAGGAATAAGACAAGGTATTGCTTCAGGGTCAACTGTACGCTGCCGATATTCATTAATCTTGCCTTGTGCCACAAATTGCAAGTCTAATTCGTCACAAAGTCCAAACCCATGCGAGTTCCAAACTGTACGCTCAGGATGTTCCCAAGGGGTTGTAAGCGAATTGAAGTAGTTCTCGCCACCAGAGTTTACGTCAAAGATAATATAATCTATATCTAAGTCCCAATAAAGCTCTCTCATTCTTTGCTGAACAGCCTTATCGTCTCCGCCGCTCATACTATCAAGATATTCTAAGTTTCTTGAAACTGAACCATCTTGCTTGCAAATAACACAAATAACTGCCAATGCACATCTATCCGCCTCTTCGGCTTTTGCCTCAGCATTTTCTGTAAATGCCAAGTCAACTGCAAGAATACGATATTCATTAGCTTTTTTCTTACGGTTTTTAAGGTCTACCCCCGCATTAAATTCTGCATTTGTTGGTGGTCTGAGTGCCTTAGCAAGAATCTGATTCTTTTGGAACATTTCAAGTGTAAAGTATGCCCCATCAGCCTCTCCGACCATCTCATTAAGCGTTTCCATACGAAAGCTCAATTCGTCTGAATTGTTTTTAGATTTACGATACTCTGTCCAACTCTTAATACCATGATAAATTGCAACAAATATATCACCTGCATAAAAGTTGTATTCATCATATCTATCATTGTAACAACTTGTAACACACTTTTTAAATGCTGTCCATATCCAATGGGACTTGAAGTATGCTGAGGTTAAGAAAATTTCTTTTGCTTTGTCCGCATATGCCTCGTCTTGGTATTCAGGAAGTAATCTATATGGAACGCTTCTAGGTCTGAGCATTTCTCTAAAGATTGAATCATATTTTGTTTTGGTTAGTTTAGCCGCTTCTTCCGCTATTAGTATACAAGCTCTATTACCTCTTGAGGTTTCCTCTTCGGGCAGAACCTTTATACTTGACCCATTCCAAAAATACATACAACGACAATCATTCTCATTCTTAAACCATATCAACCCATCTTCTTTCATTTGTTTCAAGATAGGCGACAAAGACATCATCTCTTTTTCAATCTTTTCGGTTACGATAAGATTTGCCTGTCTGATTGCCGATGAAACTATAATAATTTCGTTGTTTGAATATAATAACGCCATTGCAACGGCGAAGATTGAGCACACAAAGGTTTTTGAAATTCCCCTACTACATATCGCCCAAAATGTCTGACTTCTCCCCATTAAGAACAACATAATGTGCTGAAATGGGTGGATTTTAATTCTTAGTCGTTCTGCAATATAAATATTTATATTCCTGCGATAAAATGTTGTCCATTGTTTAATACGCTTCTTTTTATCTTGCTCACTAAGCTTCTTGGGTCTGTTTGCCTCACGTTTTCTGCGTTGACTGATTAAGTTCCAATACTTACCCTCTTGCAATACGGTTCCATCACTCATCGTCATCACCGTACTTGCTATCTTCAGATATTTCATAATCCTTAGAGCCTGTAATTAGATTTTTAACAGGTCTGAGAATCCACTTAATCCAATATTTATGTATTCCAAGCCAATCCTTATATAAATCCTTGTCGGTGTAATATTCGGCAGGCTCATAATGTTCCATCATATATATATCATTTTCAAGGTATTTTTCTGCCTCAGTCTTTTCCTTATCGGTTGAAAACTTATCAATCCCAAGCTCTTTAGCTATGTTAGCTTTTAACGCCATATTGGTCTTGACTTCTTCCATATTCTTAACCTTTAGCTCACACAAACACAAATCTCTATACCTACTTGCCTGATATTCAGTAAGCTCCATACCATCTGTATATATAGTAAATCTATATTCGAGATAGCTAAGGTCATCAATACTAAAGGTGTCGCCCCACAACATTTTGAGTTCCTTTATCTCGCTTTCACGCTTAAAATTTGCGTCTTGCAGTGCAGAAAATTCGCCCATACTAACATCAGTATCGTTAAAACTTTCCCACTTATCTGTCTTGGTACGCAATGCGTTCAGCATTTTTATATATTCGCCCAAATAGTTTATCTTCTTGCCCGCATTTAGCCTAATCTTTTCATCGAGTCGTTCATACACTTTACTCCTAAAAGGAATATTTAATGCAGCGCAAGTATACCATAGGGCTTTTTCAATGTTGCTAAACCTGCGTAAATTTTTCTGCATTATATCCAATGCACAATCCTTGCAATATAATAAAACCCCATTCCCATGTAAAGGGTTGGGGCTTTTATAAAAATCCTCTATTGGTAGATTACGCCTGTGGACTGCACAATAAGATTCTCTAACATTCTTTGGCACCGCCATAATCTCACCATCCTTTTATTCCTTATTAATGAGGGTTTAACCACCCACCCTCTAAGGTCAAAGAAAGGAAATCTATTTCTTGGAAGTATTTACTAGACTTTCAATTCTTGTTGTGAGATATATTTCTAAGTCGCCAAATGTTTCAATAATATATTTCTGCGCATCTGCCGATAGCAATCCAACTACATTGTTATAACACATCTTAAACGCCTCTTCCTGAGCTTCCTTAGTAAACGCATTTTTCTTTTTAAGAGCATCAACATAAGTCTGATTAACAGCAATAACACAGTTTGTGATAGTTTCGGTTATCATATCCGCATACTTTGTCACAAGCGCATTATCCGCCTCATCTTTAATCTGTGCCGACCTTTTCTTTAGGTAGTTGATTGCAAATCCGCATAATGCAGTCAGTAATGCTCCTGCAAATGGAGCTAAAATTTCTAATATCTGAGTAATTAATTCATTCATAACTCATCATCCTCACTTTCCGTATTTCCTTTATGTTCTATGCACTTAGTTATGCTGCCCGCAATAACGATTGAGCAACCTGTCGCAATGACCCATTTACCCGCTGAAAATATATTATTAATCAATGTATCGTTAAGCTCTTTGCCGAACCAAGTGCTAACAAACCCTATAGCAATAACAAGCAACCATACAAGTAGCACACCTATAAAGGCAATCTTTCTTGTTTTCCATTCTTTTGGCTGTCTGTTGCTGAATTTACGATTGAACCATTTTGTCAATCTACTCTTTTTCTTTGACATAAGTTCCCTTATCTCCTTTTACACAAATCCAACCGCTTGCAAGTTTTATATATATGACCCCTTTGCTATCATATTGAACATCTTTGCACGTTACTGTTGTGCCCTTCTTGAGAATTGCCTTACCACCGCAATCTGCAGTTGTGCATTTCTGTAATGCCGCAGTTAATTCGCCACGTTTGAGCAATTTCTTTGAACCTGCCGCTGTGCGAACTTGTCTGTCGGTGGTTAGTGTGTATTTCTTGCCGATAAAATACCCCTCATACAAGTCAGCCCTAAATTCATCCCAACCTGCGTTCTTTGCACCTGCCCAATATGCGGGACATTTCTTATGCGTTACATCCCAATGACGTAATTGTTCGCTTTGTTTGAATCCATATTTAACGGCAAGTTTTCTGCCATATTCAACAGCATTTTTTCTTGTTTTTGCCGATATATTATGCTTACCATCATGTTTGGTGTCACATAATTCAATACCTATACTGTTATAATTTCTGCAATCCTTGTGGTAATATTTCCCGCCTACATCATGACCGCAATGCCACGCAACACGAGTAAATTTTACACTACAAGTAATACTATTATCATCTATAAATCTATGCGCTGAGGCTTGCCTGTTAGGACTGGTAAAATAGTTGGCATTGGCTTCATCGGTGTCGCCATCGTTGCCCGTATAATGCCAGACGCAATACTTAACGGTAGCCATATTTCTACTCTCCCCGTAGTTGGATTTGTGCGCATAATTTTTCTTAATTACATAGCTCATTTCCTTTAATTTCCTTTCTATATATTTCCTTCCAAGTGAACTACCTCGACTTAATACTCCGTATTTGAAGTTGAGGCTTCTAGGATGCTTACGCATCCGTTTAAGAAGTTTGATATTTAAGTCTCCACCTATTGCTAGGCAATCCTTATTCTTATAGGCGTGTCCACTTCGCCTCTACTGTATAGGATGCTAACATCCACAACGCTGCTTTTACGCATGATATTTAATGCTCCATTTACATCTGCATTCAGAACCTGTCCACTGGCTGTTCTATACTGTCCACGATGTATTCTCTTTCCGCTGAAATGGTGTTCTTCAGTATCATCACCCTTATAGACTGGTATGACATCCTTATCCCAGAAACTTGCCTTGGATGTATAGGATTCCTCCTGCATTACAAGTATAATGCCATTCAGTTCACAAAGATACTCAAGCTTGTCTCTCAGCTTTCCATATGGAATATTGACGAAAGTCTGATTGCTTCTTCTGCCTATGTTGGAATCCTTCTGAAATGTTTCATTATAGCCCACAACAAGAGTTCCAATATCATGATTGCTACAGTAATCAATCACCCTGCGTGCAGTCTTGTTCATGTAGTCATTTATTCTATTGTTGCGCCTGCGTGCTAATGCCTTCTGCCTGTTGGTTGTTTTCTTTCCAAAGTACTGCCTATCCTTGATGGACTGTAATCTTGCATTTTCCTTATTGAACCATTGGTTAATGGACTTCAGTCTTCTTCCATCGATGATGAATGTTTCACCTTGACTTGATACTCCAGTGACAAGATTATTGATACCTAAATCTAATGCCAGTGCATTTGTTGTATTGAGATTCCTTTGAATGCATTCAGCTTCATAGATATACTGAATTTCAAAGAACCTGGCGTCTGCCTTTGGTATGATACGTATTTCCTTCACTTTCTTATCAAGCAGTATAGGTGGAATAGTAATCTCAACAGCCTTATGTGTCTTTCTGAAGCTGTTTGAATATGGAAGAATGAGCTTATTACCCTTGAGTCTTACAAATCCAATGACGAGTGTAGTATATCCATCCTTTGGAAGATAGCGTGGAAGTCTGCAGTCCTTAAGTGCATGCTTTCCCTGCTTTGCCTTTTTAAGAAGACCAAAGAATGATTTAAATGAACCATCTACTTCCTTCAGTATCTGCTGTGCCATATTGGAATTAAGCGTTCTATAGTTATCAGACGACTTCAGAAGTGCATAGTTCTTCTCATAACTAAGATACTTGCCTTCTGTAAAGTAGTGCTGTCTGATGTTATAGATTGCCTGATTAGTAAGATTCTTTGCAATATGACATAATTCCTTGATGGAACGATAGTCTTCCTTGGACAGATGCTTTACCTGCTGCTTGACTGTAAGATACATATATTTAGCCTCCTTTCTGTAGATTTAGGAAAACAAGTTTCCTATATGTATTATACGATTTCTTACTCCAAATTTCTCTACTAGATGCATTAACGGCATTCACCCCCCCCACCTATATTCTATATTGAGGCGGAGGTTTTCTGCCTGTTTTTTTAGATAAAATAAGAGCAGTAAAAACTGCCCTTATCACATAGGAGGTTCAAAAATGGTTTAAAAGAAAAACATTTTTGTTGTTAAATTGAGTGAACTACCATACAAGATTTGTTAGTTTTTCTATTGCTCTCCCAGCTGAGCTACTCACCGTAATTTCGGCAAAGCGGAACTCGAATCCACGACAGATAGTTTGCCCTAAAATAATTGCTGTCAAAATCTTTGATAGTTGTAAACTAATTAATAGGTGAAAACGACTAAGGGTTGTCGCTTTCGTGTTGCAATCACTATTCACCTATTTATTATTGGCAACGGTGGCTGGTGCCGCCCCAGCTAATGTCAGTGTCAAAGACTGATGTGTTATCTGATTCACCACACCGCTATATCGTAAGGACTTATGTCAGTCCTGCATGGGTGAGAACTATACCACGACTACCTTACCCCACACGCATCTACTATTTATCGTTGGCAGACTCAACTAGCTGCTTTTCACAGCGGTATTTCCTAAAACATTGTGCGAAAGTTTGTTGTTGTACCCCTATACCGACAAGAAAAGAAGTTTGAAGCTTTTATTTCTCTAATCAATTCTACGCTTTTAACTCTCGCACAAAGGCACCTTTTGTGCACTAGGTACATAGGCAATTTATATCAACCATTGGTTCTCTGGTTAATATCTATTCAAATTCCGCAGGAACATTGCTCTCAATTCCAAATGCTATCGGGTGTCTTGCACACATTACTACTCTCTGCTCATAGCCCGCACCACGAACATTACCAAATGCAGTAACGTCATCGCCTAATCCACTCTTGCCAATGCAAGCCTTATATGCACTTGAACTTTCCATAATAGTTAATGTTCCATCTTCTGTTTTATTATACACAATTCCAACGTGTGTAATATATCTAAATGATGACTGTTCTAATCCATCTGTTTCACCATCGCTAACATCTTTGCTACGATAGAATACTAAATCTCCAACATCAGCCTGTGAATAAGGTATCTCACAACCTAACTTATATAACTCCTGAGCCATAGCTGCTGCATTATCAAATGTGATAAATGCCTTATTGCCATAGTCGTTTATATAAGTGTTGTCACTATAATATGTATTTGCGTTTTTCTTAATGCCGTATGCAACTCTTGACTTGAATTGGAAGTAATAACCCCAATCAAATGCTGTATTGATTGCTGTGATTGGTGTAGCTGTAAAATCGCTAATCATTCTACCCATCCAAATCATCTGTGCAAACAACCCACAATTCATTACATATTTACCCTTATACATACAACCCTCAATATTACCATTAAGAGTAGTGACCGCATTAGGATATGTATAACTACTCTGTCTAAAACTTCCGTCATACACAAATTTTGATTTGTTAGCAAAATATTCATTCATCAAATCCTGAATTTCGTTTTTCTGCCAATCCTCAAGCTGAGGGATTTTGTTGTCCTCTATTGGTATATCAAACTGAAACTGTCCGTCTACTGTATAATGCGCCATATATGACTCCTTATCTATTTATTTACTGCATAATATGCCAATTTTGTCTTTTTAGATTATAGCCCACCGCTTTCCGATGGGGTTGTTCTCGCTACTGGCATACTGGCATTATGCCTCCATCCCTTTGAGAACCCGCCTTGTTTTTAGCCATCTTCCGCCATATGTCGCAACCACTTAGGTTTCAGATATTAGGATAGAAAATTATATGTATCATTATCATGCATATAAACTATTTTAATGTGATACATTCGTATCTTGGTGACATAAGCTGTTCAACTAAAACTTCATACGGGTCAAGTTTACCACTCATCACCATCTTAATTACATTTACACTAAATCCACTTACTAATGCAACGCCTAGTTCATTTTCTTTGACAGGGATAACGTTTGTGCGACTGTTGACATTCCAAAATACTAATCTTGGCATTTTATAACCTGCCTCTGCAAACTTAGCCTCAATAGTCTGGAATAATGTTTCATCAGGTTTACCACAAACAGCCATATTAAACTCCATGTCCGAAATAATCAGCACATTAGCAGGGATTTCATCCTGTGTTGCATGTGAATTGATTGCTGTCTGCAATATCAAATCAAATGTCGCCTCAATATTTGTGTCAGATACTTCACTGTATGCATAAGCAATATTTAGCTTGTCTTTAAGCGTTTCACCCTTCGATAAATCAACCAACTGCGGTCTATCACTAAATGTGATATATTTATCTTTGAACTCACCACTTGACCTTTCGGCAAAGTATATAGCAAGTGCATTAGCTACATCAAGTACTGTGGTATGAGATTTAGGGTCAACCTTGCACATCATACTACCTGAACTATCAGCAACCACGATTGTATTGCCACAGCCCTGAACTAAATCGGGTAAAGCCTTCCACATTTCCTCAAGAGTTACATCTTCCTTGTCAATTACAAATTGCCAAAACTCGTTACACCTTTTAGAGTATTTGCTTACAATATCGTGCGGAAACGCTACACTTGAATTAATCTTAACCTCACCTTTCTGAAGTTTATCAAGGTATTCCCGTCTACGAAGCGCGTCATGCTCCATAAATGCATTTCTATAGATAAGATTTGCCTTACTTGGAACTGCCGAGTAATCTATCTTATCCCATTCATTTGCACACATTTTTCTCTCAACGATATTAAGATATTCTCTTAATGCCGATAAAGACTGTCTATACTGCTTTTCGGGCATATCCCAAAACTTGCACAATCTCTTAGCCAGTTTCTTACGCTGCTTGGATGAACAATTTATTGAAGGCATCCACTTAGCTAATAATGATATTGGTCTACCTGCTTTCATATTTTCTTCATCGTGAGATAACTGTTCAAGCAGTAACCACAATACTTTTTTGCCAACCTCAGCAGATACATCATCTTCGAGCATTACAAGTAAATCATCCCAACGCCCATATTCGCTAACATAAGGCAGGAACTTGATTACCGCTTCCTCATCTAAGTTCTCCAGAGTCTTAAAGCAAACTCTAAATAATCTTCTTTCACCTAAACCCTCACGAATATCCCTCGCAAAGAATAACCACTTTACCGCAAGCTCTTTATCCTCAAAGAACGCTTTAGTAAACTTATTCACTATCTCAGGTTCGCTTGCACTTCTTAAACTTGCAACCGCAAAGTTTAAATCAAGTAATTCTTTTCCTGTTGTGCGATAGCCTACCGCACCATTCTCTGTTAATGCCTTTTCGTCATTCAGAGTGTTTTTAATTTCTTTTATAAAATCCATAATTCCATAAATCCTTTCTAGGTGCAGGTTGTACATTTAACAGATGTAGCCTAAAAAAAATTGCTGTATGCACCTATATATTTACAACACTAACAATGTTATCATAGGAGGGCGGGGAACTGTGGGCTTGCACCACCATCGGCGTCAATTTTCTTTTAAAATCATCTTTTCCTAATACTTGCAGATTGCTGTCGCTACCTTTTACAAGATAGCATATATACAATTTGCCAATCTTACTCTTGCGTAAGAGTTCCCCATATCAACGAGGTACTTATATTTAATCAAAACGAAGAAAGGAGAGTTTCAAAATGCTTTGGAACCAATGTTTCTGTAATTAATCCGTTTGCTGTAAGTACCTCTATTCAATTTTGCAAGGTGCGTTAATAATAAGAAAATTTCAAGTTCTCCGCTATTAAAACATTTTGCTGTCTGCACCTTATGTTATACATTATACCACATCAACCGCTGTTTGTCAATAGGTATTTTGTATTTTTTTTATTTTACGGAGTAGCGGTTTGAGCATTGTTAAGAGGCTTGCCACCCTCTGTTTGATTATATTGCTATTATACCACAGGATAGTCCACTTGTCAACAAGAAATTTGCACTTTTATAGATTTATTTTATATGTGCATACATCTGTATCAAATATCTGTAATACCTGATAAGGCTTACTTGTGCATCTTAACCCCATAGCATACTCATCAGTAGACACAATACTACCATTAACAATAATCTCTGTGCCATTGTCGTCTTTTATATTCATATGGTGTATATGCCCTAAATAGATTCTATCCGGCATCCTGCCTAACAGATTAACTGAGTGTAACTTAACATTGCTTAAACTATCTTTGTCTCCATGTGTCATAAACACCAACTGGTCTTTAACTTTAAAGGTTATCCAGTCCTCAAGTCCATTGGTCGCCACTGTGACATTAGGCAGTCTAAGCTCAATATACTTAAACATAAGTCTCTCAAAGTTCTCAGCCGGCATATTGGACTTTTTATCCGCATTGACTCTTGAATGGTTGCCGACAACACCCCAAACCTTAACTTCCGGCACATATGCCTTTAGCTCATTAATAAAGTGTGCAAGTAACTCGCTCGCATTGATAACCTGTGAAATCAAATCTTCCTCTGCGGCAACCCTGCTCTGTAAGTGAATTGCTCCACATATTAAGTCGCCCGCAAGCCCTAAATGTAGCTTTTGCACCTTATGAGTTGTGCAATAATAAATTGTCTTTTGGAGCAATGTGCTAAGTCGCTCTTTCGCTATGTCCACATTATATTCATTAAGCACATTATCTACTTGCAACCCATAATGAAAGTCTGATATAATCAATACTGCCTCTACATTATTTGGGTGCGGACTATATGTTGAGTTAAGTTTAATCGACTCAAGCTCGGCAACTTGTTCTTTACATATGTCAATAATATGTTCATATCTTGCAGATTCTCTAAGCAATTTATTATATTCACGCTTTTGGTCTTGCAGTTTACACTTCTCTTTATATATGTCCTGCTTTAGCAACTCTAACCTCTGCACTTCGTCATCTGCAAAATATTCCTCTTCTAGTTTTTCTTGAAAGTATTTATAGACTCTATATCCTGAATACCTGCCTACATTGAACGATTTACGCAAGCTGTCTGGATGACAATTAAGCTCTAACTCATCTACAAGTTCTGTCCACTCGTAATCATTGTTGCCCTCAACCTTATCTACCAGTATATCTAGCTCATCTTGATATGTCCTAGTCATATTAATATTCCTCAATAAACTTAAATGCAATCTCTTTATTTACACTATCATTGAGCAGAGCCATTATATCAACAGTATCTTCAAGCCCCTCTTTACCATAAACCTCAACCATAAAGTCGCCCTCATCGGTTTTAATCAATGTTCCAATTAACTCGGTTGTTTTCTTTATTGTGTAAGTATTTTTCATACCTTACCTCCTCCATAAATCCTTTATTCCTCTGTACAATCATCTTCGTCATATTCAAGAGCGTCGAACCCCAATTCGCTCTCAGCTTTCTTATTTTTCGAGTTATACATTCTCTCTCCTTCTTCCCTGAGCATTGTTTTAACCATTGCTCTCCGCTGTTCTTTAAGGTCTGAACTTGGTTCAATGAGATTCCCATGCCTATATGCCTTTTCTTCTTTCTGTCCAATAGGGGTATTAACTCGTTCAAAAAATGTTTGTGTTGGTCTGAATTTTATTCTGTATTGTGGTGGAACATATTTGTATACCATCTTAGTTGACCCCCAATTTTCGGGCATCAATTTATCGTATCCGCCAACAGGGATTGCACCAAAGTAGCCCACACCTTTAAGATAAACCACCTCTCTTAATTGCAGTTCCTCAATTATGTATTTGTATATCTCATTATAAACCTTTTGTATTGTTTTGGGTTTTAAGCGCGCCCTATACGATACAACTTTAAGGAGGTCTGCAAATGGCGCAGCCTGTTCCCTTTTTATTGGTCTGACCTCTTTATGACTGGGTTTCTTGGAGTCTGTCATAAATATCATCCCTTTCTACTCTTGGCTGACCAACAAAATCTTCATCCTCAAAATCTTCGCTCTCGAAATTTATTTCATCTAAATGTTTTGCAAACTTTTCATAGTCCTCTGGGGTCATATCAATCATAACCCTGTTGCCCTTTTTGTTTGACTTAAACGCATGCCCCTCAGTAATCTCTCTTACCGCTTGTACAAAGCTTTTGTGCATAGTGAATGTCGGGTAGTTATATTCCTCTTTAGGTCTACTCCAACTCATTTCGCCACCCTTAGTTACATCGGGCATTAATCTCGGTTCCTTTGGCGGTCGATACTTTAATCCAAAGTATCCTATTCCTTTTAATTCTATTTCCATTCCATTAAGGATTGATGTGCGGATTACATATATAAAGTCATTAATAACCGCCCTACATTCCTTTTGGCTTAGACCACATAATGCTGAAACCGATTGTACTATTTTATCTAATCCTAATCTAGCCATAATATCATTCCTTTCAATTCCATAATTCCTCGATAGCCCTATGCTATCACATAGGCGGTTAAAGGGGCGATTTTCCTCTGACCGCCTACAATTGTTGAAATCTCAACAATCTTCTTAATATTACCATTTTATACCAAATCTCATAAATTCCCCTCGGTGCTACATTTTTATGTGGGTTTTGAGAAAACTTTAAGCAGATTTTTCGGATTAATGCTATACAATGTTTTAAGTAAAATCGCCTTATTTTTATTCGTATAGCACGATATTGTATCTCGATTTGATTGCATATTTGGCGAGATTATAAACGCTCTGTCTACAAGCCAGCTAAATAATCCTACATATTGCTGACTTATATACATTCGCTTAATATCCTCTATTAATGCTTCAAACTCGTCTTGTAACCAAAGCGCATCATATGTTTCCTTTATGTTGTTATAATATCCGATTGCATAGCGTTCAATTAAATCCTCGACCTTGTGCGACTTTCGCCTGTTTTCCTCAAGCGGATACTTCACAAAGAAATCACTCATTGGTTTGGTTGGCTCTAAGCTGCGAGAACCAATCTTTGCGGGCTTGTAATCAAACAGTGTGTTCATTGGACATTTTAGGTTGTAGTTGATTTTGGACTTACTAATGTCCGGTCGCACTAAAAGCCAAAACTTTGGGTAGCCATGCGTGCGTATATTCATATCAGATTTGATACGCTTGATTTCTGCGGATAAGTCTATGTCAAATCTGCGCTTAGCATTGTCGATTGCACATTGCTTTTGTTATATCCTCAGCTCTTTATCTGAGGCTTCTCTAAGTTTCCTTAGAGTATCGGACTATATCTTCGCCATATCTTTAGACTTAGGCGTTCGGCACTCGTGGGGGGAATTATTGCTCTCCCTGCTCACCCCCTAGTCTCTGAACCTTTCTGCCTACATTTTGGGTTCGGCAGACTTGGTATATGATTAGCTTATATGGTATTCTTTTTAATAGGTGTATTTAAAATTTTCTCAATATCCCAACCACCTTTTAAGCGGTCTGTGATATGATGATGTGTCATTTCATATGGACTTAATTCAGCAAGTTGTTTTGTCGTATAAAATTTACCTCGGTATTTATAAAGAGTATTTTGCTTTTTTAACGGTTGTGTTATCGCTCTTTCTATACTCCAACCTCTTTTTATTCTATCACGCATAGTTGCTTCAGACATTCCTTGCAAACCACTTAATTCCACTAGCTGTTGAATATTATATTCTTTTCCATTGTATTCATAATAATTGAGATATGGCTGGTTCTTTTTGCCTTGCGGTTGAGTTAAAGCCCTGTCTATATTCCATCCATTTCTAACTCTATTTAAAAATGTTGTTCTGTCAATGTCTATTTTTCTCAAAGCATAAAGTTCATCAATAGTGTATATAACTCCATTATATTCATATTCATAAACCTTTTCCCCTTTTTCTTGGCTCAAAGCTCTATCTATGCTCCAACCTCTACCTAAACGAGTTGTAATATCGTGAGCAGTAATTCCATCAGCTGCTAATTCCTCTAATTCAGACGAATTGTAAATTTCTCCATTATACTCAATTTCAACCCATTCACTTCCACCAAGATTTCCACCCTCAGATGTATTATATCCCTGATTAATAGTATCATATTTTTTAATATAATATTTTTCTTTTTCTTGTGCTTCCTTTGCGGTTAAACCCGTTTCAATGATTTTGTGTTCAATATTGTCCCAACCATAAAATTGTATTGCTGAATACAGTCTTTGTTGAGCTTTATATCCATTCCCTTTATTCCATCTACTCAATACATTTTGTTTGGTAATTCCAAAATACAGTTTACTATCAGGAAAAATATGAACATATAAAACATAATTTTTATTATTCACTGTTTCACCTCCTTTCTTTTTTTTTATTTACCATACTTAGCCTTCCACTATTCACCGAATGTTTTTAACTAAATGTTTCCACTTAGCTGACCCATTGAGCCAATACCGACAATATACTAACATAATCCTCATATTTTGTATCAGTAAAATTATAACTATATGTTAGTGCCATTTGCGCTAAATTTGAACTTTCACCTATTGCTCTTTGTGCTTTAGCTAGGTTGTTATCTATTTGTGCATATGTTTCAAGAGAATAATCATAGTGGTTTTTCTCTTTTGGGATATTATTCACTATCGTGGGATAGTTTATATAGCAATCTTTTGCATGTTGTGCTATTTGTGGCTGGTTGGTGCAGTATATCGTATCACTGTCGAAGTCGCAGCCATTTGCCCTGTCCTGCAAGTCTGTGTGCAGACAGTTAACCGCTATACACTGTTCGCCTATATCAATATACCTATCTAATAAATCGCTATACACATTGTACAATGCCAATATATTCGATTTGCTATTATGTGGGCTTCTAAACCCTGCAATGCTCTCGCCACACTTAAACCGCTTAGTATAACACTGTATCTCACTATCTGATTGCTTTAATGTTTCATCTTTTTCTACATCCTCTCCTACCGAGTGCAATAACATTGCATAGGGCGACCCAACAATTACTAAGTTATCACCCTCTTGAATTATCTTGCCTAGCTTCAACCGCTTTACATACTGGCTGATTATCTTGCCTTTACGCTTGCGAAAATATGAACTGCATATGAAATCAGGATTCTGCTCACATAAAGCCACAAGCACATCGTAATCGTTTGAAAAGTTCGCATTATCCCTAAGATAGTTCAGGAACACCTCATCGTCACGCTTGAGTGCATCAACATATTCTTTACTCTTTGCAAGCACATCGTCCATAATGCCCTCGTTAAGCGTGTTTACCATTTGGTAGCTCATTTTCTGCACCTCGCCTAATTTGCTTTTATGTGCAGTTTTAACAATACCAAACTTACACCCATTGGCAAACACCTTGTCACACCAGTAGTCGTAGGATATATTAAATTTAAGAAACTTGAGTGCGTTATCTGTGGTTATCATTTTAATATCTTTGGCATAATGCTCATTGCCAAACATATCTACCACTTTAGCGGTTTCATAGTTCTCTTTAAAATAATCCTTAAAGAATAACTGTATGTTCGCCTTGAACGCTGCACACTTAGTCATATGATGCCTGAGTAATACATATCCGTTACCCCAACTAGGGAATATGCTTGAATCAATTAACGCCTGTCCATCAAATAATGTGTTCTTGAGTTGATAATCCTTGATTCGCCTTGCAACACACTCTTTATTCTCATTGGTTTCAATGCTGATAACCTCACGATTAAAATAGCTGTCCACATCTTTGAGAACAAGTATATCTTTGGGGTTAATTGTGACTGTACCCACAATAGAACTTGCCACAAGTGATACATATGCGCTTGCCTCAACTATTGGCGAATTTTTCTTAGGTAGCTTATACCCCATATAGATAAAGTCGTGCGCCTTTTTATAAAGTCGCTTGTTAATAAAGATGCAGGAACCTGTCTTAGCTTTACCCGAACTTCGATAGAGCATCTTATAGTGGATTACCTCAATCTTCTTGACTTTACCCTCTTTATCTCTTTGCACATATTGTACATCGACCCCATTAGTATAATACTCCAAGCGAATATCTTCAATCGAGATTTTCTTATATTTGCCTTGATTGTTGTTGCACCTCTCAAGTGCTTTCTGTAAATTTGAGATGTATTCCTCATTTTGTTCCTCCTGCGGTTTAAATTGTTCGGCACTCAGATGCTTTTCTATTTTTTCTTTAGTTTCCTCATAACTCTTTGCACCAAACGAAAAGTTTATCCCTATAATATCTCTTGTGCGACCATCTTTGCTTACTTTTAGTCCGTTGTCTAGCAGAAAGTCTAACAACAGACTATTGCTAAACATTGCATTGCTGTAAGAGTAATAATCTCGCACGCCTAAGTTATTTTCATATAAGGTACCCGCCTCGATATTTTTTATCTTTACTCCATATTTACTTGCCATTCTTCCACCTCATATAAAAACTCATCTATATCAAAATCATTTATATCTATTTCTTCTTCATATTCCCATTTATACCTATCGAACGGTCTTCTCCTCTTATATTTTACATAACTTAACTCAGCCCAATCTTGAATGTCAAAATTTTTCATAATGCCTCCTTTCATAGTTTTCTATATTCATATTATATCACTTTTGGCTGATTTTGACAATAACAAATATGCAAAAAGCTCATAAAAATGTTGACATTTCAATGGATTTATGGTATAATGGGTTATACAAACTAGAGAAAAGGAGGAAGAATTATGGTTTATGACTATTTAGACCCGTTTGTAGAGCAGGCAAAGGGCGAATTTTGCGGAATCGTTGAACCTAAACATATTTTTAACACCAAAACAGAGTTCAAGCAGGCAATTAAGAACAATCTTAAAGAACAACGCAAATATTTAACCTATAAAAACAACTTTGAAAGCACAACCTGCGACTATATTAAGAATATGATTATCAAAAATTTTAATTTGCAATCGGCACAGTTCATTTCTGAACTAAATGGGTACAATCTTACTACAGTTAAGAACAAAATTGAGGCGATTGCCAATGAGATGATTGATTTCTGCGATAATTTGGGCATACGAGTGCTAAATCACAACAATATTCGGCTAAAATTGGAACAAGCCGAACTTGAGAATGATTATATCATATTCCAAGCAGAACAGAAATACAAGAAAAAGGAAGAGGCTAGGCGAATTAGAGAGCAGAATAAAGCCGAACGAGAATGGCAGGAAAGATTTGCACAACTCAAATCACAAGAACTGGTGTATGCAGAGCTTGGCGAGGAAGAAAAGTGTAAAGAGGTTAGAGAAAAACTTGATGAAGCGGCTCATATGCTTAGACATCAGCGTGCGGGTTGGGTATATATTATATCGAATGAGGATATGATTGAAGGATGTTGCAAGATTGGATTAACCAAAAGACCCTCCCCTTTAGTTCGGATAAATGAACTTTCTAATGCAAGCCATGCTTTTAAATTTAAGGTGCATGCTTTTATTTACGCTGAAGATTGTTTTGGATTAGAAGCAGCTTTACACCGAAGATTCGCAGACAAAAGAGTTAATAAAGATAATTATCATAAGGAATTTTTCTATGTTACCCCTGAAGAAATTCAAAAAGTTTTAAAAGATGAATTTAATATAGATTGTGCAATGCACGATAATATTTACGAAGATGATGAACTACTACAACAGTATTATGATTTTAATTTTAACGAGGAGGATTTATAATGAGTGATTTCTTAAAGAAATATGTCGGAACCTACAGAGTTAAGGCACACTATGACCTTGAAACAAATGATTTCCCTAGAGATTACAATGGGGACATAGACAGCAGTTTTGATGATTATTATATCTCGTGCAGAAATGGTGGTGAAATTAAGCATATATCCTACACTAGCAACCTGATGTACTATAACGAGAAGATTAGTATGATATACAGAATACTTAAAGAGCTAATTAAACACGAATTAGGCATTGAAGCTGCTACAAGAGCTGATGTTGAAAAGAATATGAACAAGCTAAAACTTGTGTATAATATTGACTTAATGGATGGCGAGGGCAGTTTTGAATTTAAAGCAGACAGCCTCACAGAACTTGCCAAGTTCTTAAAACCACACACTAACGGCAAGAGCGTTCCGCCATTATCACCAAAGAACCTGCCAAAGGCGGCATATGAAATCCCAACTGCCGACCTGAACAAATATAAAAAGTTGGTCAATTCGATTGGTGGTGACAATGTAGTTAAGATGAGAGCTATCAATGAGATAAATGGTGGGTTTAAAAAAGATGTGCTAGGCGAGGGATATTTAAAAGAACAGAGAAGATTAGCATTGGGATTCAGAGAATTTATACACACAAAAGGGTTGTGGGGTGAGTATTTAGATTATATGAAGAACGCAATAGAATAAAAAAAATAAGAGCAGGTTAGTTGCCTGCTCTTTCCTGTGTTGCGGTTTTGTAGTCTTGGTCAAAGTCATAAGATGTGTTTATATCTGTTGTTGCACTAATCATATTCCTTTTGAATTTATTGCCGATTTCTTCAAGGAATTTCGATTCATCAAGTTTTTCTTTTGCTCTATTATTAAGAGCTTGAGCGTAATTTACATTAAGCATATAATCTATACGCTTAGGATTTAGGTTTATCGCATAACAATCATAGAACCCATCGTATCCCAACCTTTCTTTGCATAATTCATTACAACGGTCGTAAAATTGCTGAATTTTTTCTGAGTTACCAAAATGCAAATCATTCATTTTTTCTATATTAAATTCACTTAACACATCGCCACAAATTTTAAATACTTCCTCCCCTTCGTCGACACCTTTTAAGACTCTTTTTCTTATACTAACCCCATTATCTAATTCTTTATAAAGAATATAACCCTTATGAATAGTTATAGAGTGTTCGTTATCCATTGATTTAAGAGCGTCTCTTACAATTGGTTTAATCACATCATAAGACACATCAATAAAGCGTTTTAAATTATTATAACTATCTACACCCCTGCCAAACTCGTCTTTATGCACCATTGAAATAACCCACTTTTTATGCTCGCTCGCATTACGAAATATCCCAAAATTTTTATTTACCATTCCACACATTTCCATAAGTTTAGGCATTGTTATAAAAAGCATACCATCTTGAATATGTTTCTGAAATTCTTTTTTCCCAAACGCTTGAGTTAAAGAATACTTAAATAATTGTGTATAAGCCAATTGTTTCTGAAATATTTCAATATCTTGCTCATTGCGAACTCGAATAAATTTAAACTTACTACCCTCTTTCTCGTATTCGCACAACATATTAATCATATCGAGTTGTTTCACCTGTGAATTACTCCCACTTGGAGCAATCGGTATTCCTAATATTCTACAAAGTTCTCTATATCCATAAAGTTTATTAGAATTAATTAATTTGTAAAATGCTTCAGGGTTTAATCCTTCAAGCCAATTTTTATTTTTACGTCTGCCTCTTTTTTCTGCCATCTCTACTCCTTACCACTGTTTAAAAAATTTATGTCCGCCCTCAGTCAACACATAATGCTGGCTTTCGTGCCAAGAGCTTGTGCAATACTTAGGAGCATAAAAATATAATATAGGCTCACTGGTTGCAAGTTCGCCAGTACCAAACACCTGTTCAACAGCCCGCCTAACATCTTTGTTCACATCTTCTCGCCAACCCGAATACTGATATTTTGTGCGAATTACGGAAGGGGGCGCATCTTCTTTTAGGCACGCATTAAGTATACATTGAGCCACAAGGAGCTTACCTTTGTAACTTTGATGTCCTGCCTCCCCCATTACTATACATTCAACAATATAGCGTTCATTCTCAGATAGCTTATACCTGTCTTTCGGTATCTGCTGTTCATCTACAGATTTTTCTTCAACTTTTTCTACTTTTATGGGTTCTTGTATGTCTTGAGTACAAATACCCAAATCGTCTGTGCTTATTGTTCCAGAACTCAAAGAGATAAGTCCTGCCAATACTGTTACCAAACATTTTTCTGCAACCATTTAAACCTCGCTTTCTATTTTAGCCCCATAGGAGCCACCCGACCACATAACTGCCTAAATTAAATCCAATTGCGGCAAGTATTGAACCGCCAAACACCCCTACACAAAATTTACCTACCTGCTGCCATCTGATATTTTTCAATTTGAAATGCCTCCTTTGGTTTTCTATAAACTGTCTTGTCTGCAAATAATTCCTCACGATTGCGCCATACACCACAATCCTCAACTATAAAATCATTAAGCTCACGCCATATCCTCCACCCGTTTGCAGGGTATTCAAAGCTAATCCCATCAATTCCTATATCCTTAGTGAATCCTGTTTTCAGGTCATAAAGAGTAAATACAAAAAATGTACTTAGTCCGCTCTTGTCCTCATATGGCATGCAATAACGCTGTTTCTGCCTGATATAAAATCTGCCACGCCACAAATGGTCATTTGCAACACCCTCATTAAGTGAACGAACAACTCTATTTATCATTCGCTGATATTTCTTTACGTTCAGACTTGTCCTCATACCACACCTCCATTTCTTTTAGCTTGCGCTGAGCAGCTTCAATCCACTCCTTTAATTGTAAATAATCGTAACGACTATATCCCATATGCCCTAATTGTCTAGGAAATGCAACTATTTCATCTCTGTGAAACCTCTTTTGTAAATATTGCACCCACATTGTGGCTTCAGCGGGTTTAATTTTATCCATATCAAAAGTAAACACTCTAAGCATTTTCATCCTCCTCTCTCCAATATCTTCCGCCTGTCAAAATTTCATACACCTCATAATCTAATTCTTTGAGCGGGATAACAAAGCCTGTGTTTGGAATGACAACATAATCATTATCAACAAGGCTACCTATCTTGTTTACATAAACTTCAAAAAGATATTGTCTAGCTCGCCTAAGTTCTTCAATTACTAAAATCCCTTTTCTATTTACTGAGAATACAGTGTTTATATCACCCTCTGTAACAACTTTATAAAAATATTTGTCTGCAAGAATACTAAATTCTATCATTGGATAATTTGGCAAAGCATTATTCTTAATGACAATATTTGTAATATCAGCACACAGTTTTATTATATCCTCTTGTTTTTTTAACCTGTACTCCCTATATTCATCCATCGTTTTCCTCGCTATTCATTACTTGCTGAGCAGCCTTTCTGTATTCAAGCATCATTTCCTTAACTGCACTCATTTTAGTCTGTAGCGACTTGATATAACTTGGTTTATATTCCATATATTCCATAGATACGCATATCAGATTGTCCATTAGCGGAATTGGTTCATCTCCATTCCTCATATACGAATAAACTATCTGAAAACGATTATCAGGTCGCATCATTGTAGGGGTCAGAATAAGTTTGTCCCTATAGATAAATGGATAGCCATAAACCTCCTCAAAGCCCGCATCACGATAAATCTGATTGTCCTTTAGGTCATATTTACCTTTGACAAGTATTTTCTTACCTTTGAGCAGTGGAGTATATTTCTTGACCGCTTCCTCATTGATTGCATAGGTGCCTAAGATTATTACAGTGTCCCAATCATTAACCCTATCATTCCATTCTTTGATAACATGTTCCTCTAGTTCCTCGGCGGTCGCAAAAGGGCAGTCCTTAATATAGCTAATATTCTGCTGTCCAAACCGAGTGTTGCCCATTACGAAAACGCAAATATTGCCCGCATCCGCATTAATTTCCGCAGGTGTCATTCCCGCCCTGCGCTTCTGTGTGTATGTCCAATCATTAAATTTCTTTTTCATTAATTCTCCTTTCTAATATTCAAACTCGTGCCAATTTGATGTTATTTTTATAAGCATTTTCTTAAAGTCAAACAAATCTTCTAATTTCCTCTTAAGTTCTATAAAATCCTCATTGGCTCGTTCTAAATTATCAAATTCAATATATTTCATACTTGAGTCGCAAAGTTGCTTAATCTCAATTGTAAACCCACATTCATCGACCGCATAAGAAATGCAAATATTGGCGGTTACCATATAATCATCACATAGGATGTTGATTTTGTATGCAAGGTCAGCAATCTCTTTAAGGCGGTCAGCAATCTGTTTTTCTATTGGTCGCATAAATTCTCGCCACCCCCTTTTAGCAGAAGGTCTTCTATTAAACTCGCCTCCAAAAAAAGTAATTCTCTCATTGTTCTTTGTGGATTGGTATTTAAGTCTGTGATTCTCACATAGCACTTATTGTCCTCGTAAATGTGCATCTGAAGTTCCTGACCGTTAAGAGCAATATTGATAATTGGTTCGCCATCAATCTTGTTTATATCATAGGCAATTTTCATAATGTTCGCAATCATATCTATGTTTTGGCGTTCTAGGTTATTCATTTAAAGCCTCCTTTAGAATTTCTTTTAACTCATTTTCTAATTCAATTAATCTCTCTTCCGCATTGTCGCCTTGTAAGTCTACAAATTCTATTACAAATCTGGTGGGAGAAAATATTTGAAGTTGCACCCCCTCATTGTACGTTATTAGTTTTATTCTATGAGGTGATAAATCTTCTTTGCAAAGATAAATTGTTTTTATTAAATATTGTATCTTGTCTATGTGCTCTTGAATATTATTCATTTAAAATTCTCCTTCCGACACTCTTATTGGCAGAATTAAACCGCACAGTTCATCATTCTCATAAACCCAAATCGTTGATATGGTGCTATTTGGGTCACTCATAAAAGTTGCATCTTTATCAAAATATGCAAGCAGCTTTATATTAACCCATTTGTTACCTATCTTGGTGATAGTAATGTCTTTTCCATTGGTATTAAAAACTTTAGTTATATCCTCTTTGACCGCAGGTTTAACAATGGCAGCATCAGGATAAAAATAACCTATACGTTCATGGTAAGCAAGGTCATTAAGTTTATCTATATCAATCTTAAAGTCCTCACCTTTAATAAAATAACCCACAATAGAGTCAGTCGCGCAGAATATTAAATCTTTCTTTCTGTCAACCGCATAATGTATTCTTTTGTCTTTAAGTCTTGATAGGTCTTTCTTTAAAATGTCTATCTGAATGTTTGCTAATTTCATATAACCTTCCTTTCTTTGTGAATGATAACTTGGTGGAAATAAGCACAAGTTAAGATAGTGGCGGTTTCCACCGCAGATTGATTTTATTATATTAGATATTATACCACAAGGAGTACAAAATGTCAATAATATTTTCGCATTTACAAAAAGTAAACCAAAAATCTCCCCTATTATACTAACGTATATATATTAGAGAAATTTGGTTTACTTTTTGTAAACCGTTCCATTTCTCCAATAATCCACGCTAGTAATTCCGAAGCACCTTCGGCTTAGGGCGGCAGAAAGCCCCGCCCCCTAAGAACCCCGCCGTCTGCTCGCTTCGCAGCAGTCGCTTAAGTCTTGCTACGCAATCCTTGCGCTTTGTGCTTTGTCGCTTGCTATGGGGGTCGCACCTTTGGTGCTTAAGCGGTCACGTTGTTCCCTTAAGCGGTCGCCTTACGGCTTCCCTTATTACGCCTGCTTGCGCAGTCGTTCGCCTAACGGCGTCTTGATGCCTATCAATATATCTATTTATTATTATATATAATACATCACATAGGGGGATTATAATGTTTATATATAAAGACTAATTATTATATATTGTTTATATATATAAATACTATAATATTATTC
>ERZ1035037.6-NODE-6-length-105775-cov-13.937486_pt1 | contig 105775 bp, 118 predicted proteins | sample MGYA00520618_ERZ1035037 | MGnify/ENA primary metagenome ERZ1035037 (study PRJEB33766, sample SAMN09781741) | gut metagenome | biome: gut microbiome | host: Homo sapiens | place: Madagascar | study: EMG produced TPA metagenomics assembly of the PRJNA485056 data set...
TGTTGAAGACACCCTGCTAAGGTTTTCAATCATTTGCCTTAGCAGGGTTTTTTTTGCTTTAAAATCATTGAAGTAAGCCACTGCCTAGGCTTTTATGACCTCTCTTCCTGCCTAGGCAATATGGACTGCCATGCCTAGGGTTTGAAGACTCATGATGCTCATGCCTAGAGAAAGAAGACTCGTTTGTGATATGGAAATATCTTTCGTGAGTTTCGTATCAATCATTGATACGTAAATTTCTATTCCCTGTTCTTCTTTTTATCACCATCTCGTCACTCTTATATTTAGACTATCCATTCTTGGACTTAGATCATCCCTTCTTCATTTAGGTCATCCTTCTTTCCCTCTTCAGACTATCCGGCTCTACATTCCTTTCTTCATCGTCTTTGTCTTTCTGCACCAAATCTTCATTGTCTACTTTCTATTCCTTCTTTAAGCATCCGGATGTCTTGTTCTGTCCTTTTCTATTCTTCTTTGAAGGACTGTCTTTTTGTTTCTTCTAAGCCTTGGTATTGTTGACTTTGACTGTGTTTGTTGGTTTATTGTCCTTCTCCGGGATTGTTTCACTGATTGGTTTTCTCTTCACGGTTTTGAGAATGATTTTTGGATTGTAGTTTTTGTTCGTTTTCGGGATTGTTTCTGAGAGTTGGCTTTCTTTCGCGGAAAAGGTTTTTGAGATTTCTGAAGTTTGGAATTTGGGGTCAGGAAGTTTCAAAAAATGAAATTTACTTCCGAGAATCTTCCAAAAGTTGGAATTTATTTGATTTGGAGTTGGTTTGTGCTTAAAAATTAAGCACTAAGTAAAAGTACTTAGTGCTTGGGATTTTGAGAAGTGGTTTGCTAGTGATATTTCAGCCTTAACCAATCATAGATTTCATCAAGTTTCATCCGTTTCTTGAAGTTTTTGAAGAGTTCATACCGATTCTTGAAGTAAAAGCTTTGAAGTTGTTTTGAGATTGTGTTTGCTATCTTCCCACGGTTGGTTCTCTCTGTTGTGAATGCTGGGAGGTGAAACCCGTATTCTTTATACGGTTTCAGCGAGTAGAAGAGTTCTCTCTGTTTTTGGTTCCCGTTTGTTATCACTCTTGCGTGGGTTTCATTCCGGAAGTCAATTTCATAGCAGACATTGATTGTATAAGCGTAACCATTGGACAGTCCGTCTGTTTTGAGAGAAGCTACCTTTGAAGGTGTTGGAATCAAAGTGAAGTTGGCTCTGACTATCACCGGGATTGCGTAATAGTAGGTTGTTATTTCATCGCGGTCAAAAGACGCAATCATTGGCATGAAATCTTCTGCCTTGAATTCGAAGTCTGGGTTTTCGCTGAGATTGATGATTTGCACAATCTTCTCAAAATCATCTTTTTGACAGTCTGATTTGATTTGGCGTTCTATGCGTTGCTTGAGACGCCCATCGCATTCTTCAAGCTCTTGTTCTGTCCAAACGGCTGTCATCCCGGTGACGAACTTGATTTGCTCTCCGTCGAAAGCTTGAAACCACGGATTGTCTTTTGGGTTGTAGGGGTCTTTCATCGCACTTCCGTCCAGTTGATGTCTCTCTGTTTCTTTGCTTCTTCAATGAAACCATTCAATCCGAACTGTTCTTTGATGTTGCAAAAGAAGGAATCCCGGATTTCTTGATAAAGTGGGCTCACTGTCTCTACGATGATTTCTCTCACATCTTCCGGTTTCTTCCAATAAGGGAGTTCTACTGAGGCTTGAGCTCTTTTAATTTGAAAACGTTCGTTGATCGTTCTCATTGGGGAGTCTTGGGGGAAATTGTGCAAAAAAGCCGCATAGAAACTCATCCATATAGACGGCAAGAAATCCACTTCAAGTTCGTAGTTTTCCAGCTGATTTTTGCTTGGTTTGTCAAGATAGAAAGTCTTTTTGGGCGCGTATCTTGACTTCACTTTTGTTTTTACAGTAATGGGAAAGTAATAAAGTCTTGTTTTTCTTTCAAGAAGAACCGGAACTTCGTCTGAGAAAGTGAATTCGTATGTGTTCCATTTTTGCCGCTTAGGAGTATAGTCCAACATAGCCGGATTCTCAAAAGCCAGTGAGAGGTTGCTACGAACAAACTCAAGGGTGTGTTCTTTCCAGGGGTCGTAGTCGCTTGGACTTTGCCATCGCAGTTTCTCCATCAGGCAGTTTTTCATGAAACCCTTTTCGGCGTTCTTGGGCCGTTCTTTGTGCGGCGCAAACCACGCTTTCTCTATTGCTCTCATTACCATGCTCCGTAGGCTTTTGTTTTGTGTTCTTTCATGGCATCTGTGTATCTGTTTAAATCGCAAAATTTGAAGAATTCTTCAACTTGGTCATCAATAATTGATTCGAAGCCCTTTGTGATCGCATAGGCCGTCGATTGCTCAAATTGGATGTCATTAACGGCAGGAAGTGTGACTTCATACGCGCTTGGACAATCCGCCTTCCATCTGAGCTTGCTTACCGCAGACCGCATCAATGGTGGGATTCCATCAACCTGATGCAGAAGTCTTGAGACCCAATCAGGATTAAAACAAAATTCAAGTTTGTAGCTAAAGACAAATTGAACCCATTTGTTAGGCTCTGGGCTATCAAGGCGGTATTCCTTTACCAAAGAGGATCGATCGCATGAAGCCCGGAAAGCCACATCAAGGCCAAGCCACGCCCGCGGGGTGATGCGATGGAACCACGTCAGGGAACAATCCTGCGCGGCTATTGTGTATTGTCCCTCTGTATTGTCCCAGTAAAGTTCTTGGAATACATGAAATTTGGATTCCATCTTGCCCCTCGCTCTGGCGGTCTCTGTCTTATTAGCAAACTTGCAAGCGGGGCCATTGTCATACTCTGTGGCGAGCTTTCGAAAGTTGTTTACTTGTCCGTCAAAGAAGTAGTCCCAATTGAAAGGCTTGAAGTCCGTCATAAAACCCAATCCTTGAAGCTTCGTGTTGTAGAAACCGCCGGATGCTTCATCATTTCGTTGCCTGCGTCATAGCTGTGCTTTGCGGCATTAGCCATTTCGATGAGCAAATCCATGAGTTCCGCTTCGAATTTCATTCTCGACTCCGGATTAAATTCGCCACCAACCCCAATCGTGTCCGACAGAATCTTTGTTTTGAAATTGGCGCATTCTCTCGCCTTTGTCATCACGCCAAGTCTTTTATCCCAGCCCTCTGTGATTTTGAGCGCGACATTTAAGATCGTAAAAATGCTTCTGCTTACCAGCGGCGTTTCAAGGGAGTGGACGGAAACCTTTTCATAACCCTGAATGGTGGATTCTGATTGAATGCAATAGACGACGTTGTTGTAACAAAAATGCGCGATGTCAAGCGCATGACCGGCTATGTCCCTCTCATCATTGTCAATACCGCTTGCGTTACGTGTTCTATCATGTCTTCCAAGCTGAAAATCGTGTAACGCTGAATGTCAGACTTGTCTTTTTGCGTTAAGACGTTCTCATAATGTATGTATTTTGTGGGATCAATCATTCGTCAAACCTCGTTTCCCAGCCGCTGAGAAGTGCATCCGAATAAGGCTTCAAATTCATATCCGTTAAAAACTTCTCAATGTGCCAATTGATGACTTCTTCGAAACCTTTGACAGTTTCTCTTGCGTCGCGTTCAATCCCTTCCACAAAATCCAATCTTTGTGGCGTAAAAAACTCTTTTGGGACTGAAATTGCGCGGCTTTCAACAATATTCAAAAGAGTTTTCGCGCCACCAGCGTGTTTGTGCAACACATTGATGGTATTTGTTCCAAGAAAAACGCTGATGTCATATTCAACGGTGTTAACCCAACCTTCCGTGACAGTTGGTCTGTCAAGGAAGTGTTTTGACACATAAATTTGGTTCGGGTAATTGGCTTTTACCTTGATATCAAGTTGAATCCATGAGCCTTTGGCTATCCTGTAGTACCAAACAACGCAAAACTCAACAAAATTCCCTTTGAGGTGGTTATTGAGTTTGTGGCAAATTTGGTCGTCAACCGCTTTCATGGCCTTTTTCAACTCATTGCGGTTTCTTTTCTTAAGTTCGCGTTCCGGTCTTGCTGACGTTGTGTAGTTCCGGAATTTTTCTGTCAACCTTTCAAAGTATTTGTCCCAAAATTCGACAGTGACCCGGCTCATGGCTAAAGCTCCACGGGCACAAACTCGCCATTCTTCAAAATGCAAAGCGCAGAAACATAGTCCGGCGCCCCAAATTCCTTGATCTTCTCTTCAAAGTTCTCGCCAAATGCGTCATAGATGACCCGAAGCGCCCTGTCGTCGTGTTCCTTTTGGTAAGCACGCGCGGCTTTGATAGCCCCGGAGACAAAGTAATGATGTCCAAGATCAATGTAGTTGGCATAGATGTTGTTGAGAATTCGACGGGACAGACCTCCATCAGCATCGGCGTCGTTGAAAGTGAAACCCGGCGCAGTCTTCATAGCGTCGGCAATAACAAAATGCGGCATAAAGATAGCCTCCATAAAAATTCATGCCCCGACAATATATCGTAGTGAAAGATATTTATCGAGGCACGAAGAACGCGTCAAATCACTTCAGATTGCTGAGTTGCTCGTAAGATGAGAACTCGTAAGGGAAAGGCTCAGGAATCGCAATAGCGCCCCGTTTAACGTCCTTCTCGGCCCATTGTGTGATGAGATCGCGGTTAGGGTTGAAACGTCGAGAGTCGATCTTCCATCGGGACTCTTTCAAGAAAAACTGACCCTCTGTGATGTGATACTCAAATTTGTTGGCGTGGATTCGATGCCGTACCAAAACGATGACTTCCCGCACAGAATCCGGAACGTATCGTTTGGCGTCAAACCACGTCAACTCGGTTACATGGGCGTTTATCATTTCCCGCCACAGCAAGGACAAGGGTTAGTGTACGGGTCAGGAAGCGGCGCCCAAGCCTCTACATCATCACCATCCAATTCGCCCAAGAAAGCGCTGTCCAAGGTTTCCGGGTCAATAACGTATTGATCTATCTTCACATAGGGCAACTTAGTGTTCTTGAGACGGATCGTCACGAGAAACACGCCGGGGTTCTTGGGCTTTTCGTCCGGATAGGGTTTCCATTCGCCCAAGAAAGACTCCCTTCGTCTGTCCGTCGTCATCGACCCATTCTTCGTTTCCATGTGCTTTTCTCCATGCTTGAGTTATATTTGTCCATTCGACACAGCTCTTTTCAGACCACCCCAGGGGCAAAATCCATCTTTTAGGCTTGGACGGACTGTAATACGCTTCAATGATGCCTTCGTAAGGCTTACCGGCGACGGCGTATTGTACTTTCATCAATACCCAGCCCGGGTCTTCGGGAGGTTCTGTGAGAGGTTTCCAATCAACAAGAATCAGCGACACCATTGCCAACTTCTTGTAAATTTTTTGGATTTCATCTTCAATCGTCTTGAGTTGGGCAAGATTGTCGTCGATTTCTTCGGGATGATCCCAGCCGCCGCAAGAATCAAGACCGTAATGGGCGTCCAAAACCGTCTTGTAGATTGCCGTCAGGCTCTCTTTTGTCTCGTTGTAGAACTGAGACTCGTACTTGAAACGGCTTTCTTTGTCTTTTGGGAATACGTGGCTATTCATCAAGGTTCTCCCCAGCTCCAAGCGTCCGTCTTTTCGCACCAACCCAAGATGGTGACGTTTTCGGCGTCCCCAAGTTGCCACTTGTTGGTTTCCGGATCAAACCAAGTGCATTCCAGGTGAAGGCCGCCTTCGTCCTTGAATCGGACTAGGTATTTGTAGTTGTACTTATCGTCACTACGCGGCTTTTCAGACGGCTTATGCCACTTTGCAAACACCAACGAGAAGTACGCCAGGTCGATCCTTGCATCTTCGGCATGATCTTCGATGCGCCGAACGTCTTTCATGACAAGATCGAGATCATTCATGTTGTCAATGTCGTACTTGTCAAGCCCGGCTTTCAGGGAGTTGGCGATTTCCGTCAGGCTTTTAATGCGCTCTTGGATGGCCTTTTGAAATTCCGCCTTGACGTATTCAGCTACCTGCGGATCATTGAAATCCGCCTGGCTGACAATATCGTCGTTCATCATGTATGCGAGGTCACTCATTTGGCAATATCCCCATAGGGTTGATAGAAATAGCTTCAATGCCGTCGTTCAAAGAAACGATGCTGATGCACTCTTCAGGCTTCAGAGAGTGGGAACCGCCGCTGTAGCTGAATAATTCGCCTTGCAGGGTCGTCAACAACTCCCAATGCTGATTTTTGTATTGGACGCGAATTACTGTCCCGTCCGTTGCGCGGATTTCGTGGGGTTCATGGTTGTAGGGCGTCATGTCCAAAGACCCAACCAATTCCCCTTGCACTCGAACACCGCGATAATCTGCTTTGATAATCGTCGTCACAGTTTCACTCCTTCAAGACGGGCCCGCATACGGAGAACGTCGAGATAACCGTCCATCATGTAGAGTTGGAAGCCATAAGTCTCGCGGGAGCACGTGGGTTTAAAACCCAAAGCATTTGCGTCCCACTTGTCTACCATCACCTTCAACTTGTCACGGCGGATTTTGAGTTGGTAGTACTCGGCCTTGAAGCGCTCTTTGTAATCAGCGCTCGTCATCATGTCGATTGTGTCTTTCAGTTCCATTGCTATTCCTTTGTTTGCTTATGATCCCAAGCACGAAACTGCGCAATGCGTGCTTCTTTGGGAAAGGGGGTGCCATCGGGAAATACCCACTGCCCACGCTCGAATCGCAAGCACCCATATAGCGGAATCTCCCCAAAATCATCCCGGTTTTTCATCCGTGCCTCAACCTGTAAAAGCACTTCTTTGGGCGGTGTTACCTTGGGAAAATCGTTCCACTCATTGGGGTTATAAGGTGCTTCAATTTCTTCCACGGCATCAGGCGAGAAAGAGAATGGTCTAATCACCACCGACTGAGGCCATTCGCGAGCGCCTGTCCACTCATTGGTGAAGTTATCTTCCAATTGGCGAGAAAAATCCGGAATCAATTCTTCCAAAACCTTCTGATGCAATTTGTTTTTTAGTTCATACCTTCTCATTTTTATTCCTTGAACCAGCAAATCGCGTCTTTGTCAACGCGGAAGTGTCGGTAGTTTTGATACCCAAACTCCAAATCCACCCAAATCACGTCGTTTTTGTCAAAGAAGTCCCGGACACAAGCTTTGTGAAGCGCTTCTCCAAAACCGGGGTATTGGTTCTCCAGATTCACTTGTTCCACAGAATCCCGAAGAATGAAGCGGACGCCTGCCGGGAGTGTTTCTTGGATTCGGTTTCGCAGATTCGCTTTTTGCTTCTCAAGCCAACCCAAGTAGCCGAAATGGCCCAAAATCCAATAACGTGCAAGCATGATGCTTAACAGGATGATGGCAAGCCACCATTTAGAGTCCGGGATGACGAACATCGCGGCGACCAAACAAAACCAAACCGCCAAAAGCACCCAAAGCACTCCAGCGCTCACCATCTGCGCCGTTTCATTGCCCAAGAACCGTCGAACGATGGGAAGGTCGTAGAACTTCTTCATCAGAAGCTCCCATCCGCAACCTGCAAGCACCGGATTCCAAGACTGCGGTACATCTCCACAACCTGATCCCGGTCTTCAAAGGCCATTCTGATGGAGCCGTGCTCTTTGAGTTTTTCAACGATCTCGCGCTTAATCACGTAGTCCTGCCGATAATCCCCGTCCTTGCGCATGAAAAGCCGTTCGTTGAGGTTTTCGATGTGGACGATGTTGTCAAGCCACTTCATCGTCTTCTCGCGGTACTTTTCGGGGCGCCCCGTGACAAAAACCACTTCATACTCGGTGTCCGTCAAGGTCGTGAAGAGCAATACGCGGAGAAGCAGAGCCATTTCGTAGATCGGCTGATCCTTGTCCATAGCGCTATAGAAGCTTTCCCAATCCTTCTTTTCCCCTTGGATGAAGTGAAGACGCTGGGAAATGTCGGCCAAAGTGCCGTCAATGTCGAAGATAATGAAATTTTTCATCATATTTTCTCTGATATGTCGAAGGTTTAAAGATGCCGTTCTCGGTCGATCTGCTCGGCAACGTATGCGCCCAATTCAGCCAAAGCCCGGGTGGTTTCTTCCTTGAGACACTTCTCGCCAATCGTCAGATCGCTTTCTTTCTTGCCCTTCCAAGCCGCATCCATCGCGTCTTTCATGCCCTTAACGCGCATTGCGCGTTCCGCCCATTCCATCTCAATTTCAATTCTCATAAACATTCTCCTTAAGACCGGCAATAACCCGGACAAAACCCTTGTCTGCAACCTGTTTGACGTTCCCTACGATGGCGGCAGAGCCGTCCGGGAAGTCAGCCACAAAGATGCTGTCGTGACGATCCCTAGCGACTTGCTTTAGAAGGACGGCCTGCTTGCAAATCCCCAGAGTGAATTTCTCCCACGTCTGTTGAACCAGCTTCCCGGTGTTGTATTCAGTGGGAACCTTCAGAAAGTCTTCAAAGACCCTCTGCGCTTGTAATTGAGAGTTCATAACCCCTCCTTTGTTGAGATAACCGCATTATGTGTTGTCAATAATGCGGTTATTGAGGATTGATTATTACTTTGCCGACTTGACAGGCACGAACGGAACCGGAGCGCCGGAAGTCATATAGACAGGCAACTTGCCGTCCCACTTGTCAATAGCGTTCAAACCGAGAATGTCGGGGTTGTCGCGCAAAGCCTTGGCCTTGATAGCAATGGCTTCGGCTTCGGCACGGGCACGCGTCAGACGGGCATCTGCTTCGCCCTGAGCGGCCACACGGAGCTTTTCAGCTTCGGCCTTGGACTGAGCGACTTCGTTTTCACGGAGCAAAGCGCGCTGAGTGGCTTCGATCTTGGCGTTGATGGAGGCACGAACCTGATCCGGGTATTGCAGATCATCCAGCCAAGACAGTTTCACAATGCGAATGCCAACAGGTTCCAACTTTGCACGGATTTCACTCGTCACAGAATCCAGCAACTTGGCCTTCCCACCCTGCGTAATGGCGTTCACATCCATCAGCGTCGCATTCTTGATAAGGGAGTCCGCAATGTACTGGCGAAGGTTCACGTCGGTGATTTCGCCCATGCCCTTACGGTACGTTGCGAAGAGTGTTGCGGCCTTCTTCGGATCAATGTTGTATTCAACACCGATCATGGCCTTGATTTCCATCGCGTCAGACGTTTGGAAAGAGAACGGACGCCGGTAGTTCATCAGCTGATTAAACGTCGGAAAGTGGTACATCTTCTCGTTGGGCGACAAGAAGTAACGTCCGGTGCCCACAACTTCATTCTGTACGCCCTTATCGGCGTAGAGATTGACACGAACACCAACGTAGCCTGCTTCAATCGTCGTCATAGCGAAGAAGAGGTACACGGCGGCGCAAACAGCGCCAATAGCGGCTACAACGCCTGCAATGGTTGTTTTCATTTGTTTTTATTCCGTTTGATAAGTTCAAGGACGACAAAGAAGCCCGAAAGGATCGGCATGACAAGGAAGAAAATTCCAAGTCCGATCAAAATCGCATTGCCGGAAGTGAAAAGGTAGGGTTCGACTACAAACAAGATGAACAATGTCGCCACTGCCACCAAGGTATAGCCGAACGCAGAAAGTAGAAGTTCTTTGATATTCATTGGGAAACCACAAGTGCGCCTGATCCGATTAAGGAAATGACGATTACTAAGAAGGCCGCAAGAAAGGCCAAAACATGACTAAACCAACGCACCGGCGTAATCCTTGATGTTGTATTTGCATTCCACCGCGAACTTCAAAACCTGCTTTGCGAAGGCTTCGATCTCTGCGAAGTTGTTGAAGGTGTGTGGGTCTTCGTCTTTGTAACGACGATGCTTGTTGAACGTCCCTTCAAGAAGGGAAACGCCGTCACGGGTTTCCCACACATTGACGTACACCGAACCGTCATCACGCGGCTTAATGTCAACCACATAGCCACGATCTGCAATGGACTGACCTTCTCGGTACTGTCCAAACTTGAACGAAAACTCCGTGTCTTCGGATTTTCTGTATTCGTACGTGTCGCTCATATCACGCTCTCCCGGTTGATCCGAAGCCGCCTTCTCCGCGTGAAGTACTAGAGATTTCTTTAACTTCTTGAAGTTCAACATCTTCCACCTTGCGAATCATGATCTGGCAAACGCGATCTCCTGCATTAAACATCCCCTTGTCGAACCAAGTCTTCTCGTTGAGGATGTTGAAAATCGCGCACACTTCTCCGCGATAGTCCGAATCAATCACCCCGACGCCGTTGGCCAACATTGCGCCGGACTTGTAGACAGAACTACGCGGGAAAAGCAGGCCGACATAGCCTTCGGGGATTTCCATCGCCAAGCCTGTGTGACACTTAACCACCGTGTCAGACAGGTATTCAATGGAGCAAGCCGTTAGGTCAAAGCAGGCGGCTCCTTTGGTAGCCATTACAGGCATTTTCGCGTCTTCGCGAAGTCGTTTAATCTTGAGTTCCATAATTGCGATATATCTTGTTGTTAGGTATTACGCATCTTAGCAAAACACAGCTGTTAGTGTTTTGTGTCAACTTGCTCTTTGAGATAGTCAACTTTCTTCTGCAAAAAATTTTCCACTGCCTTGACGAACCCGGCTCGGTTGGCTTTTGAGAGAAGAAGAACCCCAAAAGTCACCAAAGCAAACCCAAGACGCCAATTTGCGTCGTCAATGAACCATCCGGAGACCCAATACACCAAGGCCGGGATGATGCACCAAAGCAAAATTTGAACGGTTAAAACAAGCAGGATGATGGCGACAAAGACCGCGCCGCACAAAATCCTTGACCAAATATCAGAGCACTTGATTTCTATCTTGTTCATTTATTTTTCTTTGCAGAGAGAGTTTGATATTCAGCCTCGTAGCAGGCGTCCAAAAGTTCTTGTTGGGCTAACTTCCCTTCAATCGGCTCTTCGACCTTGGGGTTTGCCATCTTCTTTTCTAACGACACGTGGAAGGTTTTGAAGTCGGCCCATCCGATTGTCACATCCAAAGACTTCTTCTCGAATGCCCGCGTCAACGCATTGTGGATTCGCGTCATCACCTGCAAAAAGTCTTTGTCTGTAGCGCCTTTCAATGTGATGTCGGTGAGCATCATCATTGCCTGTCGGGCGTTCGGCGTCAGAACCAGCTTTACCGGCTCGGTGTCAGGTACATAAGGCTTGAAGGTATGTTTAAGGTACTGATCCAGCATCAGAGGCTCCCAAAGGCTTTTGACGCCCTTTCAAAAAGAAGGCTGTTAGGGTTGACAATGAATTTGTTGGGGGTTGTTGGATCGGGAATTACCATGCGGAGTTGTCTAAACAAACTGTGCATTTGCCCTGACTGCGCATTGGCTGTCCCTTCAGAATACCCTTCCGCCAAGTACCGCTTGTACATGTTGCGTTCGGGGAACTTGCAGAGATAACCTTTTGTCCGAAGTTCATCAAAGCCGATGCGCAACAACTTCGCATCAATCTTGGTGCCGCGAAGAATTTCGAAGAATTGAATCGCCTTTTCTTTGACCTTCTTCTGACGCCAAACTACCGGGTCGTCCAAATTCACCTTCTCGGAACTTCCCTTCTCCAAAAGAAGAAGCCCGTCAGCGTCAAGGATGGCGGAATTCAAGGCCGCCTGATACCCTTCCTTAAAGGACTTCTTAGGCGGCTCTTTCATGTAGGCCCAGCGGGGAATACCCGTCGCCAAATCAGGATCAAGGAGATCAATCCCGCCACAAATCGACTGTCGAGCCAATTTGTACGCTTTCTTTGTATCAAAGGCTACTGCCATTTATTTCTCACTCGGTTTAATTTCGTCAAAGGCTTCTACGTTCCCACTGAAAAAGCCAAGCTTTTCCATTTCAAAGAAGCAATCCATCATGCACTTCACGTCGTAGTCCGCCGCATGAGCCGCTTCCGGGTTGTAGTCCACGTCCAAAGCCCAGCAAAGCTCACCCAAACGAGGCCACTTACCATCCGGTGTTGCCCAACGGCTTTCTGCCATCGTGTCATAGACCGGAATGTGTGGAGCTTTAACCCCAAAGCGTTCTAATTCGACCTTCAAGAACGGAGCATCGAACGGCGCGTTATGGATGACGATCAAATCCGCCTTCCCTAACAAAGCGCCGATCTGTGCGGCTTTGGTGTCGAACGTCGGCTCATTCATCAATTCTTCAAAGGTGATGTGGTGAACCGCTTGGGATTTCGGATCAATCGGTTGTTTGGGATTAAAACGCATCGTGACGTACTTCAAAACCTTGCCGTCATCCGCATGGATGCCCAAGCAAAGTTCGATGATGCGGTTCTTCATGCAGTCGAGGCCAGTCGTTTCTATGTCGAGGCCAATAATCACACTACCTCCTTCTTAATAACGCTCCATCCCTTGTTGACCAATGCGGCAAAGATTCCGCTAAATTTCTTCAAAGCCAATTCCGGGGTGGCGTCTTTGATGATTTGATTTCCCTTGTTCCCCATCAGCACCACACATGTTGTTCCTTGAATGTGGTTGATAATGACTTGAGAGTCTCCTTTCTTCAGAGTGCAAGTCCAACGTTTTGCTTTGGGAAGTGTGTCAAGGGCGTTGTATTGTTCGTTGAGAATTTCATTCAAATCCTGTCGAAGCATTCCTGACACCGCCGTGTAAAGCACCTTCATTGCGAAAGATGCTTCACGGGCGGTGACACTCCCCGCTTCATGTTCTTTGACGATCATTTGCAGGGCTTCGACAGCTTTGCGGTTCAGTTCCGCTTGAGTGTCGGTTGGGTCGTACATGGTGCCATTCCAAATTCATAATTGAAGATGTCATCGAGATAAGCGATTCGATCTTCAAGCGGAAGGATATTCTTTGGAATGATTGCAATTCGAGGATTCAAGATCACGGCTTCTTCCATGTCACCCTCATTTGCTAAGCAGGCATAAGCATTGCCAATAATCAGCTTGTTGAGCTGTTCCATGTACGTCACATCCGGCAATGCTTTGTTGTGTTCGGGGCAAATGGCAATGCCGGGTTGTACGACGAACACGGCATCAAAGTACTTCATACCCTCCATCGCTTCTTTTTCACACTCTTCCATGACGTTGTGGAACATCGGGTTGTTCCGCAGGTACTCGAAATCCTTAGAGCTAAAGAAAGCTTGCGTGTAGGCCAAGGCATCCAACGGCGTACGATCCACAAAAATCACACTGTCTTTATTGTGAAGCGCGGTATCCCTGGTTTCAGACGCAGAGGACTTTTCCTTAAGGGACTTCGCAAGATTGCAAAGGTAATGGATTGTCCGTCGCTGAATGTCAACAAAGAAATCCCACGTCGTATGTTGAAGGCTGATGGGCTCAATGTTTTGCGAGGCCAAGAAGTTGCCGACTTCCGTTGCGACAAACATCTTTCCATAGTATTCCGCCGTCTTCTTTGCCAACGTCGTTTTGCCCGTACGGTGGGCACCGCAGTAACCAATTAACATCCGGTTTGTTCCTTCTTGAGAACTTCTTTCAACGTCAGGAACGGGAGAGAACCCGCCGACAACACAAATTTGCGTTCCTTGTCAGACAAGGCAATAAGTGCTTGTTGGTTATCCTTCGCGAAATCTTCGATAGCGTCCTTAATCAAGGCGCGCACCAAAACGTCCAACTTCTTGCGTTCGGTGGTCTTCGAGAGGAGATCAAGAACACGGTTTTCGTTGACGTACGTCGCAAAGGATTCCTTCAACTGAATGAGTTCTGGATTGGAAGGCGTCGGGGTGCGCTTCTTGGCCGCCTTGTCAGAGAACCGAGGGTCTTTGTACTTCCAACGATGCAGACGCGTGTTGTCTTCGTCGTTGATTTCGGTAATCACATAGCCTTCGGAATCATCGTTTTCAGAGTAGACGGACTTAACCGGAATCGGGCAAGCGTCGCGAAGCTGAAGAAATGAAATATCGCGGTGCGTGTCGTATTTGACAAACCAACCCGGGACGTTCAATTCCGGATTCGCCTTGTCCATCGCTTCAACCATAGCGATCAGATTGCGCGGGTGCAGGTCAATGGAGCGTTCGTCGTCAATGACGATAAAACCGTCATAGAACTGGAACTGCCCCAGGGCACCCTTGTAACCGATACGACGGCAGACGTTCTGGCCGAAGTATTCGCCCCAAAGGTACATCCCTTGATATTCCTTGAAGCGAAGCATTGTCTGAAACGCCTTCACAAGCGGCGTCAGAACATCTTTGTCGGCGATAAATTTAAACAAGCCGCCCACAGCGTTTTCGCCACTGCGGCTAAAGCAGGAAACAGGGCCTTCTACCGGGATGTAAATTCCAAGGTTGGCCCCGTCAATTTTTTCTGAAACAAAGAACGTCGATCCCGAATGTTGGAAGCCTTCTGTCGGAATGCCGAAAACATCCGAGAAGTGATCCATCTTTGGGAATCGGACGTACTTGGACTTGTCATAGCAAGTCGGAAGCACTTCTGTCATTTTTCTCAAATCTCACAAAATGATATCTTGTTGCAAGATATTTAACTGAGCGCAGTATAGCGAACAAACCGGTATGAAGGACTGCCCTCATGCGCCGGAATCTCACGCAAAATCAATTTGCTGTACTCAAGCGGATCAAAAACATTGGGGAAAGTCGCGTCACCTTCAAAATCTGCATCAATCTCTGTGAGGTAGATAACCTTAGCAAAGGGTAAGGCTTGTTCGTAAATTTGAGCGCCGCCGATGATGAAAACATCGGCAATCGGCTCCCCTACCCTGATCGCGTCCCAAAGACTCTCAAAGCACATCACGCCCTTGGGAACCGGGTAGTTGTGCTGACGCGTGACGACAAAGTTGGTTCGATGCGGAAGCGGCTTGCCGATAGATTCATAGGTCTTCCGCCCCATAATCACCACGTTACCCCACGTCACACGCCGGAAGAAGGCCATATCTTCCGGAAGTTTCCAAGGGATGGAGCCTTTGTCGCCAATAACCCCGTTTCTGGCACGGGCTAAGATCATGTTTACCATAGTTACACCGCAATAGGAGCTTTGATCGCGGGATACGGGTTGTAGCCCACCAATTCGAAGTCTTCAAAGTCGTAGTCAAAGATGGATTCTTTGGGATTCTTAATCACCAACTGCGGAAGCTCGCGCGGCGTCCGAGTCAGTTGTTCTTCGATCTGATTGAAGTGGTTCTTGTAGATATGAACGTTGCCGCCTGTCCAAATAAATTCCCCAACACCAAGACCCAGCTCATGAGCAATCATGTGCGTCAAAAGGGAGTAGCTGGCAATGTTGAACGGAAGGCCAAGAAACACGTCGCAAGAACGCTGATAAAGCTGGCACGAGAGCTTCCCGTCTTCCACGTTGAATTGGAAGAGGCAATGGCAAGGAGGCAAAGCCATATCGGGCAAAGCAATAGGATTCCACGCACAAACAATGTGCCGACGAGAATCCGGATCGTAGCGAAGCGACTGAAGAACTTCGCTGATTTGGTCTACACCGTGCTGATAGTAGGTTTCACCAAACCGTCTCCAAGAGGCTCCATAGACAGGGCCAAGATTTCCGTCTTTGTCACACCATTGATCCCAAATGTGTACCCCGTGTTCCTGAAGATATTTGACGTTTGTATCTCCCTTCAGGAACCACAGAAGCTCATAAACCACCCCTTTCCAAAACACCTTCTTGGTGGTCATCAAGGGGAATCCTTTAGACAAATCAAAGCGCATCTGACAACCAAAAACCGCACGAGTACCGACGCCCGTGCGGTCTTCATGATCTTTGCCAGTCTCTTTGATGTCTTTCAACAAATCAAGGTACTGACGCATAGTTGTTACATCCGCTTGGTGAAGTAGTCGGCAGAGTCAAAGATTTCGTCAAGCAAAGAATGGATTTTCTTGGCCTGGTCTTTCTGTTCCGCCGTGATCCCGTCACCCTGATTAGAAGTCTTGGCCTTACAGGTCGCTTCACCCGAACGGTAATGTGTCGCCCCAGAAGTGTTGTCGCTCATCCAATAGTTCTTAGACGAACCAAAGCCCGGGAAGGTGGTTGAAGGATTAGGATTGACTTTTGCCAAGGCGTTGGCGAGTTCCATCTTCGCATCAGCAAGGTCTGCCTTTGCGCGACCCAACATTTCCTTCAGACGGGACACTTCATCATCTCTCTTCTGAAGTTCCTTTGCCAGGACTTCATAGCGCTTGACTGCGTTGAATTCTTCCTTCTCGGCGGTCTGCTTCTGCATTGCGTTCTTTTGCTTCGCCACCGCCGTCAGAGACATTTCGAGCAAAAGAGTGCCCAAAAGCGCATCCCCCTTCATCGAAAGATCGCACCGAAACTCGTTGAGGTCGGTAATTTCACGCACGAGGTTATAAAGCTGTGCTTCTTCTTCACTCATCTTGCGTTCTTCGCTGTCGCAAAGAACATCGTGCTTGAGGCACTTAATCACCGCCGGAAGAGCGTCGATTTCTTCATCAGAAAGTTTGATCTGATCGGCCAAAGTTCCAATTTTTTTGCTTGTCATAATTTCTATCTGCTAGTTATTTAACCATGTACGAACGATACATTGCCAAGCACTGCTTCCATTGTTCCGTCTGCAATGCCGCATTGATCGCGCCAACCGCGTCTGCTAGGTGTTCGTTCTCGTTCTTGAGAACCAACTTGCCACCCTGCTTGCGGGTAAGCCAAGGGGCTTTGGGAAAGAGTTTATACGCCCACTCAATCATCTCGTCTTTGCTTGCGGTTTTCTTCCCGGTTGCGCAGACTTTGTTTTCAGTGGGTGTTACTTCAATCATCGGGACATCGCAAGCCGCAAGAATGCCGATACAGGCCCCGTAAGAGGCCATAGCACGCGCAGATTGACTTCCGACAGGGATTTCAGCGGCGACCATCGCCGCTCCGTCCACAATGCGTGTTAAAGCCATTACGTGGGTGCGGCAACGGCGAAGATCATCCGAGTTTCGGCGAACCTTCTTGCCCGCATCGTCTTCTGTTTTCACCAACTCAAGATCAGTGACCTCAAACTTTCCGGTTTCGATGTTCACCGTAGCAATAGCATAGCCAAAATTTCGCAATGCCGGGTCAATGCCGACGATTCTTAGCTCACCATGCGCCATAGTCTTTATTTCCTTCGTAGATAGCCGCGTGGTCAATCACATAGGCTTCGTCAATGATTCTTTGCCGACGTTCTGAAAGTTTGACAGGCGGACTGTCCAAAAACGACACAAACTGCTCTCCACGCTTCCCAAAGACTTCTGGGATGTTCTGAAGCCACACAGCCACATCAGGGCGGGGTTCATGCAAAGAGTACACCGCAAGAATGCCGCCTTTGTGTCGCGTGGGAACTAGCTTTACAAAATCCACATTTTCAGTGCCGACAAAGTTTTCGTTGCCTGAACCATCAAGGTAAGGAAGAGTTACATTCCCTACGATCTCAAAGTCTTTGCAACCGGATTCGCCGTAGCTTTGTTTGACGATGCGTGTTGCGTCTTCGCAAAGGTCTTTGAGCATTGCAAAGGACGCCGTGTCTTCGTCAAAGTCCTTGATCTTCTTCCTTGTAGGTTTGTTCTTTTTTGGCTTCTGTTCTGCGTCTTCCAATCCCGCCAACAATGCCAATTCGTCATTCGACAGTGCTGATTCCGTCATGTTTCGTTACCGTAATCACGTTTTCAATCCAATTGCGCAAGGGGTTGTGAGAAATCACAAAGAGAGACTTGCAACAATCCGCTTTTTCTTGAAGAACCCCAATCAGGCGTTCAACACCCGCTTCGTCAAGGGCATGATCCACTTCATCGGCGATGAAGAGTTCAATTGGTTTAGTGGCACGGGAGGCCACCAATTCCTGAAGAGCCAAACAACACGCCACACGAACCTTGCGCTTCTCGCCACCTGACAGAGATTCAAAGGAGCCACCCCCTACTCGGTTTGTTACGGCAATGTTGAATTTTTCTTTCACTTCGCCCTTTTTGGTGCGGGTTAATGTTGTCCAAATCGCCTGAAGTTTGCCATCGGACAAAACATCCAAATACCGTGCGGTTCTGTCGTTCAAAACCGGCGTGATGGTGTCCAGAACATGCTGACGGACACCGGTGGGGCCGTAAATCTCCTTACAGGCTTCCAACACGGCTACTTTTTCTTCCGCGCAATTATAACTAGCCTTCTGATTCTCAATGTCAGTCACAACTTTGTCGATTTCTTTTTTAAGCCGATCTGCCATGCTGACATAGCCTTTTTCAGCCGTGTCGAGAATACGAAGGTTTTCTTCGAGCGATTCGATTTCCTTCTTGATTCTCTCGGGAGCGCCAAGACTCGCTTTAATAATCATGAGATCGGTCAACAAGGCGGATTTCTTTTCCAAAGCAGACGTGTCCGGAATAGCTTTCTTCGCGGCTTCCCACGCCTCAGAAGCCTCCTTTGCTTTGCCCGAAGCTTCTTCCCAAGTCTTCTTAACGGCCTGAGCCTCAAGCACGACCTTTTTTGCTTTAGCTACAGCGTTGTTTTTGGCTTCCGCAATATCTTCTTCGGTGTAAACCTTGCCGCATTCAGAGCACTTTGTCCCAACACGACTCGCCACGTTCTTTGCTTCGCCAGACAGGCGCACGGCTTCATCTCGAAGGTTGTTGAAACGCATACTTGCATTCATGGCTTCGCGCTGTGCTTCTGCCGCCTTCTTACCAATCTCATCCGCTTTCTTTTTGAAGGACGCGATGTTGTTGATGTCGTCCGTCAAGGAGGCAATTTCTGCCTCTTTCCGTTCTTGATTTTTCTTGGCTGTCAGTTCTTTGGCCGCGGCATCAGTCAACTCATACCGTTTCTCTTCAATCTGCTTCTTGACAACATTCTTCCGGGCTTCGGTCTGTGCGAAGAAGTCTTTGTCGTTCTCTTCTGCCGCAGATACAGCCATCTTCTTTGTTTCAAGATCAGCTGTCATCATGTCAAGGCGAAGTTTCTGTGCATCAGCCGCATTTCGTGCCTCTCCCCAACGCTCCTTTGCCAAGTCATAAGCTTTGGTGAGACGTTCCACCCCAATGACGGATTCAATCAATTCTTTAAGCTGTTTGTCCGTCATGGAAGGCAAATCAGGCATAGCTTCCTGCCCAGCGTAAACCGCCGCCACAAAGACGTTATAAGGGCAACCAATGACCTGTTCTACCGTGGCCTGAGTCTCGGCTACAGTGCCTTTTGTGAGGTCTTCGCTGATAAGCTGAGGGACGCCGGGGTCTCCCATATCCGCCACTTCTTCGGTCTGATGCGTTACCGTAAGATCAACCGAACGCCCTTTGCGAGTACGGGTGATGCAATAGGCGTCTTCGCCCTCTTCAATGGTGACAGCGACACAACAAGCCTTGCTTTTCTTGTTGATAACGTCATCTGTGGACAAACCGCGTGCGGTCTTCCCATAAAGGCACCAACACAAAGCATCCACCAAAGAAGACTTCCCGGCCCCATTGGATTTTGCCGAAGTGTCATCCAAGTTTTTACCCTCAATGAGCATCAGCCCTCGTTCTCGAAGAGACACATCAGCGCGACCAATACTCAAGAAGCCCTCGATATGAAGATTGTCAAATTTCATTTTCCGCTTCCCGCAAAAGTTCATTCGCCTTCAGAGCAACGTTTTTGGCTCGTTCGGGCGGCATTTCTGTCACTTTTTCGTTGACGAATTTTGCAACGATTGATTCCAAAGATTCAGAGGACTTGATCTCAATCCGGTCAGCTGTATCTTCGGGCTTTTTGTGGCAAATAATCGTCACGCCCTTAGCTCCCGCCTGTTCGAGCTGATAGCGAAAATCCTTGATCTCTGCTTCATCCATGTCTTCAACTGTAGCCCGGACATAGTTGCCGTCTGCAAGAAGCATTGCGTCAGTCTCAGACATATCCGGTGTAATTTCCACAAACTCGGGAGCGCGAGAGGCGTAGAACTTCACATCATCGTCATCCACCAACATGAATCCGGCTTTCGTACCGATGTCACCCCAGTTGTGATGGGCAATCGCGCCGACAGACCACATATCTTGGCCTTCGATCTTCTTGTGATTGTGGATGTGCCCCGCGAAGACTCTGCGAAGTCCGGGCCCGCACGCTTCCTTGATGTCGTCAGGATGGAAGCATTCAGCCGAAGTAAAGCGTTTCAAAGCACCGTCAAGAGGCGCATGGCAAATGAGATCAAATTCACCACCAAAGTTCCCAACAATGTCTTTGAGTGCCTTCAAAAAATCTTTCTTATCACGAATCCACGGCATGAGAACCACAGTTTCCGCAGAAACACCCCCCAAAATAGGTTTCCAATCCATCATCATGGGGGTGTTTGCAACAACACACCCTACTTCGTTAAGCGCACGGATAGCACTGCCAAGTTCGTTGGCATCTTTGAATTCTGCGTCGTGATTCCCACAAACGAGAATCGGTTGAACCCCCATTGCGACAATCTTTTTAAAGGTTTCAAGCGTGGGATTCATGACGCTGGGGGCAATCGTCCCACGAACATGGAAGATGTCGCCCGCATGGAAAAGGTATTTGCCACCAATCGCCTTAACTTCCTGTGCGGCGCGTTCGATTTCGGACAGTATGATTTCCAAACGACTATTGACGCCATCCTTGTTGGTTGTACTAAAAGTCGTCCAATTGTGGCAATGAGTATCCGAGATAACACCGTATTTCATTCACCAATCTCCAAAAGCCACTCCGGTTTGTTCGTAAAAGTTTTCTGATTCATCCATTCGAAGAACGAGACGTCTGTTTCTTGCTAAGACTTCATCAATTAAGGCAGAAACGTTTGCTTGAGACTTTCCGGTTGAAAGGATTTGAGTGTCGTCAACATCCCAAAGAGATTCCTTAGCGAGACCCAGCACTGTCTTTCCATCTTCTTCCGCGCCAAGCCACGCAATGAACTCTTCAACTTTCAAAGACTCAAATTTTTCTTTGACTCTAAGAATGAATTTCTCAACCGAGTCTCCAAACAGCTCTCCCCAATTGTCAAGCGTGCGGCAAAACAACTGCATGACGGCGGCGCGGAACTTGGAGCGATTCCCATCGTCTCTTCTGACTTTAAGAGATCGATCCAAAATCCAAATGGCGATTTCCGCATCCAGATTGAATTTATTGGGACTTTGTTGGTAAAGCCAAACCAAGTATTGAGGGTCTTTTCGAGCAACGTCACGAAGCTTTTCGCCTTCATACTTGCCCCAAGGCATCACAAAATAACGTCCCCATGTCAGTTTCTTACCGCGTACCATGATTTAATCCGTCAAAAGAGGCTTCAACACTTTCATCCCGCCCTCAGCGTTGATCTTTGCGATAACGTCCTTCTTGTAGAGCTTTGCGCCTTCCCAAACGATTCGAGCACCCGCTGATTCGATCTTCTTCGTCTCAAGCAGGTAATCCACTGCGGAACCAACCGTGTCGAAATGAGCCGCGCCGTTGTCGTCGAACGTCATATCAAGCGTGCATTCGTCATACGGCTTTGTAAGCTTGGACTTGGTGCATTGGATATTGATCGTCTGTCCAACAAACGTCTTACCGCCCGCCTTCTGTTCAGTAAGCTTCTTACGAGATAACTGAATACGAACCGTCGCATAAAATTCCATAGCGGTTCCTCCGGGCGTTGTGATTGGGCTACCATAAGCCACGCCGGGTTTCATGCGAATTTGGTTTAAATACAACAACGTAGCGTTGTAATTTGCCGCATGTTGGGCGACAGATTTCAGCGTCGTAGAAGCCACGCGAGCCAAAGCCGTCGTGTCGTTCATGTTGTATTCGTCCATTTCTTTGTCAACCATAGACTGAGGGACGGCAGAGGCAATGGAGTCGAACACGCAAAGGATTGGCGCTTCGAGAGGGATTACCGGCTCACCATTCTCGTCACGGGCTTCTCTAACCATTTTGCACACCTTGATCGCAAGGATGTGTCCCTGCTCCCAAGTCTGCGGGCGCTTGTAAATCCAAAAAGGAGCCGCGGTATTCAAACCAAAGCCTTTGGCGAGTTCAACATCAAATGAACGTTCCCAGTCGATAAAGATTGCAATCCCCCCGAGACGCTGAGCTTCAACCATCCACTGGGTAGCAAGTGCTGTTTTGCCCGAACTGCTCGGAGCATACATTTCCACAATGCGCCCATACGGCAGACCGCCGTCGTAGCGACCGGAAATGATTTTGTTCAAAGGCGGGAACCCGGTGTCAATAAACTTCGTCACTGACTGTTCTTTGTCGTTCTCGCCGACGGTTTTCGTCAAAGCGGAACACAGATCGTCTAATGCGCTCATAAAATTCCTTAAAAAAGGTTAAGAAGTTCGTCGGGATTCTTCAGAAAACTCATGAAGGCCAATTCCCGACAGAGGTTGAGAAAATCTTCGCGGTCTTTAGGCTTCTTCCCCGCCATCACCTGATTGGTTTTGTCAATCGGCGTAACCTGAAGCAACTGCATTACCTTGTAGTTGTTGTTGAAACGGCGACGGCCTTCCGGCGTGGCAAGCTCTTTGTAAGCCTTCTTGGTGGGCTTATAGACACCCGATTTCACCGCATTGAAGTAGTTTTCAACACTTCCAAACAAAGCAAGGAAAGCGGGAGCGCCCTTTTCACCAATACCACCAACACCCGGAATCGCATCGGATGCGTCACCTTTCAGACACTTCCCGTCAAGAAAAGCTTCCGGCGTTTTGTAGCCCGTGGATTCAAAGAAGTTGGACGACGAAATCACCGTGCCAAAGCGCGGATCACACCAAATAACGCCGGGACGAATCAACTGAAGCCAGTCTTTGTCACTTGTCAGCAAAAACATCGTGTCTTCGGGACGCTTTTTGCTCACCAGAAGCCCTGCGAGATCGTCGGCTTCATGGGTGGAGTAAAGAAGCTGATTAACGCCCAAATCTTTCAAGGCGCGATAGATATACGGCCCCTGAGCCTTGTACGCCGCACGGGCGGCTTCTTTTTCGGGATCATCAGAATGACGATTGCTTTTGTACGTCGGGCAAACTTCCCAACGCCAAGTAGCCTTGCCATCCCAACACACCACAATTTCGGTGTTCGGGTGCTTCTTTTTATGTTCTGCAAGCGTACGGATAACACCGAATACAGCCTGCGTCTGCATTTCGCCATTGGACAAAACCGTGCCATGATGCGCGGCATAACCAATACTGTTCCCGTCAACAATAGTGAGATTCATAATATGTAAAAGACAGATATTATTTTGAGTAAACACCAGCCTTGATTTCTTCGGCCAAAGCTATCCCTCGTTTGAAGACTTCGATTGCCTTGTCTAAGTCCATCTCGACAGAACAAGACTCCTTTCGGAAGATGCTGACACGGATTCTTTTTTCAACCTTGCCCGCTTTGTGGTTGACATAACAGCGCTTGTCAATCGTCAAAATCGTTTCAACTCGCTGACGGGGAATAGGTAAAGTTCTTACTTCAATGCAAGGGGGCGTCTTGCTTGAGCTTTTGTTGGAAGCCATTCCAAAACTCCATAAATGCAATAACCACGACGGTTACTTAACGCCGTGATTATTGCTTGATATTGTTATTGTTTTTGAGGAAGCAAACCTTTCTCACGGGCTTCGTCGTAGAACCCCAACAGGTCTGCAACAAGGCCGATTGTTTCAGCCACGTTACATTTGTGAGCAACTTCGTCATCAAGGTCTACTACGAGCACAGAGCCGACAACACCCTGCATACAAGCAAGTCGAACATCTCGATCTAAGTACCGGATGTTGTTGGTCATTTTGGTGAGCTCGTCTTTGGTGGTCATTCTTCGTCTCCCCTTCCGCCAATACGAATGTGATCCATGCAGGCATCAATCGTGTTACGCGCAAGGAAAGCCACCGTCAGAGGCCCAACACCACCGGGAACCGGGGTTAATGCGCCAGCGACTTCTTCAACGTTCGGGGCAACATCTCCAACCACTTTGTCGTCAACGCGGTTGATACCCACATCAATCACAGTTGCACCAAACTTCACGTACTTGGCATCAATGAAATGGGGCTTGCCAATGGCAACCACCAAAATATCTGCCTGGCGCGTAATTTCGCAAAGATTCTTCGTCTTGGAGTGGCAGACCGTTACCGTAGCGTCTTCGCCCGCACGTAAAGCCAACATCGCCAAAGGCTTTCCAACCAACTTAGAGCGGCCAACAATCACCATGTGAAGACCGGCAATGCTTTCGTGGACGGAATAAATGCACTCCATCACGGCTTGTGCAGTACAGGCGGCCAATTCGCCAACCTGGCGTTCGGGTTCCATCAAAGACCCCAGCTGGCTATTGCTCTGCCCATCTACATCCTTGGCGGACTGAATAAAGTCTTCGTCGTCACAAATATCTTGAAAGATTTTGGGTGTCGGGAGCTGAAGCATCAAACCGTCATACCCGCCGTCATAATTCAAGCAAGTGAAAACATCCCGAACTTCGCGATAGTTGGCGTCTTCGTTGATATGAACGTCAGTAACATTGATCCCTACGCTTCTGCAAAACCGCGTCTTGTTTCGCACATAGATTTCGCTTGCAGGGTTATCGCCAATTTGGACAACAGCAAGATGCGGCGCACGGCTGTGTTTCTTACAATGTTCCACATCTTGGATCATTTCGGGTTTGAGAGCTTCGGCAATGGCTTTGCCGTCGATGAGTTTTGCGGTCATCTTCATCCCTAAGAGATGGAAGCACGATCCGGATTCGAACCGGAGTACGGGGATTTGCAATCCCCTGCCTAACCACTCGGCCATCGTGCTGTATTGGCGCCGCGTGAAGGGCTTGAACCCTCAACCCTTGGTGTAGAAGACCAATGCTCTATCCAATTGAGCTAACGCGGCAAATTTTGAAAACTACTGAGCGTTGTTAATGCGCTTAATCCAACGCTTCCATTTCGGACTATTCTTGATCGTGGCTTCGTCGGGCATGACACCCATTGCCAAAGCCACCATGCAAACGTCCGTCAATTCTTCAAGAAGGTTGTCCCACGCTTCACCAACAGGCGTGGTTGTGGGGTTCTGATTCAAGCCTTCTGCACGAATACATTTCAAAGCCGCTTGCGAAAGTTCTGCACTCTCTTCTGCTAATGCTTCAAACAAATCCCGAACCGGGAGACTAGCTCGCACTAAATCGGCCTCGTTACTACGTTGCATACCAACCTCAATCAATATGGCGGAAGGGGTGGGATTTGAACCCACGAAACTTTTAAGGTTTACCGGGTTTCAAATCCGGCGCATTCAACCACTCTGCCACCCTTCCAAAATCTTTTGAGGCGGCGTGGCAGGATTCGAACCCACAACCTCCCTCTCTACGCGAAGAAAGGGCGCTCTGCCAATTGAGCTACACGCCGCCAATTTCTGTCAATGTTTAAAGCCTTTGACAAGGCTAACGGGTCTCGTCTTACCTGTCTTCCCTACTCGCTTTATTCGTACTTCCCTTACGGTTTTCGGTCACTCGCATTTCAGTACTAGCTGTGCGATTCCTCCCGTCAATTCTTTTCGTTAGGTTTGGCCGCATCGTCTTCTTCGGCCTCATCTTCATCTGTTTCGGCTTCGTCTTTATTTTTGTAGTAATCGTTCATAAACGAAACATAAAAATCCTTAGCCATCCAACCGATAATTCCAAAGGAGATAGCGAGCGAAAGGTAATTACCTTCTTTCAAGGCGCCACTAAGACGCGCCATTACCGCACTCCAAAAGAGATCAAACGCACCCAACAGCGCAAAGGCCGCTATCAAAGCAAGAGCGCCACAGAACACTTTTGCTTCGAGTTCTTCTGTTATGATTTTGTTGAAGAAATTCTGCATTTTGAGTTTTATTATTTTTCTTGAGTTTGTTTTTCGTCACCCGGCTTTAGGCATTCAGCTTCGAACATTGCCATTGCCGTGTCCATGTCCTTGTTAATCTGATTGACACGGAGATTGTTGGAATAAACAATCAACGAGGCTTGGGGCTTCTTAATGAACTTGTAGATTTCATAACCGAAAGCGAGCGCTACGGCTACCAAACACCCAAGAGCGAACCATTCGCTGTCGCAATAATCTTTTTTGGCCAAATGGATAAGCGCCGCCCATCCAAGCATAAAAAGCCCTGCCGCCGCCCCGCCCCAAAGAATGGAGCCCAGTGCGGCATTCCAATTTGTTTTGAACCAAACCCAAACTTTCTTCATGTGTTTCCTTAAGTTTTGGCAGGCTGTCAAGGACTCGAACCCTAATCTTCGGATTTGGAATCCGGTGCTCTGCCAGTTGGACTAACAGCCTGTTTTTAAAATTATTTTTCTTGCGGTCGTTTACACACTTAGTCCAACTTATCCCCCGATAGCTAGTCAGGTCTTTGTTGCGACACCCGCAACCGGGATGCGTCCATCTTGTCCGGTTTTATGGCTGTCTTGTCAGGGGGCTATGTCCCTCTACAAACAACCGCAAGAAAAATCTTTCAAATTCCTTTTCGCCGTTACTGACGTAGGCCCTCTGCGTCCAGAGTGTTGGAGGCACGGAGTTCCACCGTGACGCACACGCGTACGTGCCGCTCTCGTAGTTAAGCTACTCTCCACAAAACCTCTATAGTCAGCAACGGCGAAAAAGAACTTGGCAGGGGCGGTGGGATTCGAACCCACGAATAAATGAATCAAAATCATTTGTCTTAGGCCGCTTGACGACGCCCCAATAAATTTGGTGCCGCACCTTGGGATCGAACCAAGAATCTCATCTTTACAAGAGATGTGCATTAACCAATTCTGCTAGTGCGGCATTGTTGGGAGATGTTTCGCCTGGGGCCTAGAACACCCAAACTAACATCCTTTAACCGATCCCTTCCTGTCGGGTAAGCCAAGCGTGGCTTACGACGCGTCACGGATTGCTTTCGTCAGTGACGGTGACGCGGATACGAGTTCAAGACTCTTATCCTCATCCTTGCGCTTCAATTCAGCCTGAAACTCTTCAACGATCTTTTCGATGTATTTCGACTGATTATTCAAAGCAAAAGCAAGAGCACAAACCGTGACAATATCCATCCCGACAACCTCGTCCGCTTCAAGACGGGGAATCACTGCTTCGACAGAATCGTGTCGGAAAATCAGTGCGCTTTCATCATTGCCAAGTTCGATTTTTTCCATTGCTGTGTTCTTGTTTTTGTTTTAAATGGTGGGGCTTAACCTCCCGCCCTAGGGCTTCATTCTCGGAATTTGAAGCTAACCGGTAGAGGAGCGACCTCTACAATGCTCTTTACAGACCTTCCAACATCTGCATCAGTTCCGGATCAGTAATCTGAGCCTGATTGGCGGCGGGAGCCGCTTGCGGAGCCGGAGCGGGCTGTGCAACGGGCTGGGGCTGTGCTTCCCAAGGTGCCGCACCTGCAACCGGAGTCCCAGTCGCCGGGAGATCAACGTGCTGAATCTGAGGTTCAACAACCTGAGCAGGAGCCACCGGGGCGACAGGCTGTGCCATAGCGGGAGCCTGAATCGCAGGGGCGGGAGCGGCAACCGTCGGAGCCGGAAGAGCCATAGAAACACCCAACGTCGCAGAGATAGCGTTCGCCGTCTTCTGCATCAAGGCATCCGTACGCTGATTCACGTAGTCGTCCAAGTTATGAAGCTTGGAGTACGTGTCGGGCTTCAGAGCGAACTTTTCGGGCGAAACAGAAACGAGATACTTCGTGTCAAACCCCGTGCCGGAGCGCTTGATCGTAAGAACCTGCGGGTTCTGTTCGTCAAACACTGCCTGCGCCCAAGAACCAATGGTGTTGAGAAGCTGTTCGAAGGCGGTCTTCGAGAGCTGGAACACAACCGGTTCGTTGTTGTTTTCGCCGAGAACGATGGCGTTCACGAGATAAACGGTGTTGGCGTTCATCTGCTTGATCTGATCGAGCACCGCCTGATCCGTCGTCATCGCAGAAGCCTTGCGGAGCATCGCGCAGATGGGGCACGGCTTGTTGTAGATGGCGTTGTCGCACGGATAGAAGGCAGAAACCTTCCCATCATTGGAGCGGATGTAATGGCCGCCGAATTCGTGCCAGAACACTTCACGAGCGTCAGCCTTCCAACCGGGCATCAGCACGATGGACGTGTCACCGGGCTTCGGAACCACCGGACGTTCGCGCTTGTCGAATTCTTTGGTCTTGTTGGCGATCTTCGCCTTAAGCATGTCGAAGTTGAGCATTTGTCGTCTCTTCGTTTGTCGTTTGTGCGATAGTCGTAAGTTAGCTTTATATCTATTAGCTAGTTATTAACGTCGCGTTTCAAAATGGCCTGAGTCTGTTTTGCGAGCGCATTCATTCGCTGTTGCTCTGCCTGCGCCGTGAGCATTCTCAATTGGCCCTTGGATTCGTCTCGGCGATCTGCCCCCAGTTGGATCAACATATCCCGTCGATCAACCAAGGACATTACCAACGCTTTCATAACATCTGAATCGCGTCTCGCTTCGGCGACCTTTGTCTTCCCTGAGAACCACAACGGGTCTGTCTTCACTTGGTTTTCAAGCATCTTTTCAGTCACTTTCAAACCTTCTGAAGCCGCCTGATCTCGGTACTTTTTAAACAACCTTGCTTCAAGTACCTCGAAAGCGGTGCTCAATTTCTGAGCCTTTGCTTCATATTGGGCGGCCATAGCCCCGTAGTAAGCCCGGAGAGAAGACTGTTTTTGAAAGCACTCATCCAAGCGGATTTCACTCACACGAGTGTCTTCAATAAACTTCTCTACATCAATGTCGAATCTTAACATAAGTCCCTGAGTATTGTATCAAGCTGATAGGCGTTTATTCTACAGCAAGCCCACTCTTCAGCGCGGCAAATGTTTTATCCAACAACGCCATTTTGGACTCGTCGAAAACGATTTGTAGAGGATTCAAACCCACCACCACGGTTGCATCCAATTTGGCGTTGTAGAACGCATTACCAACTTCTGCGGAAGGCGATTTAATGTCCGGCAAGAAGTGACGCACAGAAGCAGAACCCAAACAAACAATCACAGAGGGTTTCAAAACTTCTACTTCTCTATCAAGGTACTTCGAACAACCATTGAGTTGTTCGTTCGTCAGGAATTTGTCGGTCTTCTTCGCCTTCACCAATGCCGTGGTGTAGCCCAAAGCCGGACTGATTCCATGCTCCTTGAGTTGTTCCTTAACCAATTTGCCGCACGTTCCTGAAAGCAACTTGCCCCGATCATCGTCATCTTTGGAGGGGCAATCAAATACCAGCATGTACTGGCACTTTGCGCCACAAGTAATCGGTTCCGGATGACACTTCCCTGCCAAAGAACACCCACTGCAAGAGAAGACTTCTTGATAAATCTCGGCAATCTTCAGTTCTTTGTCTTCTGAGAAGGCTTCTGCCTTACGTGCGAGAACCGTATCAACAATCAACCCCGGCATCAACCCCGCTTGGATTTTCCGCCGAGAAGGATCGGTGGACTTTGGTTGCGTCAATTCGATGTTCGCAAAAGCCCCAACATCGTTGAGGTTCGCTACAACTCGGCAGTTGATCCCACTTCCCTTCTTGGCCGCTTCATCAACAAAATCCTGCATCGTCTCGAAACGCCCGTGTTTCTTACGAGCGGCAACGATCTTCAAAGCCGTGTTTTCAGAACATCCTTTTACCGCAGAGAACGGGCAAAGGATCGTCTTGGGATCACGGACTTCAAACTTAGAAGACGAATAATTGATGTCGGGAGGCACAACCTCAATGCCGCAGGAACGAGCATCCTTAATGATGTTGGGATACTTGTCTTCCTTCACAATCGAAAGCTGTGCGGCAAAGTATTCGGCAGGGTAATACGTCTTCACCCAGCAAGTCCAATAGGAAAGGATGCTATATTCGCAACTGTGCGCAAGGCAAAAGCTGTACGATGCGAACTTCTCAATCTTCCCCCAAAGCTCTTCCGCCTTCTCCTTTTCCATCCCATCATGCAGGACGTTAAGTGTCTTGATCTTCATATTTCCCCTCTAACGTCAGATAGTTTCTATGGTTCGCCAAAAGCCATAATTTTTGGAATGGCGCCGCATGGAGCCGATCTTTCATCCAATGGTGGAGCCTTGAATGTGATGAAGGACTTAAAACAATCAAGTTCTCCGGAGAGTTGTGTGTTTTGTCTCCGTCCAAATGATGGACAACATCTTTGGTATGAAGCTTCTTCCCAAGACACTCTTCTGCGATTTGTCTGTGTTTGTAGCCTTTATAGTTGACTTCGTATCCGGCGTGATTTGTGTAACTATTCCCGCCCTTCCAATTGTTTGTTTCTTCGCCAGCCAATCCCAACTTGGCTTCCCGCATTCTTTGCCGGGTTTCTTCAGATAAAACACGGGCGTGCATTAGTTCGCTTACGTGGGCTAATTTTTCATTGGTCTCTTTTGACAACCCTTTGTTCCAAGCGTCTTTGCCAAACATTGGGTTGCCTTCTCCCATACGAGATTCGGACAGCCGACGCAATTTTTCGTTTGTCTCCTTGGTAAGACCCTTGTTCCAAGCGGGTTTCGCGATTCTCCTAATGCGTTTGATTCCCCAACGTGCAAGCCATTTGTCAATGGTAGGAATACTGCAACCAAGGTCTTTTGCAATGTCCTTCTTATCACGGCACAGGGTTGTGTATTGCTCTCTCAGCCATTCTTTGTCAATGGCGATTTTCTTTCTGCTATAGCTCATTAAAGTCCTTTGATATTGAAGTTGTTATTGAAAATTTCTTCTGCCGTCCATGTTTGATCGTTTTCTTCCACGGCGAACTTTGTGGCTCTATGGACTTTGATGGTTCGGCCATCATCAAGTGTGACTTCTACAAATCCCGCAACAGCTCCATTGATGAATTTGTCTTCCATTTTCTTCATCTTTTCAAGGCTCTTCTTCGCTGTTGCTTTCCGGAGATTGTCAGCTTCCACCATAGTGAACCCAGCCAAATCACGTGAAACCTGCATGATCTGTTCCTGATAAACCATGACGCCATAAGTGCTTTGAAGCGCCGGTTTCATTGAAGGGTGGTCGTAATGGGGCGACTTCAAGCCTTGTTTGATCTGCACATATTCTTCAGTCAGACCAGAATCCAAAGGCCCCGGGCGGTACAAGGCTGTTGCGGCAGTAATGTCGTCATAAGAGAGCCGTCCACCACGCCCCAACCGTTTCAACAACCCCTGCATCCCTTTGGAATCGAACTGAAACACCGCCGTGGTGTCGCCATTTGTAAAAGCATCAAGCACCTTCGGGTCATCCAAAGGCAGGTCGAGATAATTCACTTTCACACCGTGATTCTTCTCAATGTATTCTTGGGCAATGTCCAACACGTCAAGCGTTGACAATCCCAAAATATCCATCTTAATCAAGCCATAATCTTCAACGACACGCTTATCCCAGTTGACGACATTGCCTTCCGCACGACGTTCTACAACGGCTCTATTAACCAACGGTTCACCTGCCACGACTGTGCCCGCCGCGTGTTGTCCCAAAGAACGCATGACGCCTTCAAAGCGCAAAGCGTGTTTCCAAACTTCCGGATACGTATCTTTGAGCTTGTCAATTTCAGGAACAGCATCAGCGGCTTCCGTCAACGTGGCAGAGATACCGTTTTCTTTTGGCACCAACTTCGTAGCCGCCATATCATTCGGAGACAAACCAAAGATTCGTCCCGTATCACGGAAAGCCGAAGCAGAAGCCAAAGTCCCGTAGTTTGAAATGCCGGATACTCGGTCAACGCCATACTTCGCCGTCAGGTATTCAATCACCTTGTAGCGCTTGGAAGACTGATAGTCCAAATCCACATCGGGCAAGTCTTGGCGAGACGGGTTAATGAAGCGTTCAAAAATGAGATTGAAACGGATGGGGTCAACTTCCGTGATGCCCATCAGATAGGCAATCAAAGAACCGCCAGCGGAACCACGCCCACACCCTACTCGCACGTCGTTGTTCTTCGACCAATTAACAAGGTCTGCCACTACCAAGAAGTAGTTTGAGAACCCCATCTTCTTGATAATTCCAAGTTCATACGCAAGACGATCCTTGTACTTCGGCAACAAAGAAGCATCCGGGCAGTAGCCGAGACGTTTTGTAAACATCCGGGTCTTCCAACCTTCTTTGCACTGACGAACTACTTCTGCAAAAGCGTCTTCTGCCATCTGGGGCAAGCAAGGCGCGTGCTTTTCAAATTTGAAAAAGGGTTCTGCATGGAACTCTTCGGCCCAACAAGCCCCGTTTGTTTTATAAAGACAAGAAAGGTAAGGTTCGTTTTCATCCTTCAAAACCGGATAGCGGTTGATGATGCGACGAAACATCTCTTGAAAGTCCTTTTGGAGCGTCGGAGCTCGTTCAAGGGCAAAGTCTCGAACGTACTGATGCGGCAAGAAGGGGCTTTTGATGTTGGTGTTAGTGCAAACTGCCTTCAAAGGCGTCATGGAGTTCGCTTCATCCAACGTGGCATACATTGCCGGATAAGAAACGATAGAAGCCTTCACACGTTCGTCCGCAAGGGCTTTGATGCGTTCCATGTTCACGCGATCCCAGTAGGGCGTATTGATCGGGCAAAACTCGGCATAAAGAGAACAAGACGGATCAAGCTCAATTTTGCGAAGATCATTCGCGTCGGTAAGGCCAAACAAATCCCCAAACGTCACAATGCAGTTGCGAAGGTCTTTAAGGTCTTCAAAACTTCCACGTGCGTTGTAGTAGTACCGCTCTTCAGAATTTGCCCGCGTGAGAATTTTGTAGATCGTCTTTTGGCCTTCTTCGTCCTTCGCAAAGATTTTCAGGGCCACGTACGGATTCTCGTACTTCTCACCTGCCTTCTTTTTGGCTGTGGGATCGACATAGCACCGGAACTTGACACCGATCATGGCGTCAATGCCTTCTGCCTTGGCGGCTCTCTGAAGCTGAATTAAAGACGAGATCGTCATATCGTCTGCCACGACGATCTTTTCAAGTCCAATAGCCTTGGCCGATTCCACCAATTTCTCCGTCGTAAGCAAGGACTGCCCAATGGAAAAATCCGTCATGATGCCTATTCTGAACTTGTTCCAATCCATGTTATTTTGTTCCCTGAGACTTTGATAATTTCAAACTTCTTCAACACCTGAGCGGTCACAGCCGCCATTGCAACGGCGGATTCCGGCGTACTTGCCACGCTTGGTTCTTTCAGACGATCCGTCATGTACCTGACGAACTTCTCACTCGTGGTTTCTTTGACTCGATAAAGGTACTCAGTAGCGAATCGAATGAAATCCGGCGCTTCGGAAAGGTCTTTCGCAATCCAACCCTTCCCAATAAGGCTTTGTTCCTTCAATTCGTTGCTGAGTTTGAGAACTTCGCTTGAAAGAGAGCACTGCCCGCTTTCAACATCCCCTTCGTCTTTGACTTCAAAAGCCTTCATCAGTTCGATATGCTTTTGAAGAAGTTTCTTCACATCCCCAAGCCGTTCCAACCCTTTCAGTTCACCGTAGCAAACCTTCATACACTCTTTGAGTTTGGGACAGCTTCGGCATTTTTTACTGTCGATGCAGAAGAACGAATAAACGCCGAAGCAGTCCATTTACTTGCTCCCAAAGATGCGCTGTGCCACGCCGGAACAAACTTCCTTATCAACCGTTGAAAGCTTGTTCATGAAGGCCAATTCCAAGCCAGCCGGGAACGAACCGCGACGGAGCCCCAACTTCGCCGCAAAAAGCAAAGTCCGCGGAGAGATCGTGTCAGAAATCTTCCCGGCATCAAAGCTTTCTCGAACGCTCGTGGCGAAGCGAACCAATTCGGTGGCGTCAGCCTTGCTTACTCGTGCGTTCTTGATGAGAATCTGTTCTTCGTCTTCCTGCGAGAGATAAGACTTTTTAATCACCACGCCGAAACGGTCGTAGTTCGCAGAGTTTTGAATAGCCGTGCCCTGATAAAGGCCGGTTTCGTCGCCTGTGCCGTTGGTGTTCCCCGTGGCAAAGAATCGGAAGTTCGGATGCGGACGAACGACACGCATGGAGGCTGGGGCTTCTTTAATCATTAGTGGCTTGCCTTCCAACACAGCCTGATACGTTGCAAGGACGTTCGGCATAGCAAAGTCGTATTCGTCCGCCAAGAACGCCCAACCGTTAATCATCGCCTGCGGAAGCGGGCCGTATTCAAACTCTGTCTGCCCATTGCGAACCACCCACTGTCCGACGATCTGAGATTCTTCCGTGTTAACGGTGTGTTGGACACGCGTCAAAGGACGATTGGTTCGGGCGCAAATCTGTTCCACCAATTCGGTCTTGCCTGCGCCCTTATGCCCCCAAATGTAGATGGGGATGTTCATTTCTACACCGATCATGGCGTTCTTCAATTCAAGCGTGTTGAAGATGTAGCCGGGGTTCACATCGGGGATGGAGTCCACCGCGTCCTGTATCACGGCGTTACGGTTAATTTCTTCCGGCGTTGTGGGATTCCCGATCAAAGTCGGACGGTCAAGAACCGTTACGGGGATCGGTTTCTTCCCGTTGGAAGAGAAAGCGTCAGGATCAGAGCTTGACAGGTCAAACACGATGTTGAAAAGTGCCTTCCCCTCCTTCTTAGCTTCGGCGGCTTGTTCAATCCGTTTATCTTCAATGGCCTTTTTGGCGGTTTCAGAGAGAATCGGGGCGCCCGGAAAACGCGACTGATACTCTTCAATCGACATTTCCGGATGAGCCTTAGAAAGATGCAGTTGGATAGAGTGCGTAAGTCCCTTGCAAATTGCACACTCAATTTTTTCAGATGAGGTCATAGATGACTCCGTAAAAAGATGTCCGAATAATAGCTAAGGGAAAGATATATTATGAGAAAAGAAGAAGTTCTTGAAGCTTTCGTACGACGGTTCCCGGCAATTCTTTAATGTTGTTGAGAACGACGTACTTTGGGTAATAATCCTTCACAGCTTTGGAACGAATACCAATCCCTACGATTTTGATTTTATGTGAAAGTTCCTGCACGGTTTCTTTCAGGTTCTTCTCCAAATCGTTGCAGTTCCCAAAGGCCGCCGGATAGCCGTCAGACAAAACGATCATGATTTTGCCCTTGGTGTTTTGAGCCAAAAGTCGTTGTGCCGCGATTTGGACACACTCACCGTCCACGTTATCCGACATCCAATGATCTTCAAACATCTTCACCATGCGAAGCCGCGCCATCATGTCAAACTTGTCCGCAAAGCCCTTGAAAATCGGCATATAGATAGGCTCTTGGCGGGAATACTTGTCGCAGTAATAACTTCCCAACTCATTCCGCCCTTCGTATCGTGTGGTAAACCCAATGACTTCGTTTTTAATCCCCATACGGGTCAAAACCTCGCAAAGAGCATAAGCCGCTGTGGCCGCCAAGGGCGCCTTACCATCGCCTGCCATCGAACCGGAGCAATCCACCACCAAAGAAACCGCTACGTCCTTCGACATTGCTTCTTCCCTGCGGCGGAACACCCGGTCATCCCCAGTGAAAAGCTTCATCAATGCAGGTGCGAACAACTTCCCACGACGATGCCCCGGTGTCCAACAAACGATAGAACGGGCGGCAATGGCACGTTCCAAGTTTTTCTGAATGGTGCTTGTCATGGTTTTCACTTTGGTGTTGAGTTCTTCAACCTTGCCCTTTCGACTTGAAGGTTTAATGTGTTCGATCTTGTCGTAGTCGGTAGTTTTGACGGTGTAGGTATCGTTGGCTTGAGCTTCAGAAACCAGCTTGCCAATGACTTTTTTCATCATGTCGGAAAGCTCGTCCAAGTCTTCCGGCTTGAGAGGTTCACCCGGCTTGCTCCCATCGCCTATGGCCGGAAGCTGAGGTTCACCGTCTACATCGTCGTCATCTTCATCATCGCCTTCTTCACCATCGTCGCCACTTTCCTTTCCAGAAAATTCCTTTTCACTATCACCGCCTTCTTCTGACGGATCGTTCTTCTCATCTTCGCTGTCATTTTCTGATTCGGACTCGCCCCCTTCTCCCGACTCTGACTTGTTTTCGTCATCGCCTTCGTCGTTTCCTTCTTGATCCTTGTCTCCATCTTTTTCGTTATCTTCCGAAGAACCATCTTTTCCTTTGCTTTCATCTCCCTTGTCTTCATCCATCTTTTCCGAATTCTTATCTCCGCCATTAGTTCCTGATTCCTGATTGTCCTGTCCTGCGCCTTCTCCAGTGCCTTCAGGCTGATCGCTACCATCGCTATCGCCAGCAGAAGAATCACTATCGCTATCAGAACTATCGCCCCCACCTTTCTTCCCCTTTGACTTGTTGGAACCTTTTTCCTTTCTCTGCTTCTTGGATTTTTTTGATTTGCCACCGCCTTCGGAATTTGAAGACGACGAACCGCTTGAAGAATCTTCTTGATCTTGCTCTTCGTCGGATTCGCCATCTCCATCTTCTTCGCTACCGCCGTTTTCAGGCGGGTCTTTTTCCCACTTAATCTTGAAAGTGGTGCGGAGTTGTTCGCCAAAATCCGCCGCGTCTTGGGTTGAACGGACGGCATTCATGGGGCGAACACCGAAGTTTTTTACCAACGCGTCGTAGATTTCCTTGAATCCCGGAATCTTTTCTACCAATTCCTGATAGTACGTGACGCCTTCAGTGGCCTGAAGCGCAACGTTCAAAGCCACCAACGTGAAAAGATGCGGCTTCATTTCGCGCGTCATTTCCAACTTGAGAAGGAATTCTCCATCAATAATGGCCTGCGCCATCGTCTGAAGGTTGTGCGCAGAACCCTTGAAGAGGCTCCGCATTTCACGTTCAATACGCACGTCTTCCACATTGTTGGCAATGTGCTGGGAGAGCTTGTCCCGAAGGCCAAGCGTCTTCGGGTTGGTTGAGAAAATGGCGTGGCCCACTTCGTGGTCAACCACCCCTTGAATGGCCTCCATGATCTTCGGCGGTGTCTTATCCGAGAGCATGGGAAGGTGAAGCGTCATACCGCGCTTCTCATCGCCAAAGCTCAAATGAGGCGTCGTGTTATCCCGGTCGTAAGAGACTTTGATCTTCTTCCCCGCGAGCATATTCGCGATAGGCTCAATCGAAGCTTTGAGAATGTTTACGTTGGGCATCAGTCTTCCTTGATTTTGGTGATGACATATCGGCCTGTTACAACGCCCATGACGATGCAGAGCGTCCCTTCTTTGGGATGAACGAGTTCGATAACGTCAAAATCGGCCGTCTTTTCAAATTCCGTGACGGTCGTTGATTCTTTGATGAGTTTTTCCAATAAATCAGCATCAGAGCCGATAGATACGGCTTTGTCGAGCATACAACCTCCTTCTTTCAACTTGATTGGAAATGCCCAAAGGCCCCGCAATCATATTTATCAAGCTGATAGATTTTCGAGGATTCAAAAACAACCGTTGACGAATGTCAATTCAGGCCAATCAATAAACAGCTGTTTCACCAATAGTTTCAAGGTAGGATGCTATGATTACGATGTTTTCTCAAGGCTTAAGCCCGTTTCAACGTTGTAACGAGACGTTAGAACTGAGCCTTTTGTTTTTATCTACATCTTTATATCTATATCGCCGCTATGTCAATGAATACTGCCACGTCGTACGTGTCTTGTAGTCCATCTTCCGGAGAGGCCGCCGGGGAACTTTTCGACTACATTCTCAAACAGGTCAAAATCTCCGGAATGTCCCGAACCAAATTGGCTCGTCGCCTTGGAGCAAGCGAAAACGCCTTCTTCCTTTGGACGCGCCGCCGTCGCATTCCCATCAATTACGTTGTCCAAATTGCCAAACTTCTCGGTCTTGACCCAATTTATTTGCGTAATTGGGCTTTGAAGGAATGGGCACCTGAGTTGTTTCAGGAAGATGAGCGTCTTCGTCAGTTCGCCGACATGACACAAAACGAGTTGGAGTTCTTGGAGATCATCAGAAGCGCTGGGAAGCGCAATCCCAAGATGAACGAAGAGCAAAAGAAGCAGTTTGCTAAGTTTGTCGCGGGTTTGGATGGTGATGGTGTTACCAAGTTCTACGACGATCAAACAAGAGCGGGTCGTCCCTCTACAAAGAAGGACGAATAAGCATGAAAAAGGGCGCCAACCTAGCGCCCTGAAAGATACCAAGATGGTAACAGAATGGTGTCACCATTTAGTTCATCATAGCAACACCATTCATTCACATCTAGTTGTCTATTTATTATATTTTTGAAGGTTCTTGACGGCACTGTCACCAGCAACAGCCCCACTGACGATCGCCCAGCTATTCGTGATTCTGTAAGCAATTTTCCTCCTTTAAATCAATTGTTTACAAGGCTTCCTAAAGGCATGGTGCCATGATGGTGCCGGAATGGTGCCAGATTCCTTCACAAGTCCTTCACTCTGAAACCTATCATGAATATACAAAAAAACAAACAGGGGCTTTTCTTCTTCAGAGGTACGATTCCGGCTGATGTTTCTGCGACTTTTAAGCCCCACGAATTCCGCTTCAGTCTCCAAACCAAGAACCCCATTCTTGCCCGCGCTCTGTCTATCCAACTACAATCGGCCATGTATCATCTTGTTATGTATTGTCGGCAGAGAGGGACGTGTTTGTCTTTTAACTCGGTAGGCCGACAGAGAACCGGGAATCTTATGTTTGATCTCATCGCGTCCATGACCGTGGGCAATACTGAAGTCACCATAAAATCAAATGTCGGCAATGAAGCATCTGTAGCTTCGGTTATCTCGCAGGTGTTGGCAGGAACCAACAACATCCCTCAAGTCACACCACAAGTTGCGACGCCTGTTGTCCAAAAATTGGAACCACCGGAAGAGCCCGATCCTGACGTTCCTGAGCGAAAAGCTATCAAAGTAATAGCGGTTTACCGGAAGTACTGTGAACGTGCCGGTGTCACCCCACGAACTCATGAAGCAGACTCAACCGCCATCACCTATATGGAAGAGCTGTTTGGAGCCAAGCGAATGTGTGATATTTCCCGTGATGTGGCTTTCACGGTGAAAGGTAACCTTCCCAACCTCAAAAGTACCAAAGTTTGGGCGGATGGGAAGCGCCGGAAGATTTCGGGGAACCGCGCGGCTCGAATTTTCAAAACCATCGTCTCGTTTTTCACATGGGCAATGCGTCAGGGGAATATCGACTTCAATCCGTTTGATGGAATGAAATTGGACGTGGAAGTAGAGTCGGCAAAAATCATCCCCTTCTCTTTTGATGAATTGAAAACTTTGTTTGAAGGAGAAGGTTTCCTTGAGTGGGTTTCATACATGGGTTATCGGTATTGGCTCCCTGTTATCGCCTTGTACACCGGGATGCGTTTGTCCGAGATTGCTCAGTTGGAAGTGAAGGATGTTGTGATTGACAAGAATGGAAAATATTTTTTCAACATCACAACGGATTCCCACGTCAAGGGCCATGTGAAACGCGTCAAGAACGAGCATTCGATCCGCGTTGTCCCAGTTTCTCAAAAGATCATCGACTTGGGGTTTGACGGGTATCTGAAGACGATCAAGGCTGAGAAATATTCCTTGTTGTTCCCTGATATCGCCATCGAAGAGAAAACACACTACACCGCCAGCGGCTATCTTTCTTTGGCTTTCTCGTTTTATCGCCGGAACACGCTCCAAAATGACAAGGATCAAACCTTTCACAGCCTCCGTCACAATGTAGTAACGTTGCTAAAACAGAAGAAGTTCGCCTTGGCTGACATTCAAGAATTTGTCGGCCACGCTCATGGGAATATCACTTTTGATATTTATGGCGAACCTCAAGGTGTTGAGGCCATGATTGCTGTGTCTGATGCGATTGACTTCAACATCAACTTCCCCAAATGGACGAACAAGACAAATTGGATGCGCTATCGCAAGCGTATTTGGCAAGAAAGCCTTGTGACGCTTTCTAAGCCAATTCCTGACGCAAAGAAAAAGCACTAATAACAAAGGGCGGAAATTTCCGCCCTTTTGTTTTACTTCTTCTGAGATTGTTGGTGATACATCTCGGTAATCATGACTAAAAACTCGATCATCGTCTTGGCATCAACCACCTTGCCGGTGTTATCACACACCGACATTACGATGCCAAATTTCCCTCTTGTGGTTGTGTAGTGCCACGGGAAGGTAGCCTTAACCTGTTCGAGTTCTTCTTTCGTCATAGTTGTTATCTATAAGGATGCAGAATGCGCCACACCTGTGCCTGATCCATCCCGAACCAATACATCAAAGTTCCGGTTGATGGCGCGAAGATCAAAAACACCCAAATGGTGATGCTCAATGAAAGCAGTATTATACTGTTTCTATTGAATTTTTTTAGCTCTTCGGGGTCATCCAAACAAGAATCACTTTTGAGGTCTGGGATCATTCGGAGAATTGCGACTACCCCTCCGACAAGACTCGCAATGAACAGCCAGAAGAGGAAGCATCCCCACCAATCGATAACCCAAAGCGTAAACCAATTCATCTTTAGGCCCCGATTGCTTGCTTTTGAGTTGCCAAAATCCGGTTGAGATCGTCCGCATCTGACTTGTCTTCGCGGAATTCAATGAAGCGCGGAAGGAAAAGTGCCGCCGGTTGCCCTTCTTTCACCATCACATCATTGAAGCGAACCGTAACGATTTTTCCGAGATAGTCGTCTTTGTGATCCCAAATTTCACGACGCATTGCATCGTTGAAACCGGAAATGTTTGTCTTCAACCATCCGTCGGACGATTCGCACATCAAAGCGCCAAGATTGTCTTCAAACTTCCCCTCGCCTTCCAAGAAGCCCTTTACCACCAAATCACAATCAAGTGCCATCTTCATCTTGATTTGTTCTTTGGAGGTTCCGTCCCTCCAAATGGCGGTAGCGGCCTTCAGAACCGCGCCTTCGTGTCCCTGGAGGAGTTGGAAACGATAGAACGACTTGGCTTCATTCAAAGAATGAACCACCTGCGTCGTAATAGGCAGAACGGCTTTGTTGCCGCCATGAAGGGTTGCTAAGAGCTTTTCAAAACGATGCGCATAGGGTTCGGTGTACTTGCCCTTAGAAACGGCGGAATGAATCGGTATCATGTCCCACAACTGCCAAAACACCGCATATTTGGCCGGAAGTTCACCACCCTTGCAGATTGAATTCACAATGCCGTTGCCGATTTCGCGGGGCTGAATCTCCCCGTCTTCCTTTTCAACAATCAACATTTCCCCATGATACTGATAGCCGGGATCAAGCGTATCTTTCAAAAGCTGGAAGGATTCGCCCAGTTTCTCGGTCGGGATTGCCGTGCCTTGACGCGACAGAATCTCCACTTCCCCGGTGTCGGCCACGTTGATGTTGTTGAACATCCCGTCCGCCTTTTCCTGCGCATAGACACCGGCGTCCCAGGGCAATTCGTCAAAAGGAACCTGCGTCGGCAATGAGCAACGCATATAGGGATATGTCGGGATCAGGCCCTTGAAGACTTTGTTAATGGTCGAAGCATTGATGCCAGCGGCAATGTCCTTGTTGATGATGGCAACCAACAACTTCAAGGAATCCGGATCAAGGTACCGAGAGAAGGTTTCAACCTGGATGACGGCTTCGCGGCGCGTGTATCGCCCGTTTGCCAACATCACTAAAAAGTGAATCTCTTCTTGCGTAAAACCACGAGACCCGCCGTTCTTCAAACACGGTTCCCACTCGGCCTTTTTGATTTTTACGCCAAAAACAATGGTGTTATCGAAAACCTGTTGGAGAACCCAGCGGAAAAGAAGCGTGTCATTCTGTTCAAGAATGGCGATTTTACCGTTTCGCGAAGGTTCTGCGGCAATCTTTTGGATCGTCTGCCAAACAGTCGGTGTTTGATACAGCTTGCTAAAGTCCAATCGAATCTCTGTATTCATTTGAATTTCAAAAGAGTTTTAGTTGCGAAAGCCGGAGTAAGCGCTTCGGCGTTGAAATAGGTTTGTCGGACAATGACGGGTGGCAGTTCGTTAGGGTCTTTGCCTGGAAGAATGGCAATACGGACGTTGAATCCATATTTCTGAAGCATCTGTCCGGCATGGATGGCGTCTTTGATGGCCTGTGCTTCTCCATCCCACATAAAGGTGATGTTCTTCAAGCCGTGATCCTGAAGTTTCAAAAGGTAAGCGACTTGAGAATCAGCATCACCCCCCGAAATGTGTTTCCCGAAAGAAGCCACCGGGATCAAATCTCGGGTTGCCGCTTCTTCTTGGAACGCCTGCCATGCCGCAATGGTGTCGAAAACCCCTTCATTGATGACGATGGAAGACGCACCGACTGCGGTATGCCCGTTGTAGAACAAAGAACCTGTGGAACGAACCCCAGCCGGAAACAAGTACTTCTTTTGAGCCGTCCCCGTCACATCACGTCCTTGGAACGACACCAACTTCCCATCAATGTCTTTGATGGGGATGATGACGCGCATTGAAAAATCCGCGTATGCCAACTTTCCATCCGGACGTTTGAATTGGTAATAGCCGTTCTTGCAGAAGCCCAAGCCGAAATGCGCTGTGGCTTCGTGGGTGATCCCGCGATCTGTCAAATACTTCAAATTCCGTCCCTGATAAGGCAACGGGATGAAGTTCGGCAGATTGAAATTGGGTGTCTTGTCAAAGGGGTTGGATTCTTCGACCTTGACTTCCTTCTTGGGACGCCACCCTGCGGCCTCCAAGTAATCATCAATGTTTTCCATCACTTGTCTGAATCCTGACGCTTTAAGCGTTGCTTTGATGAATTTGTACTTGTTGAACTTCGCTTCACAATCACCGTGAAAACAGTTCCCCAAGCCCGTTTCTTCGTTGATATAGACCTTCCACTTGTCTCCGCCGCAGACGGGGCATTCCCGAAGGTTTAGTTGGACACCGTGTGATCCCGTGGTTCTTCGGTAATCAATCCCCATCCATTCAAGCCAAGAAGCAATATCGAGGTCATCGAGATCGCTAATGCTTGCCATAAGCCGCGCACAGCACAATAAGCGTTACAAAGCCTTCTGCGGCGGTTGTAGCCCCAACAAGCAGGCACTTCTCACCACAATCAAGGTCAAGTTCAAGAACTTTGTCCGCGAGCCAAACAACCCCTTGAGAAATCAAGATCGAGATCGGCAGGGCGCCAAGCGCGACAATCACAAGATCAATCGACATAGATTTCTCCGTTGGCCTTGAAGCGAAGTTTCTCGCCGACAAAGTCGTCATTGATACGGTTCAACTGAAGGGCGGCCAATTCGCAAGCGAAGGTGATCTGAGACTTGTCGCAGTTGCTCCGCATCTCATCCACGACACGGATACCGTCACGAATGGCCTTGGCATCGTTCGGGCTGTAAAAGCCGGACTTCACCCAAGACTTGTGCATCTTGCGAAGCGTTTCGTGACAGGTTCGGATGTAGCTTTTCAGATCGCCTTCAAAGTAGCCTGTCAAACGAGCGCCAATGCGGAAGTAGCACGAAACCTTTACAAAGTCCTTCTCAACCACTTCTTCCATCGTGACGAGCTTTTCGCCCGTCAGAAGCAGTTCAAGACGATCCTGAGTTTCACGATCTTCATCGACCGGGATAATCGAATCGACCAACTTAAGCATCGGATTCCGCATCTTCGCAAAAGGCTGTGGCCGATACTTCTTATCCCTCTTTTTCTTTTGAGCCATTTACTCAATCCCCGATATATCAGTAATAAATGCCATCCGTTTGAGGTCTTGATTCACGTGGACAGTGAACCCGGACTCTTGGTTACGGGATGCCGCGAAATAAAGACGTGCCTGTCCGGCGTTTCGTTCATCCTGTGTGGAGTTGATCGAAATCACCAAGTCGGCGGTTCTGATCTTGTTAAAGTCTTCCGCGACGTGAGTCATTGTCGCGGTTTGGGCTTTTGCACCGTCACGGTTTGTCTGAGTGGCGGTCAACATCGCCAAGTCGAATTCCGAAGCCATCGCTCGAAGCCCAATGTAAATTTCCTTTGAATTTTCAATGGGATTGTCGAAGCGGAAGTCCGGGGCCATCAAGTCGGCGTAGTCAACCACCACGAGACCAAAAATCACCCCGCGATTGCGATACTTTTCGATCAGATTGCGGAGCACCCCTGGCGTAAGAGAACCCGTGGGATATTCATGAATCTTGAATTTCCCCGCTCTCACAGCGCGGGCGGCCACTTTGTTTTGAACGTCGATTGTTTTGGCTTCCAAATCCCGCACAGCCGTTTCAGACACATAAGCGTCGAGACGTTCGGCAATGATTCGGGCCGACACTTCAAGCGTGACGTACAAAACGTTGTAGCCTGCCTTTGAAGCATTGGCCGAGAAGTTCACCAAAAAACCCGTTTTACCAGTCTTGGCCGGAGCCATCAGAACCGTCAGTTCCTTACGGCCCCAGCCGTGGTGGTAAAGCAAGTTATCAAAGCGTTCAAAGCCCGACGTGATGCCTCTCGGAGGCTTCACGCCTGCAATGGCATCCTTGCGTTCCGTCGTGCGGTTTTCGATCTCTGCGTAGTAGTCATAAGCTTCGCCGTCTTCGTTAGCACCCACATCCAATGCTTTCTGCATTGTTTTGCGGATGCCTTCAAAGTCTTCCTTCTGAAGCTTATCTACTGAATTCAGAATGGCGTAGCTCACTGCCTGCTGACGTGCAAACTCAGCCAACTTCGCTTCCAAAGGAGGAGCCGAAGGAATCCCCGACAGGAAAGCTTCTTTGATAGCCTCCAACGTCGGAGTCTTTTCGGTAGCCCCAATAACCTTGGAATCCAATGCTTCTTTGACTGCAATGCCCAGTGAGGGCTTGTCAATTGCACAACCGTACTTCTTGAAGTGTCGAAGGGCGATTTGCACCGCCCCTGCTTCTCCGATCGTCTCAAAGTGCGAAGGAAAGAGCAAATGGGCGCAACGGCGCATGAATGCTGTGTCTCGCAGAGCGAGTGTCACCACACCTTTCTGAAAGTCGCTGTCGAACGGAAATTTGACTTCTTTTCCTTCTGCGTCTTTCGTGGGGATGACTTCGGTAGTTGCGTCCATCTTGGCTCCCTCTTACTTTGCGGCTTCCGGGAGGTTGGCAACCGACGTAGCGGTGAAGTACGCAATCGCCGACTTAAAGAAGATGCGAATGCGGCCCTTTTCATCCTGAAGGGAGATCGTGTACTTGTCGTACGCACGAACCGTGCCTTCAAAGAAGAATCCATCCACCGTCGCAACGGTGATCTTGGTCTGAGACTTGGCAAACGTGTGAAGCACCGATTCGTGTCCGTTATGACGCGCCGCCGTGGGCTTCTTGTTGTACTTAGGGGTGTTGGTGTTTTCTAACATAATCTGAAATCACTCAAAGGTTGAAAATGGATCAGCGGACGAAAGTGCCCTCCGATCTGACCCGAATAATAATAGCCTCTTGTTAGCTATTTCGAGGACTGAAAGAATGCTCTGCTTCGTATTGCGCTTCCACAATCTCATCAGGGAATTCTTTCATCGCCCGCTCAATGCGAAGTGCCTGCTTCTCATAGACAAGCGTTGCAAGTACAAAACGCTTCGTAGAACGGTGTTTTATCTGTTGGACAAGGAAATCTTCATACCGGGTCTGCTCCGGCGTTCCTTGCCACCTTTTGGCGCAAAAGAATGGGTCTGCCGACATCGACAGAACATTGCCGGATCGTTCCTGCTTCCACATTTCAGCGAAGATTGGAAGATCATCCGGCGTCACTAAATGGCAAGGTCTTGGGAGACGATTCTTGAAGGCTCCGGACTCAAGTTGATGCTCAAAAGCCTTGGAAATGAACCAAAGATAAGGAACCCCGATTTTGTCCGCAGAGATTCTTGCAGACCAAAAAGCAGTCTTCTCCCGGCTTTGCAGAAAGTCCAATTGCTTGGTTCCGACCTTCTCTTCTCCGAAGTATTGCTTTGAGTACCGTGTGTAGAGATGCCGATAGCATTCGGCAAAGTAGTATGTGGCCTGCAAAGGATGAAGCCGCACGTAGTCAAACCATTTAGTGTTGTACAAGTCGGCTTCAAATTTCCGCACGGGTTCTTTGAAATTTGTGATGGTGCGATACTCAAGTTCCTCAAACGAAAAGTCCGCACCATAGAACTTCCCAAGCCAAGAAGGCAACAAAATTTTCATAGTGGATTAGGCGTCCTACAAATAAAAATAAGATATCTAATGAATAGATATTTACATTATATATAAATTATGTTGCCTTCCATTTTTGAGGGTCAGGATGCCTCGAAAATTGAGGTCTTAGCCTTTGCGAATCTCCCTTGCCGGAACCGAAGGATTGTCTTCATCGTAGGCTTGAATGATCTCGGAAACGATGCCGGATCGGACAACATCTTCTCGTGTGAAGTGGATGTGAGCAACTTCCGGGATGAAGGAAATTCGTCGGATTGCATCAGAAAGGCCGGAGCTTCCCGTGATGTCGATTTGGGAAGTATCGCCGTTGATGATGACTTTGGCGTTCAACCCAATGCGGGTCAAAAACATCTTCATTTGTTTCGGCGTCGTGTTCTGTGCTTCGTCAAGGATCACAAACGCATTCTTGAAGGTTCTGCCTCGAAGATACCCCAGCGGGATGGCCTCAATCGTCTTGTTCTTCAGAAGGTACTCAACTTTCGTCTTCCCTAACCGTTCTTCAAGGACAAGGCGGAAGGGTTGCAGATACGGATCGAACTTTTCATCCAATTCGCCCGGCAGGAAGCCCAGGGATTCGCCTGCTTCAACAGCGGGACGTGTGACGACGATTTGTTCCACCTGCTTGTTTTCAAGCGCCTGTGCGGCCATTGCGGCGGCAATATAGGTCTTGCCTGTCCCTGCGGCCCCTGTGGCAAAAGTGATGGTGTGCGACTTAATCGCCGCCATGTACTTCTTCTGCTTTTCTGTCTGCGGCGACAGAGGTTCGACAAATCTGCGTGCCGGTTGTGCGTAAAGTTCGTCGAACGTGTCTTCAAGTCGGGCAGCCCGCTTGTTCTTCACCGTGTTTTTCTTCATTGCTTTTTGTTGTAAGAGTTGATCCATTCCACCAAAGCGTTATGACGGATGGATAACTTGTTGTATGAAGTTAAAAGATCAAGGTTGTAATCAACCAAGTCACCGACGGTCTTCCCATTGAATACCGGCGGTTTTTCGGCCATTACAGCGGCTTCTGCGGGCGGTATCGGCGTTGCTTCAATGATGGGTTGAGGTTGCGTCGTGGAGCAACCGGACAACATCAGCAGGAAGAGCAATCCGAAGTACGTCTGAATCAGCTTTTGCTTGAGCGACGGCGGATTTTCGTTCATTTGAGACCTCGGTTTCTTGTTGGAGTTTTTCTGAGGTATTTTTGGAAATTTCTATCGACTCGTTGAGAGCCTCTTTGTTCTCCTTCGTAATGGTTATTGATTGCTCAATCTTTGATTGTAAGCACTTATTCTGCTCTGATTTTACGCCAAGCTGATAGCCATAAGCCATAGCCGCCAAGAGTACAGCGGCTATGGCGATAGCTTTTATATATTGAATGAAAGTCATTGAGTGTCCGTCTTCGGATAGATGCCGGATGTACACGTCAAGGTTTCCATGTTCCGGCGGTTTTCTAAGCCTTTGATCTTCTTGCCATTAGAGTACACCCAACGATGAAGTTGATCGCACGCGGCTTTGTAGTTGGCTTGATTGAGAAGTTTTACGAGGGTGGAATTGCAGAAAGCAGCCGTTCCGGCATTCAGAGTGAAGCTGGTGTAGGCATCAAATTCCGCTTGCGTCAAAGGGACTTTGACACAACGTTTGATTGCTTCTTGAGCCTTCTTGGTATCTTCATCCAACCACTTCAAGGCTTGCTGTTTGTCGATGCGTTTCCCGACAGGAAGCCGGATGTCTGCGTGGCCGTATCCGGCTGTGGGCACATCTCCCGGGATGGGAATGTACACAGTGTCCCTGTACCCCTCATAAGTCGTTATGGCGGCTAATCCTGCGGCGCTTAAGGCCAATCCGGCAACGGCATATCGTACTTTGTCAGCCATGTTATGCGAACGCCTGAAGAACCTTCGTCAAAACGGACATAATCACGCCGCCGCCCAATGCCCAAGCCACCTTGACGGTCATCGCCAAAGTCTTGGCAGAAGCCTTTGCGTAGATATGTTCGTTTTCCAACTTGCGTTGACGTTCGTCCAACTGCTCCATCTGATGCCGGAGTGTTTCTTGAGCCGCTGTTATTTGTGTAAGGCGCTCTTCAAACACGGAAATTCTCGCTATCGTGCGGGAGAGTTCGGCGATTGCCGACTTGATCTCCTGAATGTCGCGCTGAAGATGCTTAAGTTCAAAGCTGTCTTGGGGGTTGGTTGCCATCTCTACTTCTTATTGTTTTGGTTTTGTGGATCGACAACTAATTCTCTTAAGCGTCGTTCTGTCGCGTTTTCTTAATTCCCAGCGTTATAAATTATAGTCGAATTCTAAATTTAAAACAGACATATATGCCTATAAAATATGTATCAGCCTGCTATATGATTCTTCACATAGGGAATGAAGTTCAAGCCCTCATCTGAATCTACCTCTTGGAGGTCGTCATGCAGGACACTTTAAATTTCTTGGCCCGCCGTCATCACGCTGTGGAAGCTGACGGAGTTTTGGATAACGCCGTTGTGTTCTGTCTCGGGATTTGGGCGTCGTACCTTCGACCCTTATTAGAAAGGGCGGGATGAACCGCCCTACACTGCGAGACTAAACCTTGGGCTTTTCAGGCCACTTGATGTCAAACGGGAAACCTTCTTGTTCCGGAATGTCTCTCAATGCTTGACGATAGTCTTGGACTGCCTTGCGGGTCTCATCTGAAATCGGATAGTCGGCCATCAGAAGATAGTCGGTTTCGGCAATGAGGCTGTCGCGCTTACTTCGAGCGGTCTGTGCGGCCTCTTCAAACTTCTCTTGTGCTGACTTCTCCGGAATCGCTTGGACGATCCATTCAAGATTGTCGCCGCGTGTGAGTTGATAGTGTTCGCTATCTTCGGCGACGATCTTTTGAAAACGTTCTCTGAGGTCGTAAGAACGTTCGGTAATGGATTCGTGAGAGACGGGGCCGATAGCTACGCATTCTGCGCCAGTCGTCGGCTTCTTTTCTGCCGTAAATTGTGCCCCGCCCCACTTGTAGTAAGAATCCGCCGTTGTGGGGTCTTCGCAAGGTGCTTCGGCTTCCACTACGTCGAGCGGAAGAAGTAAATTTCCTTCTTCGTCGCGTTGAACGGTTTTGAGACCATTAAAGTATCCGTCTTCATCAAGACGCGGGAGATATACGAGTTCGTTCGGTGTATTTGCCATCGTGTTTACGGCTGTGTCTGTTGGGGCGAGTTTCGCCTTTAAAATTTATTCAATAACAGTATTATGCAACAAATTTTTATAATTTTGACAGTTGTGCCGGGCACATTTCGAGAAAGGCGGTTTCGCGAGGGATTTTGGCCCAAATTGAGTGCCCGGATATAAATGGGTGGATTTATGTCGCAAGCGAATGGGGAAGCGCCGACGGGAGCCTTTTTACCGTTGCAAATTACGGTAATCGAAACTCCGGCCTTGATAGCAGTGGCAAAAAATACACCCTCAAAGCATCTGGATACAACTCTATCTATGGCAGATCGACTACAAACCAACCGCCCGCCATCAACGCTTTGATTATCATCAAAATCTAACTTCCGGATATAGGTAACCATTATCACGGTTGGGGCTACAACAACTCCAACAACGGGGGTAATTTTGTTGCTACAGCGGGTGACCCGGGTTTCCCGTGGTATGGGGCTACGGGGAATCGTGGGTGGAACGGTTCGGGTCACGGCGGTGGCTACAGCGGCGGCGGGATCAGCATAAACATGGTTACTACCGGTGCTTTGGCTGGGTCTCAGCGCGTACAACCATCGGCCATTCAAGCGCTTGTCATCATCAAAATATAGCTTCCGGATATAGTAGGTACGGTTGACGCTGTGGATGCCGATATGGGCGCGGCTCCGACAGGGGCTTTCTACAAAATCAAGACCTATAGCTCAGGTGCGAGGGGTGGCGGGCATGCCGACAGTTGGGGCAAACATTACGGTTTCTCTGCGAAGAACACCAACGCGATCTATGGGAAAACCACCATTGTTCAACCACCCGCCATAACCGCCTTGATAATTATCAAATTTTAATAATAACTAGGGCTTGGATAGCGGCGGGTTGGCAAGTGTTCGATTTGCCATAAGTTGTATTTAATCGTTTAACATCAAAGGCAACGTTAATACACCCCCACGTCGCGTTGCCTTTGCCGGAACCCGACCCGGCTTGGTAGAAGGCTCCTTTCAGACCGCCAAACGTATTACAAGTCGTATCGTTTACACCCAAGCCACTACCCACTATATCCGGTAACCCAGCTTCAAGCTTCACGCCAACTTTGTTTGTGTCGGTTGTGCCTTGAATTACGCGCCCGTCATAGTTGGGTAAGCCAAAGGTTTTTGACCCATCACCTGTGCCATAAGTGACGCCAATTGCCTTGAATAAGTTCGCATACGTCGTGCGGGAAACCACAGCGCCATTGCAAAGCAACCAACCTGACGGAACCGAACGCCCTGCAAAGGATGCCAAAGTGCCGGGAGGAACCGATGCCGCAACAATTCCATCAACATGGTAGCCATCCACCATGTCGGCGTTGAGGTTCGTGCATTTCGTACCATTGCTCAAAGCGACGTTGTTGGCCTCGTTGCCTGCGTGATGCCCATCAACCATGTCGGCGTTTAAGGACGCGCAAACCGTCGTGTTGCTAACCGGTACTTGTGAAGCATCATTGCCAACGTCATAGCCATCAACTAAATCGGCGTTTAAATTAACGTTGAGTGCCTTGTTGTTGAGGGGTATGTTCCCAGAAGCGTTGCCAGGCTCTTTCCCATCAACCATATCGGCGTTTAAGTTGGTGACAACCTTCTTCGCCTCACCTGTCCACAGATAGAGCCAATTACTCCAAACCCCACCGAGTTGCTTACGGAACATCATTCGATCAGTGTTGACCGAGAAAGCCAATTGCGAAGCGTAACCGTCTGAATTCCCCTGTCGGATTTGGATCACGCGCCACATCGTGTCGCCTGACGGAGCGTGAAGCATATTGCTCCCTTGGTAGAAGCCCGTGGGCATATCTTTCCAAGAGTTCAAATCCTTCTTGTCGTAGTTGATGGTGTTACCTGCGCCGCCATCTAACAAACGAGCGTCGCCCGACAGATCGGCAATACAGTGCCACATATTGACGCCTGTCGCTGTCGGATCATGAAGCTGATAGAGCTTCTTCTCATCAGTTCGATAGCAAAGCATCCCTTCCCAGATTTGGACAATCGGGAAGGAAGTGCCTGAATGACAAGAAATAACCGTCTTGTCATTTTGAAGGATTAAAGGCAGAGAATCTGCCAATGTTGTACTAGCGGGGATTTCAGTGTACTTCTGCATCTTGTTTTTATTATTGTTTTTGCAGAGAATTCATTGTTTCCGATTATACAAGAAATCTCAATCGCCTGTTGCCATCACGATAGGCTTCTTTCCTTCCGGCATGATTTTCAGCACGCGTTGATTTGAGCTTCCGTACCAATGATGTCTTGTGACTTTCAAATGTTCAATGAAAGCGCCATCCACCAATACATCGCAAAAACTCAAAATCGCTTCGCATTCGCGATTCTCAACCAAGTGCTCGTACTTCCTTCCACTCCATATCCAAAGCGTCTTAGAGGCCCCAAAACGCTTGCGGAAACGGGCGCAAAGGACGAACACACCTTCTCGGTTTTCAGGTTCGAAAGGATCGCCGCCAAGGATGGATAACCCCGCCATGTAAGGCGAATCAATCGCATCCAAAAGTTCGTCAATCACTTCTTCAGTCAACGGCTTGCCTGCATTGAAGTCCCAAGATTCTTGATTGAAACATCCCTTGCAGTGCAAACGGCATCCGGACACAAAGATTGAGGCCCGGATGCCGTCGCCATTGGCTGTGTCGTACTTCGATAAGCCAATGTAGTTCATGGTCACATGCTTTTTCGGTCGTGGATTTCAGCAAGTTTGCCGTCATTCATACGGGTTTTGCCATTGACGTTTGTATAACCCAAGTAGCCACAGACCCTTGATATTACTGAAATGTTTCGACTGCCACAGTGCGGGCACTTGTCCAAAACATTCGTACTGTGTTGACCGCAATCATTGCAGTAGACCGAATCGAAGTTCACACCCTGATAGAACCCCTTCTCCATCCCGCGTTCAATAACAGCCTTCAGGGCTTCAAGATTGTCAGGGTTATCAATACGAACATACTGAATGTGTCCACCCTGTGCAAGATGGAAGCATTCAAATTCCTTGTCCTGCTTCTCAAAGGGCGTAATTTCTTCCGTGACGTTCACATGGAAGGAATTCGTAAAGTAATCCGGGCTGTAGTGCGCCGTCGTCTTAAAGACGTTCGTCACGCCGATCTTGCTGCACCACTCGTCGTACTGCTTGGCCTGCGTCGCGCAGAGCGATTCGGCGGGCGTGCCGTAAATGGCGTAGAGGTAACCGTCTTCGTGCTTGTACTCATCAATCTTGGCTTGGATGTGCTTCAAAAGCTTCACAGCAAAGGACTGATCTTCGATCATCCGTTTACCTTCCCAAAGGTAGGTTGCTTGATCCAATGCAGTGATGCCAAAAGATGCCGTCATGTAGCGAACCAAATCGCCGACTTCATCATCCGGCTTTTTGTGCCCTTCATAAAAGCCACCCTGTGTAAACGCCAAAGGATTGCTTGAGCACTTCTGATGGCGGATAACGTCGTAACGCTTCTTCAAGAATTCACGGATGACTTCAAGCCGTTCATCCAATTCCGGCCAAAACGCTTCTTTCCAATCATCCGGATGTTGATATTGGACAATGCGAAGGATCAGCGGAAGGTTCAAAGAAACTGCGCCAATGTTGCAACGTCCGGTGGTGATGTATTGGCCCTTTTCATTTGCCCAAGGTGTCAGATAGGCACGGCAACCCATTCCCGAGGTTACAGCACCGGTCTTTTGGAAAAGCTTTGATACAGCACCATACTTTGAAGACAACGACAGGTAGTCCGGATACATGCACTGTGCAGAAGTCTTCACCGCTTCATCAAAAAGTTCCTTGGAATAGATGTCAGCATCAATCTGCTTCTTATCGTACAAGAATGACAACTTCGGGAACACCACAGGGCGATGATTTTTCCCGTGACCTTCTCTGCGGGTCTTAAGAATCACCTTGCCAATCGTCATCAGCCAAAAAGCGTCATCCTTGGATGTGTTTTTGTAATCCCACTGTCCGAAAGAAACGGTCGTAAAGGCAAAGTCGCCGCGAGAACAAGGAACCGTGTTGAGCTTCAGTTCGAGGGATTGGAAACCTTGTTCGATTTCGCGGATCGTGTCGAGACGTGCCTGACGTTCTGCACGTTCTTTCTCAAGCCCCAGTTCATTGTGATAGCGGTAATAAGCCGTGTTGTAACTCTTCTTCACATACGGGAGAAGAACCTTGTCAAGTTCCGGGAGGGTAAAACCACCAAATTGTTGAGCGGTTGCGACAAGGGTAATGTCGCCAATCACCTGAAGCGCGGAGAGAACGGTCTTCGGTTCGGTGTATTGGACGTTCGACATTTCAAAGCCGCCACGCAGGACTTCGCCAATGTCGAAAAGACAGCAATTTACGCATCCCAAAATCATGTCCCTCAAATCGTGGGCGTAGATGTCCCCTCTGTCGATCAAGAACTTTTCTTGCTTCGACATATAGAACTGCTTGTAAAGGCTCTTCGTCAGATGGCCCTTGATGAGAGAACCCTTCGTCGAAACCAAAGCACTGTCAAAGTTGGCGTTTTCACGATCCCCCAACCGAAGCACATCGTCCGCATCCTGATGAAGCTTTTCAAAGGTCTTCGCGTACTGGGTTTTGTAGTACCGGTATTCCGCATAAGACGCAGAAACATCCTTGAAGCCGTTTGCAGACAAAGAAGCGATTGTCAGTTCATGCAGAAGGCTTACAGGAACCTCGTCAAGGCCCTTAATCTTCGTTTCTACGGTCTTGATGATGTTGGACAGGTCTTTGTCCGTCAAGGTGATGTCGCAACGCACAGCGGCCTTATTTGCGGCAATAGCGATCTTCTGCGGGTTGAACGGTTCTTTAGCGCCGTCTTTCTTAATGACAGTTGTCATACGTGAATTCTCTTTGGAGACGATAACAGCCGCCAAGACGGGAGGAATGCAGGGCGGCTGTTAAGCGTTTGGGTTGAATCTATCTGTTGTATGTTGATCCATAGTACCACACAAGAAGTGGTATAACGTCTTATATATTGCCACAAGGATTTAGATGATTGAAAACAAACGAATCTATGTTTTCTTGATGGGGCGAAGAATTATGTGGGAACTAACTAGCGGATAGCTATTACTTTTTTGAGGGCAAAAAATATCCCGGCTACAGGATTTGCGGAGTGAGGAGGTTGTAGCCGGGATTCGGGAAGATACTAAAGTGAAGGTTAAAGAAGTTGCATCATTTGATGCCGTGGAGCGATACGACTCCGGAGAAGAACCTTGATTATCCAGCAAGGCCGGTATACCCGATTGCTTCTTTAACCTTCAAGTCGAATTGTAACCCTGAATTCTTAAGAAATCAGATGTGTTATCGAGGAAGCTTCCGGAATTTCTTCAAAGGATTGAAGTAAATCTGATGTTGGGCAACTTTTCCGGATTCGTTGTGCCAATTGCCGAAGAGCTTCCAACCCAAGCCGATTCTGACGCAGGCTTTGTAGCGGCTTCCGATAGCATAGTGGCGAATGTAATACCATTGAAAACAAATCAATTTATCGTCACGATAGACACGACGGAAGCAGGCTCCGGAAATGCTATTGGTGTCTGATGCGTCCGGATTGCCTTGAACGACAAATTCGTCTTCAGGATAGACGGGCACGCCAAGCACATCAATGCAGAAGCCATACGCTGTGTTTCGGAAGAACCAAGCCGTGCGACGTTTGTAGGTTGACCACCAATCCGTGCCGGGGTGACGTTCCCAAGAACCTCTGTCACCATCACAGTCATGATCGTCGGTTTGGAACCAACGTAACCAATGCGGGAGATTGGCTTGGTGGGCCGATCCGTCAAACTTCCAATCAATCTTGCCTTCTGCGTTTCGATCTGTCCTGACGAAGAACGGAAGAATCGGAGAAAGCGCCTTGCCGATGACTTGGGAGGCCAAATCAAAGACACAGAAGTACAACCATTTCAAGTAAACCATTTGTTATCCTTATAAGTTGGTTTTATTTGAAAATTGTGTTTTAATTACGAACTTAAACACATTTGAATTTTACTCTTTTGATCCGACTTGAGAAAACACTTCGGACTTAGAAGCTGTCAATGGATGACGGCGTTTACCAAAAGGTGTTTTCTCTATGGCTGAGAAGAAAAAGAATTGGACTGCCGCCGCTGTGGCAGGGTTAAAACCACGCGACAAGCGCTATTCGGTAACGATTGGGTTCGGTTTGTCGTTGAAGGTGCAAGTTTCTGGGGCGAAATCTTGGGTGTTCCGTCAAAGCATCAATGGAAGAGTTATTGACACGATGCTTGGGCACTACCCTGAAATGTCTTTGGCCGAAGCGAAGCAAAAGGCTCGAAAACTGCGCCAAGAAGCCGGATTAGAGCCTCTGAAGGGTTACACCTTCTCTGATGCGTTCTTGCTGTGGAAGAACCTCAAAAAGGGCCGTTTGGTGAACTACTTGGATGAGAAGCGACGGATTGAAACCCATGTGATTTCTAAGATTGGACGAAAACAGATTGATGAAATCACTGCGCCGTTAGTTATTCAGGTGGTTCGACCGATTGAAGACGCCGGACATCAGGCGACTTTGAAGAATGTTTTGATGCGCGTGAACGAAATCATGGAGCTGGCAGTCTGTGCCGGATACATTCGACACAATCCTGTTGCGAAGATTTCCAAGGTGTTCGCGCCTGCCGAAAGCACACCGATGCCGTCACAGCCCTGGCAGAAGTTGGTCGAAGTGATGAATGTGGTTGCCGAGTTGGATGAGAAGGTGCAGATTTTGTTTTTGTGGCAGTTGACTTCGATGCTCCGTCCGAAAGAAAGTGTGTCGGTGCGGTTCGGGTGGATTGAAGGAAACGAATTGATGATGCCGAGTTGGGTGATGAAGAAGCGACGTGAATTTCATGTGCCCGTCACGGACTTCATGTGGACGATTTTGGAGAAAGCCAAAAAGCTGTATGGGAAGCCGCGATCAGATTTTGTCTTTGCGGGGCGGAAGGCCGGGAAGTCGATTTCTCCGCAGACTTTGGCGAAGAAACTTCATGGAACATCTTTAAGCGGTGAATTGGTGGCACACGGACTTCGAGCGATTGGCCGGACATGGTTGGCCGATCAGAAAGTTCGATTTGAAGTAGCCGAAGCTTGTTTGTCGCACGTGTTTGGATCAACCTCTTCACGGGTGTACCTGAGAGCGGATTACTACGACGAAAGAATCGAGGTCATGGAGAGATGGAGCAACTTCGTTATTAGCTGTGCCCAAAGGAGCAACATGACGATAGCTTCAGGTTTGATCTCAAAATAGAATTTCATGTTTTTAGCCTTTGCCTGCCCTTGTGGCAGGCACAAATTTTTGTTAGTAAGGAAAGTATTAGTTTTTAAGGTTAATTGGAGGAGTTTTTAATACCTGACATAACAGGTTCTATTGGCTATCTTATACGGTGGAAGGCCAACCAAAATGAATCCGGTAGCTTGTATGCTACCAATGGTTCGAGCAAGTTTCCAAGTGGTGCAGAGGAGAACAACATAAATACAAACATAAAAATATCAGCAAGCAAAAGCAATGGTGTTTATGGGAATTCATCAACAATACAACCAAAAATTTTCTATGTTCTGATGATGGTCAAAGTCTGAATTGCGGGAGGTTGAACTGTTGAGGCTAAATAGATTGCGTTAGAGTTGGAAGCTTTCATGCCGAACCTTAAATCTTCACAGCCGCGACCAATAGCTATGGTGTTTCCATAGTCCCAAAAGTCATAGAACGCGCCTGTTGGATATTCTCTATCGCCATTATCACAACTTGCGAATTCACCTGTTATGTCAGGAAATTGAAGCCCTGACATAACAGGGAGTCTTACCGCCGATACAAGCAATGAAACTGTGATGGATTGCCAATTCACGGGTTTTGGTGCTATCACACCAAAACACACATCTCATATCGTTTCACAACAAGTGGGAACTTACACCGGGTTTACAGGTTTTAATTTTAGTGCCCAAAATTCAAACAAAATTTATGGCAAATCCTCTGTAGTACAAGTTCTTGCTTGTCAAATTTTGACAATAATCAAAGTGTAAAACGCCTGGGGTTGGATGGTTGACGATTGCCCATATTTGTTATTTGAACGAGACGCATAAAAAGTCCAATCAGGGCGTGTGTACCCCGCGTTTGCAGTGTTCCCATACTCAGAACCACTAGTTTTCGCAATAGCGCCCCAAACAGTTGTCTGTTGATAATTTGTGTTACCGCCAGCCATCCCACCGCTTATGTCAGGACTTTCAATTTCCTGACATAAGTGGGCAGTTTGAAGGTAGAAATAGTGATTTTGCACAAGGGGCATTTAAGGTAATCAGTCACCGCACCCAACTTCAAGCCGGAAGTTCATACGACACAACTCGTTTTGAAATGAAACTTTCTTATGGGAAATCAATATATACATCTATTGATAAGCCACAAGTTGATTCTTTTCAACTCTTAATAATTGTTAAAACATAAAAACTTTTAGGTTGGTTCGTTGTACTTGCCCCATAGATTTGAGAAGAATTTGAAGCAGAAATTCCAAACGACGAGCACCCGCCAGAGGCACCATTGCTCCCCAAAGCGCTCCAATCATTGGATGACGCTAATGATGTAAAACAGCCATAGAACGAATTTGAATAAGCGAAAACTCGCCAGATTTTGCTTGTTCCACCTGTTATGTCAGGTCTGCCAAATTCCTGACATAACAGGGGCGTTTAAGAAAATTGCAGGGTACCAAGCAGGCGCCCCAGCCGTTACCGGTGCTTTATATGAAGTGGAAGGCTACAACCAAACCTACGGAGGGGTTGGTAATTGGCGGTCAGGTATCCTCGGTTTTTCGGCGGACAGGTCTAAAAGTATTTATGGAGATACTGAAACCGTTCAACCTCACGCATTTCAGTGTTTAACAATCATAAAAATCTGAAAAGAAGGTGGTTGAACGGTTGAATTTGAGTAAATGATATTCGAATTCTTTGCGTTAAAGGTAAATCCATTGCTTGGCGGTGTCACAGATGTTTGAGTGCAAAATCTAGCAGTGGTTTCTGTGAGAATACTTTGAATTGCACTTTCTGCATTGGCGTGTGTTCCACGATCAGCGGTTGAATATTTTCCAACTATGTCAGGGCTTTCAATTTCCTGACATAACGGGACAAACAAACATTTCAATCGCCACATTTTGGGGAACCGATGGTGCTTCTTCGAGCATTGGCGCTATAACAAATTACGTTGAGGGGAAGGTTGCACATGGTGTCGGCGCAAGCGAACAAAGGTATATAGGAATAAAAATTAACGCTTCAAAAGCAAACACCATTTATGGCAAAAAATCCACAGTGCAAACAATGTCCTTTTATACTTTTATGATTATTAAAGACTGAAAAGAGGTTGGTTGAACCGTGGATGAAGCACCATATTTTATGTTTGACCAAGACGCATCTATACCCCACCAACACCAAGCGTATTGAGAGCCAGCTGGCAGATTTCTGTTTGGATTACTGCCACCATCATTTGTGGCTTTAACACAACCGGTACCTTTATAAACGCCATCACCGACAAATGTTGCTTCAGAATTTAAACCACCACCCGTTATGTCAGGTTTCAAATTTCCTGACATAACAGGAAGTTTTTCACGAGCCTACCAAAACCGAGGATTATATGTAAAAGGAGCATTTTATAATGATGGAGATTCTTATTATCAAGAAACAGCGGTAAATTACAAAACGCCTGCATTAACTTTTTCTGCCAAAAGGTCTAACGGAATATATGGTAATTCATTAACTGTACAACCTCCCATCTATCAAACTTTTATGATTGTCAAAACTTGAATAGCCGGAGATTGGACTGTAGCTCCTTGATAAATCGAATTCCCATTTGATGCGTTAAATGTGATGCCAGCATTCCTTTGAGAATGTCCTGCGGTCTCGCCATCGGTTCCAGCATGTAACTTTTCCGTAAATACTCCTGTGGCATCAAAAACCTTCCGATAAATATAGTAAGAGGCCGCAAATGTTCCTGTTATGTCAGGTCTTTCGATTTCCTGACATAACAGGGACAATGCAATGCGGGCGACGGAATTACACTCCCGAAATAACAGGGTGTCTGAGCGTTGGTTCTGCAAAAACATATTGGGCTCCCAGTGTTGACCACGATGGCTTTGTGCTTAAATTTGACGCAAGACTTAACAACACGATATTTGGAAATTCTTCAACAAATCAACCAAACGGCTTTTACCACTTGATGATTATTAAAGTCTGAAAATAGGTTGGTTGAACCGTACTAGATTTCCCAAAAACTTTTTGAGACAAAGAACTTTTGAAGGCAGGCCATCCGTTCATTTTTGTGTTACCGCCATGTGCGTCTTCACAGACCACACGTCCCGGTTTTGTTTCGTCAATATCGGCATAAAAACACCCCTTGGCCTCAAGCGCATTGAATCCTCTAACTGATTGGTTCCAATAACTAGTATATGTTCCTGTTATGTCAGGAAATTGAAAGCCCTGACATAACAGGCGCGTTCAACAACCCAGTATTCTCTCCAACAATGTCTAATTCTTTACCAACCGGTTGTTTTTATTACCAAACCGATTTGTTAAACGGTAAATATGGCATAAGTGCCGACACGGGAGACGCTGTTGTGATGAAGGCAAGTAACTCTTCAGGGTTATACGGCAAATCACCAACCACCCAACCCAAAGCGTTTCAAATTTTGACAATCATTAAGGTGTAAAAAGTTTTTGGTTGAGTCGTAGAAGACTTTCCATAGATGGTATTCGCTTTACTGAGACGGATTTTCAAACCATAATCATCACCATAATTCCCCCATTGACATGACCGAGAAACCTTTCTTCCTTTTTCAAAAGCACCTGTTAAAACTGGGGCATTCATGTGAAACCCACCAAATATTGTCGAAGGTTCTCCGGAGTATTGCTGGCAGAATTCCCCACTTATGTCAGGTAATCCAGCTTCGAGGTATTTCCCAACGTTCGCAGTGTTCGTTGTGCCCTCTAAACACCGATCATTGACGTTCGGCAAATTGAACGTCGTTGAACCATCCCCTGCGCCCCAAGTTGTGCCCAAAACGCTAAACAATCGCGCATAAGTTGTGCGAGAAATCGCCGCTCCGTTGCACAACAAAAATCCGGCAGGAACGGTCTTCCCTGCAAAAGGCAACATTGTCCCCGTCGGGCAAGCATAGTATCTTGCCCCCTTCTCCATGAAATTTTGGAAAGCCGTCTGATAATCTGCAACACTTTTCGCCATTTTTATTCCCCTTCAAGATTTGCAACTGTTACTTCCAATTCGCGAACACGTTCTCTCGCTTTTTCTCTTTCTTCAAGCACTTCCGCATACTCTTCTTTCGTTGCAGAGCCTTCGGCAATCTTGATAACCACATAGTCCGTTTCAGTCAAAAACCGCTTCTTTTCTTCAAGTTCGGATTTGGCAGATTCAAGAGCTAATTCTTCGACTGTCTTTTCGGGAACCTTGACCATGATCCATTCCAATTCAGGGCCACGATCAACACGATATTTGTCGTTGTTTTCAGAGACTTTTTGGATGATTTGACGAAGTTCGTTAAAGCGAGCCGTTTGCGAACTATGCGAAACGGGCCCAAATTCAATGAAATCTTCACAAGTCGTCGGCTTCTTTTCGGCCACCCATTCTTCCTTGGTTGCGTCCCAACGATAAAAATTGGGATCGGTTGTGGGATCGTCGCAAGGTTGCCCAGCAATCACTGTGTCGGGAGGAAGCATCGGATCGCCTGTGATGGGGTCATTCATGCATGAGGTCATTCCATAGAAATAACCATCTTTGTCAACCAAAGGAAGTTGATAAATTTCAGCAGGTTTTTGTTCAAAATCAGGAAACATTTGTGTTTATAGTCCCTTATTATTGTTGGAAGAAATGGGTTGAGAAAACACCTTTTGCGCGGAGAATTTTGTTACCCCCAAGTTTTGGCAAGATTGTTGAGAGCTGTGACGAGGTTGGATTCAACTTCTGCATCACGTGCTTTTGCCCAAGCTGTGGTGGCAATATCTGTGGTATTACTTGCATCAGCGGGACTTGAAGACAATTGGAAGACCGCTGTGCCATCTGCGTTCTTTTGAACCAAAAGATACGATCCTTCGGTTGAGCCCGCTACGGATCTATAGGCTCTCAAACAAACCGCAGTACTTCCATTCGTATGCGCCCACGCTTCCATACCAGCCAAGCGATTTTTAGAAGCGTTCCCGCTGTTCTCGCAAAGGAACAAGTGGGTGTAGGTATTTGCCGTCGGTGCTGTCCCCTTCACCAAATCCGGTTCTTGGGTGTCAAGACCTTGAAGTCCAAGAGTGTGATTGACGCGATTAGCCCAAGTGTTGGCTCCGACAATGAAACACGTTTCATTGTCGGACGTGAGATAAAGTTTCTCAGTCCCATAATTTCCACCATAAGTGGCTAAATTTGTGCGGAGGGCCGTGACAGACTCGCCCGAGCCAAGCGCTGTCAGTCCACCTTTGCCTTTAATCCACATTGCTCCACCACTGGCGTCATAAGGATCAAAAGTGATGACTTCATCAGTGCGGTTGGCATCCTTGTGCATGTAGTTGCCAGCGGTGCAAAGAGCCGACGGGAGTATCAGAGCGCCGTCAGTCCCGCGAATATTCCAAATCCAAGCACTTGCATTTGTGGCAGAGTCTTTGTTAGCCTTGGTGACATGAGCGAGTTGAATCGAATCTTTGAAACCCGCTAAAACCGTAGAACTTCCATCAGTGTGAACATAGTTCCACAAAGGCATGAAGGAACCAGCGGCTAAGTTGGATCGGATAATTGATCGACCCTTGGCGGCCTCAACCCAAGAGTTTCCACCCACATTGGTTTCAATGGGAGCATTGGTGATTGTGACGGTTGCCTTATTGGCATCCCAACCGGTTTTCAGATAAGAAATATCTGTTGATTTGGCTTCAGGTTTGACACAGAAGACACCACAATAGGTAGTCCCATCAGAGCGTGCTTCGTGTTGGAAGTAGCCAACGCGGTTTGCTGTAGTGTCATACCCTGCCTTATCGTAGATCGACCAATATGAAAAAAGGTTGGAGGAAGGCGTTGTGCCTTTAGTCAGGGCATTGGCGGTTGTTGAAAATTGATAGCCAAAATGGTTGATGCCTTTAGCGATCAAATCGCCTGCGAATGTTTGAGTAATACTTCCGGCTGTGGTTTCAATGACTTTGTAGGCTTGAACCCAGCCCGTATCAGCACGATTTCGCCAATTGATTTGGAAAGACCGGGCACCATCAGTTTGCCCTGTTGTTTCAAGGCCAACCCACCGCTTGCCATTCTTGTCCAAAATTTGGGCAAGCATTTTATTGAAGGTGGCTGTATATGATGTTGCGGTTAAATCAACATTCGCCCAATTGCCGGAGCTCAACATCGTCCCGGCAGACGCGATAAACGACGTGCCATAGACAGTGCCGAAAGAAACATTGTCACCCGCCCCCGTACGAGCAACCGCCTTCCAATTAGTCCAGTCAATCTTTGAAGAATCGTCTGCGTTTACTGTGCCTGCGCGGGTGAAAATTCGCCCGTCAAACACGAAGTTCATTTGGAATTTCTTCGTGCCAGCACCCCAATATCGCTCAATGTGGAGCAACGTCGAAGTGTTGGACGCACAATTCATACCGTCGCCAGAAATCGAATAGAACCCGGTACGATCAATATCATCCGCCGATGAAAAAGCCTCACCCGCAGAGCCAGCGGGGCCGACGGGCGAACCATAAGCGGGGGCCCACTTGCCATCAATGTATTGGTAAAGAACCTTGGTGTCGGTTCTGTAACAATACATCCCTTCGAGAGGGGTTGTGGGGAAAGCCTTGCCCGCATTCAATGACAGTGCGGACTTGTCATTGGCTAAAAGCTTGGGATGACTTGTTTTAAAAGGTTCCGTCAGAGGGAACTCTTGATAACCTGCTGTCATTGTTATTATTGTTATTTTCGGCAGTTGTTTATCAGAATATTTTACACTAATTTCAATGAGGTTGAGCAACCAATGAAAAAGCCCCGATTGAAGCTAGATCGGGGCTGGGCTATACGCCATAAAGATGAAGATTGAGATGTGCGGTTAGTTTCCTAATAAGGGTTGGAAGTTTTTCATTTCCCTGCCCTCCCTTGTTGATTGACTTGATGTGAAGTTTAGAGAGGTTGAAAACACTTTATCGAGGCGTCAAGAAGTTCGAATTTTTGTACTACATGGCGTATCATCAGGCGGATAGGAGGAACCACTATGAGAAAGTCCATATTGATAGCTCCGGTTTTGGCTCTTGCTCTTGTAGGATGTACCACAACCCAAGTTGATCCTGATCTCGCCGAGCCTGTTCTTTCCAAAGTATCTGCGGATTGCCCTCGCGAAGGCCCAGTGTCAAAGATTACAGTAACACGAGATACCGGATTTATTGGTTGTGCTATTGACCACAAAGTCTACCTTGATGGCAAAGAAGCCGCCCGGCTTCGCCCCGGACAGAAGGTGACGATGTGTGTGGACGCGTCTGACGATCATTATGTCAACGTTGATTGCCTTGGTTGTGTTCCTCATACCATTGACATCCGCCCCAAAGCTAATGTTGAAAAATTGATCCGTACAGGTGCCTACCAGGGCGGGTTGTATGTGGCCCCGCATGGCAATGTGCCTATGAAATAAGGCTAGTAACCCGTAGCGCTCCAAATAAAGCGCCCGGTAGTTGGTTTGCCTGTGATTGAATTCACCAGTTGGACTTTGAAGTATTTCTCAGTGATTGACGTGATGTTGATCGTCACCGGATTGCTTGAGCTTCCGCTTCTTACAGTACAGACTACTTCGGGCGCGATATGGAATTCTCGGTTGAAATCCACCTGAAGCTCAAAGTTGGCGTCTACGACTTCGGCTGATCCACGGTCATTAACATCCGGAACATCCACTGTCAGACGCCATTCTTCAATCATCCCTCGGTCTGTTGGTTCAACATCAATCGTTGTGCGGAACAGGGCTTTGTCGTATGTATAATCGCCCGCCACGAACGTCTTAAAGTTTTCATAGCCGACGTGCTTCCCCTTAAACATATAAGTTTGCAGGGATTCCATTGTCCACTCGCCTTCGTTCTCAAAAAGCAGGTCAGACATAATCCCCTGCCCTGATCGAAGAATCGCGTCGGCTACCTTGAACTTTTCACCAAAAGGCTTCGTTCCATCCTTTTTGATTGCTTCTGCAACCCCGAAGGTTTCAGACGGTTTAAGGTTGTAGTTTGTCGCGAACTTAATCGCATCAACGGCTTTGAAGGCTTCTGCTTTGGCGGCGGTGTAGTACATCACCGCCTTGTTGGAATCAGTTACCCTGAACTTTTCAGTCAGAGGCTTCGTTCCGTCTTTTTTGATGGCGTCCTTAACCCCAAACACTTCTGTGACTTCGAGCGCCCAAGCATAGGTCTCGTGCCAAGACCAATCTCTCTCAATAGTCCAGTTTGCGCCTGCTTCCCATGTTTTCCACACGGGATTACCAGGGATATTTACGTCCGCCATCTTTTAAGCCGATTACGACATCGTAAAGGTGAAGGTGATCTTCAGGGTATCAGCCGCGCCCTTGTTAATCACCGCAAAAACCACACGGTCGAACATGATGCCGCCGTTGCCATTAAAAACACCAGCTTCAGTAATGGCGCCCGTGGCCTCGCCTGCATTGAAGGTTGTCGTAAAGGTGAAAACCTTCGTTGAAGCTGAATGCGCGTAGGTAGCGGCCTTATAGGCGAGCTGTTTGACCAAAGCGGTATGAGTGGCGGCTACGGCGGTCGTTCCTGTGCCGACACAAATCGTGTTCATGACACCCGGACGAGAAGAAGCCAAACCAATCGCGTTGGCAATGAAGTCATAGCCAACATTGACAATCAGGTTGTGCTTCTCGGTAACCGAGACAGTCCCGTCAGCTTTATAGAGTTCGGCGCGGATTGCGCCATCAATTTTCAAGGAATCCGAAGGCATTGTTGTTATTATTTTGGCTAAGGATTTTTCTATTATATCAGTTAGTTCGTGTGTATGCCGACTTTAACGGTATCAATATTGCCAACAGGCGTATAAGCCCCTTCGGCCAATTGAACCGAGCCGTTTAGTACACCAATGCCCAACTGACGCTTGTTTGCGGTTTGAGAAATTGCGAAAAAGACGTACTCATCAGCCTTCATCGGAATAGCAATCGTCAAGACTTTGCCGTCACTGCCTATCAAGCGGTATTTGTTATCACCCGCGTTGTAAGTCAGCGTCAGATTGCCCTTAGAATTCCCAAGAATAATAATCTTGTAGACACCATAAGAATCCGGCTTCGAGGTCTTCAGCCAGAATGAGAATTTAAATTTCCCATCCGTAGACTTCGAGAGGTTCGTACCCGTCCAAGTCGCACCAAACACATCAGTGATTTTGAGACCCTTGGTGTAACGCGCCCAATCGTAACGTGCGGTACCTGTCGTTGAAGACGGCTTGACGCTGTTTTCCGAGATCAAATTTCCCTGAAGCGCCCAACCTTCTTTTTCGTAAAGCAGACCAACGTGACGAGCGATCTGATTCTCAAAAACGGCTTCCTTGGTGTTTGATCCGAGACGCCAAGCACGTTGGGCGTTGACTGAATTCCAAGGATATTTCGCATCCTGCCATTTTTCGTCGTCTTTGATTTTGGGGACGACGGTAACAGTTGACGTGTAGAAAGAGTTCTGCGTCGTCAATTTGGCCGGAAGATCAATTTCATGGATGTACTCAGAACGGACAACTTCGTCTTCCTGGGTGATGTAGTCGCCGTCCGCTACCATGTGAATGCGATTCGACATCCAGCCAAATGTCTTCGCGTTGTGTTGCAGGATGATGTTTCTTGAAAGGTCTTGCTTCACATTGATGACGCACCACGCGGCATCTTCAGAGTAAATCTTCGGAAGAGCAATAGCTTTCAGCCAGAATTTTCTTTCCGCAGTAGAACCGCCCGGAACAGACATCTGATTGACCTTGGATTCTGCCACCTTGACGCCAGAATCCCATGAAGCCCCTTCACGGAGTTCATAATGAGAGAGGTCGTCTTCTGTGTTGGCTTTCCATGTGAAGTCAACGCGATTGTCATAAACCGTCGCCACCAAGTCTTCCGGCATAGCAGGTGCTCTCAGTTCGAGCTTGAAGGTTGTTGTGTTCTGAGAGTACTCACCTGTCGAAGAGATCGACCGGATATGGTAGTAGTAATCCCCTGCTTCGTACTGATAGTGGATGAAGGATGTGCCTGCGAAAGAGGAAATCAAGACTTCGCCATCATCCCAATTGTCACCACAACGAACTTCGTAGGCAAAAGCCAGTTCAACGGGTTTCCAACGGACTTCGAGATAGGACGGACGCTTAATGACTTGAAAATCAAGCACGTCAAGCGGCGTCACATATTGACCGTTCGCGAGGTAATAAAACTCAACTTCTGCGGTTTTATTCCCCATCAAGCCAACGCCACGGAGAATGAAGTGGTACGTGCCTTTTTGGACATCGGTGACTTGGACGTAATTCTGTTTCGTTGTCGAAGTTACCCATTCCGTTTCGTTCTGATTTTCACGCCGCCATTGAAATTCATACGAGACACACCCCTTGCCAGGTGTCCACGTGATGTTCAAAACCGACGTAACAAAGCCGACACTCAGAGTCGAAGCGACTTCCGTCACAGAAGGGTTTGTTGGCGCTTCAATGTTAAGAGGGTCGCTCACAGATGTGTTATCTTCTGTGAATTTAATACCCTTTTCGATAAGGTCGAACTTCTTGGGTTGGTGAGAGACAGCTATGATCTTATAGGTTCCCGCCTTCTCACCTTGTTGGATATTAACGACACGAGCAATGCGCGGAGCCAATTCGGCTTCAGAGATCATCCAAACCGCGTTTGAAACAGGCAGAGAATCCAACGGGTCGTTCCACTCAACCTTCTGACGCTCCCCATCAAAAGACACAAGAATGGAACGTTCTACAAACTTCCCATTTGGCATCATGATGGCAATCTTTGCGTCAGAACTTGTTTTGAGTGTGACTTTGGTGTCAAGAGTGGCTGAGGTCTTATCGACCGCCAAGAGTCGTCCTCCAAGGCGTTTCCCGGCGTAATTCGGGTCTTGGATTTTGATTACGTCGCCCGGGAGAACCAAAGCGGAATCCAAACCAACTTGGAAGGCGATCATTTCGGATTCGTACGATTCTGTGTAAAGAATCCAACGGCCCGCACGAATGGCCTGGGCACGTGATGTGCAACCAAAAGCCGTCAGTTCCGCTTGACGGATACCCCACTTTTCAATCAGTTCGGCATCTTCAACATACTCGACGACCTTCTTATAGTTCTGTTCCGGATCGTTCCACGTCACAAGTGCGACGGAATGGCGATCCTTCCGGGATGCGCCCTGATACGAGAACAAGCCGTCAATAACATTGGCGGGTGTGTAAAGCATAGAAGGATCGGTCGGCATATCGCACGTGAAACTTGCCATACCGTTGGCCCAATAAGCCATCCCACGGAACACCGCCGCAATATCTGAAATCACACGGTAAGCATCAGAGCGCTCCTGAATCTGAGTGTTGATGGCAAAACGCTTTTCCTTTTTGCCATAGCCGTCATCAATCTCTTCATCGCAGTAACGCCCGATTTCATAGAGCTTGGCTTTGTTGACTTGATCGGGCGAGATGAAATCACCCAAGCCCCAACGAGCATTGGTGAGCAAAGCATAAAGAATCCAAGCCGGGTTGTCCGACACATCCATCTTGAACGTGCCATCCCAAGTGCCCTTATACGTATTGGTTTTACGGTCGTAGTTGGACGGAATCTTGATAATCAGGCCGTCAACAAGATAAGAACGCGTCGGGATGGACGAAAGGTTCTCGGCATTGCATTGGATGCCGACGAGCGCAGAATACGGGTAATTCAGCTTGGACGATGTGATGACATAGACGGTATCAAGCGTTGTACGAGCTGAGTATCTTTCGTGCGAATCTTCCGAAAGACGCGTCATCTTGAGTAACCACTTGGTAGCTTTCTCACCGTCAGCGTCTTTCTTGGGGAGGCTAAAAGTGTAAGCTTTTTGATACTGTGAATTCTGCTTACCAGAAATTGTGAAATCGCCGAGTTTTGTCCAATTCCCCGCGTTATTAGTGGAAAGTTCAAAGCGAAATGAAACCGACGTTTCGTTCACATTCCCTTTGCTATCTTGAGAATAGATGGACGGCAACGCAACTACCGCTTGAACTTTATCCGCCTCAGCCGAATCAATTGCGACTGTTACCGGCAAACCATGTTTGACTTCTGTCCCTACAGGCTGGGGCATCGTCACATCATTGAAACCCTCGATGATCCGCTGATCCGGGGTTCCGTTGACCCAATCCACCTTGACGTTATCAAAATTGTATGTGCCAGACGCATTTTGAAGCGGCACATCATCAAAATAGATGGATTTTGCGCCATCAACAAGCCCGCCGATCTGCCCTTCTGAAATAAGGTCGAGCACCCGAAGGTCGGCATTTGAAAACAGTGAGTTTGCCGCAATGTGGCCGCCCGAAGACCCACCGCCTTTAGAACCAGCGAAGTTTGAAAGTTTTAAAGTCATCGTTTAAGCCTGAGTGATGTTTACAGCAGAGGAAATCACAGCGGAGCCAACTCGGCAACGCCCAAAAACCAAAGGAACCGGTGCCCCTTGGTTGGTGGTGTTCACTGCTCCATTGAAGTAATAATTTGAACCAGAATCGTCGTCATCGTCATCAATTGACGGGGCCATCAAGACGGTACAAATTGCCCCCAGCACCATGCCAACGCCAGCGCCTGCCAAATAGTATTGTTGTGTGATACACCCCACCACAATCAGCACCACACCAACAACCGCTTCTATGATGGCAAACCCATTACTGCCACCGGCGCCCGTGAAAAGCGGAAGAAAGCGAATTGTTTTGCACTTACGGTTCAACAAGAATTTTTCAGTGTCCAATTTTTCCTTTCGGCCTTCCATGTCTTCACACTCCACTTCGCAGATTTTGTAATCCTTTAAGTGAGCGCGAATCCATGTGCGAATAGCGGGGCGGTTGACAGCAATGATTTGGATGGCCTCGGCAGGCGAAGCACAATCCACCATCCACACCTTTTTCTTGGCGACTTTTGCGAATTCGCCTTCAAGAATGACTTTGGTCAGCATCGCGATTTATGTCTCCAATATGAGGTTGTGTGCTCTTGCCAATAAGAACCACCATAGATTTCCGTGCGGCTTAAGCGGTTACGCATCTGATGAAGAATTTGGTCGTTTCCAAGGTAAATGCAAATATGATCCACCCCATCACGATCCGTCTCTACCGCGCAAATATCTCCGCGTTGGAGTTCGACATCATCCGGGAGTCGAACAAAACCAAAGTCTTTCATGGCTTTGTTTTCCATGTAATGTTCTTCAGTCGTCCAAATTCGTTCAGTACGCGGGCAATCCGGCAAGTCAATCTGCATTTCACGTTTGTAGAAATCTCTCATTAGCGAAAAGCAATCGAACGTACCAAAGCAATAAACACGACCTAATAACGGTGCTTCGTAGCCATCATCCACTTCAACGAGCGTCAAGCCTTCAAAGCGGAAGCCGGAATCGTCCTTGTAAACCGCCCCGATAAACCAAGGTACCTGTGTGTTCTTACAACCCTGTTTGTCAGGGTCAGAGGCGGTCGGCGGAACGTCGCAATGAGTGTGCCAACACCCAATAACCTCCCCCAGCTTCTCGACTTCCAAATACTCGTTTGGATCGATCAAAAAGTTATGCCGAGGCTCGTCACTGACGTTTTTGCATTCAACGTAATGGGCTTTCCCTACCTTGTCGGCATAAACCAAACCACACGCTTCATTAGGGTAGTTCGCGATACCACGCTTTTTGACAAATGCCGTCAATAAATCTTTTTTTGAGTTATCCATTGTTTCTTGTTGCTCCGGGGAAGCCGCCAAACGGCAAAACCGTGTTATAGGGATCGACAAACTCGAATCTAACTTTGCAAGATGAGAGCTTTTTTGCACAGCAATCTTGCGATTGGTCATAGCACGGCTTATCGTTAATATCGAAGTAGCCGCCGGTGTATCCACACTCGCCTCCACGATATTTCCATTGGCAGTAGTTTTGGATGATCTGACGCTTCGGGAGCTGTACCCCTTGGAGGTCAAAGGCCGAAGCCAATTCCCATGTGATGGAGAGTTTGGTCTCTTCCTTCTTTTGGTCGAAGTACCAAAGATCGTCCGGGAAGGCTACATTTGGATCAGCCGTAGGATTCCCATTCTTAAAATTCTCAGCGTCAAGATACCGAGCAAACGTCCGTTTGCGAATCAGCTTCGCACCAATCAAGTCGTCATACTCGCGGATCAAGGCCGAAAAAAGCCCTTGGATGTTGGCAATGGCGATCTTCGGACGTGGCAACTCCCCTTTGGCCGAAATATCAAAACCCTCCGCTTGGACAGGCAAAGCGATATATTTGTTTTTCTGCCAAATCACATCGCCGTGAAGCTCGTTCGTCCCGGCGTGAAAGTAGACTTTGTAATCAGTGTTGGGAATTTCAAGCACAAAAAGCTCAATCACCGCCGAGGGTGAGAGCTTTTGAATCTCTTCTGTGACTGCTAAAGGTGCGGTTTGGCTCATGATGCTTCGAACACCTCAATAAAGGTTGCTGAAAGCACATAAAGCCCTTGCGCTTGCTGTGTGGGGCCACTCCATTCACGGCAAACCCACGTATGGTCTTGCCCCAAAGGGTCAACCCATTTGAACAACTCTGACCCACCACGATCAACAAGGAAACTTTCAATTTCCATGATCTCTTTGGCGGGTCGTGTGAAATTCAGGTTGTAGGAAACCCGGATTCGATTAAGTGATTCTGCCACGCGAAGTTCGTAGCCATCTCCAAACGAAACCGCGGTCACCAACGGCTGGCTTGAACGTTCGGCGCCCAAGTCAGCCTTCCAAGAAAAAATTGGAATAGAAGCCATTTTATTGTTGTTATTATTTAGCTTTTATCTCGGATTATATAACAATCCTCCCGGACGCGATTGGTTATAGATTTCGTTTTTCACTGCGGCCTTGATGTTATTCGCCAAGGTGCGCATATCATCGGCTTTGGAGGAGGAGCCATCTGAAGATTCTGTTTCCGTCGTGCTACCGCCGTTGTTGTTTACACTGATGTTGATAACAACTTGGTTGCCGCCGACGGAATCCGACTCTCCGCCCAATCCGTCCATTTTCATGGTGACAGGGATCGACCGGCCATCAGGTAACGGAACATAAGCCTCGGGCTTGCTTCCTTCTCCAAAAACAGCCACTTGCGCCTTTTTAGCTATGCCGCCATTGGAGTAATACTTTAATGGCATCGACCCCTTGCTTGTCATAACACCGCCATTGGCGTGCGGTATAGCCGCCGTAGCGGTTGCTGTGGCGCCTGCGGCGGCTAATTGAGCCGTGAAAGCTGTTAACCCCGCTGTGCCAGCGGTAAGGCCACCGTTAAACAATGTCCCTTCGGCTACGCCCTGCGCCGTAGTTGAGTTTTCTTGCGTGCTGAAAAGGTTCTTGATCTTGGCGATACCGTTGCTAAGAGTAGTCACAACGTTCATTGCGGCCAAAGTCACATTCAATCCCTGGGTTGTCTCGGTTGAAGCCCCGAACATTTCGGACAACATAGACCCGGCTTGCGTCATCGTCCCCAATGCAGAAGACGTTTCGCCGATTTGTGAATTTAATCCGCCGAAGTCCATTCCACCATCGGTTCCACTTCCGCCGCTTCCTAACCCTCCTGAAGACGGCATTTTGAGACCCCAGCCAGAAGAGCCAGCCGTGTCATTAGACGAATCGAGCAGGGAGTAGTTTGAGCTTAAACCAAAGCTACTGCCTTGGCTTAAGCCTTTGTAATCCGAAGCGGGCGTTCTGTTAAGCGTGAATCCATTGTCGTCAAACCCATACGTCGGGGTTGCTTTGTAGCCCAAGGCGCCCCAACCATCATACGAAACCGCACCATATTTTTGAGTTTGGTAGCGACTTCCAAGGTCATAGTCGTATGCACTGACAGACTTTTGTTGCTTTTCAAGGTTATCAACCGATTGGGTTGCGGTTGTGTCCTTCTTTTCTACTAAACCAAAAACGCCATCCAAGAAAGATTTGGCCCCGCCGGTGAACTTGTCGGTCAAACCGCCAAGAAGCTTGGAGAACCCCATCTGAAGCACCATGTGGCGCCACATCTTGAGAATGTCGTTGAGGTAGTCTCTCCAAGAATTTTTGTCGCCGTCAAGCCACTTTTCATTGGCGGTTACAAAGCCGTCCATGATTGTGTCTTGCATTTCCTTCATGTAAGAGCCGGAATCTCGCCAATTCTCAATTTTCTGCTTGAGATATGTGTCGTCGTAGCCCTGCATCTTGCGTTGGTATTCGTCTTCCATCGCAAGCATCTTTTTGTCATGCTCTTCCTTGGCCTTTTCAATCAAAGCGTTCTTTTCTTCTTCGCCAATGGCAACGCTTTCTTGAATTTGCCGGATTGTTTGAGTGTACTGGGCTTCTTCGAGCTTGGTTTGCCGAACGTAGTTTTCAACCGTTTGCTGTTTGCTAGTCAGCTTGCTTGTGTTGTATTCACGAACGTAATCACTGTCGGACTTCGCACGGATGTAAAGCTGTTCTTTGGCCGCCTTTCCTCGTTGGTCTTGAAGCTTGTTGAGAACCTGATTGGTCTGCTTGCTATTAACCGCGCCATAAGTCGCGGCGGCCTTCTTGATCCGCGCAATTTCAGCATCGATTTTTTGGATTTCGTCGCTGTCAGTGTATGCGGCAGAGAAGTCGTCCATCGAAGTTGCGGCTTTTTGCGTCGCAAGTTCGGCTTCTTTGAGGTTGTTTGAAGCGGTCTTGAAGAACGACGAGAAGTTTGATGTGAACATCCGCAGACGTTCTTGATACGTCATCTTCTCAATCATATCCTTACCACTGACACCGTTGAAATGGGTGTCCAGATCAACGTCATCTTCGGTAAAACCTTCCGTGTTCTTTTGCTTCGGCTCCTTCTTCATGAAGGGGTTATCGTTGCCCTTCTTAAATTTGCCAGCCAACACTTGGCTAACAAATTCTTTTTCCATACGTTCGTACGTATCGTTGTAGGACTCAAATTCATCAGCGTCCAATAAACGAGATTTGTACTTGTTGATTGATTTGTTTTGATTATCAATCCACTTACTTACACGAGACACACGTTTCCCACCGCGCATCTTGAGAAGTTGAGCGTATTGCGGTTCTGTGAGCGTCCCCCTGCGTTCCTTCTCTTCTAATTCTTCCTGAGACGCGGGCTTGTTTTTCTCATCAAGCTTTTTGTTGATCCCATGAGAGTAAGAGTCGGCTTGGCTTTGTTCTCCTTCACGATGGACATCAACCGTATCTCGAATCAAACCAATGCCGGTTACATCCACCCCCGTTTCTGCACTTGCCCCAATGCTTTTGCGAAGGGTTTCCAAAAGACCCTTAATGGCGTCAGCGGTCTCCTTGGTGGACGAAATAAACAACTTTTCCAAACCGTCATACAAGTCGGACATAGCTCGAACTTTGGGAGCCAAAGAACTTGCTTTCCCTACCGCATCGGAGAATCCTTGTGCCGCTTGGGACAACCCGGTGTCATTCAGGGCGTCCTTCAATTCTGCTTGTGCCTTATTCTTCTCTTCAAGGAGTTTAGCGATTTGCTCTTGGTAATATTTTTGAACCTCGGTGTTTCCACCTTCTGCAACACGGCTTACTTCGGCTTTTTTCACCAAATTGATGTAGTCGGATTGTGCCTTGTTGTACGCGTCATACTTCGCGACAATACCTTGCTCTTGGAATTTGGCAATGAAAGCATCGCCCTTTTCTTTGGCAGTCTTATATTCCGCTACGGGCTTTTGTTCCAGATTTTTAATGTTTTCGTTGAGTTTTTGCAGTTCGTCGCCCAGCCGTGTCCATTCTTTCAACTCATCAGCGTCAAGCCCACCGTCCCCGAGTTGATCTCTAAGCTCCTCATAACGAGATTCCTTTTTATCGCGTTGCTGATAGAGCTTTTCAAGTTCCCCATTGTCCACCGCAGAGCGGCTTTCCGGATTGTTGAGCGTCGCATTCAGAACGATGTGAGAATTATTCATGGCCGACACAACATCGGCCCAAATTTCCTTACAACGCTTTCCAAATGTGGTGAAATCGGCGATCCATCCAACAATAATTGACCCCAAATCGAAGGCCAACAAGGCCACGCCAAAGGCGTTGACACAACGAGTCAGAGCCACACCAATGGTCGCGATACGGCTCTTGACACGATTAACCCACCCAGAAACCTTATCGTAAGTCTGATTAAACGCTTGGCTGACCCCTGTAAAGATTGACATACGGCGAGTGGTTTGCGCCTTGTTAGCCATAGTGACTGTTGACGGTTGGGCTGTCGCCGAAGCTGTGGCCCCAGCAGACTGAGCCACAGTCATTTCTTTAGCAGTGGCCGCGACTTCAAGTTGTTTTCTCGCAACATCCGCGTAAGTGAAGCCCAAAATCTTCAGAGCGCTAGTAAGCGACTTGACAACAATCCACCCCGCAGAAACAGCGGCAAGTCCCTGCCAATCCTTAACCCATTGCGTCACCTTGTCGATGATGTCAGAGATCGCAACCGCCGCTTTGCCAATCCACTGGGTCATGGGTTCAAAAGCTTCAGTCAGGCGAATGATTGACTTCTTCAATCTTTCACTAGCCATAGCCAAATTGCCCGCTTCAATCTGTTCTCTGTACAGATCGTCCGCAGACTTTTGGTTCTTGGCCGTGTCCATCATCTCTTTTGAACGGAGTTGGAAATTCCGGTTCGAGAAGGTAGACAAAGCGGTCAAAACACGCTGTGACAGCCCGGTTTTTGCCCAGAATGTCGTCACAGCGCCGTTCATCATTTCTTTACCGACACGACGATAGAAGTCTTCATCCTTTTCGCCCTTTTCAAGGCTCTTCCGGCCTTCTTCGCCGAAGTAAACAGAACGGTTTTCGGCCTTGGTGACATAGGCTTCAATCAAGTGGGTGATCTCTTCCACCCATTTCACGGGGTCTTTCTGTGCTAATTCCTTGTTGAAAGCACCAGCATTAGCGAGTTCTTTGGAACCGGCGGTAAACACACTCCCAAGAATCTGCCCGTAGTCGCCGCGATTGAAAATGGCGTTGGCCAGCTGATACGCCTTGTCAGAACCTTCAGACTTGTTGCCGTGATACGCGAGGTTGCCTTCTTCGTCATAGGCGCGGTACGCATCATCATCCATCAAGCCCAATTCAGCCAAAGCCTTTTTGGCGTTAATAGATGACGGCTTACCCATCGCCATCAACTGAAGCATCTTGACGTTCGTACCAACGGTCGAAATGCCTGCACCGGTACTGCCTGATGAACCTTTACCAGCTACTTTGATTTGTTCGGCGTAAGCGAGCAAACGCAGTAAACCTTCATCCGAAATCGTAGCGGCGCCCGGCCCCATGTTTCGCATGATGGTTTCAACGTCAGCAACGGAAATCTTACCGGCGGTTGTCGTGGTGATATTGAACACCGTCTTGAAGGTGTCCAGCACCTTCTGCACGTCGTTCGTCACCTGACGGGCTTCTGCAACACCGTAGTAGTTCTTAACAATGTCGTCCGCTTCCGACTTGTTGTAGCCCATGATACGTTCCAACTGAGCGTACTTCGTCGCGGCACCAACCGTTCCGCCAACCTTCTCGGGGTCATAGTGGCCCAAAGAAGATGAAGCGGCCATCATCATGGATTCTGCTTCGGCCTTGTCAATCAGAGTGTTATTACGCAACAATTCATCACGTTGCATATTCCACTTAGCTTGCTGTGTCGGCGTCAAATTCCAAGCTGAAACACGAGCCTGACGTTGTTGGAGGCTAACGATGTTGTTCCAAGCGTCACGCGCCCCCATCGCCCCAACAAACGTTCTAAAGCCGCCAGGGATAGGCACAAATCCGCCGTTTGCAGGCAAGGCATGGACGCCGCGTTGGTTGTTGACATGCTTGGACTTATCAACAATGACGGTCTTGTTTCCACCAGCCCCTTGCGTCGCGTTAAGCGTCGCAATCGCCTTAAGGTCTTTCGCGCCAATCAGAGATTCTTGAGCCTTTAAGACGTTCTTGTAGGTTCGAGCCATGCCGACTTGGGCTTCCCCTGCGGCTTTGGCGGCTTCCTGTGCGGCACGATAATTCAAACGCTGTTCGCGGAGAAGTTCGATTTCCGACTTGATGTACGCCCCACGCTTTTCACGGTCGGCATTCAACAAGTTCAAAAGGTTTTCGAGCTTCTTGGTGTTGGCTCGTGTGACCTCAAAGACGCTGATCGGACGCGAGAACTTCTTGCGCATATCCGCAAGCCAAGCCTCGGCCTTCGCCATGCTGTCTTCCTTCACCCGGAAGGCATCAATCGGCTCTCTCATCTTCGCGATGATGCGGTCAACTGACTTCTCAGCGGCGGCAAAGCCGTTGTTTGCGAAAGAAGTCTTCGCCAAACGATTGGCCAGGGATATGGCATTGTTAAGATGGACTTCAATGCGTCGCGCACTGTCTTCCATCCCCGTTAAGCCAAAACTCTTCTGCCCAATCGCAGTACGCAGGGTGTTTACATCATGCGTCAGATCGGTGATCCGCTTCGTGGAGTCACTAAAGGCTTTCCCAAGCCCTTCAATCTTCTCTTTGGTTTCAATGGCGGCCTTCCCTACATCCGCCAATGCTTGTTTTGCCGGGTTTGCGTCGGCAACAATGTTAATCTTTAAGGTATTTGCGGAATTTTCGGTAGCGGCCATTTCTTTTTATTCTTCTTAGCGCTTGCTGTTACTTCGGGCGTAACTGAGACCCGTTCAACTTGTGGAGCTTGTCGCGTTCCAACTTTTCAGTCGCGGCAATGTCTTCCATCGTCCGTTTGTATTCAAAGACCGTGCCCATCTCAAGTTCCAGACGTTCGCGATACTTCAATGCCGCGTCACTGTCTTGGCAGTACATCGAAATAGACAATTTGCGCATGTCATCCTGCGCAGTGATTCGGTTGATGTTTCGGGATAGCTCCCAAAAACAACGAATCGGCATATCAAGAAGCTCCTGATAGCCGATTCCATAAAAGTGAAGAACCCGAGCGAATAGATAACCGAAATCTAAACTCTCAATCGTCGGGCCTACTATTTTCCCGAGGTATCTTCACCTTCGGAAGCCTTTTCGTCAGCCTTCACCGCTTCCCCAGCCACCTTCGGCGTCAGCGCTTCGTCAGGGATTTCATCCGCGACAAAAGCCAAAACCGTCTGAAGCTGAATAATCGGAAGGGCTTCAAGCACTTCTCGCTCCATCGTCGGAATCGCGCCCATGATGAGTTCCATCATCACCTTCACGGCGTCTTCAATCGAAGTCGTCGCAGAAAGACCCTGACGAGCCTTGGCGAATTCGATGAACTTCATCACCGAGAGCGGTTCAACGGTGTAAGTTTTATCGCCGATTACCAGCTCACGCTTGGTAATCGGAGCGATAAGGTCGAGGTTGCAGATTTTTACGTTACCGGCCATTTGTGTGTTTTCTCAAAAATTAAATCAATATATTAGGAAGCTACGGCAGACGTATCGCCAACCTTGAAGAGGTTGCCGTCTTCATCCGCATAAGCCTTGAATTCGCAAGAGAAGATGCGTTCGTCGTCGAGCTTGTAGCTGTAAGACATAGCACCAGCAGTCGCGGCACGCATAACGGTGAAGTCATCAGACTTATCGTTGTCAGCGTTGGCAATCGGATGGAGCACGAGTTGTTGGGCCACCTTCAAGAGGGACTGCCCCGTAGCGGTCGGAACCGTCACATACTTCTTCGTGGATTCCTTCGTGTCGGTCACGAGCGTCGCACCCGGCATCACCTTCACGAGGTTTTCAAGCGTCGTTTCAGCGAGGGGAACCGTCACCGTGCAAGAACGCGAAGTGATGTATTCGTTGATCGGGGTGTCGCCCATCTGATCCACGGTCACTTCGTGGGTTTGCGTCTCAACAGAGACTTCGACACCACCCTTGGTAAAGCCAAGGTCAGTGCCACCGAAAGTCACTCGGCACACACCGAGCTTGACGTTTTGAGTATTGGATTCAGCCATTTTCTTCTTGTTGTTCTTAGGCTAAGAACCTGATGTTTTAAAACGAATAAATAATACTATATTTCTCGTTTAGTTTCAACGGTTGTACTTTGACAGCGCTTCTTTGACGGCTTCCACCACTTGTGGGTATATCCAAGGCTTGGAAAATTCCCATGCACGATCCATAAAACCGCCGCCCACTTCGACCGCAACGGTGTCTTGTTTCATGCGGCTCATCAAGCCGAGCTTCTTGTTGCCGTAGGGTGTGATTTCCCGATGAGCTTCATACATGTAGTCGCCCACTTTGATGTGATCGTCAGGATTCCAGACACGCGGATTCACCCAAACCATAGATTCCACTTTGAAGCCTTCACGCCGGATGTTTCTTGACGGCTGCTCAATGGCGCTTTCCAATGAGCCCGTCTTCAAAGGAGACATTTCACGTGCGATAAACGCCACGTCATCAGCGGCGCGGCGTATCGTTGTTTGGGCGGGAAGCACCACATCTTGAAGGAAGATGCTGTTTAGCTTCGTCTCAAGATTGGTGAAACCGGACGTGGTTACTTGGACGAATTTCGTGGGTCGAGCCATGAATATTCCTTGGTGTCGAATTCATAGCAAATCGCCATGTTCACGGAAGACTCTCGAAGATTGCCGTCGCTCACCGGGAAAGTCATCGGCGTCGTAATCGGGAGGTTATAGCGCACCCGCATCTTGCCGATTTCAAGGGGAACGCCATTCACCGCAATAGCATCAATCGCCTTCAACAAAAGCTGTTTGCTAGCTTCGGCGGATGAAGCGCGGGTAACAATGCGGTATTCCCCGCGTTGAAAACCCGGGATTTCGTAATTGAGTTGATCCCCCGAAATGTTTGAACGGAGGCAAATGCCTTTGGCAATTGAAAGCGGCATCGTATTAAATGTCAACGACTTGCCGATCTTGCCAAGGTCTTTTTCTTCCAAACGTGTTAAAAGTGCTTCAAAGTCAATCATCTTCTACGTCATTCCACATTTGGCACATTGCTTCGGTATGGTCGTGGTGTCCGTCCAAACCGTAGCGGGGGATCAAGTCAATAATCTTCACTCGCGTTCCGTGGATTTCAATGAGATCATCAATTTCTGCCTCGGTCGTCGGCAGAAGGATCAACCAAAAATCCGCAGTGATTTCCTGGGCGTTGCCTCGGGAGGCCGAAGAGTCGGCACGCACGGAAGATTTCTTCATCGCACGCTTGGCGTCCAACAACGCGCAAGATTCGGTGATCCGTTCCTTGCTGTAAGTTTGTTCGCCGTAAGCGTTGTAGCCTATGTTCTTGATGAGAACGCAGGTCGTGTTGGGATTAAACAACAAAGTAATTACCTCCGCCGTACTTGAACCAATCAGCATTCTTGAAGTTCTTCAAAAGGACGCTTCCCCGGCCTTGCACCAGCACGTTGTCGTCTTTGTCTCGGATTTCAATTTCCCGGTCGTAATCCATCAAAAGATGCGACACGGCAAACAACCGGTACGCATACTGGCGGGAGACGGCGTAAAGAAGCTTCAAGGCAGAAACCGTGCGACCGTCTGAAAGCCGGACGTTCCATCGCATTTGTTGCGCCTTTTCTTGCACGATATAACCAATCGAACCGTGCATATTCTTCAGAAGATCAGACAAGCCATCAAAGGCCCCACCGTGTTGAAGCGCAGCAAGGTAAGTCGCACGATTAGCTGAAATCATGCGATCCAAAGCGAAGGTGTACTCCATTTCGGCTTCACCGATCCACTTCATGTACGTTGCTTCGTCCATGTTTTGGATGGCATCTGAATACCGGTCGTAGAACTTATTCTTCAGGATCGTATGAATGGTGACGGCCTGCTTGTTGAAGTCTGCCCTTGCTTTGTTCAAATGCGGGGCAAGAAGGCGTGTCCCAGACGCCTTCACAGACAACACATTCGCCTTCAAAGCGCCCAAGAAGTACTCATACTGAGCGGTTTGTTCTTGGGCCATTGCTTCAACTTCGTGAAGACTCAAAATCCCTCTTTCGATTTTCATCAAACTCTCCGAATGCGAATGGAGTTGTCCAGCCACGGCAAAAGAATTGACAGGGTTTTACTCGACACTGAATTTTTGATGGGTGTCGTGCTTGAGAACATCATCTTGACTTCGTTGATGGTTTCAAGAATCACACCCTTGCGACGACGTTCTTCGATGGTGTCTGTCGGAGCCAAAACCGCGTTGGATTCGATGATCTGAGCTTTTGCTAAGGCCTTTCGGAACTTCTCAGGGAGTCGTCCAAATTCGTCTTCTGAAAGATCGTCCAAATGGAAAGAGCTATGAAGCAGATCGAAAGGATCGGCATCAGTAATAGCACGAGGTCTGTCGGCAATTTCAGTAACATAGCCGACATTTTCCATACGAGAATTGGCAACACCAATCCGAAAGCGAAGACGCGAAATGCGTTCATAAGATTCCGTCAGGGCGTTGACCCACTGGGTGTCGTTCGCCTTCTCCGCGTATTCCAACCCCGGAATTGTTGCGGCCAAAAGCTTGGATTGTTCAAGCGTGACAAACGAATTCTTGCCCACCGTGAGCGGGTTCTCACCCTGCAAAAGGTATTCGGTCTTTTGCTGAGAGATAAGCGAGCCGTCCGGACGATAGAAACCGACTTTCAAGAATCGAATGTCGGTTGCTTTGTCGTCGCCGATAACATTGAATTTCGCTTCAATGTCGATTTTGAACGGCTTTGCTCCAAGTTCGCCTGAGCACACATCCTTGCCATCAACGTCCGTCAATTCATACTTCAAAGAGCATTCGTCTTCGTATGCCTTACCGTCGGCGTCAACCGGGGTAACTTCAAACGACAGGTCTGTATTTTCAGGGTAGGCTTTCATCGGTTAGCCCTCAACGATTTCCGTGCCTTCTTTGGCTTCGACGGGCTTCCCGGCCACATCCATAATGGCTTCAATGAGGCCGTTGATTGAAGTACCCTTGATGCCAAGCGGCTTCGCAACTTCACGCAGACCCTTCAAGCCCTTGTTGTCGGCAATCTTTTCGAGTTCTTCAAGCGTGTAGTAACGAGTCACCTTCACGGGAATATCGGAAGAGTTGTCATCGACATATTGAGTGTCGCCGTCATTGCCGCCGACGATTTCACGATCTTCCACCGCTTCCGCACGATAGGTAGCACGTCCAATCGGCGCAGAGGGTTCTTGCTCCCACTTGGTAATAGTGACAGAAGCCCCGGTAGCCCACTTGCACCCGAAAAGAGCACTGAGACGCAGAGCATCACGTTCATTCACGTCATAGACAGAGATACCGTCCTTGAAAAGGATCATCCCCATCTGACCGTTGTAGTTTTCAAAACCCGGTTGTGTGATTTTCAGCTTCATAATCAAACATCTTTTAAAAGAAAAGGCGGGATTTTTCGGCCCGCCTTTCGTTGCGAATTATCTAGTAGCTAGACAAAGCGCGGATTAAATGTTGGGAACACCCTTGAGAGCCGCGAGGGACTTCGTGCTCTTCAGAGCGAGGCCGCAGTACCACTTGATACGCGTACGAGTCGCGTCCTTGTTCTGCACCGTGCCAATGTCTTCCACAACCATACCGGCGTTGGGGCCACCGAAGAGGCCATGCACACCGTCCACTTCGTTGAAACGAGCGGCGTAGATGTAGCAGGACTTGCTGGATTCATCACCTTCATCGACCTTGATGTAGTCGTTGACGATGATGGGCACGCCGTTGTGGGTGAGCATCGGATGGCCGAAGTTCTTCAGCATGACGAGCGGAGCGTTCGTGCCGGAAGTCGCACGGAGCAGCTGGAGGTAAGCACGATACGTGCCAGATCGCATGATGAGGCAATCGGGCTTCAGAGGCACAGCATCAACGAGTTCGTCGAGCATGGAGAACGTCAAAGCGGCGTTCTTAGCATCGAGCGTCTGGGCGGTCGTGACGAGCTTCTTGAGACCGTCGAACTGCTTGGCATTCGTCGCAGAGTCACCTTCCACGAGAGCGGCGCGATACTGACGAGACATACCCTTAGCCTTGGCGGCAATTTGGAGAGCCTTCTGCGGGTTCGTATCGCCCATCGTAGAAGCCAAGAACTTATCCACGTCCACGTCACCAGCGAGAATGCGAAGCTTCGTGGTCACTTCAACGAACTTCGAAGCGCTTTCAGGCACCTCGTCGTTCGGGTCAAGCCACTGGCCGTCGGCGAGTTCGCCTTCACGGTTGTAGACATAAGCCTTGCCGTTCACCTGAGTAAACGGAAGGATGGCAAACATATCATCCTTGTCGATGATTTCCGTAATCACACCACGGAGAAGCTGATTGTTTGACAGCTTTTCCGCTTCAGCGCGAAGCAAAGGCATTTAGTTGATTCCTTTTCTTATTGTTCTTTTTAGGTTTCATCTAAGTGCCAATTCTCTTAGAGCACCGATGTATTTTGAGTTGATATTATAACTTTTTACGATCTTTGTCAATAAATTGCCACAATATCAACTCATTCAGTGCTTACTTACTCGCCATCAAACCCGCAAGGATCATGTCAATGCCCGACTTTTCGGTGTTTTCGTCGTCCTTGTGATCCACAACGGCGCCCGAAGTACCGGAACCACCACCCTGTTTTCCCTTGGCACGCAAGAGCGAATCCTTGTCAGGATCAGCCGCAATGATTCGTTCAATGGCGGCTTCAAAACCAACCGCGTTACCCTGCCCGTCAACCAACATCGTACGGCCAGCCGAGCCACGCGGCTTGTCATAACCCGTCACCTTGCCATCTTCACTAATGTCAAAGTAAGCGCCATAAATCGCCTGCGCCTTGCCGCTCGTAAGCACGGTCTTTTTGAGGTATTCCGAGTTAGCGAAGGAGTTGCCGAGCGTCAGGCTAGAAATCTTGCCCGTTTCGGTCTTCAGCTTGCCTTCAAGGTCGGACACCTTCTTCTTGTATTCATCGATTTCCTTGTTGTGGGCTTCAACCATCTGCGACTTGAGCTTTTCCCATTCGCCCTTCTTTTCAAGCGCTTCTTGTTCGGCGGCCTTCTTGTCAGTCACCATCTTGGAAAGCGCTTCAAAGCCGCCGAGGTCTTCGATCTTCTTTTTGAAATCAGAAAGTTCCGCGATCTGTTTTGATTGCTGTTCGAGCTTTTCTTTTTTAGCCATCACTTCCTTCAGAAGCTTGGCTTCCTCATCCGTCGGCTTGTGGCCTTCAGGCTTCGCGTCCTTTTCCGGATCGGTATCGGCCTTCTTTTCAGGGTCGTTATTCACACCCGTACCGTCAGAACCCGCAAACAGCTTAAAAATCATCTTTTCCATAAGAAATTACCAGTTCTCTTTGGTTTACTTTGTGTTTTTAGTCACCTGCCCTTGCCGCTTGTTTGCGGTGGGCTTCTTTTCATCGGACTTGGAACCGTCCGCCTTTTGAGTTGCTTCGCCCTTGCCGCCCGTCTGTGAGGTTTTGTAGACGTTATGCTTGGGATCAGCGAGGTTGTTTTGAGCCGTGCGCATCGTCACAGCTTCCATTTCGAGATCACGCATGGACTGAGGCCACTTGTCGATCTCGCCAAAGATTTCCTTCCGCTTGGACTTATCAAGCATCGGGAAAAGTTTGTCTACCACCATACGCATTTGCTGTTGGCGAATACCGTCAGGGGCTTCCACCAACATCAAGCGTGCGGCAATATCAAATTCGTCATAAAGACCGCGCGTGTCGAAGTTGTCGGGGTACTTAACCACTCGGCAATCTTCTTCGGGGTCTTCGTCGTTGTCGCGGATTTCTTCGCCGTTCCACGCGGCCACAAGACGAGCGATCTTGTTTTCAACCACTTCAAGGGAATCTGCTTTGGCCGACAACAGAGCATTCACTCGCTCAAAGTCATAAGCCTTGGCAACCCCGGAAGAGTTGTCCATCGAGACGGCATTGTCTTTATTGGTGCGTTCGGAAGAAAGACCGACAGTGTTGTAGATTTCACGAATGATTCGCGCAATGGCGTCAAGGATCAAATGCGCTTGCTGGGGATCAGGCGAAATGTATTCCGGAGAATGCGTAGAACCGGCGGCGTCATAGAGGAACACTCTCTTCGTCCCCATTTCCTGCACGGCCTTTTCTTCTTCGGAACCCGCAGTAAGGTTCTGCGCGGGCATCACCAACTGCGAGAAGGTCTGATCCTGAATAATCGCATCAAGGTTGCTGAGGTAGTTAGCCACAGCACGATCAAGATACGCGATGTCGTTAATCAGAGACGGAGCACCATAGGCTTCGTCAGAGAGAAGGTTGTCGGCAAAAACCACCGGAACTTGCCCGAGATCATGCACAACATAGTCCTTCACGACGTACTGCGTCTTCTTACTGCCCGGCTTGCGATCTTCTTCAAAGAGAATCATTGCCGTGCGCGTCCAAAGACGGTACCGAACCCTTACATTCGCATTCTTCGTATCAAAGGGATTTGTGTCAGCGCGATAGGTTTCCTGAATCAGAATCCAATTCAGCTCCCCTTCGTCATCGAGGCTGTAATCCAGCATATCAACCGGACTGACGATGTACGCATAGGTCTTGACTGCGGCTGTTTTCTCGTCCGCAAGCGTAACCGGGGCACTTCCCTCGGCCACTCGTTGACGGTCAACAACAATACCTACGCGCCCATAAATCGAACAATGCTTTGAAATCTGCTTGGCGAATTCATTGATGCCTGCGCCGCCCTTCGTCGCGTGTTTCCAAAATCTTTGGACGGACTTCGGAGCATCCAACGAACGCACGATGTTTTGCTTGAACAAATACTTGTTCAACAGATCAACGACTTCCTTGGTATGGTTGAATCGGTACGCGCGTTCAATGCGTTCCTTGTATTCATCCGGGCCTTCACGGAAGTATTGGTGGATGTTTTCTTCAAACCACTTCGGGCCACCTTCGTACGTGGAAGCAAAGAACTTCCAATTCGCTACCCGAGTGTTGTACTCAGGATGGCGGCGCCCAAGAAGTTTTTCGATAGCATCGCTTTTTGTCGACGAGCCACCGGATAACGCCCCAATCTCATGGAACGGGATTACCACGGCGTCGCCCGGTTTAAGATTATCAAACATCTGTTTTTATTATTGTTATTGATGTTGTGTTCGTAAATATACAGCAAATCAGCGGGAAAAACCAATGGGAGTGAACTTGCGAAGCGGAAATTCCAATTCAATGCAATATCCCGCCGCGTCGGCAGAGTGTTCGACACCCAAAGATTTATCTACGTCTCTCGAACCCGCGATATACAAGGTTTGCTCGAAAGATTCGATCAAATGCTTGCACTTGGGATTGATGAAGAGACGTGATTCGCCTGAAGCAGACCGAAGCATTCGGTTCACCGCATTCACACGATCAGCCACCGCTGAGTGAGCACGTTTCACCTTGATTCGTTTGAAGCCGTGTTCTCGCATAATGTCCAAGTCGGACTCACCACGGGCGTGTTGTCGTGCAGAACCAGCCGGGTCAGGATAGATAATCACGCGATCCTGATACTTGTAGTACCGCTTTTCGAGTTCCGTGCAAATGTCATCCGTGTTGGAGGACACTTGAACGATTTCATCCACAGCCCAAAGTTGTCCATTAGCTTGAGGCTGAAAGATGACGGTTGACATCGGGTCGATGTTGAAGTCCATCCCCACCCAAATAGGCAGGCGCGGATTGAACTCAACGTCCGCTACGTTGTTCTTTCGGTCGAAGGCGTAGTAGACACGGCCACTCATACTTTCGAACGATCCGAGAAATTCTTGGCGAAACGACTTCTCGTCCATGTCTCGCCGGGCAGCTTCAATTTCTGATCTTGGGATAAAGGGAGAAGTAATCGTCGGGAACTGCCACGACATCCATTCCTTCTTCATCTGCTTGGCTTTGATCTGCCCCATCTTGTAGAGCTTGTAAAGATGGTTGTACCCCTTGGGCGTATTGTGAGAGATAAACCCGTTGCTCCAGAACGAATGCGTATCCGGCACTGTGAAGTCATAGGTCTGGGCCTCGGATTCTTCAATGTACGTAATCGTGTCCCAATAGTAATGGTTATCCGCGATTCGCTTCAGCGCCTTATAAGCTTCAGTGTTTGAGACGGACTTTGTTTCTTCCAAAATCGCGTTCAACGTCGGAAACGTGGTATCGCTCCCGGTCGTTTTCGCGGCTCCGAGCGCCGTCTCAAGTTTGCCCAACTTGACTTCCGCAAAATTCTTTTTGAGCTCTTTGAGAAGTTGGTAAATCGGAGCGCCATCACGTTTGGAAATCAGACCTTTCATTTGTTCCAAACGTACGCGTTTTCTTTCAAGTCGAAGCTTTAAAACTTCGGCAAGTTTTGACACATTCGCCCCTTGTACCGTCACCGAGTATTCCTGAGAATAGACTTTGGCTCGTTCTGTGGGCTTAGTAATCTTCCGTGTAATTCGGCTCACAATTCCAAAGTTGGTCAACAAAAGTTGTACATCGCGGGCCATCGCTTCGGAGGATGTTGCGTAATACGCGTGATTTTTCTTTCCCGGAATACCGATACTTCCGTCGCCATCCCACATTCCCGAAAGAACTTGAGCGGCGGTTTCCCGCGAGCAACTCCAAATCCACTCCGGAAGACGCTTGCCCGGTGCTTTGCATAACGGCATCTTGATGTAGCGCATGAATTCCATGACGGCATACGAATTGATCCGCCATTGGTCATCACGTCCCGTGCATTTTTTGAACGGGACGCCAAACACGCGTTCATCCAAAGATTCGCTCACATCGTCGCCACAGGTGATCGACAGGCGGCCAATCTTCTCTTCAACGCTACCTTCGGCAAGCCATAACCCCAAAAAGTAAGCCAAATCCGGCGTTTCCTTGAAAGTCGGCTTAATTTTGATCTTGCGGGGAAGCTTGTCGTACCAATCTTGGTAATGATCTTCCCAACCGGTCATGATCGACTTGTTAGCCCATTGCTCCATGCCACGGGCAATTGCCACACGATCTCCAATTTTGAGGTCTTCGGTCTTCTTCCAACCTTCAACACCGTTTTCGTCAATCGTCCAAATCGGATGCGGCAAACTAGACTCCATCTTGAAGCCCATGTGTGTGCCGTATTTACGGGTTTTGACGACACCGTTGTTCCAAAAGTTGTCCGCCTTGTGATAAGCGCGGTCAATGCCATAAAGGTTGGTATCAATCGGAGTCAGGGTCTTAGCGGCTTCGCCTTTGCTGAAAGATTCAATCGGTCGAACGCCGGAATCTGTCATGATTTTGGTGTCGCCAGTGACGCACCCAATGAAAAGCGCATACCCACGGCGGTCAGCCAAGGTAGGTCTCAAGACGGTCGTCCACGTCTCACCCGCAATGTCTTGGAATTCGTCAAGAACAAGAAAGTCCAAAGACACACCGCGTAGGGAGTCCGGCTTATCCGCCCCTCTTAACGAGATAACAGAACCATTCCGGAACTCCATTGAGAGTTCATTTTCCCGGATTTTCGTCACCCACTCCAAAGGCACATTGGCCTTCAGGTCATTCCACATAATCTGTTTTGCCATGCGATATGTGGGTGCGACGTACCAAATTTTCTGAAGCTTCTTTGTTGCCCACGCAAGCATTGTGAGCATAGAGAGTTTCGTCTTTCCGAAGCGTCGTCCGGCGACTACCACTCTGAAACGGCAATCGTTGTAGAAAACTTCTGCCTGTTTCTCATGTAATTTGAAGCTGACTTGTTTTTTTGTTGTTTTTATCTCAGCCATGCCAAATTTTTAGACGTTCACTATTTCGTCTTCAATCCCCATTTCGTCATCGTCTTCGGCCTGATTGTCTCGAATCTGTTGGACTTCTTCGGCAGTCAGGGTGTGCAAAGTGAGTTCCGGAAGAGCGGATTCGTCCACTGCGTCCTTATCAAGGCCCAATGTGACCCAGCGCTCTTCGCGACACTTCTTCAAGGCTTCGGCGGCAAGAAGAAGCGTCTTAATGTCTTTCTCACCCTTCCCGTATGGTGTTTCGGTCGAACGCATCTTGATGACTTCGCCGAACGTGATCTTTGCCAAGGCGGCGGCCATCTTGTAATGGTCTTCCTTGGTCTGTCGGATGCGTTCGGAAATCACCGCCGCTTCGGTTTGAGCTTGGATTTCTTGTTGTTTACGTACGGCTTGACGCAGGTCTTCAGCACGTGCGCCTTTTTTGATTCCGTACTTCTTGAAATGTTGCGTGAGGGTTGCCAAATTCGTGTTGTATTTCTTGGCAAGCTCACGGAGGGTAACTTCGCCGGACTCCCACAGAATGTCGATAGCCCGCCACTCAGATTCTTTGATGCGGGTTCCGGATTCTCGGACGGGGCCGGTGTCTTTCTTGTAGTCTGCAATCGCCGCTTGTGTTTCTATCGCTCTCGACTCTGCGGCGGTTGGGCCTTTCGGCTCTTTGTAATCGTCAGGTACGTACATTCTCAATGTCTAAAAAAATGGCGCTTGAGGAAAGCGCCGAGATCGAGGGACTTGAGAAAACACAACAATAATATACTCCTATCGTTGATTTTAGTCAAGTTTTCGACGCTCTTTAAGTAAATTCCCTTTCTATTTCTGCGATCAACTTATCTGTCTTTTCAACCTCATCCGTCTCACAGGTTTTGGGATCAGCAGGTTTTGAAGTCACAAAAGACGTGTCTTCCAAAGCCAGTTTGTGTCGGCCAAGTTCGGTGACTTTGAGCATCCGGCGGCTTTTGCCTTGAATCGTCTTTCGACCAACTTTCTCCACCAACCCGCGTTTAATCAGCGAACGGAGGGTGAATTGGAAACTCTGCTTCGTCACCGTGTAGGTCATGTGGGCAAGGATCGTGTCGAGGTCTTGCGGGGCGTTCCCGTTGGCCTCGTTCGCAATCACCCGGAGGGCTTCGACCTGCTTAGGGTAAAGCGGGTAATTTGATGCGTACTCAACCATCCCAGCCCTCCAACACCAAAGGTTCTTTCAGTGAAGTTTTGTCGTACATAGAAATCGGAATTCGGTCAGGAAGAGTTCTGCCTTTGTCAGGGTTCATGAAGACGCCATACATTGGCAAAGCGAACACCAACTGTTGAACGCCCTTAATCAGCTTCGGAATAGGCATTTCGTCCACGCGTCGTGTCTTGTTGAAGCGGTTGTCTCCACCCTTTTCGATGATCGAGTAGTCGTAGTAAAGCTTGCGCATTTCGCGCAGGCAAACCTTCTTTTCGGATTCCGTCAGTTCGTCTCGGAATTCTTCGTAGATGCTTACGTAGTCTGTCGGCAGAGACTCAAACCAACGGCGGAAGAACATCAAGCCCTTTTCGTATGCGGCGCCGCGCTTCGGCTTGGCAAAAATCACCCCCGCTTTCTGCGCAAAAGGGTTCACACGGCTCATGGAACTTTGAAACTCAATCATGTCGTAGCCGGTCATTCGCATGGCGATATTCATCGCTCTGTAGGCAATCCCAACACCACGGTAAGTCGTGTCAATGACGATGCGGGAAAGCGTCGCTGTATGAGCATTAAGCCACTTGGCGCGATACTTGTTCATCAGCGTCGTATCAAGACCTTCTTTGTTCTGACCCATGTGCTTCAGGATCATGTTGCGTCCCGAAAGCGTCATGCGGGGCACCGTGAAGACGATGCACCCGATAGGTTCTCCATTCAGTCCAATGCGATAGATGCGCGGCCAGATGCCCAAGTTCTCCGCTTTGTAGTGAAGCGCATGAAACTCTTCCCAATCGTCCTTTGTCCCGTGCTCGACATAAATTTTGTCGAGCAACGAGAACCGAGGCTTTTCAGGAACATCCCGGCGTTCGATCAGAATGTCATCAGTGTCCGTCAGAATCACTCAATGCACCCATACTGTTTCAGGATGTTTTCAACCGATGTTTCCGTTTGGTGTCCGATGAAACGGCCCACTTCTTCTGCATCGTCATCAAGGACGACAGAAGTTGGTGTCCCTGCTACGCCAAACTGTTGAAAAACTTCCAAATCGTCTTCGACAAAATATTCAACCACTTCAAAGCCGTGACGCTTGCCAAGAACGCTCAAAGCCTGCTTCATCGGTTTGCAGGCGCGGCAGTCTCGGCTACTAAAAACCAATACTTTCATTTCGTCGTTACCTTCACTTTGTCTTGGTACTTCTTTTCAATGAACAAATCCGGATGGAGGTCGTCAACCATGTCTCGGTGCGTCGTCGCAACAACCAAAGTCGCACCCACTTTGCGGGCGATCTTTTGGATGTTGAAAGCGATTACCTTCGCGGTGATTCGATCCAACAAAGCCAAGAATTCATCCGCCATCCACACTTGCGCCCCTGTTTCAATGAGTTTCGCAAGCATGAAACGGTACCGTTGACCGTCAGAGAGTTCCTTGGGGCTTCGCAAGAAAAGGTTGGCGTCAGAAAGGCCCACCAACGCAAAGAGTTCCAAAGGTTTGTTAAGGGACTTTTCTTTCGGATAAACCTGATCGACAATCGGCTCATCTGTGACTTTTAAGTCACTAAAGTCGGCCACCTTCAATCCGGCTTTTGTCATCTCATTCTTCAATTCATGAAGGATGGTTGACTTGCCGGAACCGCTCTGTCCCGTGATATAAACAATGTCGCCTTGTTCGACTTCAAGCTCAAGATCGGTAAGGACTCGGAAGGTTTTGTCGTCCAAGCCCAAACCGAACATCTCCGCCACATCAAGCACACGCGAAGTACGCTTAACGTTTGTGTCGAACTGACGGTTGAGCGTGTATTTCATCGGCGCACCTTGTAGACCCGGCGAGCGGCCTTCTTGCCCTTGGAGGGGATTTCGGGCATTTCGTCTTCGCCAAGGACGCCGTACTGTTCCGCCGCTTCTTTCTTGCTAAGGAACTTAATCGGCTTGCCCAACAATCCCATCACCGTTACTAAGAAGTCCGGATTGTCTCGAAGGAAGAGCGTCACAGCGTTCGCCATCGTGGTTGTAATCTGCTCTTCCTTATCGTCAATCGGCATGACGTTCCATTCGTTATGGAGCGCGTGGATGGCCTCATGGATGATCGAATTCGCCATCTGAGAACCCAACTGATGCGGATGCAGTTTGATGAGGTTTTCGCCAAAGAACGTCGCGCCGAAAGCGTTCATTTCCGTGGTGAGACGATCATCAATCACAACGTCGTAGGTCTGCCCAGCCACCTGCACGGCAGTCAGTTCGGGAACGTGAATGAGTTCTTCTTTCTTCATGTTTACTTCTTAGTGTAGTTTTTAGCGAATTCGACAAACGCTTCTGCGCCGGTCTTGCCTGTTTCTTCTTCAATGCGGGCCACGAATCGAGCGATTGAGCGCTGATCCTTGCCCTTTACCTTACGGAAACCCAAAGCCTGAGAGATGCGGACTTCTTTCTCGTCAATCTTTTCAATGGTTTCCTGTGTTTCTTTTTCGGCCTCTTCCATCGTCTCAGCGATGTCTTCAACGACGTTTTCTTCGTTGAGTTCGGTGAGATCAACATCAAGGAACTTCAATTCCTTCTTGTCGAAGATGCCGGAAAGGTCAACATCAATGTTCCGCAGTTCTTCTTGAAGCATCTCGGGGTCAATGTCACCCATAGCAACGCGGTTATCAGCCACGCGGGCGGCCTTCACTTCGTCCGGGGTAAGGTCGTCGCGAACCAATACGGGGACTTGCTTCAAACCGAGAGACTTGGCGGCCAAAGTACGTCCGTGGCCTTTGATGATGACGCCATCTTTGTCAACCACAATCGGCTGATCCCACCCAAATTTCTGAATAGAATCAGCGATCTTCTTGACCTGCTTTTCGTCGTGGATTTTGACGTTCTTGTCGTAGGGCTTAACCTTGTCGATAGGCCACAACTGTACTTTTAATACCGAAACTTCCATTTTCTTTTTGTTCTTCTACGTCTTCGGGATACCAGTCGATTTCATCGGCAGGAGGGACATCATCCAACGACTGCCAAAGGTTGTACTTCTGACACTCTTCGCAGACCTCTTCATCCAAAGAATGAAGGCAGGTCTCACATTCCAAGCCGTTATTTTTCATCTCGCGCCCCGTGGCAAAGGAAGACGAGAGCGTCCCCGGCGTTAGTCAAAGAATCCGATCCCGTGAAGCCTTGAAGCTTGCAGATGCCGTTGATGACGTTTTGTACGAATTCAGCATCAGCCACGGGCACCTTGAAGCGCATCACCTGTGTTGTCGGCTTGGACTTTGTGATCTCTTCAATAGCCTCTTCAGCTTCTTCATCCGCCTTCTCTTCAACCTGATCCAAAGCGTCAAGGTCAATCGTCGTCGCAGAGAAGATTTCTTCAAGTTCCTTGTTGGAAATCGGCATGACTTCCGTCACGTCTCCGAGTTCCTTCAGAACTTCAGAAAGCTTCAGACTGTCGTCGGTACCGTAGCGGGAGTTGTCAATAAGAGAGATTTCTTTAGCCCGCTTATCGTCAATCTTTCCGAGGTTGACGATGGGAACTTCCTTGATGCCGATTGCTTTGGCGGCTTCCCAACGATGTTCCCCTCCTACAATTTGTAAGCGGCCATCGGGTAAAGTCCGGCAGATCAAAGGCTTGAACATTCCGTAGCGCTTGATACTGGCTTCAATTTTGGTCTGATTATCGGGCGCGACAGTGTTCGTATTCCACGGGTTTGGGAACAATTCGCTTATTTTTATTGTTTGAATTGATTGTTCCATTTACGTCCAATGCGTAACTAATTAGAATGTTCTTACATTATTCCATTTACGATCATGAAAATCAATGATTAAACAAGTTACTTTGCTCTGCGGTGTCACCACCGGGGCCGTCTACAAGCCCGATCAGGATGTAAAAACCGCCGTTTCTGAGATTCTTTCTTATCACGTCACAGGTTTTGAACAGACTTACGCGTTCAAATCCGGAACGTGGGATGGGACTTCGACCTTCTTCAAATGGTCTACTTCGACTTTTCCTGCCGGGTTCTTGGCTTTTGTCGCGGCGCGGTTGAAACAGTCCGGTTATGACGTGAAGATTGTCAGAAAGCCGTTGCCCGCGCCCAAGGGGCCGGAACGCCCCAAGGTAGGCTCTTATCCTGACGATCCGCGTTATGAGTACCAATACGAGACCGTGAACCGCCTTGTGAAGTATGGCAGCATGGTCGCAATGGTCGTGACAGGCGGAGGTAAGAGCCGGATTTGTGAACTGGCGTTCTCAAGAATCCGTCGCCCTACTCTCTTCATCACTACCCGCCAGATTCTCATGTATCAGATGAAGCGGAACATTGAGAAAGACATTGGTATTCCCGTGGGCGTCATTGGGGATCAAGAATTCGGTGTCAATGGCGATCCCACAAAGTTGGGGATGTTCAACGTCGCTATGGTTCAAACGATCGCCGCACGCTTGAAAGGCGCTTCACGCAAAGACACAGCGATCATCGCCAAACAGAAGGAAGCCGAAAAGAAGCAGATGTTGTCCATTCTTGAGAAGATGGAATTCATCGTCTTGGAAGAAGCCCATGAATCATCCGGCAATCAATACTTTGAAATCTGCAACCTCTGCAAGAACGCGGCTTATCGCTTGGCTCTCACAGCCACACCTTTCATGAAAGATGATGAAGAAGCCAATATGCGCTTGATGGCTGTTTCGGGCGGCGTCGGTATCCATATCACCGAAAAACAGCTCATTGATTCCGGCATCCTTGCGAAGCCCTACTTCAAGATCATCAACTTGCATGAAAAGCCGAAGTACCTCCGCAAGGCCACCCCTTGGCAACAAGCCTATCGTCTTGCGATTGTTGAGAATGAAGAACGCAATCAGCTGATCGTGTCGGAAGCTCTCAAAGCAAAGCACCACGGCTTGTCGGTTATGTGTCTCGTTCTTCACAAAGATCATGGCCGGATGTTGAAAACCATGATGGAAGACGTTGGTCTCAAAGTGGAGTTCATCTTCGGCGAATCCAATCAGAAAACCCGTCAAGCCAATCTTGATAAGCTCAAAAACGGCGAAATCAACGTTCTGATCGGTTCAACGATTCTTGACGTGGGGGTTGACGTTCCGGCTGTCGGTATGGTGATTCTTGCGGGCGCGGGCAAAGCCGAAGTTTCTCTTCGCCAAAGAATCGGTCGTGGCTTGCGTGCCAAAAAGCAAAGCCCTAACGTCTGCTTTGTGGTTGACTTTGATGATCCTTGGTCAAAGCACACCACGGCGCACGCTCTCATGCGCCGCAATGTGATTCTCAACACGCCGGGTTTTGCAGAAGGTGTTGTCCCCGAACTGCCTTGGGAACTTTTCCCCGAGGTCGCTTAAAATCAAAAAGTTTTGGTTTTGTCATAAAGAGGCCGTCATGAAGAAGTTGTTTTTGCTAGTTCTGCCTTTAGTCGTTGCAGGATGCTCTCTTACCCCTGTCACCCCTGACACGACAGAACCCATCATTCCCACGCAAGCTTCTTCATGCCCTCAAACCACTGCTGTCTCAAAAATCACCGTCTATCGAGACACCGGGTTCACAGGCAATGGTGTTGACATTCGTGTTGCCCTTGACGGAACCGAAGTCGCCCGGCTAAAAGTTAATCAGAAAACCACAATGTGTGTTGATGGTTCCAAGCCGCACTATCTCAACCTTACACAATATTTCCGTCAGGGCGTTTCAATCCCTGTTTTTGAAAAATCGAATGTTGAGCATCTTGTCAGAACCGGCTTTGATGGCGGCGGCGCTGTTTATGGTGTGATTGAAGAAACCAAGCCTTTGAAATAATCTCCTCTTCCCCGGGCTTCGCCCCTCTCTCAAATATAAGAGGTTTTCTATTTTGTTGGTTCTGCCACATTTTTGGGCGTTGTCCGGCGGCAGGTACGTTTCCTTTCTGTATCAAGTATTTACACTTATTTTTGCTCGTTTTAGCGGCAGGTGCTTTGGGGGTGTGGGACTTTGGGCGCCGGGCATTATAGATATGAGACTCCGGACGTGGTGTATGAGGTATAGGGCAAGGGGGTGTGGGTACGTCGGGACAAATATAACGAGACTCCGGAATGAGGGTGGCAGGTGCGAAGGTGGCTCTGCAAATATAAGGGGTCTTTGAAAATGGGGGCGAGGGTGTGCAAGGTATGTATAAACCCACCCGATCTCAATTTTAGACTTCGCCTCTCCCCCTTCCCTCTCTTCTCATTCTTATCTAATTCTCTCATTTCCTTTCATTCTGTCATCCGCTCATTGTCCTTCGTCACGCTTCAATCAATCTATTGTTGATTGATTTTCTTTATTGTGTTGTATGCCATAGCGTTAGAGTACCGCTCATTGTTTCACGTGAAACATATCAAGCTGATACGTGAAACAATGCAGGGCAAAGAAAAAGGGCACCTATTGCAGTGCCCTTTTTCTACTCGATTACAAGCCTAAAGCCGCTTGCAAAAGGCGCGCCGTCTTGTTGTCAATCCAACCCGCTGTATTACATTCGTCAAACTCATTCGCTACTTCACCAATACAATACTCGCATCCTTCGCTGAGTAATTCGCGGCATTCTTCGGGGTCTTCTTTGCTGTAATCCCAAAACGAGAAAATGGGTGTATTCGTTTCGTCATCACGCAAGACGAAAACGCATTCACTGTACTCCCAGTCGTGACGCGCTTCGATATGACACAGAACGCCCCGCGCTTCAATTTTGCCGCCGTCAATCAAAGCAGGGTTTTCGATGATACGCAGGCACACACTACGCGCGACTTCCACGAGTTCATCATCAGAGAGGGCGCGAAGGGTTTTGATGTTGTTCGTCATGATATGTATTCCTTTAAAGTAGATTGAGTTGTGTTGTTTGAACTTAATCCGGATTAAGTTTTCTAGTTTCATCCGGATTAAGTTTGAGGGTTACGGCTTAGCCGCGGGTGTTGTATTTACGCTCCCATTGATAAGTTGTCTGATCAATTGCGAGAAGGAGCGCGGCGAAGCGCGGGAGCACGTCAACCTTTTGGCCGCGTGCCATATAAGCACGTTCTACGCGGCGCCCGTCAGGAAGAATGATCATTGCTACACCGAGTGAAGTCAGTAAAGTTTTGATCTGCGGCATTTGGGTGTTGGCAGTCGTAGAGTCAAAATCAGGCATACCGTCCGCAATTGCGGCATCGATTCGAGCACTCAGGGACTTGTCGGTGAGATACTCTCCGTTATCGCAAAGCACCTTAAAACTCATGGCTTCTTTCAGAGATTGAGCCTTGACAGTACAGCACGCGCGTTGATACCGTCCCGCGTCGTCCCGTTGAGTGCGGCTGAGTAGATACGCATTTATGAAATCTCTAAATGCATTGTGTACATGACTGTCAGCGAGAGAAGCGCATTTTGCAGGCCTGTCGGCTTCAGTTGCTCCGCCGAGAATCGCCAAAATTGCAGCGACCTTAATTAAGGCTTTCTGAGCGCAGTACCCCGCGGCGTGCTTGTCAGTCAGCGCCCAACGCAGAAGGAGCGCGCGGGAATTGATCCCGAAAACGCGGGAAAGGCGTTCAATCCCGCGTATGATGAATTCAAGTTTGATTTTCGTCCCGTTCAGCCATTCGTGCGTTCGTTTCCACTCTGAAACGGCCGTTTCAGGCGCATCGGAGTGCTTTTCAGCATAAGCCGTGCGGGTCTGAATAACTTCCTTCAGAAGTGAGAGATATTCGCGCTTTTCTTCAGCGGAAATTTCGGGGAGAATCCCCAAGAGATTGACTTTAGTAGTCATTTTTTGCCCTATGCAAGTGAGAGTGAGAGAAGAAGGATGTTCGGTGCTACCCGTCATCCGATAACCCGCATATTATGCCGCTTTTTTTGGGTTGTCAAGCGGAAACAAACACAAATACCCGCAATTAAGCGGGTTACATTGATACTAAAGTAATCTTTGTGTGCTAAACCGTATTTAATGCACTGCGGCATAGGGACACAATGCACCTTAACCCGTTTCTCAGGCGGGCATACGCTTAAGGTTAGCGGCCTGCATTAGCACACAAAGATTACTTCAAATTAGAATTTTCAAAATTCTCTATAGATATAGGGTGCGAATACCAACATTCGGCGCCCACAATAGAGATTATCTATTCTCTATCGCTTCTCGCTTTTCAATAGCTATTATCAATCTTGCCTATTCCTGCTTCTCTAATTCCCTTATCCATCAGAGGGTTATTATTCAATCCCTCTAACTTTGAGAATGATTCTCATTTCAGCAATCTTGACAAGTTTCTCAAAACGAGAATTTTCAAGGGCTTTTTCGCCGTCCTTTTCAAGCCGACAATCTAGCACGTTGAGCCGAAATTCTGCCGCATGTCCTCTGCGATGTCAAATCGGGCTTCCGTCCTAGGCGTATGCGGGCGCGCCGTTCTCTATGAAAAAATTTTACCGTTTCGGCGAGGCAAATGTTGAGGATTAGCTTTGAAGGCGGCCTAGGACTGACCTTGATGAAGTGCAGCGTTCTCCAGGAAAATTTTTTGCCGTTTCGGCCCCCTCATCAAAACGCTCTCTGTTGCGCTTCTTTGAAGCGACCCTAGTCTTCTTGCCTCTTCGCCTTGTCTCGTTCAATACAGCGTGTTTTGGAGCAATTGAGAAGCATTGTGAAGCTGTTCTCTATACCTCTGATGACTCTACTCGGCGCCCGCTGTCTTCAACTTCGATAGATAAAAAATAACCCGCAGTTGATGTGCGGGGCAAAAATCAACATGACTTTCAAAAGTCACGCGCTCACCTACTATAAATTAGGGGCGTTTTGTATCAACTCGGCTTAGGAGGATTAAAGCCGCGCTCTATCTAACCTTGATGTATTCAGATGCAAAGCAGGAGAGAAATTTAAGCACAAAACGCTTTTGTGAAACAAGCCGTAACCAATCGTGGGAAAGAATAATAAAAACCCATCACCCGGCTTGTTTCCAAAAACGTTCTAAAAAGTTACGGAGAAGGCATTGAAACTCCGCACGGATTAACCCACTATGTCGTCGTTATGCAAGGAAATGAGTCAAAACCTTGCACTGCCTTTTTAGGTGTTTTCTCAACGCTTTCGTATCATAGCAGAAAAATATCTTTCATGTTGACTAAATTTGAGGAAAGAGCGGAATCCCTTCTCTTCTTCCGCGTCCTCTTTTCGGAATCCGCTCGAAGTGCGGAACTTGATTGAGGTTCCGGGATGAGGTTGACAAGGTTCCGCAGTGTTCTGCGTTCAGTTTTACTTAACTCTCCGCCTAGGTTTTAAAGACTCTCTTTTCATGCCTCGAAATAGAAGACTCATGCCTACACAAAGAAGACTCTTTTTCTTCCGCAGGTAAGTTTTATAATCCTCGAAAAGAAAGACTATCCCGGAGTAAGGTCATTTCTTCCCCACGTTGTCGAGCGCCGAACGCCCCGAAGGGGCTGAGGCCGAAGACAACGAAAGTATCTCTAAGCCGCACGTGGGGCGAAGCCCCTGAAAAGTGCGGCTTAGAGATACAAATCATTATAAGTTGAATATTTCTTCGTTAAGATCAATCGTTAGATATACATTTGATCTAAATCAAACCCTTTGAGAATTGTAAATTTCTTAGTCATCCTGAACCTCAAAAATGGAAGGCAACATATATATTTATATAAGCCATGTAAGTATTAAATATTTAATATTTATTCGCGTGCCACATTCCACACGGTTTGTCAAGTACTTTTACGATTTGTATCAATTTCACTTACTTTTCTCTCATTCTTACTCGGCGTCCAAAATATCTATCGGTTAGACATACAAAACCCCCTCTCATTTCGACGAGAAGGGGTCTAAATTGAACGAGACGGGCGGGGTCGCTATGGTTGACTGATTCGCACTTGAAAACGCGTATAGAGCGATTTAAGCGATTTAAGAGCTATTCGCTCATTTGGCTTCTCTCTTGTCGCCCACATACATCTCCATCCATACCGCGCGGAAGTAAAAATCTGTCTTGGGCATTGATGCAAGCCATTTGGGCGCAAACATAGCCGCAAACGTTGAAATCTGTTTGCGGGACAATCTCCCCCACTTGAAATCAGCACGTTTTATCAGTTTGTTGGTCGCAGTCACCTCTAAGACTTCTAAGCCATCAATGAACAATCGGCGCCCTCCATTGTTTTCGTAGAACACGAAAACGTTGCGGAAGTATTGTTTGTGTGTGCGGCGTAACGGTTTTAGCATTCCCATTTGATTTCCTTACGAAAAAGCCCCTCGAAAGGGGCTCAAAGTGTTAGTAGACAGATTCGACCTTCATTGCTTCCCAGTTGGCTTTTCTTGTCTTCCCTACCATCGCGGGACAGTACTCAGCGACGAACATCCGCACGTGACGCGCGGTTGATACGCTCCAACCGTTCCAAGTACGATGAAAAGAGCCGTCCGGATTGATCTTCGCCACAACGGTCTGATAGCTTACGAGAAGCTTTGCAGGCGTATGTTTGTCTAACAAGACTTTCGCGTTTCCAGAGAACTTACCCGTCTTGTTCCGCGTGCAGGTCAAGCTGACGCACTTGTATTCGGGGATACGGATCATGTTCATTTTGCTACCTCCATAGTGCCTTACGGCTTTGTTGTGATGAACCGCATAGTAGAAGGTTCAAACAACTTAAATGTAGGACGCAAAAGGCTTTTTCAGAGCAAAATCATGATCTGTCCTAGGCTCCATCAACTGGGTGAGAATTCTCCCGTCCTAGGTCTTGACAAATGACGTTTAACAAAATACCCTATCAACGTAGTTGATAGGGTATTTTGTTAAAAACTAGTCTTCTGCGGACTGTTTTTGCAGTTCCATCACGTATTTGCAGAAAACTTCCCGAACGACTTCAAACAATCCGTGCTGAATGAACTCGAAAATTCGGCTAGTGTCTTCCGCACGTGAGGGGTTATCAAATTCAACGCCCCAATCGCCATTGCTCAGGTTAGCGAACTCACCACACATGATCTGTTCCACATCACGCGGCTTTTCGTAATGCCCGAAAGTCATCAAAGTGGCGTAGTGCATGGCGGATTCGCATTCATAAAGCTTTCGAATCATGCAAACAAACTCTTCTCGGCGCTGATTAGTGAACTCAAAACCGCCTTCATAGACCGCGCGTAAGTCTTCCAGAATGTCGTCTGCTTCCGTGTTGTTGGTGCACTGATTGTCAACACTCGGGAGAACTTCGCACAAAAAGACGTATTCTTTGGCGCCCACTTCCTTGAAGGCTGTTTCAAGTGCGCAAGCCTTGTTGATTACAGCGATACTGTGCATTTTGTTACCTCCTTATTGGGCTTCCTTGTCGCCCTTGTTCCTGACAAACAGAATAGTACGCTAGTACATTGAAACTTAATGATGATTCACAGAGGCATGAGAATTTGAAGGCCGAAGTTTGTTGAGTCCTAGGCGTGATGCTGGCGACAACAAAAAGCCGCCCTTTCGGACGGCCTGCGTTTAGTTTTTCTTAACGTTCTAGTATTCGCTGTATTGCCGCACAAGGTCAACAATCGGCGCGCTTTCCGTTTCAACGTCTAAGAAATCGTGCCCCCATTTGAAGAAAATAACGGCGGTATCCTTGCGGCTTTCGTAACGCACCGAGCAAGTCGGGCCGCCGCACGTAATCAAACAGTCTGCAATGTAACTGCCATCATCTGCGGTGAATTTCTTCAATTCGAGCGGATCGAACGGGTTTTCTTCGTCTTCCTGCGTAGCCATAACGCCAGCGACGTAGGCCGCCATTTCGTTTAAAACCTTTGCAGGGGACTTAGATACGCGCAGGACTTCAAAATCTACGTCCTTGAGGCCGAGCTTGTTCTTGGCGCGATAGACGCGAGCATTGATCGAAAGTACCGTCATTTTCTTTACCTCCAGACGGGCTTTATTGCCCTTGTTCTTGATAGTCAGCATAGTAAAGAATCACGAATGAAAGTTTGTAGGACGCAAGACTTTATGAGGTAAATTCAACCGCATAGCAATCAGTCCTAGGCTTGAAGGTAAGCACAGAACCTAGGACTAGACAAGCGCTGGGCAAAAAAAGCCCTCAGCCGTAAAAGAGTGGAAATCGGCTGAGGGGTAAAACTAGGGACGCAAGACAGTGTTAGAGGGCGTCCCTAGGGAGGTATATTCTTTAGCAGTTGTGGCGGTAAGCCTTGATTACAACATGGTAATCCATTGTCTCGCGATCATCCCTCCAGCACAAATGAAGAGTATTGCCTGCCCCGTAGAAAATCCTGTTATAGCGTGGGTCATCTTCGTTTCGATACTTGGATACCGCACACCACAATTTAGCCGCCTTTTTCAGGTACTTCAGATTGAATGCCGGTACGATATCACTTGCTTCACGTCGGTTTTCCTGCACAATTTTCCGAATTTCATCAATTGATATGTATCCGTAGCTAGGGACGAAAGAGAATGCCGCGTTTGCATAAACCCCCCGTGCCGGCGTCTATAGCCCGCTGTTGTTCGTTGATATAGTCGTCGTATTCTTCCTGAGTGCTGAAAAGAAAGATTTTGCCGAGCGCAGTAGCCGCCTTGTTCTTCTTCACTTCGGCGAGAATCACCTTCGCACGCTTTGCAGAGAGGGTAACGACCACTCTACTGCCTTCAGTCGCGCAAGCCCCGTCCGTGAAAGCCAACATGTGGCCATTAGTGGCGATTGCATAATTTGTCCCGGGGAAGAAGGCGATTTTGTTGCTGTATTCGTTTCCGTTTGCACCGTCGGCTATATCAGCCAAAGCCGCGAGAACCTTGATTGGAATAATGATCTGCATTTTGATACCTCCAATTATTAGGGCTTTTGTCTTGCCCTTGTTTTGATAACCCGCATAGTAAAGAGTTATCGGAGGTTATTTTGAGGACGCAAGGGCTTTCCTGTTCGCTCAAAACCGCGCATATTTAATCCTAGTCTTTATGGATGAGAAAACATATTGTCAAGCCTAGGACAGATCAATAGAGAAAGATTTAAGCCCCTTTGCAGGGGCTTATTGTGTTGCTTAATGCTTTCTTCTCGGGGCGTAGATATACACTACAGGGCAAAAATCCGAGTTGTATACAGTGTCGTAATCTTCAGGGCGTTCACTATCGCATATTGCAAAACGTCCGTTAGGAGCCTCGAAAACCCGCTCACCGCATGAGTAACAGCAATTTGTTTCTTCAATACGCGCGGCTAATTCCTTCACTTCCGCAAGCGTAGCGCTTTCGCCCGCTTCACCGCTTTCAATAATCTCGTTCAATATGTCATCATTGTAGCCGCAGAGTTGTTCACCATAACTCAGCGTGATGAATTCCAGATGAGCGGGAATTTCCAAAACAACTCCCTTACGGCGGTCAACATAGTTGTAAACGCGCTTTTCCATTTTCTTACCTCCATATTGGGCTTTTCCTTCGCCCTTATTGTTGATAACCAAATAGTAGACAAGATCAACAAACCATTTTGAGGACGCAAGAAACACGTTTTGAGAGGCTTTTAGTCTTAGGTTGATGTATTTGTCATTGAAGCCTAGGACGCATCAATGCAGCGCGAAATAGAGGGTTTAAAACACCCTCTATCGAAATCCTTTAACCGCCGAAACCGATTAAGTGAATGATTCGCATGAAATCGGCGCCCGGCAAATTGGAGAACAGAAGAAAGAAGAGAATCGGATACAGCACGGCATGAATCAGCCAAAAGTACACACGGTACTTTTGAGCATCCCAAAACTTGCGCATAATCTTCCCCTACTCAGGAATAGCGAGAATCAAGGAAAACAACCCATAAAGCACGGGCGCAACAATCAAGGCTGTTGCAAGCGTTTTGAAATCTTCTTTCTTCCACATTTTTGTTACCTCCTCATACGGGCTTTTATTGCCCCTTGTTATGGTTGAAATATTAGAACTTCAATCAGAACATTATTGAGGATTCAAAGGCTTGTGAAAGGAAGAATGTTCCGTCCTAGGTTTCAATCCAGGCAGCAAAAGAAAACCCCCATTGCTGGGGGCTTCCCTTCTTAGTATTCGACCGCGCGGCTATCAACCACAAATTCCGCGTAAGAATCGAGCAGGTTCTTCAGGCAATCCACGGTAATGGGCAAATATGCCGTTCCTTCGACCGTTCCGAACCATTCCCCATAACAACAACGAATCAGAACTTTTCGATTGACACCTTCACTGTCAGGGTAATAAGCGCCATATTCAGCGGCAACAACCTGATGAGTATTGTCATCAATGCAGGTGCTTTTCTCATTCCAAAGGCTTTCTTGCATTTCCATTGTGGCGTGAGCTTCTGCGTCGTCCGTATCGCAGGCGGTGTAGTCCTGAAACTCAGGGAGCCATTTTTGAACCCATTCGTTTCCAAGTGCGTTGTAATCCGCTTCGACCGCAAGGATTGCCGCAAGCTCACGCAAGGGACGCACGATCATTTCATGCTTTTCATCATCCATAATGCGGAAGTTGATTACATCCATCAGGCGCGGATCGACTTCACCCGTGAGCGGTTCGATTTCAAGATGATTCTCGTCAAAAATCCCTTCTTCAGAGACTTCCATTGAGCCTTTTGCGGAGAACTTCGAGAGAACCTGATCCGCCGTGAAAATCGTTCCATCCACTTCGAATACTTTCGCATTGTATTCGTCCGCCATGATCTGAAGAGCCTTCTTCAGAGAATCTACAACCTTAAGCATTTTTTACCTCCTTATTGGGCTTTCCTGTCGCCCTTGTTTTCTGAACAATGCGAATAGTAAAGAGGTTCAAATGATTATTTTGATGACGCAAAGGCTTGCAAATCAGAGCATAGACCGTCCTAGGTTTGAAGAAAGTGGATGAGCCTAGGACACATAAGCATGGCAAAAGAAAACCCGCCATTGCTGACGGGCTTTGGTTGTTAGAATTCGCCGTTATCAATACAATCCTTCAGGTATTGCATAGCCCGGGGCTTCGCGGCTTCAGTGGCCTTTGCCATAGCGTCTAACAAGGCTTGATAGACATTAGCCGCGCCACCAAAAGCCTTTTCAATGGTAGTTACTTCTTCAGCCGTCGAATATTCACCATCATCATTATCAGCCGCTCGTCTGATTTCCCCATTAGCATCCCAATAATCAGACGAGCCATCTTCATACCACGCGGCATTGAATTCGATGAAATATTCAACGCCTTCAAAATCGAAGAATACAAGGCCACTATAGCAAGCCACACCATACGTATTACCTTCATCATTTTCAAGGGGTTCAATATCGCCTGAAAACTCTGCGTCAATTTGAACACCGTGCCGGATTATGGTTTCGTAGCTGTTTAAATACATTCCACTACCTCCTATCGGGATTTCTTATCCCTTGTTCTTGATAATCCACATAGTAGAGATAAAAGGGAAAGTATTTTGAGGACGCAGCAAGGCAAATGAATAAGCCTAGGACGGATAATGACAGGCAAAAAGAAAACCCGCCATTTTCAGGCGGGATTCTTATCAATTCCAATCAGGCTCAGGATTCCACCCATAACGGTCACGGAAACGTCTATCAAGCGAGAGAGTAAACCATCACCAAAAACCGTTACAACCTTCGCGGAAACAACATTACCATTGAAGAATGCTTTTGTTTCGGCAAAATGTTTTGCGCTTTCCATATCGTAGAATTTTTGGAAATCCGTCAATTTATAGAATTTCTTTCCGTTGATTGTTTCCATTTTGTCACTGCGCGCGAATCGAACCTCATACCGGACGATTTCATCGGGATCAAACTTTTTCATTTCCTTGCCTCCTTACTGGGACTCATGCCCCTTATTCTTGATACCGGCATAGTAAACCGATCTCAATCACTGTTTTGAGGACGCAAAACTACTCAAAATCATCATCCGTCCTAGGCTTAAACTTGCCTAATCCTCTCATGTGTCCTAGGTTTTGAAGAAAAATCCCCGAGGTTGATCCTTCAAAACTTGCCTAATCCTCTCAATTTCTTATATTTGTGTGGTAAGCAGTCCCGCATCAATCCTAGGCTTTAAAACACAATGAATCCTCAATACTTTTCTTGCCAAAATGCTACGATTGAAGGTTGTATGAGATAGTCTCAGGCAAAACCGTGCTTAATTTTTAAGCACAAAGCCAGAAAATGATTACAAGTTGTCACATATCGACTTTCATTTTTTTGAATTTTCGTCCTTCTTCCTAGGTTCTTAATGATTTTTATCCGCCTTCAGTCCTAGGTTTCAAAGCAACAAGTTCCTTCAAGAAGCCAGTTCAGTCCTAGGCAAGCTCGTTTTTGTTCTCCATGAAAAAATTTTTCCGTTTCGAGCCTAGGATTGTCTTTCCCTCTTCTCTGGGACGAATGAAAGCTTCTTTTGTTCTCTGGGGAAATTTTTTTGCCATTTAGAAGACAAGAATCCGGCCTTGAATGCCTCTTTTGCCTGCCTTTTGGTTTGTTTTAGCCTCAACACCTCTTACCTTTGTAGCAACTTTTGTCTGTTTTGGTGTAGGTAGAATTTTTTCTATAAAGGCTTCAAAAATCTTCATTCTCTCCCTTGGAGCGTTTCTTCAAAACTTCAATAATATCAATAGTGTAATTTTTTCTACGTTTTGGAGAAAATTCTCTAAAAATCACTCAAATTTGTCCTTTTCTGCATATCTATAAGCAGACAAATCATACAAATGTCCGGATCAGGTCATTCGTACCTTCTTTATGCTTCTGAAAGGCAAAAATAACCCCGTACAAGGAAGGATCATGTCATGGAAACAAGAACCTTGTACGGGGCCGGGATACCAATATTCCTTTAACGAGAGGTGTGAAAGAGAAGAACTTGGAGGGAGGAGTAAGGGAATCAGGAACCTTGTTCATCTCATCCACAACAAGCATTCTATAGAGTTTGATTGATCTTATTGAGGATTGATAGGGTTAGTTGAAATTGATGATAAACGTTGCTATGATCCGGATTGACGAAATGGGGCCTTGAAACGTCTGAGTGGTTAGACGCCAAGAGGTATCCTTTTTTGTTGTTTTATTATTGTTGAAGACACCCTGCTAAGGTTTTCAATCATTTGCCTTAGCAGGGTTTTTTTT
>ERZ1035037.8-NODE-8-length-104714-cov-160.717540_pt1 | contig 104714 bp, 130 predicted proteins | sample MGYA00520618_ERZ1035037 | MGnify/ENA primary metagenome ERZ1035037 (study PRJEB33766, sample SAMN09781741) | gut metagenome | biome: gut microbiome | host: Homo sapiens | place: Madagascar | study: EMG produced TPA metagenomics assembly of the PRJNA485056 data...
GACTCCCGCCTGCCCGCCTGCCTGGATCCGTCTGGATATATGCAGCCGGCACCCACGAGATGAGGAACACACCCACAGCCCCCCAGGTGTGCACCGTTTTATTTTTTCCCTATATATAATAAGGTATACTATATAATAAGAAATGATCCTAAGTAAACTAGGAAAAACACGTAATAAATAAATTTATTTGCAAATATATGTAAATTTAAGGCGTTTATTTGTAACTAAAGGTTAAAAATAAAGGAAAATATAAACTTTTTGCGGAAAATATTTGCACGGAACAAATAAAAGTATTACCTTTGCAAACGTAAACAAGAAACAAATAATAAACATTTAAAATTAAAAAGTTATGAAAAAGAATTTAGTTATTTCAAGTGTAGCTGCATTTGCAGCACTTAACCCTGAAGGTTTTACTGTTAACGCTGCAAACTTGCAGCCCGTAACTACAGGTTATGCAGTAGCATTAAAGAAGACACAAAACAGTTTCGGGGCTGAAGGCCTGGCAAAGGTTGCAAATGTTATCGAGGAACTCCAGGCTTCAGGTAATTTAAACGGCCGTACCTTAGCATTCGGCGGCTGGTATGATTCAGAAAGCGGTTTATATTATTATGATGCTACAGTGATTTACCAGGATCGCAAAGAGGCTATCGAAGCCGGCCGTGCAAATGAACAAATTGCAATTTTCGACCTTGGCAAATTGGAGGAGATCCGTCTGTAATATATAGTTAACGGGGACCGCTCCGGCGGTCCCTATTATAGAACTTTTTAAAATTTAGAAAATTATGAGTACTAAAAGATATAATACCAAAACATTTGATTTTGTTGTAAACGGCGAACACGTCTATTTTACTTGTGATACTACCAACACAAAAAACGGCTTCTGCCATCATTCTTTTGCAAGTGGAGGCGGCAAATATTACGAACATTCCCGCGTGTCTTACTTAAACCGTACCTGGGAAAGCTTCGAGTATGAAACGGCGCTTTTGCACGCCGTGGATAAATTCCCAAAAAGTATGCGTGGACCTTTGCGCCTGGAGATCCAGGCCGTTGCACAAAATGAACACGAGAAAGCAGAAGCTTTTTGTGCAGCGTTCGCGGCAAACTTCGCGGCGTTGAGTACTGAACAAAAAAAAATTGTCCAGGATCACACTCCAGAAATAACCAACATAAACCAGGCTAAAACCGTTAACGCGGCCGTTGCTATGTTGGCAGCACTATAATATATTTTAAAGATTCCAGGGTGCAAAGGTTTGAGGCCTTGGCGGGGGATCATTCCCCCCGGTACCCCCTATTATAGAACATTAAAAATTTTTAGGTTATGGCAAAAAAGACTATAAAACAGCAGTACGAAGAGTTGGCAAAATTCGGCGAATGCTTCGAGCAAGAAGGTTATGGCGGCTGGTCCCTGGTGATCGACGAAGACGGGGAACGCGCTTTATATAAGGTGTGTTATAACAACAAGGAGGAACTTTGCGCCCGTTGGCAAAAAATAAAATATACGTGTCCGAAAAAAGAAGACAGTTGGCCACGTCCTTATATCACCATTAAGGGAACGCGTCACTATCTCGATAATTTTTACCGTTGTGCGTAAAAATACCCCGGTTCCCTGGATATTCCAGGGAACCCGCAAAATAACTACATTATAGAATCTTTAAAATATTAGGATCATGAATAATTATAATATCATTTTTTCACGCCGTCCAGGTACGGCCGAACTAGTAAGCATTTTATTTGCGGTGTGCGCCCTTCTTTTTGCACGCCTGAACAAAAGTACCTTTGCGGCTATAAAAGCCGCCTGGCAGTGGCTTTTTAAGCCTGAAACTTACTTTGCAAGCGACGGCGAAGGGGTAACAGTTAACGGTCTGCAAATTATAGGTATTAATTTAATTACCGCGGCGGTGTGTTTGATATTATCAATTTCTTTATAAAAGATATTCTTTTTCAAACTTTAAATATCAAGGTGCAAAGATTTTGAGATCTCCAGGCGGTTCGCGGACCGCCGGCACCTTCTAACAAGGTGATAAAAGCCGCTTTTATAGTGGTTCCAAAATATCACCAGGAATTAATAAATATATTATAGAACATTTAAATTTTTAGAGTTATGGTTACAGGTAATTTTTACAACCGGAATTGTTCACGCTATTTTGTTTTGGGTATGAATCGATACTATACAAAAGAAGACGTGGAGGAGTGCAATCTGGATCCGGAACTTGAAGGACAGGTCGATGAGTTCGGAACAGAAACAGATTACGAAGACTCCAAACAGAATATAATTTCAGGCCTTCAGGCAAAGGGCTGGGAGGATTACGACGGGTACGAAGGCGACGCGCGCGTAATTGCTTACAAGGATAAATCACTCGTTTATGGAGGCTGTGAAATTTCACTCGAAATAAAAGCCCTGGTGCGTTCCGGTTATTACGAAGGCGCTTGTATGGATCTTTCTGGCAAAGTTACTATAGACTCTGCCGGTGATTACTGGACCGGCAGCCCTGAATATGATATGTTTAAGGATTTTGATGAGTCTTATATTATCGATGATAATTGGACCGGAAACGCCGGACTCGATCACCTTCAGGCAAAGAACATTATAAAGAAGTTAAACTCTATTATAGAGGATCTGAAAATTGAAGCAGAGTATGCTTTTTCCTGCGGCTGTGAGCGTGAAATGTTCCAGGCGTACCATTGTAGCAACGGGGAAACAGGGTACTTTAATATCCAGAAGAAGCTCTACCAGGAAATGGACGAAGAAAATCAGAATAAGGCAGCATAAAATATTTGTGGGTATCTCTGGAGGCTCCGGGGTACCCCTATTATAGAATATATAAAATATTAGGCTATATGAAGGAATTAAAGAAATTAGCTATCATATTACGTGCACTTGGTTTTAAGGTTAACGTGGAAAATGAAACAATTAGTTTTGGCGACGGTGCTGTATATGATAATATCTTTGCCGCTGTCTATTTAGCAAACTGCCACTGGGACATCTGGCATGAAGGCAGAACGTTTGAGGTGCACTTCTTTAATAAGAACGAGTGCATTTATGATATGGTATACTTTGCCTTCCAGTTTGATGTTGTCAAACAGATTTTTATCGATTACGACAAATACGGGAAATAAGCCCGTGAAGGCTTCCAGGGTACCCCTGGAGCCTTCTCTATAGGCTGCAAAGAATATTACTCTATTATAGAACATTTTTAATTTTGAGGAATTATGGAAACAAAGATAGATTTAAATAATTTAGAGAATGAAAAAATCGGTAAAATTGAAGACCGCCTGTGTGATTTAATCGATGATCCTGGAGACGTTTTCTTGTGGACCGGTGATTCTATTCCAACCAAAAAGCCAGGACGCTTCAGCAGCGTGGAAAACGCAAAGGAATACGGAATCCTGAAAAATGAATACTACATGCGCCGTGGTATGATTAATCGTGACAAGCCTATAAACTATATTATAGGCACGGAAAAAGATTACCAGAACGCCGTGAAGGCCTGGCAGCGTCGCAAGAAAAACGAAGAAGTAAGAAAATACCGCGAACACGTCGAAAAACTCGTGGACCGCACAAATAAAGAAATAATAGCCATGAAGGAGTTAAAAGACGTTTGTCGTGCCTTCGACGGCAAAGTGATAAATAAGCGTTTCCTTGACGCTGCAAAGAAGGCCACAGGCTTTTATTGTAGCTTTTATGAAGGCTGCCTGAAATTAAGCGCAATTAATTCATACGGAGAATACGCACCGGGCATCACGTTTTACGGTTCCTGGAACTCTCAGAAGGGCAAGGAGTGGAAATGGTTCACCGGCGACCGTATGGAGGCAGCAGAAGCCATCGGGGTGATCGACGGGGATATTCTGGATAAAAGACAGGATATTGCTAAATATAAAGACAGCATCAAACATTACGCAAAGTATGTGGACCAGGTACGCAAAATCGAGGATTCAGTTCATGAGCTGGTAAAAACCGACGGCACGATCAGAATCTGGGCACGTGAACACGATTTGAAGAAGTACCCACTTTTTAGCCATATCTGGATATGTTAGCAGTTAGCCCTGGAGGCTATCCAGGGCACCTGTTTATAGAACGTGTTAAATATTACTTATTATAGAACGTTTTAAATATTGAGGATTTATGATAAACAAGAAATTTTATATTGATTATCTGAGCCAGCAGACGAAGGCAGACGGGCGACCATACGAAACGGCGCTCAGTGATTTTTGTGACTATCTGCTTGACCTGTTCAGCGTGAAGGCTTTTGACGGTACCCTGGACGGTTTTAAAAACTGGCAGCAACAGCGCCTTCAGGCTAAACCAAAGTTTGGCGTTTTGGCTATGGCTTGGTTGAATGATGTTAGCCAGGCAATGGACCGCGGCCAGTGGCTCGACGTTTTCGGTATGCTGTATGAGGATATGTATTTAACCGCTGGCAAGGCATCGAAAACGGGGCAATTTTTCACTCCTCAGAGTGTTTCTACCCTGATGAGCTCCATTATAGGCTCTGGCAAAAACGAAGCCACTAGCACGAAAATAGAAGGCACCACGGTGAATGATTGTGCAGCTGGTAGTGGCAGACTCCTTTTGGCTCATTTTATCGAGGCTAGCAAACTGGACCATTCAGCCGGGCGACCATTCCAGTATATTGCTCAAGACTCAGATCCGCTGGTATGTAAAATGTGTGCACTCAACATGATGGTGCATGGTATGAATGGACGTGTAATTTGCCAGGATACCCTGGCAATGAGTACACCATCTGTCGAGTACTTCGTAAACGAAGTAAGATACCCTTTCAGTACGCCTTATTATAGCGTGCGTATCAAATCAGGGAATCCGGCAAAATAAGATTCCCTGGCAACAAAAAGAAACATATTATAGAACATTTAAAATTTTAAGGTTATGGAAAAGAAAAAGAAATTAGATGTATCAGACATCGACCTGGTAAGCTTCGAAGGCTTTTATCAGACTATCTGGGATTCTTCTTTTGAGGTATCAGATTACGAGTACCGGAACGAAGTTGTAGAGGATGAGGATTTCACCTTCAATGAAGACAGCTACCAGAAGGCAGTTTGCGAGGCATACACCAAGCAGTGGGAACGTTGGCTCCAGCAGTATGTTTGCAAAGATATTAAATTGTCCTTCGTAGGCGTGCAGCACCCACTGGCTTATAACTTCAGTACCGATACTATCCAGGTTAAAATCTGGCTATCTAGCGAGGCAAAGAAGGCAATTATAGCAAAGGTAAGAAATCACCGTGAAGAGATAGCCGGCTGGATCAAGGAAAATCACTCTTCCAGCGATGGTTTCTGGTCCTTTCTGAGTAATGATATTAAAGACTGGAACCGTGCAGCCTTATTCAACCATACGAGCGACCGCCAGGAAGCCTATCTTGCCTACATGCTGTATTATATAGTGAAGGCTGAAATCGGGGCTAAGAACGGCGACGACCGCCTGGAGATGATGGCTTATTACAACATCTTCGAGCAGATGAGCATCACAGAGTTTATCACATACCCTGGCAATAATAAGGCAGCCTGAGCGCTGCCCTATTCTTGCCCATCGGAAAAATTAGAAATCACTCATTATAGAACAGATAGAAAATGAAGAAATCATCAGTTATATATAATTTCGCTATATCGCAGCAGCAGGGGAAAATCCTGCTGACTGCCCAGGAATATCCCTGGAGCGTGCTCCAGGTTATCACCTTCGAGCCACAATATTTCGACAAGGTGATGGCGCTTTGCAAGCGCCGTGGTATGGTAGCCACCCACGACAAGGACCGCTCCTTCTGCATCATCCATCTTTGCAGTGGCGACCAGGGCGGAAAATATCCAGATAAGCATATCAATACCGATACGCCAGCAGCTATCGACAAGTATCTGGAGGCATTGAAAGATGCGATGGCGCAAGCAGTAGTGTGGTATTATAGCAATATTATAGCAACAACGAAAAATTAGAAATCATGAGAAAGTTAACAAAGAAAGATAAGGAGTTTTTAAAGAAAATCGGCTATCTCGAAGAGGATTTCAACCAGATAGAAGAAGCTAATTATAAGTATTATACTGAAGATGATCAGAGAATCAGCGAGGAGGAAGCTCTTAAAAAGTTAGGTAGAGATCGCTGGCTGTCTGGTATAGGTAGAGCCTGTTTTCATGCTTCTGCTGTAAGGGAGTGCAAACGTGGTTCAGAGACCATATATATTAAAAGTGATACTTTCGATAAATAATATCACAATCACATATTATAATAACATTTAAAATTTAGAAATTATGGAAGCAAAGAATAATAATAAGAACGGTATGAACGTTATAGAAAATATAGAGAACGAAGTGCAGGTGACAGAAGAGAGCCGCAAGGCATACGGACGGCCATCCGTTAACGAGGAGAAGGGCTGGAAGCTGGATCATGTTATCCCTTTCGACTTCTATCACAACGCATATATCAAGAGCCGCATGGGTATCGATGAGCTTGTGGGGATGGTACTGAAGGAGAGTAATATCAGCCCTGACGATACCAGTTCATGGGCAAAGGATATTCGCACGATTATCAAGTATGCCATCGAGACTTACGACCAGCAGTTGGAAGAAGACGGGGAAGATCCGGACGAGGAGAATCTGAACCTGTCAGGGCAGTGGGTCGGCGATGCTATCGAACTGCAAAATGAGGCTTTCGAAGTTGCCGACCACTTCGCTCCTCATACCTTCGAGGAGTTTAAAGCGGAGTACACCCGATACGGAGACTGGCAGGAGTTGCTTGCCTTCCAAGGTATGACCGAGGAAGAATATAAGGCAGATTACAATAAGCGCTATGCGCAAGGTGATGCGGCATAGGGGTGAGATATTCAGAAGTCATCTATAATGCCCTATCTCCCATACAGGGGAAGCCTGAGCGCCTTCCCCTATCCCCGTCCGGCAGACCGGCAGCGTGGAGCAGCACCACGGCGGGGTGCATATTCTTTTAAATAACTTTAAAAATTAAATGTTTATGTGCGAAGGCGTTCGCATTTGTTTTATAGTTAACAAGGTGCTGTCTGCGGTCCGTGAGGATAGCAGCAGCAGTTTTTACCAAGCGCTGCCACGGCTGGCAACATCTATCGAAGATGTGAGGATCGACACTTCACAGCGAGCAAATGACTGAAAAATAAGGTATTGAGTATTTAAAATGTGACTAAAGGTTAAAAATGCACCTAAAATAGTATTTAAAGTGCATTTTATTTGGTTGTTTCAGAAATTCTTCGTACTTTTGCATCAGATAAAACAAGAAGATAATAAAAACTATTAATAACAGGCTGTGCCAGATAGCCCAATAAGTCTCAAGGGCATGAGTAGAGAAATATGACAACAGATAAGATTATCGTAGCTTTTAACATCAAGAACCTCAACGGTAGAAAAGTTACTTTCGTACCTAGCGTACAATCATTGGCTGACGTTATCAGAGAAGATGACATCATCAATGATACCGACATCGACGGCAATCCGCTTCCTGATGAGCAGTGGCAGCTTCTTGATCGTGCTGGTAACGTTCTTTTGGAAGGTCGCGACAATATCGAGGATGAGACTGGCCAGATTGATTACGACAACGATTACGGTACCTGGCGAGTAAAGGAACTCGAAGACTGCAACGAGGAGGAGATTGAGGCGCTTTATCAGGCTTATTTGTATGACAAGATTCCTTCATACATCGACAATTCCGAGGAAATCAAAGACTATGCTGTCAACAAGAAAGGTCTTACCCGCATTCACGGTATCAAGTTCTATCCTTCTAATATCGAGGTATCAACATCTAAAAGTGTTACATCATTTAGTTTTGATGGTTTCGACGATGAGGATGAAGCATTCGAGGCTTGGGAATTTTGGTGCGACGAGAATGCTGACATCGATCCTGTGAGCAAGGAAAAGTTTGAACTCGATGTTAAGCAGCGTTTCTCACTTATTTTCTAACGATTAAAGATTTATAGATTATGGCAAGAATTAGAACTTACTCAGTATATAATCACGCAAGCCGTGCGTATATGCACATTACAGCAACATCTAAAAAGCATGTAAAAACTTACCTTCGCGAAAAAGGTTGGGATATTTACTGCGATAAGGATATTAATATGTTGAATAATTGGGGCGAGGGAGATCCGATAGAAAAGAGTTATCCAGAATGGTTCGGACTTCCTGGTACCAATATAGATTAAGAGGATAATACATTAAAATTAATAACCGGCTGAGCCAGATAGCCATATAAGTCTCAAGGGCATGAGCAAAAGATTATGACAACAGATTTGAATAAGATTTTAGCAAGACAGGACTACGTTAAGTTAACTAAGTCTTTGAGAGAAAAGTGTAACTTAGTCGAGGATGTTATTGGCGATAAGATGAAAGAACTTGAATTGAACGGTACGAACGGTGGAATAGAAGTGAATGGCATGAAGGTTTTTTGCATAAAAAACTGTCTGTTTGTTCGTACACCTGAAAAAGATGACGGCTATGGCTATCAGATAGAGTATAGAGCTGTTCATTCTGGCGTAACTGATGGAGCTGAAGTCTTTGACGAAGAATCTAGCAGAAATTTCCTCTTTAGTCCTTGTTCCAATAAACATGCACTTAACTTCCTGAATAATGCTGTTGCAATTATCGAGAAGTTAGGCGAGATAGAGCAGAAGAAAGTGGACGCTATCAATAAAGCTATCGAGGCAACGAAAGATTTGTAGAACCATTTGCCCTACCGCATCACGGATAAGCGGAAAGAATATGGAAAAAATGATATTATCACCCTTGCAGCTATCCTCAGTAGCCAAAAGCTACTATGAGGGTAGCATCCCTAAGAATACTTACGGGATGGAGAAGTATGTAGCCACAGACGGCGAGAATGCGATGTTTGTAAAATCAGACTATCAGCCTGCACCTGGCGAAGTGGTCTTTTATATCAAGCGCATGAGATCAGAGCTGTATTGCCAGCTCTATAAAGAATCATAAAATACTTGGAGATATGGCAAAAAGAGAAATTCCCCTGTTTATTATAGACACGCTGCGAAATCACAAGCGCGGTGAGTGTGACTTCCTCGTCTGTACTGATAAGGATTGCGGTTTCATCGCAAAGGTAGATTACATCGACGAGGAAAAGGAGGAGGTAGGCGATGATTACCGCATCGGTTTCCCTCGCCGTGGGTGCAGCCTGAGAATCAAGATTCATCAGATGATAGGGCAGCATCCTGATACGGGTAGAATCAGAACCTTGCTGAAGAAAGGTATGGAGTACTTTATGAAGGCTGTTACCTGCGAGGTTCACGTAAACAATCCGAGCCGCGAGGAGTGTGCTGACTTCCTGAACACGCTGGTCCGCATGAATAGGCAGTATGTTGACGATGCCGGCTCAGACTATCACGCAAGACAGGCCACCATCCACACCATTATGATGCTGGAGGCAACAAGAAAGTTTCTTCTGAAAAAGCCGGAAGGCATCGAGATTGAGAACGGCGGTGATAATGATCCGCTCAAAGGTGTAGATTTCAAGTAATAATTATTCAGCCCTCGACATCATGGTTAAGTCATAAGATATGAAGAAGATGACTTATGACGAATATGAAAATTTCTGCATTCAGTCCCCTGATGAGTTCTGGAATGAATTTGATTATTTTGTCGATATGGAGAATACTGCTGATTTGAAGTATGATTTTGTTTTCGATTTTCCTTACGGCATCAGTGCAGTAGATGAAGATTCAGATATTATTGCAGCAGAGTTACCTGATAATTCATATATCTTTTTCGAGACATCTGTTTCTGAAGTATTAAAATATATTAGAGACAATTACTCAGATGATATAGATACCACCGCTATAGACCAGAAATTAAAAGAGTTAAGCGATGACGAAGAGGAATAAAAAAGCCCCGACCTAAGCCGGGGCACTGCGAGCCTTCTGGCTCGAATCTACTATAGTAGAAATTTGGCTCTGTAAGAGCGTTTGAATCCACAGACTTTGAAGAGTCTGACCGTCAACGGAAGTTTTATTGCTCTTTCTATTCCATAAAGGTACGATTAAATCAATATCCATAAAGGTACGATTAAAAGCCTTCCGAAGACGGGTGCAAATTTAAGAAATAAAACAATACGATGTGTCAATTTACTCGAAAAATTATAGAATTTTAAGTTTTTAAAGCCCTACCGCATCGCGGATAAGCGGAATAAAGATGTTTAAGATATTGCACGCCTTCCTTGATTATCCCTTCTGCTCGTTCGAGTTTCTAAACCTCGACACTCAGGAGCATATATTTGCCTCATTCTTCGATGATCCTCTCTATGAGCTTCTGAAAGAGTGCGAAGTGAATTACGACCACGAATTAGAAGGGAAGATAATAGAGAAGATTCCGTCCGATTTGCGCATACATACCAGGGAGTATGCTGTTATCAGGGCGCAACAATATTTGGAAGGTTCTTGGTTCTTTCCTTGGTTAAAGAAGAAAAAGTAATATAATCATTCAGCCCTACCGCATCACGGCGAAGCGGATTTTTATGGAGAAAGATAGATTTGTCGTAAATCCCAGCAAGACCGAATCTGTAGTATGGACGGTTGAAGATAATGTGTCGGGCATCGGCATCACGTTCGTAGAAGGAGATTTGTTTGATACTTGCAGATATTTTGTCATCGACAAAGCAAAATGCAAGAATAAGAATGTTGATAGTATCGTTGCAAATATCACGAAGTGGATAGGTGAGAATCACCTGGATTTAGCTGTATGTAACGTTTCTGCCCGATTCCGTGCTATCTGGATACTGAACGATTCCCACAGTCTGACAGTCATCACTGAGGCTATTAAGGGTATCTCTCCTAACGATGTGGATATGGCCAAAGCTTCTGATACTCTCTTTAACAAGGTTCACGATTACGTTCTTATGGGCGATGGCGAAAATGAGTTCTGTTCCGAGCAGGAGATTACCCGACTCCTGGGCGCAGTATCTATGCTATCAGATAAAGAGGCGATGGAGTTTTTTTGCGTGGCTTCCGTGTTCTGGAACTACAAGGATAAGGCAGAAATAGATATTGGCAATTATGCAGATGATCTTATTTGTTGGCCAGTCTATTTATCTCGTGAGCAACAAGCCGAGGCGATGGGTAACGATAGTAAGATCATCGAAGCTGAAGGTTTTGAACTCGAAGAAGAGGAAGAGGAAAAATAGAACGCAAAAAGGCTTTGGCCAACCTTCTATTTCGGAAAAATAGAACATTTTATAGCAACTTTTTAAAATCACAAAGAAAATGGAGAATACCAAAACAACAAATAAGAAAGGCAGACGCGCAGCAGAGGGCAGCGTTCATAAATATGTGGTACCCGATGACGTTCACGATTGGATCAAAAAGCATGGAGGCAGCAGATATATCACGGATATTATTCGCGCTATCGAGGCTGCGACCTTGCAGGCTCAGAAGAAGCAGCAGAAAAGCGAGGAGAAGGAAGATGATAATCACGACAGCAGCCCTTCGGTACAGGCTTCTAACTTTAAACAGGTAATCGAGCATATTTGCATACCTGTGACAGACGAACCTATCGAGGAGGAGGATTGCAAGCTGATTTGCAATGTGAAACGTATCAGATATGGTTATCCTCTAAACTCTGATTCTGGTGGTGGATCATGGAGGATAGATGAAGATGTAGATGCAACTACCCTTCATAAACTTGTCGAAATAATTCGCCAGTGTTTGGAGAGTGACTATGAAAACGGTCTTTGCTCAGGAACTCCTCACAGATTTGAAGATTACGTTATAGAAGGCATAGAGATTTGTAAAGATACTCGGGTAGCTACTGTTACCTTCGGCAGCTAGTCACTCCTCGTTATAACATCGGTGAAACTTCACCGATGCTGCGACAAAATTATAAACTTCAATTTTAATACATTTAAAAATCATAGCATTATGAAAAAAGCAATCACATATTCCGTTGCAGCCATCGCCCTGGTAGGCGTAGCTGTGCTGCTCTTCTCTACCATCGGTGTAGCAGTGTTCTTCCTGCCACTTCTGGCTGGAGCATTCAAATAAAATATATCAATTTTAATACTTTCGTTTTTTAAAAGATTATAAGATTATGACTAATAAGGAACTGAACATGGCTATCCTCAGCAAACTGTATGAAATAGCTGAAATGATTTGGCAGAAGATGGTAAGAAACGACCACGGTTGTTTTCGTGCCAGCGAGATAGCAAAGAACCTGGGTAAGATTTTCTATTGGGATGATGCAGATAAGGATGAGCTTATCCAGATAGAGGTAGGCAGTTTCCGCTGCGATTTTGCTGCTGCGCATATCTTCCGTCTTGTTACCAAGTTCGAGAGTCTTGCCGGTATCGGCAAGAATGCGCACATGTTTACTTATCAGGAGGAGGACGGTAAGGAACGTGGCCGCGTATGTTTCCAGGCTACCAGGGAGATGGCAGAGCTTTGCGATTTCGTCAGTAAAAAGCATAATATGGGGGAAAAAACCAGTATCTTTATAGATACAGAGAAAAACCGCCTGGTGGCTACTGATAGCTATAAGTTGTTGGCTATTCCTGTTACCATCACTCAGAAATCGGGAGATACCCGCGAAATGCTTATCAACGCGAAGACCTGGAAAAAGATGTGCGCAAAGATGAAGAAGGGAGAAACCTACGAACTGATGGTTACCAAACTGGATAACCGCGAAGAGGCTACTGTGATTGAGTTTGAAGGCGTGACTTCCTACGAGCCTTCTACTTGTCGTTTTGTGAACTGGGCATACTGCTTTAGCAAGTTATCGGCAGAGCATTCTGTGCATCTGGGCAGCAGTTGGGAGGCTATCCAGCAGATGATCCGCTCTGTAAACGAAGAATTGGTTTATCTTTCCGGTAAGCAGGGCGAGAAAGTTATCACGGTAAAGATGGGCGAAAATTGGGCTACCTTTGCTACGGATGAGGTGTTGGCTCATAGCTTTAATCTCTGTTTTATGGGCGAAAAACTGCTTTCTATCTCACAGTTAGATGTACTCTATCTGGACATGGAGGCTAATACACCAAAGCCTGCAGTATGCGGAAACGGATATATCTATTTAATCTGTCCTTACACGATGGGCGATGCCTATGTGGGCGAACTGGTGGCCGATGGCGTTTACGATGCTGGTAAGGCAGGTAATCTTATCGACCTTTTACAGCAGAGCTGCGAAATCACTACTCCTGTGGTATCATCTTCTGAAAAGGCTGCATCATTTTCTGAGAAGAAAAAGAAGTCTGTGGATGATAGCCGCAAGTTTACTTTTGATAAAATCGGCATCGAGCCTGGCGACATCATTACTTTTATCCATGGTGGGCAGAGGGTTATCACGATAGACAATAACAAGGTGGTATACCAGGGCAAGGTTTACACTCTTTCCGGCTTCTGTAAGGAGTTTATGCCTGATGATAGACGGAATAAGGCTAACAGCTATCGTGGCTGCGCTTTCTTCGCCTACAAGGGTGTGAAGTTGGATAAGATGTTCAAGGAGGCGCTGAAGGCTAAGGAGCATGCAGATTTGGCGCAGGATAAGGAGGAAGACGAGAAAGAAACAAAACACCTTTCCGTTTCCGTTCCTGCGGCTATCATAAAGATGAATATTGCCGAGTTGCTTGCATCACCATCGTACACCAGAGATTTTAAGCCTGTATGCGGCTATCTTGTATCGTCGCCTATCATTGTACCATTTGGACGTGATAAGGACGTAGGCGCAAGGAAAACCCACTATCTGGTAGGCGTGGCTGCGCAGCCTATGCCACCACCTGGGAACGCAAGAAAGCTTTTTCCCTTACAGGGCGAGAGGGGCGCGCCTATGATTACCCAGGGCGCTGCCCTGGGCTAGGAGCTGCTGCCCTTTCAGGGCGTGCTGCTTGAGCAGCCTTGTTGTATGGCGCATTACCGAGATAAATAAAATAAAAAATACGTGAAGGCATATAATAATTCCGCAGGCCTTTGCGTTATTCAGATATATATAAAGAACAATTTTAAAACTAAAAATATGAAAGATAATGAAGTAGTAGTTACTATCCCCTGCAACGATCATGCCATCTTTCTTGATCATTATGGCATATTGTATGAGCGCATTGGTCTTGCATGGAAGAAAGACAAGGACAGTTTAGAAGGTTATGACGAGTATTATTACATTGACGAAGATGGTTTTTGGCAGATTCCTGAAGGTGTGAATGAAGAGACTGGAGCTTCTATCATCGCTCATCGTGGAGAAACGATACCTTTTGAAAATCTATGTTACGTCTTCGAATATACCACATTTATTCCAGCGGTTATTCCCGACCTGAAGAGTTACGATGTTCATATAGATAAATCGAACATGACCGGTTCATTGAAGGTATTTCTAGACCGTGAATGGGGCGATAAAAGCTCGTCCTATAAGCTGACGGTAGAAACCGACAAGGGCGTAATAGTTATGTCTTTATCTAAGGATATACATTTTACGGAACTCGGTTTAAAGGATGAGAAAGAGGATGTACTAAAGACGTTGAGAGACTACCTGGTTTCTTTCCTGACTGAATATAGCAAGCTGATAGGGTTAGGGGTTGAATTCGGAATATTCTTCCGGAAATCAACTTATCTGAATGCTGACGACCGCAAAAAGCAAAACCGTTTGATCTGCCAGGAAGAAAAGAAGTATCTCGGACCGATAAGGAAATTTGTGAAGGAGGAATTTGAAAAGGATTTGAATAGTGTTCTGGGCGAAGAGAACGAGAGGGAACTATTTTGGAAAACTCGTAACGAGTGGAGGACGGAAGCCGCCAGCAAATACGACAAGGACCCTAACCTGACGGAGTAGTTTTCCCTACGTTATTGCATCGGCGAAATATCACTGAGTTTCGCCGATGCTAAAAAATAGAGCTTTATAATATATCTATAACAACTTTTAAATTTTTGGCTTATGAGAACTAAGAAGTTTTTGTTTGCCACCACCTTCATGATGGTGAATACTTCATACACCGAGTATGCGGACGAGGCAGTGGAGAACGGAGGCAGCCAGCAGGTGGCTGACAAGGCTACCGTGAAACTGCGGTTTACGTCGCCTGAAGGCGCTGACGTGAGCGTGAGCTAGCCTGCCCGACGTACCGCCTACCCTATCACGCGTGCCGAACTTGCTGCCAACGGTAAGGCGATGACCGACCTCTACATCTTTGATTACGACAAGGCAACGAAAGCATAAATACATAAAAACACAAATACACAAAAGCATAAAAACACGCATAAACGCACGTTTGTGCGTTTATGTATTTATGGATTTGTGTATTTATTGATTTATTTCTTTCTTCATTGTTTTCTTTGTTCATTTATTGGTTTATTTCTTAATTGATTTATTAGTATCTTTGTTTCAATACATCAATCCATACATAAAAGCATTAAAAAAATTAAAAACATTTGGCGGTTTAAAATTAAAATCTTAACTTTGCAGCATTAAAACACAAAAGCACTTTTCCACAAAAGCAGAAAAGCACAAACGTGCATTTATGCGTGGATGCGTTAGTGGATTTATGGAAAGAAACATAGCTTTCTTTCTTTGAACAAAGAAATGAATACATTAATAAATATATATATAAACGAATTAATACTTTTAAGATTATGGCAGAAACAAGATTAAAAGAAATCCTCGCCTTCGTAAATCACAAGGGAGGAGTTGGTAAGACAACAACCGTACAGAGTTTAGCAACTGGTCTTCGCCGTTATGGCAAAGGTTACTTCGGTAAGGGTGAAGATGGCAAGGAGCGCAAGCCTCGTATCTTGCTTATTGATTTGGACCCTCAGTCAAGTCTCTCCTTCCTCTTCGGATGGAGTGAGGCAGAGAATATCGGGAAGCCTACCGTATACGATGCGCTGATACAGCAGTCTCCTTTGCCCGTCTATCAGGTAAGAGAGGGCATCTATCTTGCCCCAGCATCTTACCGGCTTATCAATATCGAACCTTTCCTTAATCAGATGCCGGTACCACGCAAGGCTTTGTATAAGTTATTCGGCAAGCCGCTGACGGAAGTACGAGGCGACGAATTGGCTACAGAAGGAGTTTCATCTATTCTGGAGGCTTTCGATTATGTTCTAGTAGACTGCCCACCAGCGCTATCTCTGCTTACGCATAACGCCCTGTCGGTGGCAACGGGTGTGGTAATACCTATCCAGCTCGAAATGCTGGCAACGAAAGGTATTGCCGAAATTCTGAATGCGGTACAGGAAACGCGTGAAGACTTGAATCCTGATATTGATATTCGTGGCTTGTTTATGGTGATGAGTAATGATCAGACGAGAGCCACCAAGCAGTTTAAGGAGTATCTGGGCAATAAGTTTGATGATTACATGTTCGATTCGTACACCCGTCGAGATACGAAGATGGTAGAGGCGCAGGCTATCAATCAGGATATATTCTCTTATTCGCCTTACAGCAGAGTAGGGCAGGACTATGAGAATTTTACGAAGGAGATTTTGGCCAGCATGCCGGAATAATGATTCATGTTTAACGTTTAGAGATTTACGATTATGGCAAGAAAAACAAAAAATAGTATACATAAGTTTGAAGGTTTGGAAGACTCTCCAGCCATCAAAGGTATAGAAAAGATTTATGAGGCAAATGAGGAAGCTCGCCAGAAGCGCGCTGCCGAGGCATTGGAGAAACAGCAGAACGGGCAGGGTACCGCAGAGCCGGAACCTGCACCCCAGGCTGAAGCACCTTCGCAGTCTCCGGTTCCTCCTGCATCAGCCGCTCCTTTTTCTGCTCCCGACCCTGCACCTATGAGAAAAACTGGCAAGAAGACGCAGAACGGTATCACCATCTATGTGCCGATGGACTACTACATGCAGATATTGCAGATGAAGATGGAGACGGGTACGCCTATCAAGGACATCGCTCTGCAGGCAGTCATCGAGTATCTGGATAGACATAAGAACGGATAATGCAGGTAAACGAAAAGTCAGATTTGAAGGTAAACTGAAAAGTGGTTTTGAACCTATTTACCTTTCTGAATCTGACTTTTCGTTTACCTAAAAACGAAATCTTTAAATAGAAAATTATAAGATTATAGATATTATATATATTAGTAAAAACTTAATAGTTTAGTTTTCAGATGCTTACAAAGCTACTGGTAAATGAAAAGTCAGATTTGGGTAAATGAAAAGTCAGATTTGGGTAAATGAAAAGTCAGATTTAGGTAAACGAAAAGTCATATTTGGGTAAATGAAAAGTCAGATTTAGGTAAACGAAAAGTCAGATTTGATATGAATGAAGATAATGAAAACAAGGGTTTAGCCTGGATAAATACTCCTTTTTCGCTCACGAAACTGGATAAGCAATACACTTTGTTCCAGCAGAACGTGTTGATGCTAACGAGTACCCACCTTCAAAAATTTGTGGATGAGTACTTTCTGGAGAAAAGACAGTTGGGCGACGCTCGTTCTGATTTTCTTTTTGAGCAAGGCGTGGACCATGCTGTTATGAATATCCCGCCTATCAAGATAGATATTCACGATTTCATTACTTATGAGAATATGAGCTATCAGAAGTTGAGAGCGGAGCTGAAGACAAGTATTCTTGATATGGCGGTGAAGAGTACACTGCCCGATGGTAGCGAGGAATTTACGCATATATTCAGCCGAATGCGCATACCGTTATCAAAGAACGGATATACAACTAAGGACGGAAAGAAGGTGGACCGCATACTGGGATATATCCTGCTTGAGATTGACCCGAAACTTTCTAAGCGTGTATTCGATATGGGGCAGGGGTATATTCACCATATATCCATGATAGCAAAGTTTGCCAAGAACGTGAACACTCCACGCGTATATATCTATCTCTTGCGTCAGATAGGTTTGAACCGTAGCATGGATATATCGGTGCCTTTCCTGGAACTGAAGTCTTATCTCGGTTTGGTAGAACTAGATAACAACAAGAAGGAGATTCTGTTGAATGAGCTGGGCGAACCGGTTATGAACAAATACCCCAAGTTCTCGCAGTTCAGAAAGCAAGTTCTCGATGTGGTGTGTAGGGATTTGCAGAGAATGGAGAAGTTATCGCAGACGGATATTGTATTTGATGAGCTGAAAGACGATGACATTATCTATAAATCGGGCAAGCGAAAAGGTGATCCTGAGTTTATCAGGTTTCATGTCAGGCGCACGGTGGTTGGTGAGAATCATCTATCTAAGGATAAAAACACTGATATTGCTGCCACTCTGAATGAGCGGTATAAGCAGAACAGCGCACAGCAAACTGGAAAACCGGTAGAGGGTGATATATTCGCCCATGTGCATCAGCCTACGGAAAGTAAGATTGTAACCGAGAGCGGGCAAGGTGCCGACAAGTGGAAGGCATTCTGCAAGCTCGTTATAGGCGATGCTGAGAAATCACTGGTTTCCCGAATTTCCTTCGTTGGCATGAAGAACGGAAGATTCTGTGTAGAGTGCAGCGATGATGATTTTGAAATGATACGAAAGTTAGGTATCGAGGAGAAGGCGAAGGAGTTTTTCGATTGCAAAGGTTCGTTTGCCCCGGTGTTCTACAGGGGTTAATGTTGAATGTTGAATGTTGACTTTGTGGGGCAAATTTTCGCTATATATCTAATAAGGTTTAAAGAGGAGCGCAATTTCAAGTTGCGTTCCTCTTTTTGTTTTTGTCCGCTAGGCTAATTCAACATTCAACATTCAACATTAAAAAGGGGTGGTTGTCCCAACCATAAACTCCTTTTTTCTTACCTTTGCATCAGAAACATTAAAAGAAATGAAAACGTATGAAAAGGAAAGAGATTATTCAACTACTCTTGATAGCAGTAGTGACGATGATGTTTACGGCATGTGCTGCCTCTCGACGGGCGGTTAGCGATAACCACCAGGAAGTGAAGGATAGCGTATCGGCTATTCAGCAGGATAGCGTGCATCAGCAGGTAATGGTGAATGACAGCGTAGCCATTAAGGTGAGCGAGGATAAGCATACTTCTTCTTCGTCTAAGGAAACGGGCGAATATGAGGAGACTATCCAGGAGCAGATTACCGAGACCACTGATTCCTCCGGCAATAAGCAGACTACCACCAACCGCACTACACATCGCAAGGGCAGTTATAACAACCAGTCTTCCTACGATGAGCGATTGCAGATGCAGCAGCAGGAAATTAATAAGATGCAGAAGACCATCGATAGCCTTGCCGTCAGTAGTCGTAATGACGTAGGCACCCACTGGGAGGCCCATGACAGTTTAGCAGATACGCAGGAAAAGAATACAGCAGAGACAAGAAAGGCTAACTGGATTCAGAAAGCCAGAAAGAACGCCCTCGCCCTTTTTCTGCTTATCGTGATAGTTTTGGTACTTACAGCAATTAATAAATATACCGACCATGGGGAAGGGAAAAAGTAAGAAACACGTGCAGTACGGTTACGACATTGTGGATAATGATGAACAGGCAGAAGTTACGCTGCAGGATTTCGTTATCCCGGCAAAGATAGAAGCCTTCAGTAATCAGTATAAGCCGTTGGATCATTGGGTAGACGGTTGCGAAGTGTTTAACGATGCCCGACTTCGTGAGTACTTCAAGGCGATAGTCTGTCCGCTTGGCGACCCGCTTTCGCTTTATCTGCAGGAGCTAGGCTACTGGGGCTTTATCATGCAGAATGATGAGAGTGGCGAGCCGGTTATCTATTGCAGGGCGAAATAAAGGTAAAAAAGTAAAAAGGTAAAAAAGCCTTAACACCTTTGCACCTCCGTTTCCAGCGATTCTATCGCTGGTTTACCTCTCAAAAATACAATATTTCGCTGAAAATATATACTCAAAAATACAATTTTTCTCGAAAATTATATAATAGATTAAAAAAACAAGGATTTATGGGTAAAGAAAACAGACCTCACAACTATTTGAAGATAGCTGAGGAGAGTGAGACAGGCAAGAAGCTGAAGGCATTTCTTGCTGAGTGTAGTGAAGCAAGCGAGAAGGCGAGAGCCTGGGCAGAGAAGCAGGGAGCCGATACCTACTACGAATCGCCCGAAGGCTTTGCAGGTGGTGTGACGATGGTAGAGTTCAAAAACACGATCAGCAAGGAAGGCTGGACGAACATTCAGACTCCTACCAAGGACGGAATGCAGAGCACATCGCTCTTTATTCCAGAAGTAAACAGCGAACTGGAGAAGGAGATGATGGCACTGCCTATCGTAAATGAAACGGCTCTTATCGCTATCCTGCAGTTCAAGCCTAAGATGGCGAAGGGTAAGGAAGGCAAGGAGGTGCAGCTTCCGTTCTCCTTTGGCAATACAACGCCTATCCTCTTCCTGCATCATGGCTTCTTCTATACCGATGTGCCTTACGAGAGCACAATCGAGGACTGCCAGGTTATCACGGAGAAGGAGTTCCTTCGTCGCAAGATGGCAGCAGTAAATGAGCATTAATCATATTTCGTTCTTTATATTTTATTATTTATTTCTATATGTTTTATATGAGTTGTTTCTAAAACGTATTTTAAGCTGAAAAATTCTCAGCCAGCCGTCCGTGATGGATAGCTGGCTGTTTTTAGTATGCTCGGCATGAGCTTATTCTAATGGGTGCAAGTCCCTAACAAGCCCTAATAGCGGGAATTGTATAGCCAATAGCAAGGGTGTCCACTGCGAGGTGGAATCTGAAAGAAGCTGGCGGCAAACATCTGACCTAACGTACAGAAACTTCATATAAGGCATTTGACCATGGATGAGATTGCTAAACAAATCAAAGTCCTATAGCTATTCGGAATGGTTGGTGTAAATGAAGTGGGTATAAGATGGAAAGAATAAGCCCTTATCCGAGGAGGTCTCACGGACATGGCGATTAGTTGCCTTTACGAAAGTCATGGAGTAAAGCTTGCCGTGAGAAGTCAGCAGATGCCATAGTAGTGGAGTCCTCGATAATGCTCCATGAAGGGCAGAACCTATAAATTAAACGATAGTAATTGAAACGTACCTTATGAAGGAAAGAATGCAGAAAACATTGGCAGAAGTCAAGGGCTGCCCACAGAAAGATAGGACGGAATCCGAAGGATATGTGGGAGTGCAGACCTTCATGTGGATATGTGAAGACAACATCGTGGAAGTACCATTCGACAAGGAACACCTATTGGAGCGCATCATCAGTCCTGATAACCTACTCAAAGCCTACAAGGCAGTGCAGCGTAACAGGGGCTGTAGCGGTATCGACAAGATGTCATGTGAGCAAATGCTCCCTTGGCTCTTGGCTAACAAGGATGCCCTAATCCGTTCCTTGCTTGACGGTTCATACCGTCCGAACCCAGTAAAAAGGGTAGAGATACCCAAAGACAATGGCAAGATGCGCCTGTTGGGCATTCCCACGGTCATAGACCGTCTGGTTCAACAAGCCATCAACCAGACCCTAACTCCCATCTATGAGCGTCAATTCTCTCCAAGAAGCTACGGCTTCCGTCCGAGAAGAGGCTGCCATGATGCCCTAAGAGGTGCTCAGAAAATAATCGATGATGGCTACATTTATGTGGTTGACCTCGACTTGGAGCGTTTCTTCGACACGGTGAGCCACAGTAAACTCATAGAAATCCTCAGCCGCACGATTAAGGACGGTAGGGTGATAAGCCTTATCCACAAATATCTCCGCAGTGGTGTGATGAACAAAGGTATGTTCGAGGCAAGTGAGGAAGGCACTCCCCAAGGTGGACCGTTAAGTCCGCTCTTGAGCAACATCATGCTCAACGAGTTGGACAAGGAACTCACAAGCCGAGGTCTCCCTTTTGTTCGCTATGCCGATGACTCGATGATATTCTGTAAGTCCAAGCGTGCAGCTAAACGCGTGAAGGAATCTGTAACCCGATTCATCGAAGGAAAACTTCATCTGAAGGTGAACAGGGACAAGACGGTTGTGTCTTATGTGCAAGGTGTGAAATACCTTGGTTACTCCTTTTATGTAATGAAAGGCAAATGCCAACTCATGGTACACCCAAAAGCCAAATCCAAGATGAAAGCCAAACTCAAGGAGTTGACTTCCCGAAGCAATGGTTGGGGATATGCCAAGAGAAAGCAAAAACTTGAAGAGTACATAAGGGGATGGGTAGGTTACTATCACCTTGCCAACATGAAACGTTTCCTCATGGAAACTGACGAGTGGCTAAGGCGACGGCTACGTATGTGTATATGGAAGTCGTGGAAGAGGGTGAAAACGAGAATTGCCAACTTGATAAAATGTGGTATAGATAAATACCAAGCTTACATGTGGGGCAATAGTCGTCTGGGTTATTGGCGCATAGCTGGTAGTTACATACTAAGTCGTGCGATAACCAATGAAAAGTTGAGCATGGCAGGCTATGCTACATTAACGGGTTCATACCTCGAATGGTACCCAAAATAGGAACCGCCGTATGCGGAACCGCACGTACGGTGGTGTGAGAGGTCGGAAAATGAAAGTAGGAGAAAAACTACTTCGTTTTCCTCCTACTCGATTTTTATTCCGTCTCGCGATGTATCTCTTCTGCCACCATGCCGTAGCCAGTTTGCTGAGATTCCAGACGGTGAGTGAGTTCATTGATGAGCTTTTGCTGGTCGCCTATCTGCTTCTGCTGTTCAGCAATAATATCGAGCATGCGGTTAAGGGTCTTCAAGCTGATGTCCGTTTCTGCTGCTGTAACCGGTTCCGTAATCGGAGTAGGCGCAGCAGCATCCATAGGCGCAGCGGCAGTCTCTTCCTTGTGCTCTTCCTTGCGTCCGAGCCTTAACCCCTTTGCGCCTCCGTTCCCAGCGTTTCCAACGCTGGTCCACCCAGGCACTACCGATTTCATCCTCTCCACATCGAGCGGATTGCGCAGCGCCCTCGTACCCTGTTTGCGCTTCTCTTCATTATCCAGATAGCCCCCATCGGGTTCAAACTGGTCATCTATACCAGGGCATACATACCCCTCCTCGCAGCAGCCTTCTCTTCCTTGCTGGTCCTTATCCGCATCTACGATAAATGCCGAGAGCGGAACGTGAAACGCATTGCAGAAGCGCAGCATGGCGATGGTAGGCAGCGGCGACTTCATTCTTATCCAACTATCGAGGCACGCATTGCTCGTAGTACCCATAGCCTTCATAATTTCTCTATTGGTGATTTTGCTGTTTGCTTCCATCCATTTGTCTAGGAAGCTGTAATTGTAAAAGTACTTCATATCTCAACTACATTTATAAGGTGGATAAACTCTAATTTGTTCATCACGAAATTAATTAATGTATATAACCTATGTTAAATTCCCCTAATTTCTATCAGAAAATATAGGTAACATTTGGTTGTTTCGATTTTAATCTTTAAATTTGCACCAAAATTAAGAAATAAAATCGAAATGACAAAGGAAATTATAGAAAAAATCTGCAGAAAGAACTCTTCATTAGAGGTAAATGATATTTCTGTGGAGGAAAAGAAGAACTTAGCTGAGTTTTTATCGGATAAGGGCTTCACAATCTCAACTTTCTATCTCCGTTTCTTTCAGAAAGGTTTCGACGCTTGGGAAATCCAAGGCATTAAAAACTGCAAAAAGCAGTTCTTAGCTATACCGGAAGTAGCTAACCTATTATCCGGGTATGTAGAGACCGATGCCCTGGGCAACGAGATTAGTAAGAAGGGATATTTGCTTGAGGCTGCCATGAGCGATGAGTTGGGTGTGTTCTACACCTGTCTGAAGAAGGCCAACAACGGTCTCTGCATGAAGTTCTTTGCCTTTATGGAGGAGCGAGGCATGAGCCGCACGACCATCATCAAGCGTTTTACCGCTGATGACTGGAAGCCATGGGAGCAGGAAGGAATTAAAGCACTCTTGCTTTTAAAGGTAAAAAAGTAAAAAGGTAAAATTCGTAACCATATATAATGATAGATGTAACCTTTGATTGGGAATCCTGTTCGCTCTCGCCCACCGCAGCCGTGATGAGTCTCGGTGCGGTGGCGTGGAAGCGATATGGGGACGAATCACCTTTCTTTGATGAAGGTGATGGTGTGTTAAGAAATTCCACTTTTTCTGCTCACGTTGACCTGCGAAGCATGTTCATCAACGGGTTCGCATTTGACAAGAGTACGGCAGAATGGTGGTCAAAACAGAGTGACGAGGCAAAAGCTGCCTTGCTCGGCAATGACAGCGACGAGGCACCTTGTCAGCCGATTGATGTAATCGTGAACGACCTGTTCGGCTGGATAGCCTATATCAAGAAGAAGCTCGGTGATGATGAACTTTGCCTTTGGGCGCAGGGTACTGATTTCGATGTAGCTATCTTGAGATATATCTGCTGGGAGATGGGTATCAAGTTCGCGATAAAGCATACCCAGTTGAGAGATCATCGCACGTTCTATCTGGAATGTGCGAGAATCATCTGGGATGCAGCCGAGCCAAACGAGGAACCTTTCGACCTCGACAAGGCTTATGCCCTGACTATGGACTATAAAGACATCGCCGATGAAGGTGCGGCACATGACCCTATCTTCGACTGCAAGCGAAGTATCTATAGTACCTGGCAGATGATGAAAAAGATAAGAGAAGGCTATGCCAAGACTGTTTGATTTGCCATATATCCCTAACCGGAAGGGCATACAGCAGAGGCATAGGAACTTATCTAAATACAGAATGCTGCATCGCTTCGCCTATACCGAGACGATGAGCGGACTGAAGGATGATATTCCAACCCTCCTTTTCTATGCGCCCTTCGCCCTGCTGAAAGATACCTGTGAGTATCTGTGCAGGATGATGACGGGCAGCGTGGAAGATATGATTATCACGCCTTCGCACAGTTGCCGCCGAAAGAACGGCAAGATATACTGGAGGCAGGAAGTGCAGATTATCGGTTTAGATACCGATTTCCTCTCGATGGAAAGTCTCTCGCAGATGATCGTACATCGTATGGAGACGATTTGCAACTGCAAGATAAGGCATTATCGCCTGGAAACATTTCTGAATTTATAAAACATAAAGACATGAAGAAATAAAAGATATTCTACATGACATCATGCAACTTCGGTACGATACACTTCGTTTCCGATTTTTATTTTGTTAGACACCGAGCCATCGGTTAAAATGGCAGGAAGACCGGACGGGCGATAGGTGGACTTGGAAACATTCATCGCATATCTCACACCCGCAGCTTCAAGAAGAAGGGGGATAGTCTGATTAAAAAGCCTGGGAATCCCATCGGACGGTAGCTGCGGCATCCTCAGATTTTTGCCAGTCGCCCGAAAGGTCTTCTTTCTTTGACAATATGATATAAAGAGAATAGGGGAGGCAACCTCGGAACACTCTTATGAAAGGGTAGTAGGAGTCAGTAATGCCCTACGACTACGATTCACTGCATCTTTGCAGCGGGCGAGTACCACAGATTTTCAAATGCTCCGACCGCTCGCTCTGGAATATAACCCGGCAAGATGTAAACACTTGAAGTTTGGCCTACCCTTCACGCCTCCGTTCCCAGCGACTCGGACGCTGGTCAATGGTCAAGAGTGGTGCCTTCCCTTTCTCTTTTACTATATAAATACTCTTGATATAAAGATATGTTATTCCATCCTATACTTAACCAGCTTGCCAATCTCGACATGCAATTCCTCGTAAAACCTGCCGATGAGCAGCGCATCGAGGGACAGACAGCCTGTTTCTGCCCCCTCTGCCAGAAGGAAGAGGCAGACGATGGAGAGCAGGGCAAGGCAAAGCAGACTCCTCACCTCATTATCTACAATAATGAGCGAGGCGGTATGTATAACGGTGTAGGAGTGGAAGACAATTCCAAGGCAGAGCATGGTGCTCTGCGCTGGATGTGTACCAAGACCGGCAAGTATGGCTATGGAGCCCTAGAGCTTTATGCTGCCATGCGCAAACTTCCAATGCACGGAGCCAGTCTGCTGCGTCTGTGCCATGACCTCATCGTGAGGGTGTATGGCGACAACGAGAAGACGAGAGCCAAATGGCCGATGCTCTTTGCAAAAATGGACTATCGCACAATCGCTCCACAAACGATAGAAACTTTCTCATTTATGCCAAAAACTGACTTCACCCCCCAGGAGCTCGCAGCCCTGGGGTGCGAAGTCACATCGGTTAAGGGAATCCCGCAATACGGCTTCGGAAAGGACTTCAACACCAAGATGCTGAATGAAGATTTTCGCATCTATGCCGTGGACCAGGTAACGCTGCCCCATGTAGTGAGAAACGGACAACTGGTGAGTGAAATCATTTACGGCACACCATGGAACCCGCTATTCGTCTGCTTCGCAACGGACGTGATAGCACCTCAAGGCAGTTGCGGATGCTTCTTCCGTCCAGCCATGCAGCAAGACCCTATCGTCTTCTCTACCTGTGAGGATCACAGCGTGAGAAAGGTGAGCAAATGGCTGATGGGGGATAAGGTCTTCACCTATGCGATGGACCATCGGAGTAACAACTCTACAGCCGTTCACTCGGCAATAGAAAAGTTGCAACCGGGAGAGGCTTATACAGAGACGAAGGAAATATGGGTAGAGAACGAAACCAAGAACGGAGAACCGAAAGGCACCTTCCATACTGAGGAGAAACCTATAGAAGTAGGTGACATCAAAGCTCAGAACATCGTTTTCTGCCGGACACCGGAAGATGCACTGAGCATCTATTACGCCATGCGTTCCCTGCGTCAGGATAAGGCGCAGGATAAGCACTTTCAAAAGTACTGCTGGTACCACGTAGCCTTTTCGCTGGGCAGAAGAAACTTCTGGTATATCGAGCGTGGGCAGTGGAGACAGGAAAAACTCGATTTCAATGCCGTGCAGTATCAGAAGATGAATCGATTTGCCGAAAGGGTGATTATGCTTTACCCTAACGACATCGCCAGCCAAAGGGATTGCGGAGCCATCGCAACCAAATATTGCGATATGTGCTATGCCACGCTGCCCGATGGCTTCAGAAGCAGATATAATCAAAGGTGGAACTGGTTGTACGGTTGCTCTCCTCGCTCAGTGAGAGATTATCTGATGTGCTACCACATGGATGATACCGATAACTTCAAGTTCGACCACGATATAAGGTTGCCGCTATATTCTAGATTGCGGGGTGCCAACAACACAGACCCATTCGAGATAGAATATCCTCGTGATCCGAGAAGCGGCAAGCCTAAACCGCCTACTTGCAAGGTATCGCCTACCAAGGTGTGGTTATTTATGACCTGCCACGGATATTACAGAATGATAGACCCTGAGAGTACCGACCTTGTAGGTCAGTATATCCATCTGGATAGATGTTTTGTAGAATACATCGACCAGAAAAGTATCATCCAGGCGACAAAAACCCAACTTCTGCAGTTTACGGAGCAGAGTTGGCGGCACAATGATCAGGAGCGCAAGATGATGTCAGATTGTGCCAACCTGATAGATAAAAATTTCAGTGAGAAATCGGCTGGCGGCTTGCAGGGCATGGTGATAGACTTCACCGAGAGTTTCGATGCCCATACGGAATATTTCTTCTTCCGCAATGTAGCGTTGAAGATTACACCCGAAACCATCATGCCAGTCAGCTATGACCGCCTGAATTTCTTTATCCCTGCCCTGGCTAAAAGACCGTATGATTTTACGATGAGGGTGTTCAATCCTCCGTTTGTTATCAGCGAGAGCCAGGAATACAAGGATAGGGTGGCAGTCATCGCCCAGCAGGAAGCTCAGACCAACGAAGACGGTTCGCCAGTCTTCACGAGAGCCGAAATCGACCAAAAGAAATCCGAGCTTAAAGATTGGGCGCAAACCTTCCGTTGGCAGGTGGATTGGAAAGGTAAGCAGGAGAAAGAGCTTTGGCCTATCCTGAGAGTTATACGCGGTTGTTGCAATATGCAGTGGCGACTGGAGCAGGATTGCATCCGTAACAAAGAGCCCATGCCTGCCGAAGCTATCGCCGACATCGATTCCCATTTTGCTAACATGATTTCCTGTTTGGGAAGAATCTGTTATCGCTCATGGGCTGACATGCAGAGTATCTGTCCTTATCTTCTCGAAGATGAGGTGGAGGACGAGAAGCAGGCAAGTGGCGGTTCGGGTAAATCACTGATGATAGAACTTGTGGTAGGTTCAGCAGTCAATGTACTGCGCGTCGATATGAAGGATTTCCTGACGATTGCCGATGCAAAGTTCAGTCTTTCCGACCTGCTGATTTCTCCGGGTAAATATAGGGTAGTACACTGGGAAGATAAACCTTCGGGTTTCCCGATGAAGTACTTTTATAATAAGGTAACGGCGGGAGCCAAGGTAGAACGAAAGTTTGGTGATCCTATCGTCTTCAAGTTGGAAGAATCGCCAACGAACGTAATTTCCAGCAACTCGCAGTTGAGTGATGATGATGAGTCTACCATCGGCCGTTTTCCTTTGGTATCTTTCTCGGATAGGTTCTGTCGCGAAAATCCGATGCAGCATAAGTTGGCACGTTCCCCCAAGGAAGTGATGAAGAACCTCGTTAAGGAACCGGAGAATCTGAATGAGCGAGACCGCAATCAGGCAATATACATCTGTGCCTTAGCCGTGCAATTTATCATGCGCTACCATACCTTCGTGATTGCTCCTCAGAAGAACGTGCAGCGAAGATTGATGGTAAGAGAGCTGACCGAGAACACGGTGAACTACTTCGAGTGGTTCTTCAGTCGTAATGAAGTCTATTCAGCACCTATCTGTGCAGACGAAATGTTCTGCGAGTTTATGCGTGATTGGGCTGATGCCAGCGAGGGTAAAAGTAAGGAATATAGCCGAGCCACATTCAAGAAGAAAATCAAGAAGTATTGCAAGAATATGAATATCATCTGCAATCCTGATCATCTCCTGATAGGTGAGGACAATAAGCGCCATGGCTGTTTCAAGCTTCGAGCCTGGGTAACGGAGGAATACTTCGTAGGCAGAGAGTGGGAGAACGATGACAGCGTAGAACCGAAGCATATCCGCAGGGTAAAGACGAGTAAACACGTCTATTTCTTCTTCCGTAGCGGAAAGGATCATATTCCGGAAAGCTACGACGAGTTAAAGCGGATAGCGAAGGAATACGTTGAAGGTCCCGACCCATTACCATACCGTGATGACGATGGCAACATTGTTATTCTCACCCCAGAAGAGGAAGAACGATGGAAGGCATTCACCTCCCGCAAGCAGGGCAGAAGGCAAGCTATACCGAACGCTAGCGATGGCAACAATGCCGCAGCTACCGTAGAGGAAATAGATAAGAGCACCCTGCCTTTTTAAAGGTAAAAGGGTAAAAAGGTAAAAAGAACCTTATTCCCTTTACGTCTCCGTTCCCAGCGATTCTATCGCTGGTCCATAAACAAGAAAATAGAATTTACAAAAAAAATAAAAGCAAAATGAAAATACAAGCGCAATCATCCCTCTTGCTTCGTCAAGCTTTGCAGAAAGCTGCGAAGTGTATCGACAGCAAGTCAACCATCGCCATCTTGAGCAATGTGCTCCTTACCCAGCGTAAGGAAGATGGTCAGTTCTTCTTCGTATCAGCTACCACTGACTCGGAGTTATCTATCCCTGCCCCCCTCAGTATCGTAGAAGGCAGCTTTAAGGAAGATGTCGTTCTGCCTATCAGTTCTCTGCTATCGCTCCTCTCTACGCTCCCTGCTGACTGCGTAGTCACCATGGATCTGTCGCAGGATAAGAACCGCTCAATGAATATCGAGTACTGCACACAGAACGGCGAAAATGTAAAGAAGGGTAACGTCAGCCTGGTTTATTTCAGTGCCGAGGAATTTCCTCGTGCGGCACAACCTGATAATGCCAGCCTACATATCTCCCTTCCGATGGCAACCTTCGGCAATGTGCTCTCTCATGCCGGCAACTTTGTGGGTAACTCTGAACTTCGACCAATCATGAACTGCCTCTGCATTGATGTAGCCGAGGACAGAAGCGAGTGTACCTTTGTTGCATCTGATGGCCATTCTCTCATCAAATTGATCCATACCAACAATCCGGAGACAGGAGGCAGCAACTTCTTCCGCAGTGGAACACCAGGTACGATTCTTGTAGAACGAACCTTCTTCAAGACCCTTTCCGTTTTCGATGACGTTGCAGATATTGATATTGAGGCAAACGAGAGCATGGTGCGCTTTACATCTGGAAATGATATTACTTTCGTTTGTAAAAAGATGGTAGGTCAGTACCCTAATTATAATTCGGTAATTCCTCGCAACAACCCTTATGATGTTGTGGTAGACAAACGGGAACTGGCCAGCGTAGTAAAGCGTGTAGCACTCTTCGCTAGCGAAAGCAGTAACATGATCGTCCTGAAAAAGGAGGGCATGTTCCTCGATGTAGCAGCGCAGGATTTGGACTTCAATATGTCGGCCAACGACCAGGTGCTTATCATCGACAGCAATTGTGTAGATGGTCATCGCATGGGTTTCAAGGCAAGCAGTTTGCTGAATGCCCTGGCACCTATCCAGTCTGATACCGTCTGCCTGCATCTTGGCGCGCCTAGCCGCGCTGGGGTAATCACCGCAAACGAATCATCGCCTAGAGCATTGACCCTGATCATGCCGATGATTCTTGAAGAATAAACTTTCATCAAACGAATAAGATAAGATTATGAATGATACTTTGCTCTTTATTCCTCCATGTTGCGTGGATAAAAAACTGCCCAGCGCAATCATCCAAGCCCCACGGAGGGCCTTGAGTTTCTATACTCATGGCGATGTGCTGGTAGATAAATTCTTCCACGCCATTGGCTATATGGCTGATGTAAATCCTAACCGGGCACAGAAAAAGCATTTCTGCGTGATGGTGTTGGCGATGACCGTAAGCAGAACATCTGCTACCGGGTATATCATCAACTACCTTCAGACTTGCTTTGAGCGAGGTTGGATAACTCACCTGGTGCTCTCTACCAATAAGAGTGTAGAAGACTGGATAGATATTCATCTTATGGAATACAGAGACAGAATCCTTTATCAGAACCATCAGGATGTGACCCTACAGACCTCGCACATGGTTATTTATAACGAGGAGAAAGCCTTTACGTTGGCTGGTCCGATGCTCGATACCCCCAACGGTAAGTTATCGCATTATTCGATGGTGCTGTACCCCGACTATTCGGCATGCAATGACGCAGCCGATTGGTCGAACCCGCTTAAAAACATCCTGTTTCCTGATATATTGCGGCATCGGCAAAGGGTAGCCAAGGAGAAACGGAAGGTAGACAGTATCATCTTAAACCGATTCCTGCAAGCAAAGCTTCCTCCTTACGAAGAGGATAAGGAGCAGGAAGGTCCTCGCGATCATTATGACTTCGGTGGTTTCGTATAAACAATAAGAGTTATGGCAAAATATCATCAGTCTTATCAGAATCTCCGTCAATTCTGCGAAAAGTGGCAGTGGATAGACCCCCGCAGCGGACAGCAGGTTACTGGCTATGTGCATCCGCAGACAGCGAGGAACGTAAAGCGCAAATCGTTCTACATCAAATTCCTCACTAAGACCGGGCATGTAGATGAAGGTGAATGCGTCTGTCTGAAGGTAGATGTGATGCGGCATCAGAGAAAGGTGCAGTTCGTAACCAGCGGAGAAATCCGGGTGGTGAACGACATTCTGGTGCTCGAAGTAGATGGCACCAGGTTCATCACGCATTAATATGGTAATTCATGTTTTAAGATTCAATATAGTTTATCGAAGATTTTTAAAGCTCTTATTGTTAAATTATTGAATTTATGTAAATGCTTCATAGCAGACACCTTTAGCGAAAGGATGTTCCGTATTTATTTTACAATAACTACAAGCAAAAGCAATGTAGGGTTGTCTATTCACATTTCCCTATACCTCCCCGGTGCGTGAGCATAGGGCGCTTTTTTCACTGGAATATTCATTTTTAAACAATATATAGATTATGTGGAATCCGTTTAAAAGAAGTAAAGCGAAGCAGGAAAAAGCAGCTCTGAAGAATATGAGTATTCTTTATGCTTCATTCGAAGAGTGGGAACGCTCCGGTCTGTTTCACTGGCAGGTGAAAGGCAAAACACTTTTGCTGGAGCAGAGCCTCGCGGTCTCTGTGATGTCTATGGGACCGGAAAATTTTAAGAAGTTTCTCGACCTCTTAGCGCAGTTCAAAAATGCTGAATTGGTGTTTAATGCCTACGAGCAGCAGCGTCTAGACCTGGAGACGGTAGCCGTGCGCAAAGCGCAGGAGCAGACTCAGACAAAACTCACCGATATTGATATTCAGCGCATCCGTCAGAATGCACGCGAGAATATGCAGCACATCGATATGAAGAGCCTCATGGATGCTATCCATGAGTTCGATATTATGATTATCCGCAGCAGTGCTATCTCTTCTGCTGATGCTACTCAGGAAGGTGGCGAACTGTTAGCCGTTGGCCACTTCGACGGTAAGAAGGTAGAGATGGCGATGTGGGATGAAATCAAGAACGATTTAACTGCAGAAAAATAAGCAACCCCTCACCCTATGAAAACAATCGTGATAGCCAAGGAGGCTTGGCTGTGCAGTCAACTCAGCATAGCCAAATATTCCGGAGGCATTGATATATCAGATGAGGAAAATGGCACACGCCATTTCCTGGTAGTAGATGGAAAAGGTCAGCCTTACCAGGGCAAACTGATTCCTAGTGCCCCTGCCGATTTGGTGGATAAGGAGTTTATTCCTTTCTACCGCAAACTGGGCAGAGATAAGTTTATATCCCTCGTATCAAGGGAACCTCTCGCCTCTCGCAAGGGACTGAAACAGATACTATCTGCTGCAGTTCAGGAAGAGAAAGCGGAAAAGGCAGCAAAAGAAGAGGAGCTGAAGGCACGTCAGCCTTCCCTCTTCGACTAAGAAAAGTTTTATAATACATTAAAGATTTTGAGAAAATGAGAACATTAGAAGAATTTCAGAAAGAAGTCCTTGCGCCTTTGCGTAAGGAAAGAGACAAAAAGCACGAAGTTGCTTTGAAAATCAAGACCGATGGCGGCGAGGCCTTTGCGAAACGTAAGAAGGAACTCCTGGATAAGGAAGTTGAGTTCAAGGAACGTCAGAAGTCCAGCCTGAAAGAATTTCTCTGCAATCAAACCTTGGAAAAGAAATCTTTCTTCGTTCAGCAAGATGCTGATCGTTCCGAAGCTCATGCCAAATATCAGAAAGCTACCCAAGACTACAAAATTGCTAAACGCCGTGCCAACGAGGAGTTTATGGATAAGCAAGCCATCGCCTTTGCTGAATACAACAAAGAGCGAGTAGCCGCAGGTGAGCAGCCTGTATATTATGACAATCGCCGTGAGAAATCAGCTGAGGCACATAAGGCGGGTTATCAGGAGTACGGCTGGCCGGAAGAACCAGAATCGGAGGCTGAAGCATGAGTTTCGGAAATACGAAAACTCCGCTCACCCCAAGCGGCAAAGCGAAAAATCTGTTGCCGATTAAAAACAAAACGATATGGATAAGACAAAGTTAAAGAAACTCTTTTATGAGTTGAAAGCAACAACCTCAGATATTATATTTTCGGTCTTTATGTTCTGCATGCTCTATCTGCTGCTTCATGCCATCATTACAGATAGCAGAGAAGGCGACCGGATAAAAGGCAGCAGTATCACCGTCACCTCAAAAGGTCACGAGTACATCATCTTTGAAACCAACAGAGGCAATACTTGCTGCATTCACTCAGTCTCCTGCCCCTGCCAAGTCAAGAAGCAAAATCGCGCCCCCGTTCCCAGCGATTCAATCGCTGGTCTCAAGAAAAATAATTTAAAGTAATAGCACTATGCACATATTTAAATTAAAAGAAGGCACCAAGTCCTATGATTGGGTAAAGGACGTGATAGATAAGGAGCGAAAGCAAAACGCAGAGTATTGCGATCGCATCCGCAAGGCGATACCCTTCCAGTTAACCCGAGTCATTGCCTCTTATGTAAACTCCACCTTTTCCCGAAAGTTGGAAATCTACGAGTTTGTTGTTACTCCCGAGGAGTACGAAACATTGGATAAGGAAGTCTGGAACAGGACTTATAGTGATGATAATCAGTTCTGGGTAGCTCCTAATCTGAATAATGAAGAGGGTAGGGCCATAAAGAAAGTGATGTCTTCATATCCTCCAGTTACCACTCACGATGATATTCTGAAGAAGTTAGGGCTGCGTGCCCTCGTTGCCTGCATACCTTTTCGTCCTACCAATCTTACCACCCATGAGGGTAAGTATTATTTCGTCCTTACCGATGATTTGGTTATCAAGGATAATGACAATACCGATGATTTGGAATTGATAACCGAGGAGGATGCCAAGCGCCTCACCGGTTTCAAAGATGAGCGGGTAGATTATAGCAAATAGCGCATGACAAACAAAGACTTTTTTGATGTGTATCGCGGGAAGCCAGCCCTTTATAAGGGAAAAGATATTGGCGCATACGTAGCAGGGTATGTCGGTGAGAAGTATATCATCTTAGGATTTCACGATTATACAGGCTGCATCCTGAGATTTACGGCAAGAGTCAATAAAACACTCGATGGAGTATACACCTCATACCGATTTGCTAAATTGAAGTATGTAGAGGTAGTAAGTTAAAAAGAAATAGTAGTATGAAGATAAAAATTTTTTCACTTTATTTCCCCAGATTCTTTTATGGGCATGTGGACCCTCAATCGAGCCTTGCGTATAGAAAAAGGTACTTCATCATGTACAAAAAGCATTGGTGGCAGAGATATAGATACTTTAATGATTATTTCGGTCGCCCCCTGAAGTTTGACAGCCTAGAGGCAGCCGAAGAATTTCTTGAAAGAAATGGTATAGAATATAAAGGTAAATAATATGGCAGAGAAGAAAATATTAACCATTCATCTTACTGATGAGTGGTACCAGAAGATAGCTAGCGGAGAGAAGACAGAGGAGTATCGAGAATGCTCTTTATACTGGACGATTCGTTTATTTAAAAAGGATATACCGAATAGGCCAAACTTGATAGCTGGTGTAGCCAAATATCATCGTGTTTCCGATAGAGGCCTTTTCGTGCAAGGTTATCTCACCGGAGGGCTCAAGCACACTTCGGACAGTTCGGAAGATAGAACTTACCGCAAGGAGGTATTAGAGCCTTTCACACACGTTCATTTTCTCCTCGGTTATCCGAAAGATAACCAACCGTATATCGAAAAGGAAATCGACGAGATAACGGTAGATAAGCCAAAAAAGGGCATGTGCCCCGATGCGTGGCTAAAAAAGAATATGTTTGTAATCAGATTCAAATAGCTTATGGCAAAGAAAGAAAAGAAATGTTGCGGTAACTGCTTTTGGTTCGACAACGAAGATGCCTACGGCCAGGGCTGGTGCATTAACAATCAAGAAGAAACATCATGCGATTTAGTTTGCGATAATCATAATTTCAGATAAGCGTATGACACTTGAGTCATGTTTAGATTTACAGCTCATACTTCTTGCGATATTCGTAATATCCCTTATCGTGTTGATGGAGCAGGTAGCTGAGTATTTTTACTTTAAAAAGGATAGTAGTATGAAGATAAAAATTATTTCGGTTCGTTTCCCAAAATTCTTTAATGGGGATAGACTTCCGAGTTTTACGGATGAAGTGAAGTACTTCATTAAGTATAAAAAACATTGGTGGCAGAGATACAGGTATCTGAATGATCGTTTCACTCGCCCTATGAAGTTTGACAGCTTTGATGCAGCAAAAGAGTATCTAAAAAAGAAAGGTATAGATTATGGAAGCTGAACGTATAAGATTTAAAGCAAAAAGTACCGACGAACGGGATTTGAATTTTCCTCCAGGTAGTTGGGTTACTGGCAATTTTCGTCGTAGTGATAATAATCGCTATTTTATTTCTCATCCACTGGGAGTGAATCAAGATTGCGAACCGATTATTTATACCGCTACGGGCATTAACCCTGAAACCGTCTGTATGTTTACTGGCTTCTGCGACAAGTATGTCAACCCGATTTGGGAAGGTGATATTCTAGAGCATATACAGAGCCATGCCCGATTTACGGTAATGTTTGATCGCGGCGCATTCTTCATTCGCAGAAACGGTACAGAGAACGCGGATAGATACCTGTTCGAGCTTTCAGAAAAAGATAGCTGCCTCCTTCTTTTCGAGGTTGTCGGCAATAAGTTCGATACAGACGATAGTCTGGAAGATATTTATAACCCCCAAAAGCAATAGCCGTATGCCCGATGAAGTGGATCAGTTTTGCGGCAACTGTTTTTGGTACAGTGTCGACGATGACCATCGTGCCTCTGCATGGTGTGTTAAACATAATGACAAAACATCATGTTTTGATGTTTGTAAAGATCATAAATTTTAATTAGCGTATAGAAACAAATGTTAGATATTAATTATCCTCAGAGTATTTATAAACGTCCGGAGCCAATGGAAATGATGATTCCTACTCCAAAAGACTACGGGCAGTATTTACAGAATCGTAATAGGAGAAGAAAGAAATGACGTTAGAGTTATCAATGGAGGAAAAGATAATCGTAACCGTTCTTTGGGTGTTCACGATATTCTTCCTGGTGTTGTTTTCTGGAATATTTGAAGGTGGACATGAGCCTATGGAGCCGCCGAATATCCCGCCACCGCCGCCTCCATCTCGCCCTCATCCTCTGCTATTCCGTCGCAGATTAAGAGTAAGAACTAAAAAACGAAGAAGATATGTTGTACGAAGCAAAACAAGGAACAAAGACTTACGAATACATTAAGGGTATTGTCGAAGCTGAATTGCAAGAACGTGTAAACTACAAGAAGCGAATAGTGGAAGCTATCGGTTCTGATTTCGATAAAGATATACACGTTGAGGAAAATTGGTTTCTCACTCGCCGATTTAGAATCGAGAAGATACTGGTAACGCCAGAGCAACGGGCTAAATTAGATAAGAGAGCCTGGGTGAAAATTCTTACTCATCGTTTTTCGAGCGGCGTTTATCATTACTTGATTCCCAACCAAAAGACAGAGCAGGGTAGGGCTGTTCAGCAGGTGCTTGACTCGTATAACCCTGTAGCAGGTTTCAATGATATAAGAATAGGTTTGAACCTCACAGAGCCAGTGAATAGACCGATTCGGCCGTTTAGCCTCTATTTTTTCAGAAGCCGCGTCTTCTTCTATGTGGATGAGCCAAGCATGAGGTTTAGAGAGAAAGATGAAACTTTGAAAGAAATTTCCTGGCATCAGTTCCATCTTGATTTCTATGATGAATTAAATGAAATAAGATAAACAAATAAAAATATTAAAGATTATGGCATGTAATTGTATTAGCAGAGTTGAGAAAATGGTTAAGGAGAAGACCAACGAGAGTGGTTGTCTTGATACAAGTATCGGTATTCCATCGGGCATTGCGATGGTGAATGTTTATGGTTTATTCCATAAACAGAAGAAAGATGGCTCTTTCTGCGAAAAGTGGAACCAGGTAAATATCCTACCCGAGTATTGCCCTTTCTGTGGCAAGAAGTATGTGGAGGATAAAAAAGAAGATGTTCAACAGAAAGAAACTGAGAAGTAGCGTATAAAGCAAAAAAGATTAGTTGATAGTTATTATAAAACAAATAAAAATATTAAAGATTATGGCAGAAAAAACAAAGCAGCAGAATGCAGAGAATGAATCAGAAGAAGAGGAGCTTGGCAAGCAGATTTTGCAGCTCAACCTTTCCTATCACGAGATGAAGGATGACAAGTTTACCGTCAAGGTAACTTGCGAGAAGGATGGCAAAGAGTCTGACCTGAACATCCTCACCGATGATGATTCCATCGGTATGGTATATCAGGGAATGAAAATCGCCCTGGGCACCGTGGCCCGCTTCTACCTGATGAGCCTTTTGAATAAAGGCACAATCACTCAGGAGGAGTATGATAAAATGGTGAGTAAATAATACATGTTTTTAGAAACAAAAAAATAGCGTATGTTATACGAAGCTAAACAAGGTTCAAAGGCTTACGAATACATTAAGGGTATTCTTGAAGCAGAAGAAAAAGAATACAAGGCCTACATGAAGAGAGTGGATGAAGCCGTTGGTTTCAAGTTTGAGAAGTGGCAAGGTTATCAGCCTAACCGCAGTCTGCTGCGAGAATATGATATAACCGCTATCTGGGTGCCGACTGCGCAATATGAAAAGCTGGATAAGAAGTTATGGCGAGAGGTAGATACCCAGTTGTTTGATGATGGCCGTTACGTTGGCATTGCGCCTAACAAGCGATACAAGCAGGGTAAGGCTATCGCCGCTGTACTTGCCTCTTACAAAGCTGTTGCCAACCATTTCGATATATTGGATGAACTGGGCATAGGGGGGCCTAAAGGTTGTCCTTTTTCTATCACTCAGCTTCTCCGCTGCAATGACCGTTACTTTGCCTTCTTCGGTAATAGCATTCGAGCCGAGAAGAAGAATCGTGATTTCAAGGAAATCACGATTGGTGAATATGAGGATCTTATTAATAGTAACAAAGAAGGATAGCGTATGGAAACAGAAGAATATGTAAGCATCATCAAGAATATGCTAAAGTTTAGCAATATGGTGGAATGCGTTTTTCCCGACCAATACAAGTTTGTCTGTCATCTGCATAATATTCAGGAGCGTGAAGCGATGGATATGTACGGTGATCTGCGTAAGATAGCTTCGGGTCAATATTGGAGTATCAAAGATAAGAAGGACGGGTATCTTTATTCCATGATAAAGATGGCGTTGGAAGCTAGCAAGATTCAAGTCTTCAACTCTCTCATCGAAGATACCGCAGCCAATTGCGAGGATAGAAAGCCAAATATCCTTGCATTCTTTAAAAGAGGCGATGAGCGTTTTCAGCAGGAGTTTAATTTGCAATGGCAGGTTGCATATCTTGATATAGCCGAAATGATAAAGAACGGCTATACGCTAACGGCTACCGCCCGCCAGGTAGATAATGTTGATGCCAAAGATTACGTAGGCGAGAATAATGGCAAGAAATCATATATTCCTATTTACGATGGTGATGTAATGCTTTGCTATGTAAGCAATCCGAAATGGTGGAGTTCTGATTGTAAGAATAGCGGTCTGTACCTATGCAAGGATGGTATTTACTATCGTCTCATTTATACCCCAGGTAAAGGTTATATCAGACACGGTGAACCTGATACTGACGAAGCTTTCGAGTTGGATATCGAAGAGAATGCTTTCAGCAGCTATGTGATGACTCTCAGTCAGAAGTGGTATAAGCTGGGCAATATCCATGCTGGCATCGGATTTTTGATAGAAAAGCCAGAAGATAAGAAAGAATAGCGTATGACAAAGCAAGAATTGTTATCGACCCCTGCCTTTCAAAATGCAAGGGATGATGCTTTTATCTATTTCGTAGCGTGGTTCGATGGCGGTTCATGGATAAGACATGTGACAGTTCCTAAGAAGGAGGATCAAACTAGAGATTGCATTCGTTTCCGCTCATTTGAACCGTTGATTAGCAAAATACGTCTGTTGGCAAATCTTTCTTTTCGTCATTCCAGGGGAGATAAAGTTTTAACCTTTCAATACCTAAATGGCTGGCATAAAACGGGAGAATGCAGCGTTGATATTAACTCAGACGGAAATATCGTAATTAGTGAAAAAATAAAAGAAGAAGATTATGCAAAATAAAGAAGAAACTCCTGTTAAGGGAGCATTGATTTACCAGCCGCAGGGTGCGGCTGGTGAATATGCTAAGTGGGCAATCAATTTATACCATGGTTGCTCTAACGGCTGCACATATTGTTATAACCGCAGAGGGGTGTTGAGCCATGTTTTTGGTGATAAGCCCGAGTTGGTGGCACCTATCATCAAGCAGCGAGAGAAACGAGTTAACGAATATATGAAAGAGAGAGGTATAACTGCACGTGAAAAGGTGTATCCGTCAACAGTTTATATGATGACTTTTTTAGCTGCACAACATCTTATACTGACAGATCTTGCAAAAATCGGAGAGGATAAGATTCGCAAGGATGGAGGTATATTCTTTTCGTTTACTTGTGATCCGTTTGAAAACTCTTCAGATGATAATATAATCGATTGGATGCTTAATACGTTAGTGACACGCCAGGTTCCCGTTACGATTCTTACAAAAAATGTAGATTGGTTATATACAGAAGGATGGAAACTAACGTTGTCTCGTTCTCCTAATGCTGAACCTGAATATGTGGAAAATTTACCCCACTGTCTCACCATCGGTTTCACTATCACCGGTAAAGATGAGCTGGAGCCTAATGCTCCTTCTACAGAGAAGCGCATCGAAGCTTTACGCAAGTTGCACGATGAATACAAGATTAAGACCTTCGTGTCTTTAGAGCCAATAACGAGTATTCATGCTGCATCGGAAGTAATCAAGAAAACATACAAGATTACGGACGAGATACGTATTGGTGCTCAATCTCCTATCAAGAAAGATAGATATGATCCCAACGAGTTTGTCGGTTTTATTGTTGCGGTTAAAACCCTGGCACGCGGTCTTGATTGCCGTTTTATGGTAAAGGACAGCATGTATAAACAGGCAGAAACTTTTGAAGGTGCTTATCGAGATTTGTGTGTCAGAAATCTTGATGAAATAAAAAAGATTTATGAATCAAAATAAAAAGAAAATGATGAAAAGTAAATTGAAGTATTACGCCAAGGTTATCGGTGTTAACCTGTTGGCGGCACTGGTACCCATCCTTGGTGTTATCCTTATTTATGGTATCGGCAAGCTGAAGAGTATTTATACAAACCCTTACGCTATATCGCAGGAGATATATGATTGTTGCCTGTGGGCAATCATCGTTGTGCTGGCTGGTTTCTTTGTAGGTTTCTGGCTCCTTTCTTGGGCTGATAAATGGAGAAAGTCATGGCTCACTGGCCTAAGAATTAAAAATGAGTTCGATGAATTAGGAATACGTGTTGTTGTAAAGAAAATTTATCCTAACGAGAAGAAACCGGAGTTTGAGGACTCACCTACGTCAGATGATTCCGTGTATGAGGATATTTCCGGATTGACGGTTAAAGAGATTTATCATCTTTATCAAGGTCGTAAAGTTCAGATTACGGCGGGTAAGGCGAAAGGACCAATTTGCGGCCGTCTTGCCGGTTATGATAATGAAGGTTCTATTCTTTACATAGGTTTTTCCACTCGATACGGATTTGGTCCTTATTCCCTGGATGAAATAAACATGATGCGTGATAAAAATCTCGAAGTCAGCTACGTAGAGCCAGGATATAAAAACTACGATTGCTATATTCCTAGTCTTATCCGTATCTATAAGTAAGAATTATAAATAATAACGATTATGACAACAGTTATGAAAAAGAATTATTTGTTTGATGTTGATGGCTTGCTGCAGGTGCTGTAAGCCATCAAGGAAGGGAAGCCCGTAGAGTATCGCCCATTGGAGGAACCTAATTGGCGAGATTTCAACCCAGAGGAATATGATATTGATACGGAAAACTGCAAGTATCGTGTCAAGCCTTGTGAATATAGTGAATACGTGGAAGATATTAATGTACCTCCTGCGCTTATGCAGGAAGGTGTGATTTATTTTCTGAAAAGCAAAGACCCTCGGAGTACTAAACAGAGTTTTGCTTGCGTAAAGGCTAACCTTTGGTATATAGATAAAAAGATATTGCTTCATTTCTTTTGGAGTGAAGACGGTGATTCAAAAAAGCTTTATGTTAGCGATCCGGATAGAAGAATTAGCCGTAGCGAGAAAACAGATAATTTCGCTAATGAAATTATTCCTGATATAAATCTTTGCGATCCTGATAAAGCCGAAATTTATGTAGCTTCCATATCACAAGTCAAGATGTTGGAGTCAAGATTTCGAGATGTGGGTTATGAATTAAAGGACGGAGAAATGAAAAAGACAGATGGGAACAAAGAGTAAACAAGCACCGCTCCTTACTAAGGAGCAGGTATCAGAGCAGCTTCTTCAGCAGCATTTGCGCGGCTGGAAATCGAACCCTAAGTTTATCGTAGAAAACCTTTATGTGTTCGACTGGGAGAGTGATATGCTCATCAAGACCCGAAGCGGATATTGGTATGAGGTGGAATGCAAAATATCCCTTGCTGATTTCAAGAACGATTTCACCCATAAGCGGCAGAAGCATGAATTGCTGAAGAATGGAGATGAGAAACGTCGCCGCCCGAATTTCTTTTATTATTGCGTACCATGGTACCTTAGTGCGAAAGTATATCCTCTCCTTCCTGATTATGCCGGGCTGATTGTACTTAAAGTGGATGGTAAACTGAATGAGATAAAACAGGCACACTGCCTGCATCTGCATAAGTATACCGATGAGGAACTGAAGCTATGCGATAAGTTTTATTATGCCTACCGCAACTGGAAAAAGTGTGTAGAGCGTAATCAGCCTACCGCAGAAATCAAGCGCCTGAAAGATGAGATTGATTTCCTCAAGGCAGAATATAAGGCAGTAGCCGGGTGCGATATTAAAGACGCATTTTAATGATTAAAAGATTTATAGATTATGGAAAAGATTGAATTTACAAAGGAACAGATAGAGAAGATAGCTGAAGGCATCAGCGTCATCTGCTTCCGTTCTAACTCGAAGTCAAAAAAGTTTTTGCTTATGGAATATCCGAAGGTTAAAGACGTGCTCAGTAACTCCTGTATCTGGGATGAGCCTGCATATAATGAGGAACACCCCAAGGAAGTAAAAAGTGTGCTGCCTAGTTTTGAGGCAGTGCATACTTTCGGATCGTCGGCTTTATTCAAACCCACTCTTGCTGAGATTATCCAGGCTTGCCCTATCAACCTTCTTGGAAACTTTAACGCTGTCACCATTCATTATAATGGTTTTATAGAGGACGCTTCCAAGCATAAGAGTATCGTGACTCCTTATGTGATTTGTGAGAAGAAGAAGCCATTCGTTCCTTGTTTCAGCGATGAAGAGGAGAAGAAGCTGCATCCTTCACAATTAAAGATAGGCGACCTTGTAGGCACTATCATTGACGAGTTCTGCCAGGTAAGCATTGATACTATCCAGCCTGATACCCGCAACCTTCAGACCTTATTTGAGGGTCCACTGAATGAAGTTCCCGAGAAGTACCTGGATAAACATTTCCGTCCGATAGAGATTATCAAGGACTACGAAGATGAGATACATTTAATCATTAACTAAGCTTTATCATGTTTGAGATATACGTTTTAATGAAGAAAAGGAAGTGCTGGAAACTCGCTATAGAGGTTCCCAATGCTTGGGGTGGAATGCCTCACCTCTGGATGTATCTGGAGAAGAAATACCTTCCGTCTTACGTACCGGTAGGAGCTGATGGGAAACCGCTGGAACTGGATGGGGTGATGAAAAAAGGTGAAAATCCAAGCCGCTGGATGAATGCTTCATCCAGAAAGGAGATTGAAGACCTGCAGAAGGATTTCCGCTTGACTTATGAGGAAATGATGGTGTTCAGATCTACTTTTGATTTTGCAAAGGTTCTAGGCGAAGATATACCAGTTTATCTTGAATGCTTAAAGGTTGTCGCTGATGAGTGTGGAGGTATATATCCACAACAATACGAAAAACTGAGTGCCTTTATTAAGGCTCACAGCATAAATGATATAGAGGCAATCGCTTTCAATCAGACAAGCGTAAACTGTGCCTGTGATTTCTTTGGCAACAGATATAATGCGTCAGCAGATAACTTCTGGGATTGCATTTGCCCAAAGGAATTTTATAACAACCTCAGAAAAGATGCGATATTAAAGACGCATTTTAATGATTAAAAGATTTATAAAATATGAGTTTATACACAAAAGAAGAAAAGAAAAAATCCCTTTGGCATCCTATTACCGATGAGGATTTTGATATTGACTTCAGTAAACCATTTATCCTTTGTGCAGACGATTGTTCTCTCTTTATCGTGGAAGATTTCGCAGATATGTTCAACTATCTGGATGAAGACCGATTCTACGATGTCAAGACGCAAACTTTGTCTGAAGAAGGCAAGGAGGAATTTCGAGAAGACTATTATGGATATATGTATCTTGACGAGGATTTCTATAATGCGATAGACTGTGCGAAGGGTGAGTGTATCGAGGACGTGAAAGGCGATCGCGAAAGCCCTGAGTTATTCGTTATGTACGAATCGGGTCCAAAGGTGTTTGACCATTTCGATTTCGGTCCGAGCGGTACTCCGGCATACGGTGATGCGCCGTTACTGCGCAGAGAGTTCGCTGCAAGATACCCCGAATTATACCACGTAGAGTATATCGTTAATCTGAACAGGGTTTCAGAAACCCAGCTCAGTGCTTTGTTCAGAGCGCCTCTCGATGAGTCTATTAGCAAGTGACTTTAAGGATTTATAAAAAAGAATATATTATGATACAGATTCAAGATTGGGAGTCATCTCAAAAGATTGTTATCGTGGATGAAATCAATCACGGCACCGTACAGGTGGAGGTACCGAAGCCTGGACCTTATAAAGACGAGTATTATCAGTATGCCGATTGCGCTATCTATAACCTTTGGGTAGATGAGAAGTACCGCAAGCAGGGAACGGCTCGCCTCCTGATGGAGACCGCAGAGCGGGAAGCTAAGAAACTGGGCTGCAAGTCGGCACAGCTGGAATGGGATGATAAAGGCAGTAAGCTTTTCGTTCTCGAATGGTATAAACGCCTTGGCTATCGTGTAATGGCAAGGAATGAAAATGCCCGTCTGCTGCTGGTGAAGGAACTTCAATGTTGAGTGTTGAATGTTGATTTAGGCTAGCGCCCTTGAGTCCGTCAGGCAATTCAACATTCAACACTCAACATTCAACATTAAAAAGGTTTTTGTCCCAGACATAAACCCCTTTTTTCTTACCTTTGCAAACAGAAAAAAGAAAGATTATAGCGTATGAATAAAATAGGGGAGCAGATGATGCTGCAACAGCTCAAGTCTGTCTATTGGCTGATGATGGATTCTTCCGGTAAGATGGACTTCGCAAATAAAACGCTATGGGATGAGATTACCGATCTCGACCAGGATAGTGGCGATTACCAGGAAGTGGTGGTGGAAATCTATTTCACCGATGGCAGGTTTATCAAACTTCATAACCGCAGTTTTGAATCGCTCATTAATAATTCCTATTCCGGTGATGCCATTTTGCTGCTGCGAATGAATGATGATAAACTTCTCCAGGCAGTAGCAGAACAGGGCGTATGTATTCGTGATGTTTACCGTCCGATAGTTAGTATTACGTATGATGATCCGGAAACGGGAAGAACGGCAACCGATTTTCCTATATCCTCCGTGGTCCGCATAGCCTGTTACCGTAAAAAGGTAAAGTGGAGCGAGAGATGGAGAACACTGAGTCCGGAAATGGGAAAGTTGCATGAATTTATGTTCCGTAACTTTCGTGAAAAATATCTCAGAGATCATCCTGAGATTAAAGAATAGATTCTTCTAGTGTTTTATCAAAATATGCTTAACGTAATAGTTATGATTATTTTAATTTTATAGAGTTGTTAGTTTTTGATCTTGTTGAAGCTCCTTCGTTGTGAAACGCGGGGACTTTATTTTCTTTATTGATTAGTTCTCATGAATTAAAAGTCAAAATTGTTTTAAGGTAAAGTTTTGTTAATATCAAGAGGGGCGGCTGTCGTGATGACACCCGCCCCTCTGCTCTTAATGTTGAATGTTAATTTGAGTGTTGAATGTTGAATGTTGATTTTACCTAACGGACTCAAGGGCGTATGCCTAATTCAACATTCAACACTTAACATTCAACATTTAGTTATACGTTTCTTCCGTCCGGCAGTACGAACCAGCTGATATTACCTCGCCAGAATTTGCATCCTAGATATAGCGAGTCGAAGGCATCGGTGAAGTCCGTTCTCTGCTGCAAAGGCAGGTTGTCTTCCGTCTCCGCTTTCTTCTCCTGGCTCTTATCCTTGCGGAATCCCTGATAACCGATGCTTACCTCACAAAGTTGCAGGGCAATAATCAGGTCGGGGTTGTTAGGCTGATTGATACGAATAGCAGGATATTCTATGCCGGCAAGACCATTATTGATGATACGGTGCTTCACCTCATGATTTTCCGGCACACCCATATCTATTGCCGTAACATTCCAGCCATTGCGCTCCAACTCCTTAATCACTGCCTGGTAGAATCGCTCATCGGTCAAGGCATACGATGCACCTTGCTTTGCGGTAGAATCATAGTAGTAAACCACATCTCTGTTCACGGCTCTCTTCGGAGCATAGTAATGCGAGAAATCATCTACCAACTCTCTCAGCTTGCGCTCGTTCTTCACGTAGAAACTCTTGATAACATTCACTGCCTCTACTCCGTCACGCTGATATACCTGACCTACCACCAGGGTATTGATATTGGCGTTATAGTCAAATGCGAGATAAAGAGGAAGGTCGTTTATGCAGTCGCTATCCATACGGCAGTCGTTTCTCTCGGACAGCTCTTTCAAGTCCGGCTGATAACTCTCTGCAGTAATTTTCTTACCGCCTATGATGCCCGTAGCCTTCTCTGTGCGGAAATTAGCCTGAGAAAGCGGGTCAATCTCATCGGGGATATAACCGTGAACATGATCTATATCCAGGTTAGAATAGAAACCATCGTTCGATTTCTTGATTTTCACGTTCAATATCGAGACCATGAAGGTATAGGGTGGAAGATCTCGCTTCATCTGTCGGATATACTCCTCACCCAGAACGTCCACGTTTTCGAGGGTAGATGCCCTGCGCACCACGAAAGCGGAGCGCCGCAGTTCTCTGAGATAGTCATCCTGAAACTTTTTCGAGCGCAGGAACATCTGCATCTCGAAATCCTCATCCGGTGTAATCAGATATTCGTAATCATAGATAAGTTCGGCATCCTCGGCAGTAACCAGTTTGTAGTTTACTGCCATATCCACCATATTCTTAGTGATTTTTTTACCATGGTTAGGCAGAATGCGGAACATGCCTTCATGCTTCAGCATTTTCAACGCCACGGCACGTATGATAGTCTTTTTCTCTACTGATACCACGCGAGGCGAATGCCCCGTCTTCTTGGCATTATAGAGCAGGTCGTTATATCTGATAACCTTGTCGGCATACTCTTCCAGCTCGTTCTGTACCCATCGGTAGGTCTTGCCCTTAAACCTGCCTGTCTCTATCTCCAAGTCCAGTTTCTCGTCCTCACGCTCCAGCCATGAGCCTTTTGCAGTAAGCGAGGCATCACTTACGAATCGGGTAGAACGGTAGAGTGGGTTGTAGTCAGAAAAGTTGATGTCTCCCAGTGGGTGTGTCTGTCCTGATAATGCCGGCATCAACTCCTCATCCACCTTCTTCTTAGGGAAGAATCTGCACTCATCGCCCACACATGCACTGAAGGTATAAGAGTTTGCTGAAGCGGTCTGCGACAGAGAAATCAATGCCCATTGGGCACCATTTGCAAACCAGATGATATTTTCGTAGCTTTTCGGTTTGAAGATGGAAGGGCGCACATGCTTTGGCGGTCGTCCCCAACCCATGTGAATGCCTATCTGAAAACCGAACATTCGCTCCATGGCAGCCATGGTACCCGGTATGGTTTTCGAGAAGCCCTGTTGTCGTGATACGGCTACCCATGCCCCCAGCATTCCTGGCATGGAGTTGCTGGTCATCCATACATAGGGTGCCACGAGACCATCGGTCTTACCCGTGCGTCGAGCTGCAATATCCCTCTCGTCTCGGGCACCCATATATAATGATTGCTGCTGAAATCGTGTTAAGTAAATCTGATGTGGTTGCTGCATAAAAATGAAAATGTTATCCTGAATGTATGTTTTTTAGCCGCATCCTTGCGTCCGTTAGGCGTTCCTGCGGATTTAAAATCCGTAGATATGTCAGTTTTTTACAATCTTAGAGCAATTTTGCTGGCTGGCAATCATCGATTAACTTGCGTGTTTCTTTGGCACACTCAGCCACGCATCTCTCGACTGCCTCGGTGATGCCTTGAATTTGATCTTCACGCATATTGCCGTATTTATCGCAAGTGTCGTTTATTACTTTGTAGAGAACCTGATTTTGTAAAGCCTCCATATAATCTACGTACTCCTTGCAAGTGCTGCGCCGAGGTGTTTGCACCCATTTTAGAAAGTCCTGTTTCCAGTCTTTCCATGTTTTTATTTTTATTACTATCATTGTTGCTTACATTTTAAATTGTCGTTTCAAAAACGGGTTACTCTTTATGAGTTCTATCATTTCTTCTTCCGAGTGCACTCCTTCCCAGAAGAGTTCGGTATGGTCTCCGACCCTGTCTTCATCTACAGAGAAAGGCACACCGTAGTTGGTGTAGGTTTCACCATGGTGTTGAACCAGGTGGCGACCTGGATTTTTCCGGATGTTTTCTATCCAGACTTCATTATCACACTCGCACCATTTATTGTATTCTTCTCCTGTCAGTGTCATATCAATACCGATAGGGTAGTGCCCGGAACACCCATTGGTTCCGAAATAAATAATCTTTGCCATAATTTCGCAGATTTAAAATAGAGTAGGCTGCGCAATTTCAAGTTGAATACGCTTGCAAGCCTTGTCGTAATATTCTTTGTTTAATTCAAATCCGATGAAGTTCCTCTTTTCCCTAATACAGGCGATGGCGGTAGTGCCGCTGCCCATGCAGTTATCAAGAACGCACCCCCCCACATTGGTATAAGTACATATAAGATACTGGATAAGAGCTACTGGCTTTTGAGTGGGGTGGAAGGTATCGGCAGAATGTTCTTTATCAAAGCAGATAATGCTCTTAGGGAATTTTTCATCTGATACGATAGTAGGCACTTCTTTATGATCGCCGTAGCAACCTCGCTTTAAACTATGAGAACCATCGCCTCTTCGATGATTCCTTTGATGTGGCGCACATTTTACCATCTGAGGATTGTAGATAGGTTGTTTCCGATAGAATACTGCTATATCCTCATGCGAGCGCAGAGGCATTTTGTTGGCATTCAGAAAGCCCGTTACCCGCTGTTTGCTCCAAATAAGATTATATTTCCAGAGTTTCGGCTGCGACATCATAAGTTGTGCGGTAAACATGCCCTGGCAGAAAAGGATAATCGCTGCATTGGGTTTGGCTATGCGCAGATATTCCTTCCATAATGGCTCAAGCGGGATAATGCTATCCCAGCCACCGCCTTCACTCTGTTTGTTGAGAACGCCATAAGGCAAATCGCAGATAATGCAATCCACGCTTGCGTCCGGAATCTTTTTCATTCCTACCAGGCAATCCTCATTATATATCTTATTTAATTCCATTATAATTATATGTTTTAGAATAGGCTCGGCTGCATCATTTCTAACTGAATGCGCTTGCAAGCCTTGTCGTAATATTCTTTATTCAGTTCAAAGCCGATGAAGTTCCGCTTTTCCTTGATGCAGGCGATAGCGGTAGTACCGCTGCCCATAAAAGGATCGAGGACGGTATCACCTTTCAGACTCGAATTGATGATATGTTTTTGAAAGAATGGTGTTGGCTTTATGGTTGGATGATTCCAAAGATTTTTCTCTGAAGTGTTGAGTGGAGTAATGAAATACGTTCCTTTGGTACTCGTATCACCATAAATACGAACTCCTTTTTCTCGGAAGAACAAACAATACTCAGTATCAGTAATATATTTATTGCCGCACGCAGGTATCGGGTTTGTCTTGTGCCAAGTAATCAGATTCCAGTTACAACCTTTCTCTTTTACAAAGTAATCAAGATATAGAGGAATCTGTTTTTGGCTACACCAAAGATAGATATTTATCTTTTTCATAACCCTGCAGCATTCATCTAAAATCTTTAAATCGAATCCGCTCTTTATCTCATCCAGCTCTTTTACATAGCCTTTATTGTCATGAGCATAAATACCCCCCCAGAATTGTCTATAATATAAGGAGGATCACTAACTATTAAGTCGATAGTCTTGGAAGGAATCTTTTTCATTCCTACCAGACAATCCTCATTATAAATCTTATTTAATTCCATCCTCTATCAACTATTAATTCTTTACTCTTAATTTACCCACATGCCATTTCTGGCACGTCTTGCACTGATACGCTACATACCCTTGCGCCTTCAGCTCCGGTCTTTGGTTCAGAAACTCCCAGGCAGCATTTTCTGTTTCGTATGCCACCTTCGCCTTCCAGGTATGTTGCTTTCGGGTGTAATGCTCAGGGTCCGGAGTAAAGGGAGGAACCTTGTTGTGATAATGATGATTACCTTTGCGCTTACTCATTATCGCCTCCTTTCTTTCCGGTATCACCTTCCTCTTCCGGAATATCCATTTCGGCTTCCTTTTTCTCAGCATGATCATCCAGCACCTCTTCCATATACTCCATATAGTCAGGTACCTTTTCATTATGCTCCTGCAGACTTTCCTCCTCGGCAATATCCTGCATATCCTTTGCCGTAAGACCATACTTGCGAGCCATTTTTTTCTTGTACTCGTCAGTATAGTTCACCCTATCACGCTTCACGATGCTCACATCTTGCGTAATGGCAATGCGGCTCATATCCGGCATTTCCTCGGTAGCATCCTTCTCTTCGAGGAAGTTGCCATAAACGGTAGCCAATGCCTGCATACCCTTATCCACCGCACGGTCGTTGTTCTGTTGCTTGCCTGTGCGGATAAGCCACTCAGCAGAATTGAGATACATCGCCTTGTGACGCGGACTTTCATCGGTCATAAAAAAGCGAATAATGTGGTTGCAGACCGCCACATCGTTTGTCAGCTCGGTAATGGTACGGGGTTTGATATTTCCTTCGTCGTCAATATCAATATGCAGCGCCATCACCATTTCCTGCGCCTCCCTGTTGCCCTGTCCTGCCTGTTTCATAAACAGCGCGTAGTCGCGCCTTGCTATGTTGCGGCAGGTAGTCTTGGGGTCTATATCGTTGTTTTGTACCCAGCGCTTGTAGAACTCATAGCAGAGCTGCATCCTATACTTCTGTTCCAGTTTTGGAAACATCGTGTCGATACTCAGTCCATTTGATAGCCATTTGTCTATACGTTGCAGGGTATTCTGCGTAAGTTGACTCATTATCTAAAATGTTATATGTTACAATGTTAAATCAATACCAAACTGTCCTTCCAGGAAATTCTTGTAATCGGGCTTACCGAATAGCGGTCCGTTCACCTTATCCCACTCCTTATTATTAGAATAGAATACATCACGTGTGAACCATTCATAAACGCTATCATATCTTTTCAGCGCCGTGCAGTTAGGATGCGTATCTAAGTACTTCTGCCCGGCACGCAGGTAAGCTTTCGCTATGCGGGGATGCTTCTGAAACTCGATAAGGCGCTTGCGTCTTGAAGCCAGGGGACAGCACATACAACCGAGTCTTCGTGTAACGTCGATTTGCCCCCCCCGTATCATAGTAGAGTGGAGCCAATTTCAAGCCTCTATCAAGAATGAAATCCCTTACGTCTTTATCAGTCCATTCTAAAATAGGGTAAATCTGCTCCACATGGTTTTCTTCTTTCTTGGCACCAAAATATCGGCACATGGTAGGCTCGTTATATTTTTCCTTTCTCTTTCTGCTTTCTGCTTTGCGCACACCGATAACGGCTTTATCGAGCACCTTATACTCTTTCAGAGCCTCACAACAGAAACGGAAGAAGCGAGAAGGATACCCTTTCTTGGCGATAATCTGAAAGAAATTCTCTTTAGGTCTGATAATTTCCACACCCATCTCCTTCACGTGGGCGATAGTGCCCGGTGGGTCGATGGTGGTGTTCTTGTATATCGCCCTGTATCTGATACCAGCTTCCTTGGCAAGCTGCAGGATCACATCACTATCCTTGCCGCCCGAATAAGCCAGTTCTATCTCTCCATCGTACCTTTTCTGTACGCTTTGCAGGAGGCGAATAGACTGATCTATCTTTTTCTGTAATTGCTCGTTTATCATTTTGCGCCTTTTTAATTTCTTTATCTGCCCACAAAATTACGAAATCGCCCCTAAATGGTTGGGACAACCCCCGAACACCACCTCCCGCCACCGTCCCCTGCGATTCCATCGCAGGTCTCTCAATCCCTTTGTCCCCATCTCTCAATAAAAAACCGATACCTTTGCAATAGTATTAAGACAACATAGGATAACATTAAAAAGAAAAAAGAAATGCAAAGTTTAATTCCTACTCTAACAAGGTTTCTTGCAGCCATCATTGGCTTGGTGTGGTGTACCCTGGAACCATCTCTTAACTACATCGCCGTATGCTTCTTCGCCCTTATCTGCGATTGCTATACGGCGTGGCGGTGCAACTGTCGCATCTATTCCCGCTATCGGGAGGCTATCAAGAAAGACCCTCGATGCAAAATCGACGGGAAACTGAAATCTAAGAAAATGGCAAAGATGGTGAAAGATTTCTCCGTCCTCATCCTTGCGATATTCTTAGCCACGATGGTAGATACCGTCATACTCGATTTCCAAAACCCTCTCCATCTCGCCAACTATCTTGCCGCTATTTATTGCGGTGTGCAGCTCGTGAGCATCCTCGAAAACGAGAGTACCTGTAATGGGGCACCCTGGGCAAGAGTGATGCAGAAGATTGTAGCCGATAAAACCGAAAGACACTTCAACGTGAAGCTGAAAGACCTGATGAAGGAAGCAACAGAAGAGGAGGATAACAAGGAAGAAGTTACTCCGAAAGAAGATAAGAAAGAAGAGGAAGCAAGCGATGGTAAAGAAAACGAGCAATAAACGTCCTCCGTTGAAGGAAATCTTTAAAGCCAAACGCCTTTTATCTCAAGAACTAGTAGGTGCAAAGTTTCATTCCTCCCCCGAACCCTTCGAATTTAATGAATGTAACTGGATAGCCAACGAAAAAACCGAGGTAGTAAAGGCGATGACTATTTTGGCAAGAGCCGGTATCTATTTATCAATAAGCGGGCATGAATATATGATGAGAGAAAAAGCACTCTGTGCAAATAACTCTTAATTTCTGTACGCTATCAGTTAATAATGTGTTAATAACCCTTTGAATTATGACAATATCAAATGTTTTGGAACATTGGGCTACGATATACAAGCCCTTATCCCATGACCCGACAAGCAAGAAGCTGGAAGAACAGAGTTTCTTCCGCATTCGCTATATTGACCTGGAGAATATCTTTTCTCGTAATGCAAATATCGTGCATTCACCTTGTATGCTATATAGCGTATTGAGTACAGGCGAGTTTCAATCAGCCGGAAAGATGATGGTATCTCACCAGGTGTGGTTTCTTACTAAGGTAAAAGACTCGCCTCAAACCCTCGGACGATACGATGGTGCAAAGATAGAGCAGGCATCCGTCGATTTGATGGAGTATTGCAAAGACCTCGTTTCCTGGATGGTGGAGGTGAAGCGAAAGGGAGTTTGCCCAGTAACAGGACGGTCTTTTGCTGATGATCCGGTCATTATGTCCGAATTGCAGTCTATTGATATTCCCTCTATTTCGTGCGGACTGATAGGTGAGCTGTATTCCGGACAATGGCTTGTAGCCGGAGTGGATTGGAAAAGTCTGCAACCGCTTTACAAGTTTGGTTGCGGCGGTAACGACAAGTATATCATCAAAGAATAATAATTGTATCTTGACTATATCGCCCTATCCTTGCCTATGGTGTTGGGGTAGGGCGAAAGTCTTTTCAAGAAAGGAGCGTAGGATATGGGACAACCTATCAAAAATCCGATGTTTCCCTTCAGCAGGGTAGCATCACGTTTCTTCCAACAGACCATCAATCAGTTGGAAGTAAACACCATGACCCAGTGCATCTTCCCCAAGGAGGTGTATAACGGCTATGCCGTAGTAAACCAAAAGCGTGGCGATATTAAGGGCGCATGGCATTCTACTGGTGAGGGCGCAAAATCCTTTGCGGGTAAGATTATAGAGGCAGGCGATTATGGCAAGGTGACGATGGCTTTTGAGTTCAACGACTATATGCGCTTCGTGGATATGGGTGTTGGTCAGGGTACTAGCTATGAAGATGTGGATAATGCCCGCAAGGCTCGCTATCAGACCCGATATATCTCAAAATGGGATAGAAAGAGCGGTAAATCTCAGCGCCCTGCCATTATGATGGAGCTTCGCCACCTTCAGCAACGCATAGCTAATTACCTGGTAGATTTCTATGGCTATGAGGGTGAGGTGAAGTTGATAAATACCTTTGCCGATGCAAGCCCTATTAAACTTTTTTAATCAATAAACAACAAAAAAATGGCAACAGCAAAAAAAACTCAGATAGTTATTACGGCTAATGCCGCCGTCGCCAAAAAGGTGATGGACGAGTTGCAGCAGCGCATCGATGCTATCAAGCAGAAGATGCAGCAGCTCGATACAACCACGGATGCAGGCAAGAAGGAGTTTAAGAAACTGGAGAAAGAGCTTGTTTCCTATAACTCTGCCGTGACGCAGAATGTTACGAATACAGAGCGAATAAGAAAGGCTATCAACAATCTTTCCGGCACTTCGCTCAAGGAACTTCGCCGTGCGCTGGTAGCTGCCAAGAGTGAATTAGGCAAGACCTTTGAGAATGATCCGAATCTGAAGAAGCGCCAACAGGACGTAAAAACATTGCAGGCTCAGATTGATAAGCTGACGGGTTCGGTAAACAAGCATGGAAATGCGTGGAGTACGGCTGCAAAGAATCTTGTCGCCTACGTGGGTATGTTCGGTGCGTTCAATATGATTAAGCAGAAGATAACCGATGTTATCAATCTTAACTTCAAATATTCCGATTCCCTGGCTAACGTCCGCAAAGTTACCAACTGGTCTATGAAAGACGTAGAAGAGTTGTCAAACAGTCTCTCAAAGATGGACACCAGGACTAGCCTCGAAGGACTTACCCAGCTTGCCTATATTGGTTCTCGTATGGGTATGGGAAAGTATGGCGTGCAAGGTTTAGCGGATTTTGCAAAAGCTAGTGACCGTGTAAATGTGGCACTGAAAGAGGATCTGGGTGATGACGCGATGCTGACTCTCTCCAAATTCGTAGAAACGATGGGTGAGGTAGAGAAACATGGCGGCAATATCAGTGAAGCTTTCGACTCCGTTTCAAGTTCTATCTTCAAACTGGCTTCTACATCTACTGCCAATGGTGGTAATATTCTTGAGTTTGCCAAGCGATTGACTGGTCTTTCCAAATCCGCTCATATCACGAGTGACCAGCTTTTAGGTCTTGCTTCTGCCAGCGACTCTTTGATGTTGATGCCGGAGGTTGCATCTACCGCATTCGGTAAATTGATTAGCAGTTTGTGGACCAACTATCACGATATAGAGAAAATGCTGGGCATGCAGGAAGATTCCCTGAAGGATATGATGAGCAAAGGTCAGACGATGCAAGCCTTGGTGAAGGTTCTCGAAAACGTAAGCGACAAGAACCTGAGTTCTATGGATGAGTACTTCAAGGAGTTTGGTTCCGACGGTCAGCAATTGAAGAGTGTAGTAGTAACTATGGCTCAGAATATCGGCGTACTGAAAAGTCATTTGAAGGAATCCAGTGAAGCGTATCGTGAGGGTACTGCCGTTACCAAGGAGTATGAAATTCAGCAGCAAACGGCACAGGCTATTCTCGAACGTGCTAACAACATGTGGGAAAAGGCTTTTGTCAATCCGGATGGCATCGATGCCGTTAAGGAGATGGCGAAGGTATGGTATAATTTCTCGAAGGAATTGACACAATCCAAGCCATTTTTAACGTCCGTGCAGATACTTTTTTGGGAATTAAAAAAGTCTGTCGAGGCACTGCTATTTGTATTGCCTGGACTGCTGGCATACCTGGGAACACGAGGTTTGGTAATGGCGTTTTCCAAGCTGATTCCTTTAATGATAGGTATTAAAGGTTCAAGTATTGTTGGCTTTTTCACACTGCTTACGCAGGCAATAAAGGGTAGCCATTTTGCAACGCTTCGCCTTATCGTCTCCTGGAAGCAGTTGAGTCTCGCTATGAAAACCAATATTATTGGATTGGTTATATCTGTAGTAACATCATTAGGTGTCGCAATTTATGATTTAGTCAAGAAGACGAATGAAGCTTCTTCTTCCGTTCAGAAGTTTAATAGTTCGTTTAAAGGTGTAAGAGAGGCGGCTAACCATGCGGTTGCAGAACTCGATGCTTACTATGGGGCTATCAAACGAGCCAAGAAAGGTTCTAACGAATACCAGGCAGCTATGAAGACTTATGTCGATAAATTCGGCATGTATTTCAAGAAGCTCAAAGATGAAAATGGTATGGTGCAGAATCTTGCAGAATCCTATCGTCAGGCAGCGAAAGCTATCCGTGGCAAGATATACCTCCAGATGCAGGAAGATGATATTCAAAAGCATTATAAGCCTCGTATCGGTTGGAGTCTGGATAAACTTGATGCTTACGGGAAGGTAGCACCAAAGGGCTTCGGTACTGATGTTTTGAAGGGATATGAAGAGGATAATCGCAACAAGAATATGGGTACGATTATCGCAGACCTTGCACGAAGATATGGCTCCAAAAATGTTGCAAGGGTTTTAGCTTCGGAAAAAGAGGGGAGAAGTTCAGCGCAGGTAAGGAAGGTTTATAAAGATACTCTTGGTGATGGTACGGTACATCAGTACGTAAAATACGAGGATTTACCTATCGCAGACCAGCGCCTTTTCAGTGCGCTTCGCTATATCCGTCAGGCTCGTTCTGCTAATAATGTCTTCGCTGGCATCAAAAATAAGTTTGCTGGTGCTCAGGATGAGATCAGTGATTATCTGAAGGCTATAGATGCTGCCGCAAATGAAGACCTTGGTGGAGGTGGTGGCGGTAAGAATACCCCGAAAACCGATAACACTGCCAAGCAGGAGGAGCAGAAAGCAAAGGCTCGTACAAATGCCCTTATCGCCAACATCAAGGCTTTCTATGAGGAGCAGAAACGCAAGTACCTGGAATGGGTAACGCAGATGAATGCTGATGGTGAAAAGGTAAGCGAGGGACAGCAGCAGCAGATGCTTGCTCTTCTCGACGCTAAGACTAAGACGGCACTCGGTACGGCTCGCAAATCCATCGCCACAATGAGTGATGATTTTAAGAAGTTTTTCTCTCACATGGATGAGGATGTGCTTATCTATGACGATGAAATCTCCAAGTCTTTGCTGGAGTCTATCGGCAAATCGGATATTAGTGAGCTGCACGCCCTCTTCCAGAAATTATCGGGTGATTTGTCACGAGAAAACAATCAGACGCTCTCAGAGAACCTGGGCGCTCTTCTTGATCAAATCTTTGCCAACGGTTCCCAGGAGTTGCGTGAGGCAGCAGAAAAACTCCTTGCCCAGCAGCGGGAAATTCAGAAGATACTCAATGAGCACGACTATACGGGTGCAGTTGACCGTTCTACTCGCAGTAATTTCGATAAGATCGGCTTCCTTAGCCCAGCGAGTGGGGTAGATGCGGCTACTGAAGAAGGTCTTCAAAAGATGAATGATGCGTTTGACAATCTCACGGCGAAGGCTCGCAGTGCTATCATTGAGTTGTATCGGTTGAATCCGGAAAGCGAAGATTTTCAGAGTAAATTCATGGACTTCCTTTCAGTAGCCAACAACGGATTTGATTTCACTAAACTTACGGCGCAGCAGTTGAAGGCTTTGTATATCGAACTGATTAAATATAATGATGAGTATGATGCGGCAAGCAAAAGACGTGATGATGAACGCAAGAAGCTGAATGATTATTCCTGGTCACAGACCGCTGTGGATAAGGAATACCAGCAGCGTTTGCCTGGTATGCAGCAGGAGGTAGCTGTTACCGGTAATTACCGCAATGCCGCCCAGTCGATGGGTATGCAGTCTGTCTCTGCCACTGACCCAGAGTTGGAAATGATGAAGATGCGCATGGAGTATGCGGAAACCTATTACGCATTCCTCGAAGAGCATCAGGCTACCGAGCAACAGCTTGCGGATGCCCGAAAGAATATCATGTCAGAACAGGCTAGTTATGCGCAGAAACTTACGTCTGATATGTTCAGTCAGTACAATTCTCTTCTTACGTTTATGGGTCCTCTGCAAACGTTTGGTGAGTCAGTGGGTGATGCTTTCGCAACGATGACTGAAAATGCGTCAGAAGGTCGCAAGGCTCTCAGAACGGCATTGAAGCAGATGGTCAAGCAGTTTGCCACAAGCTCCTTGCAGATGATTAGCCAGCAGCAGATCGATCGTGCGCAGACCACTGCCCATTACACCGAACTCCTTCTGATGCAGCAGGCATTCGGTACGGCAAAAGTAAGCGCTGAAATCGCTACTGGTACCGCAATCATTGGTGCACAGCAAGCTACTCACTTGTCGGAAGAGGAACTTGAAGGTGTTCACCAGCAAGTAATGGCATCTCTCCGTTCTGCCGGTATCTTTGGCTGGTGTGTCAGTACTTTGGGTCCTATTGCCGGACCAATCGCCTATAGCGCTATGATGGCTATCCTGATGGGATTACTTAACTTTGCTATCGGTAAGATTGGAAGCGGCGGCAAGAGTGCAAACACTCCTTCCGCCAACACCAAGCTAGTAACCGGTATGCTTACCTATGATTCCGGAAACGTTCAAGACTTGAAGCCATTCGTGGCTGATAATGGCGAAGTATATTGGGCAAAGGAGGATGACGGCAAGCAGATGCAGGGCGTGAAGATGCTCACGTCTCCAACCGCCACTACCGTGAACGGGCAGCCGTCTCTCATAGCCGAGAGAGGACCGGAAATCGTCATTGGTAGGGAAACTACCCATGCGATGATGATGAACAATCCAGGCTTGCTGAAAGCACTGGTGAACTACGACCGCAACTACTCAGGAAGAAACTCAGCAAGAAGGGCATTTGATAACGGCAACGTGGGTGATGTTCTTGCAGCAGGCACGCAAGCAGGCAATGGTAATCTTTCGTCTGGCGCGTCAGCGGCAGGCGACCTGATTGCAGCCAGCGCAGCAAGCAATGCGGCGCTCCTGCAAGCTGTGAATGCGCTCATTCAGCGCCTTAATCAGCCTATCAACGCCCAGATTAACATGTACGGTCGTGACGGACTGCATGATAGCCTGAATAAGGCAAATCAGTTTATGAAGAATAAATAGAAGAAGGTTTTGTTGATTATTAGTTGTTAGTTTTTAAGTTTATTAGTTATTTGTTTTTCGAGGCTGTTTCGCTGTGAAGCGAGGCAGCTTTTTTTTGTGTGAATTTTATCCTGGTCCCATTTTTCGACCAAGGGGAGAAATCAGTGGGCTTTCTCTAAACCGTTGATTTAGTGGGCTTTTTGGTCTCAAAAGCATATCTTGGTCTCATTTTTCGTCGGTTTTACTACCTATATATAAAATTTTCCGTGTATTTTTTCTTTTCCCTAAAAATAAAATCCCCTAACCTCAAACTAGGAGTTAGTAGCATTAACGGCTATGCCGTAAACATCAGACAATAAGGTAGTTATGGGGAAATAGGGGAGTGGCAGCTAGCGAGAAAAATGTGTGATTTTCTACATATTTCTGAAATATTTTGTATCTCCTGCGTACATCTGTTTATAGAAAATTATATAAAAATGAGACCAATATATAGTAAGTTGCTGAAAAATAAGCAGATAGCAAAAAATCAGTGTGGGCAAGCAGTGGGACAATGGTGTGGCAGCAGGGGGACAATATACGTCGTTTTAGCAATTAGGGGACTTTAACATTTCTGCTAATAAAATTAAAATGAGACCAGAATCGGCAAAATGAGACCAGATTTCGCTTCCTGGTCTCATTTTTGAAAAAACAACCTGTGCGTCTCCGTTCCCAGCGATTCCATCGCTGGTTCCCCCTCTCAAATCTATATTAAATGTTAAAAATATAACTTATTTCAAATATAATATAGCTTACCTATACTTTTTTTCGATTTATTTTTGTATCTTTGCAGCGAAAAATGAATAATATAATATATGTAAGGTATGTTTGACGAGATATGTTCCATCTATCGGGATGCGAAAGATGCGCTCGGAAGGTACGTCGATATGGAGACTGGCGAGTGCATCACGCAGATGTCTATCCGTGAGTTCTGTCTTACGGACAGATGGAAGCCGTATGTAGAGAAACTGAGAGCCATGCGGCAGCAGTATGGTAGCAAGGCGAAGAAGATGCCGGAGTATATCGACACGAAGAAGATGCTTCCAGGTGCCACACTGAGCGGTCTCTTCGCTACCTACGAGGACGATAGCCTTACCCATCCCGGCCAGCGTGTGATGGTTTCCAGAAGAGAAAGCCACCTTCAGCAGCATACCGGATGGCTGGCGATAGATATTGACCTTCAGGACAACGAGGGTATTGCCGATTTCGAGAATATCCGCAGGGTGTTGGCATTTCGCCCCGAAGTAGCCCTGCTGATGCGCTCCTGCTCCGGAACGGGACTGTTTGGCTTGGTCCGTTTGGCTTATCCAGACCATCATAAAGAGCAGTTCAAGGCATTACTGCATGAATATGCTGCAATGGGTATCATGCTCGATGGCTCCTGCGGAAACATCGGCCGTGTGCGCTTTGCCTCATGGGATGATCCTGCACATATATATATTAATGAACGTGTGATACCATATACCAAACTGCCCGATAATGTACCTACACCAATGCCCGTGATGAACTATGCCAACACATATTTCAGTGGCAGTCATCCGACTGGTGTTGGCTATGGAGGCAATTATCCGCATAGCGGACAGGGCACCTACAGACGGGACACACCGGAAATCATCTATCGCAAAGCTTTGCGCCTTGTTGAGAAGATAGAGGCTCAAGGCATTGATATTTGTGCCGGAAAGGATGCTAATAGCGGTTATCTGGGTTGGGTGAAATGCGGCATGTCGCTTTACCATGTGGATAGAACGGCGGGTTATGACCTATGGAGAAGAGTTTCCCGCTTCCGTCCTGCTGACTCCACCTGCGGCCACAATGAGATGGATTTCCGCAAGCGATGGAACCAGTTCGCTAATTACAACAAGATTTCTGAGGCAACTTTCTTCGACTACTGCAAGCGGTCGGGCATCTTCCTCACCAGGGAAGACTGGAAAGAGATATATCAGAATACTTAGAAAGCGCCTCCGTTCCCAGCGATTCTATCGCTGGTCCAATAGCACGCCCTGAAAGGGCAGAAGCTCCTAGCCCAGGGCAACACCCTGGGTTTTAGAACAGATAAAAAATACGCCCTGTAAGGGCAAAAGCTTTTTAATACATTTAAAGATATAAGATTATGGCAAAAAGAAAAGTAAAAATCCCGAAGGGGTCATGGCTCGACCAGAATGGTCAGCGATGGATGAAAGTAGTGTTTGATGTAATGATTGGGGGGGGTAAATTCCTCCGGCAGATAGTGATGACGTTCCCGGTGAACTTTGAAATTGCATTGGGAAAATACATGGTAGATATGGGCGATATGGACGATTTCAGAGACAGAGTAAATCAGCAATATCCTTCGCTGGAACGCCTGAGGAACCTCACGTTTTTCCCTATGGGAAACAAGGTTTTGAGATAATGAAATAAATTTACAAAACGATTCAGCAGACCCCTGAAAGTTAAAATTCATACTTTTTTGTAAGTAGCTGATAATAAAGGCTTTGCGATTTTTTAAAAATTTTGCGAGAGTCTTACGAGAGTCTTATGAATGTTTCATGATTGTTTCAGTGTTGTTTCGGTATTGTTCGTTTATCCCTCTATTTATATATAAAAAACTTTATAAAATAAAAGATATGAAACAGAAGATTATTGCAATTATGGGTCCATCTGGAGCAGGCAAAGACACGGTGGCAAATATCCTTTCCATCGCCCTGAACATCCCCTTGCTTTGTTCCTTCACCACCCGTCCCATGAGGGATGGCGAGGTAAATGGTAGAGAGCACTTTTTCGTGAAGGAGTGCAAGACTCCCAAGGAGGATATGCTTGCCTACACCGAATATGGTGGTTACGAGTATTGGACGGAACTCGCCCAGATAGAAGATACTGCCATCTACGTGATTGATGAAAGAGGATTTCTGAGCATCTGTGAGCATTTTCCGGATATTGAACTGGTGAGTATTTATGTGGCTGCCAAGCCAGAAACGCTGAAGGCTCGCGGTATCGCTCCTGAAAGAACCAACCGTGATGAATATCGTGTATCGCTGGATATTAACTCCTTCGATTATATCATCAGCAATAATTCATCACTCTATCGCTTGCTGACTACTACGCTGAATTTAGTAAGGTGCATCAAAACTGACAATGGAGAAGTGCCGAAGTATGCAGCAGAGATAGAAGAGAAACTGAAAAAGGGAGGAATGATAGCTGAAAACGCTATCCGCATTTTCAGTTCCTTCTTTTAAAAGAAACCATCTGTTTTTTGATATATAAACATCAAATAAGAAACAATATGAAAATGATAATTCCTGGTGTTGAGTGGTGGCCTCAGAAGACCGGCACTCAACAGGTTGCACGAGTAGGCAGAATCTGCTACAAGAGCAAAGCCAAACAGCCTGATGAGAAACTTTCTGAAGAAAAGAAAGAGGAGTTTCGGGAAGTACAGGCAGCAAAGTTGGTTAACCATTTCTGGAAGAGCGGTCATCGCTCTATGCTCCGTCATGGTACCATCTATTTCTTCGTCAAGAATGACAACAAGCTGCCGAGGTCTCTCTGGTCTCTCCTCGTGGCTTCACCTTACATCAATTATGCGGTGAAGGATAAGAAGGTATGGATCAGCAGCAACATGCAGTTCCTTGCCGAGCATGACGAAATCCTCGACATCCTCGACTCATACGATGTGAAGGAAGATGAGTTCATCGAGAAGGCGCTGAAGTATGATTGCAAAAAGGCTCTCTATCTCCTCCGCATGACCATGGTTGTTACCACGCAAATCAGTACCAGCCGTGAGCTGAACCGCACATCGCCTAATAGCATCAGCGAACAGAGCACCCGCTATGTGAACCTGGAGAAGAAAGGTGGCGTACAGATTGCCCGTCCGCACTGGCTGCACGAGGGCACCCGCTGGCAGAAGTTCCTCTATCTTACCGGATGCAAGATAGCTGACTGGCTCTATCGCCGATTGCTGAAATCGGGCATGAAGCCGCAGGATGCCCGCGGCATTCTCCCTCTCGATACCTATACGGTGGTAGCCTATACCTATACCCTCAAGGAGTGGAAACATATCCTGGACCTCCGCTTCCATGATAGTACCGGCAAGGCGCATCCTAACGCCAAGGAAATAGGCTATCTGATTCATCGCATTATTACCGAGAGAATGATAGAATATGATAAGGACTTCGAGATTTAAAGGTAAAATCACTACTTGCTATCTCTAACGCTCATTATGGTAAATAGGAATAAAAGTAAAAAGGTAAAAAAGTAAAAAGAGATGGTAAAAGGCAAAAGAGCGGTTAAGGTTCATTTTACCTTTTTACCCTTTTACCTTTTTACCTTTCAAAAGAATTATGGGAAATAAAAACAAAAATAAAAAGCAACACCAGATGGAGGCTATGGCAAGGCGGGATGCTAAAATCCGTCAGCTCCCTACCATCTACACCTTCAACTTCAAAGATGTGCCATCTGAAGTATACGCCAAAACCCTGGAGGCAATCTTTTCTGATCCTCAGTTTGCCGATGCCGTACGCAACCGCAACGAACTGGTACGTGCCGCCAACCGCATACCGCAGGGCGCGCCTCAGATGGCACCCCTCATCAAGGCTATCCAGGAAAAAGATAACAAACTGGCCAATGCCATCTATGCCCTGCTTGTGCAGGTAAATCTGCACAGTGAGATAACTTATGATTTCCTCAGTTTCGGTCATCTGTCACGCTACTACGTAGACTACAGCCAGCCGGGTATGCAGGAAAAGGTAGACCATCTGAACATTAATCTTGATAAGATCACGTTCCTCTCCGAAATGCTCGAAAACCTTCTTACCCAGGTGAAGGGCGATATGCTGGAAATCTTCAAAGGTGCCAGCGAGTTCCAGCAGTTTGATGGCGTAATGGCGAGCCTCCGTCAGTTGAGCGGTTTCTTCGATTTCGCCCGCAAGAAAGACGAGAAATCGAAAGATTACGCCCTCTACTATGAGTATGCCGACAGCATCAATAACTATATGGATAAGCGTATGCAGACCTATTCGCAGAAGTACCGCAAGCTGCATCCTACCCTTCCTGGTTTCACTCAGGAACAGATGGTAGAGGCCATCAATCTCTTCTTCGGTGAGAAAGATAAGTTCAATGAGAGCTTCATCGCCAAGACGGAATCAGGTGGCCGCTATATCGACGGCATGAAACTCATCCCTAATCTCAACGAGGAGCAGACTGCCAAGCTCGATAAGCTGGTACCGCGCCCGAAGGAAGGAAACAGCATGCAGAAATACTTCCTCTACATCACCGATGCCATCATGTTAAATTACCACCTTCGGCGGTAATTTTGAGTGTTGAATGTTGAATGTTGAATTTTGAGTTGCCTCACGGACTCAAGGGCGCTAGCCTAATTCAACATTCAACATTCAACACTCAACATTCATCAAACCATTCAACATTGTTTAAGATGCCAAATATCTATCTTCGTCTCCCAACCTCCCGCTGCCAGTTTTTCCGGCACCGCGACCCCAAGTTCACCCTGGCCAAAGATGAGCCGGTGGTGTTCAGCAACTACTCACACGAGCAGTTTATCATGCGCAATTCCCTCATCAGCGCCCCTGCGAAAAGCAGCCGTATCGACCTCGGCTGTTTCTCGCAGCAGCAGTGGTGCAATATGCTGTCGGGCAAGCACCCTACAGGAGGCAAGGTAGTGATGCGCCGTGATGCGGGAAGCTGGCTCACCTTCCAGGAAGTTCAGCAGCTCAATGGCCGCCTTACCGACGGCAAGGGTTCACACGATGATTATCTCTGCATCCGCTTGCCGAGTGAGGTAGAAGTTGTCGATACCGTTTATCCGGTAAAGCCTACCTTTACGCTGGATACGCACGGCATGCGTGCGCTGGCGGTATCACTCAACAACGATTTCAAGCGCAGTCTCGTGGAATGGGCACTCTCCACCTTCGACTTCTGTACCTCCAATGGCAGGGTCATCGCCCGATCTCATAACGCTATGCTGGAGCGGTACTTAATGCGTTACGGCATAGAAGCCAGCGAGGAAGAGAAAGACGTATTGCGCCGCATCATCGGTAGGTGGTTCCGCACGGAGCACTGCTTCTTCAAGTCCTATTCTTGCGTGGATATGCAGTATAAGGATAGCCGTGATAAGCCTAACCGCATCGATGAAGTGCAGTGGCTATGATTTTACATCTTATATAATAGGTGTTAATTCATATATAAACAAAAGTTAAATAATAGCTAAATCAAGGAAAAGATATGAAATTACCTGATAGTTGCAGAGAGTTATTTCTTGACGGAGTAACCGATGCTTATTTTTATGCTGTACGGGAAAGCTCCGTTCCTATTCCCTTCAGCATACCGATGATATTGCAGATAACCGGCTGCCACTTTGCCGGCGAAGCACTCCATGTTGCCCTCAGCGAAGGCGACAATTACATCATATCCGATAGCATCACCGCCAAGCAGACTTCCTCAGAAGGTGGCAACGGTACCGTCTTCAAGTTTGAGATTGTTGCCAATATCCGTGACGGAAAGGAGAATATGCCGGAAATCATCAAAAAAATGCACAGAAAGGACTATTATATAGTCTTGCGTAAGCAGGATGACACGATTTATCTCTGCCATACGCTGCCTGGTACCTTCAGTATTACCGATTCCGTGACCGCTCAGAATGATGCTGAGACCCGCAGCATCACGGCTACCTGTCAGGCGATGTCAGAGTTTATTCCGATAACGATTGCTTAATCAATCATAAATTTATAGTACTTAATTATCTTCTAGTTTTGAAATCATATAATTCATAAGTATCGAAATTTTATATTTATATTAATTTTAGCCCTGCTGTCCGTGAGGATCGCAGGGTTTTTTGTTTTATCCGCTAGGCTAATTCAACATTCAACACTCAACATACAACCTTTATTTTGTCCCTATTTTCCGATGTATTCCCATTACCTTTGCCGTCAGAAATATTGAAAGGTCTTCTTTTGCTAAATAAGGTAAGGAGATTTGTATTCAGGATAACGATAACATACATTTATTTTTAAAAATTTATTACCCACATGAAAGGTCTTTATGAAATTCTGACCGAGAAGAAGTGGATGATTTCGCCTGACTTTGTTCACGGCATACGCAAGGCATTGGAGCAGAACTTGAATGCCCATGCCGTATACGAACGTCCAGCACCTACCTGCGGCTTCGTAACCGTGAATGCAGCCGATGGCTCAATCTATTACCCGGAGGAATATCAGATTTCCGAGGATGGTAAGCAGGTGAGAGGTCAGTGGGCATTTGATAGTAGTAATGATGATGCTCAGAACTTCCCGTTTGTTTCTGTGCTCACCGTCGATGGTCCTATCACCCGAAATGGTGGCGGTTGCTCGTATGGTTCTATCGACCATCGCAACATGATGATCAAAGCGGCCAATCATCCCCTCTGTCGCGGTCACATCTTCATCATCAACACTCCTGGTGGCTCCGCTTGGGCAAAGAACGATTATGAGCAGGCTATCAATTATGCCCGTTCGCAGGGTCAGCCAGTCATCGCCTTCGTCGACGGCATGTGTGCATCGGCAGGTATGTATCTCGCTTCTCTTTGCGATGAGCGATATTACATGCACTCGAAGGACGAAATCGGTTGCATCGGTGTGATGGCATCTTTTTACACGCAGGCCGATGGTAGCAAAAACCAGTTTACCGATGAAACTTATCACGAGTTGTACGACCCTGAGAGTTTCGACAAGAACCGTGAGTTCCGTGATATTGCCAACGATGGCGATAGCGAGAAGTTGGTTAAGGAACTTGGCGAACTGGGTGTGGAGTTCAGAGCCGATGTGAAGAAAGCCTGTCCTGCTGCAAAGGACGAACACCTTCACGGTAAGGTATTCGATGCTGAGGAAGTAAAGGGTATTCTGATGGATGACCAGAGTGACTTCTTCTCTTGCGTAAAGCGTTGCTTTGCCCTTTACAACGGCACAGCCGAGCCTATCGTCAGAAAGCCATCTGATGATGAAAACGAAACGAAAGGCAGTTTGAATGAGCCATCCGATCATCCGGCACACGACCCTCAGTTGGAGCCAGACAAGGCTTCTTCAGCAAAGACAGAGAATCATCAACATACTATTCATCTAAAATCAATCAATATGGCAAATTATCAAAAGATCAACGCCGCTTGCGGTATGCAGGATGGTCAGCAGATTGAGGTAAAGGAGGAAGGCGCATTTATGAATGCACCATTGCTCGACACCCTCGAAGCTCATCTTACAGCGCAGGAGCAGGCAGTGGCCGCTGCAAAGCAGAAAGCCACCACAGCAGAGCAGAGTCTTGCTGACCTTCAGGCTAAGCACGACGCACTCGCTGAAACCATCGCCCAGAAGGACGAGGAGATTAAGAACCTGAAAGAGGCAGCGGCTAAGGCCGATGAGGACATCAAGGCCCTCAACGATGCAAAGGCAAAGGCTGATGAGGAGAAGGCTAAGGTAGATGAGGAGTTGAAGACTGCCCAGGCTTCACTCGCTACTGCCCAGCAGACCATCGCCGACAAGGACGCTCAGATCGCTGAGTTGAATGAGAACCCAGGTGAGGAGCCAGCACAGGGTGCAGCACCTCAGAATAACGGTGAGGGCGCAAAGGCTCAGAACCTCCGTGAGTTTGACCCATCGAAGTATAAGACCAATGCCGAGCGCAAGGCAGCTTTCGAGCGTTTTACTCGTGGCGAGGAGTAATCACTCCAGTATCAGGATAACACTAAGTATTCAGGTTAAAACATTCTTATTCATTTTTTAATTAGTAATTGAAATTATGGCAACACTTCCTAAAGATTTTATTGGCACTACTGCCTTGCAGCATGTAGCCGAGCAGGTAACTAAGGAAATCCTTATGGGTCCAGGTTACACCGATGCAGAGGAGATGGACCGCTTGAAGATTGACATCATCACTGGTATCCAGTTCAAGCGCACAACTCACATCTTGCTCCGTAAGGGCGGTACCACCCGTCGTAAGGATGTTCACACTAAAGTGAACAGCGAGGCGGGATTTTTGAAAGAACGTACAATCGTCTGCAAGCTTGCTTGGGACCATTATACCGATAACATCGATAAGTACTGTGAAACAGTATTCGGTACCGACGCACAGGGTCAGTACCCTCTCGCTACAGAGGCTGCTACCGCAATTCTCCGTAACTATGCCGACAACCTTACCGCTTGCTTGTGGAATGGTGACATCAGTCTTGATAAGGGTGACGAGAGCACTCCTGCTTCAGAGCAGGCTTTGGCTCTCTACGACGGTTTCCATACCTGTATCAAGCACGACATCGAGGCTGGCATTATCAGCGAGGCTAACGGAAACTTGATTCCTTGTGAGTCACTCGCAGAGCCTTCTGACAACAACGACTCTACCCCATACGACAACTTCCTGGCATGGCACATGAAGTGGGATGCCCGTCTGCGCAAGCAGAATACACTCGTTTATATGAGCGAGCAGACAGCCCAGTACATCGCTGCAGGTTACGCTAACAAGTTCCACGGCAACTTCAAGGTTGACTATGAGGTAGGCGGTAACTTCAAACTCCCAGGTCTCTCTCGTGTAACCCTCTGCCCTATCGCAGACTTCGGTGAGGGCGATCGTATGTACGCTACCATCGAGAAGAACTTCGTTTATGGCGTTGATACACTTAGCAACCAGACTTACGTCGGTGTTAAGGTCGGCACTGACACAGATATGCGTGACGTGCAGTTTCAGATTCAGTCAATTCAGGGATCGTTGGCACCTCGCAATCCGTTCAAATACGCCTTTGCAATGTCAGACGGCAACCTTGCAACAGCAGAGTACGTAGCTGGTGACTACACCAATTCTAACCTTGTGGTAACAACCGCCATGGAGGATGCTTCTCCTGTTACCGATGGTAAGGTGAAGGTAAACGGTGAAGAGTACACTAAGCCAGTAGGCACAACTCCTAACCAGGTTATTACCCTGGAGGCAGAGGGCACTACCGATGTATTCTCTCACTGGAGCACTGGCAGCAAGGAGAAGAAGATTCAGTTTGCTGCCACCGGCACAAGCATGGGTATCACCGCCTTCTTCAAGAAGGGTTAACCCCCTCTCCTGCCTCCGTTCCCAGCGATTCCATCGCTGGTCCAACAGGCAAAAAGGCAGTCCTCTATAAATCCTCGGCGGCGGTCGCCTGACCTGTCGGAATATGGTTGCCGCCGCCATTTCGTTTAATCATCTAAAAAAGATACAATTATGACAGAAACTGTAACATGCCCAGAGATCAAGGATATTCTCTCCGAGAACGAATGCTTGGAGAACTTCGGTGGTCTTGGCGTAAACGTATATGTCTTTATCAAGAGTGAGCTCGCTGCCCCTCTCTCACCAGAGGCAGGTAAGAACACCTATGCAGCGCTGACAGCTGCGTCCTTCAAGAAAGGTAAGGGTCTCTACAAGTTTGAGTGCCAGGATGGCGGCCAGGGTCACACCTGGGAAAACTTGGGCTTCAGAAAGGGCTTTAAGCAGACTTTGGACTACGTTCTTGAGAGCGTAAGTGCCGCTTCTGCGTATGTGGCTCGTGGTCTCAATAACCTTAAGTGTGGTTACATCATCGAGGATGGTGATAAATCAATCCTCGTTTACGACAAGCAGCACGACTTCAAGTATGACTCCGGTAATATTAAGGGAGACACGGGAAAAAAACCAGAGGATGATCGTACAGTGACACTGAGCGGTTCCCTCAGTCCGACCATGTATGGCCGCTATGAGATTGCCGCACCAGAAGGTGGTTGGGATTCTCTCCTTTCCGGTGCAGGCACAGCGGGGGAAGTGTAAGTGGAACTGACAAGAGCGATACCAATTCCGCTTCACAGCAGTCATCTAAGCGGAGCAAGCAGGTAGCATCTGTCAATGATGAAACCTCTACGCCCGGCGAAAACGATGAATAATCGCTCACCCTATCCAATGCGTTTCCATTGGCAATTTACTCTATAAATCAAAGCCTCGGTATTAATCCTTAGTAAAATAAGGCAAGATACCGGGGCTTTTCGCATTTAAAACTGCACATATCTTTCATTTTTTAATATCTTATCCCATAATTAGATTTTTTTATGCAAAATGCGTTTTCGCATAGAATATTTTTCTTATTTTTGCAGCATAAAATTTTAATTTATATAGTGTAACTAAAATAGTAAGGGATTATGGAGCTAAGACATTTACGTTCGTTTGTGTATGTGGCAGAGACGCTTTCTTTTAGCATCGCCGCCTCCCGATGCTTTGTCACCCAATCCGCCATCAGTCAGCACATCAAGGCTCTGGAGGATGAACTGGGATGCAAGCTGCTGATACGCACATCGCACAGCATCATGCTCACCGAGAACGGAGAGGCACTTCTGCCACGTGCCAAGGAAATACTGAAGTTGACGGAAGACTGCAAGGAGCATATCAATGCACTCAACAACTGCATGACCGGAGAACTGCGCATCGGTGTAGGTTCCTTTATCGCACCTTATATTCGTGTGGCTGCACTTATATTCATGGAGCGATACCCTAACGTAAGAGTGAATGCCGAATTTTCCAAGGCAACGAGCCTGAACCGCCTGTTGCGAGACCACATGCTGGATCTCGCTTTTACGATGAACGAAGCCTATACCAACGAGGGTATCGAGAGCCAGCCCTGCATCCCATTCAGTATTTGTGCCATCATGCGAGACACACACCCTCTTGCCAGGAAAGATAAGGTAACATACGATGACCTGCTGAAGCACGGCATCATCATGCCCGATGTAGGCGAACGTGTTTTCAACACTTTTCAGCAATATTTGCAGAACGATCTCACCAAATTAAGCGTAAAGTGTATCGTCAGCGACCCAGACGAAGACCTTGCCATCATAGAAGATACTCACCTGGTTACTTTTATGCCGAAGCTGTATCTGAAGAATCACCCTACCCTTATAGCTCGTCCTATCCATGGCATAGGAGAAGAACTGATGAGCAATGCCCACTGTATGAAGGATGTACCTATGAAGCGTTCTGCACAACTCTTCCTCGACATTATCAGGGACGAAGCCATCCCGTATATCAAGGCTTTGGAAGAAACTCTGTAGTTTAGTACCAAAGTACTATTGTACTTATGTACTTCTGCACGTTTGTACTTTTTCTTATCTGTCTATTAGTGTTCCTGCTTCATGATTTATCCGCAAGAACATCTAATGAAAATCACTTTTCTGTTTACTTCATTCATGTTACCTTTGCATACGATTCCGATATTGGAAGAATTTAAACACAAAAAACTATGCAGGTAAAAACGAATGATGGCAACTATGATGTTGCCAGCAAGGGATTGGGTAATACCGCCCTTGGACTTGGTATCGCAGGTTTGGCTACCAGTTTGCTGGGTGGCGGTGCATCCTTGTTTAACCTCGGTAGAGGTAACAATGGCATGACTGCCAATCCGAGTGATCCGGATGCACGCTTTGTAACCAAGAGTGAGACCAACCTTATTCAGGAGAACTCTACATTGAAGACGGAACTTGCTATCCAGAAGAGCGAGAACTATACCGACAAGAAGATGGTAGATGTTACTCAGTATCTTGACGGTAAGATTCGTCAGCTCGAAAACAAGGTAGATGCCAATAAGGATGCACAGCAGGCGGTCAACGCAGAGCAGATGGCATACAATGCCGCTGCCAACGCCAATATCGACGTGCTGAAATCGCAGGTAGCTTCACTTTCGAGTGTTACCAAGCTGATGATTCCATCGGGCAATGTTTGTCAGATGGGATGCGGATGCGCTTGTAATCAGTAACCGTATTTTCGGATAAAAGGAAGAAACGATATGGATTACAAGAACTCGCAAATCCTGGCAGCGGTGGTGTCCGAATGGGCACGCCCTGCCATCTCTCAGATAGCGGCTGGCAATCTGATGCACTTGCCTATGCTCCAGTCTCTCCAGGCTACCATCGGCAGCATGGGACTGGTGAGTGGCAACTATTCTCTGCAAGCCGATATAGAACCGATGATTCAGCCTGTGGTCAATGCGCTTGTCACTCCGATGCTCGCCAAGTATTTCGGGAATATTCCTGAAGAGAGCATTCCGCAGATGGCGCACGATGTGGTAGAGCAGCTTCGCTACAAAGGACCGCTCTCTATCCTGGAGGGTGTTATAACCTTTGACGAGGAAGATCTTGACGAACTCGCCGACCTTCTTCAGAAGAACCTTCCGGTAGAGAAGACTCAGGGCTATCAGGTGAAACATTAATGCGGCGGTGAAGTCGTCGCTCTATTAAAACAGAAAAGACTATGAATAAAAGAACAATTCCAGCCTGCATCATGGCTACGCTTGCAGTAGGTGCAACCGCCACTGCTCCCTATTATGATGTAAATATCACGCAGCAGCTCTGTGCTCCTTCATGCGTGGACGAGACTCCGGTTTTCAACCCTCAGTTCTCAGTAAAGAGTATTGACAACGTGGGTACTTCGCAATATCTCATAACGATTCATGTAGAAGGTGTTATCAGTTACGTGCCTTGCAACTGTGGCTCCTGCTGCACCCGCTCACAGGTAGTAAGTCAGGATTTCACCATTCCTGTCTTCTCTGCTACGGCAATCACGAATGTTACCACATCTCTTGGCAGCGTGAAAAACCGTCTTGTCAAGGTAGCCTGCTGCTCCTGCAGCAAGACTTTCGTGTGCGATGCTCCTTTAACACTCACCATCGCATGACTATCCACCAACAAAAGGAAAGGTAAAAGACGATGAAGTATATTCAGTTAATAGATCAAGCTCGCGCTCACGGCGTGGCTACCGAGAAGAAGATGATGGAGGCGATGGAGCATTTGAGCTGCGACCTCGCCTCCCTGGAGGAAACAAATCCGGAATTGTACTGGTGCATCCTCCGTCACCAGCACGCAGTGTTCTATGATCGTCATTACAGCGAGAAAATGGCCAACCATGATGTCTGCCATCTTGTGTATAGCAAGAAAGGCGAGAATGGCGAATTGGTAGGAACCGGTGCACACTGGACCAAATCGCAGATAGTGAATGCCACCAAGGGCATGAAGTTCCATGATAAGGTGAACGATTGGGATAAGTATGTTGCCTTCAATGCCATGTACGCTGACCTGTGCAGCGATATGACAGAAGATGAAATCATCAAGGCAGCTTATCTCTTCTATTTCCAGGACGCAGACTGGCAACCCGAAGAAGACGATTGTACCAAGATATGGGACTATATGTCCGCTCACGCGATGATGTAGTTTGTTTTGATATAGGTAATCTGGATTTCGCACTAGCGAGTGCAAGTATTTAAAGTAAAAAGATTGGGATAACATTTTTTGAAGCCTCTTTGCGCCTACAAAAGCCGCAGGGAGGCTTTCTTTGTCCCCTCGAATAAAATCGAAACCCCTATCTTTGCCCTCAGAAGAAATAAAAACGATAAAACAGAAAAGATATGGCAAAGATTCAACCTCTTGCAGATTTCATTCTCTCCTTTGAAGGAGGTTACGTAAACCACCCCAATGACAAGGGCGGTCCTACCAACATGGGCGTAACATTGAAAACCTGGCAAACCCAAGGTTACGACAAGAACCATGATGGCCGCATAGACGCAAAGGACGTGAAGCTTATCACAAAAGCCGATGCTATCTCCATCCTTCGCCGTTGCTACTGGAACCGATGGAAAGCCGATGGCATCAAAGACCAGAGCATCGCCAACATCCTGGTAGATTGGGTCTGGAGCAGTGGTACCCCAGGCGTAACCCTCGTGCAAGCTATGCTGGGCGTAAGAGCCGATGGTATCGTAGGCAACAAAACCCTCAAGGCGCTCAACAGTCAGACCCCTAAGCAGTTCTTCGAGCGCATCAAGGCACGCCGCAAGCAGTATATCCTCGGCATCATCGCCAAGCACCCTAGCCAGCAAGTCTTCGAGGCAGGCTGGCTCCGCAGACTCAATGCTATCAATTACGGCAGTCTCATCGCCAATGGCGGCAAGAAAATAAGTTTTTAACAAATAAATAAAGTAAAAAAAATGGCTTCTTACAATGGAAATGTTGACCTTTTGTCTCTGAATGGAGCAAAGGTCTTAGTAGGTATCGATGAGAAGAATGTAAAGCGTCCTTATGTTTGCATTCCTCTCGATGTAAACGAAATTCGAATAGAGACATATCAAAAAGATAATGTTAACAGACAGGTGGCTAAGTTGAGAGTTCACATCGAACCTTTTAAAGATTCGTACAAGAATAAGATTCGACAGAGTAATATCGAGCGTGGCGACACCGAAAAAAGTGTGCCTACCCACGAAATGCAAATATCATTCTCCACCGAGTACGTCCAGGCAGTAGCCAAAGCATTCCCGAAACTCGTAGAACAGGTAAAGGAGTATAGTAAGGAGAAAGACCCTGACATCGTAAATCAGGATTTCAACGATGAGAACTCTCACCTCTTCAAGGCAATCCGTACTCGCATGAATAAGCGCATCGCCAGTCTCTATCAGCCACAGACCGCTACCCAGCAGCAGACTTACCCACAGCAAGTCTACGGAGCCGCCGGCAATGCTACCGCCTATGTACCGCCAGCAGATGGAGGCAATGATTATTCATCAATGCCAGGTTACGATGATCCGAACAGCGACCTGCCATTCTAAAGGTTTTATTAAATGTTGAATGTTGAGTGTTGAATTAGGCTAGCGCCCTTGAGTCCGTGAGGCAACTCAACATTCAACAATCAACATTAAATTTAACGCTTATGCAAGAACAAATAAATCTTACAATTCCGAAGGGCTGGAACCAATGTACTCCCTCCCAGTTGGAAGCCCTCGCTGCCATCATGCAGGAGCAGATAGCCAAGGCAGACCGCTATCATCCCTTCGATATGCAGAAGGTGAAGATAGCCGTCTTCTTTCTCTTTGCCGGGATAAGCATCAATGCCTATCCCGACCCTCGTCTGCCCCTCAATGAGCAACATTACCTGGTAAGCATAGAGCCGCAGAAGAAGAGCCTCTTGAAGAAGCTCCTCTCCCTCTGTGCCCCCGTTCCTAGCGATTCTATCGCTGGTCCCCAGTCGGCTAGCCATTTCCCCCTCTACCTCTGGCAGCTCAACTATTGGCTCTCCCCGAAAGCCAAGACCGATGATAAGACCTCTCCTGAGTATATCGCCCAGGGCGCAGGTCTTCTCGACTGGCTGGATGCAGATAGCGGCAATTTCCTTACCCGCTTCCCCTATCCGATTATCGGACAGAAAGCCAAGTGGTACCGTCGCGCAAAAGCCTTCCGTGGTCCTAACCCCGACCTCGATGGTTTCTCCTGGCAGCAATACCGTTTCGCTAGCGATATGATGCAGACCTATACCCAGTTAAGCAACAACCTGGTCAAGATGAAGCAGATGAATAAGTTCACCGAGGAACAACTCCAGACGCAAGCTCAGAGTGTAGCAAGTGCAAGAAACATGTTCCTTGCCACCATCTTTAACACCACCACCCAGTACGTCGATCCGACAACAGGCATCACGAAGTACGATTTTCATTATGAGTCGAAGCAGTTCACCGAGAACGCAGGTTATTTCGCCAAATACCCGGAAGCAAACTGGCAGGTCATCCTCTTCTGGTGGAGCGGCATCATGCACACCCTAGCCCATCGCTACCCTCACGTTTTTAAGGTGCAGAAGGTAGATAATAAAAAGCCGCAAACCCCGATGGAAATCTACACCGCTACCACCGCCACGATGCAGAAGTATGCTGGCCTAACGGAAGATCAGGTCAATACTCAGTCCTATTCCCTCGTTCTCGAACATCTCGAAAGGTTGTCGAAAGAGAATGAGGAAATGGAAAAGATGAGGAGAAACAAATGATAAGGGCGATGGCTATAATAGATATGAATAACCATTGTTTTTATCAATATCCACGAGGCGAGAATAAGGGCGGTATTCTAGATACAGATCTCTGCCCTACCATTACCATCAATGCGTGGGAGCAGAACGTTTTTCTGATAAAGAAATATGAGTAATAACAACCAACCTCAATACAAGCGAGGAACGATTGTCAAGAACGGAAAGAGATATGGCTTTTATCCCGATGGTTCTCTCTATCGGATATACTCCACCTCCGACCGTCCGTTTCTTGAAATCGTGGATATAGAAGGTAAAACCTTCCTGCGCATCCGTCAGGCGACAGAACAAGGCTATACCGATTGTCCTGTACCCGGTGCAGCCGATTTGAATTACCCTACTTCTGCATTAAGACGTAGCCGCACGGTAGGGGGGGTAAATTGGTAAATGCACTCACGGCTGCAAGCAGCAATCCGTTTGTGTTTGTGGAATTATAAAACAATAAGATTATGGAAAGAAACAACAGACTGCCTAACGTGATATTCATGTCACCAAAGGCTCTTGAAATGATAGAAAGTCAGACAACAGAAGATGTAGTTTGTCTTGAGAATGAAGAAAGTGGCATAAGCATCAAAAATGCGTCTTTTTGTGATGCCGACACGGATGAAACAGCAGAATATCGCAACATTGTTCAACTGTGGCACCCAGCCAGAGAGAAACCGCATTGCATAGGGTCGCTTCTTTGTTGGCGACGCAATGGCACTCATTTTGTGCATGAACATTTCTCCCACGACGAACAGAATTGGCGAATGTTCATTAGCGAAAACGACGTGCAGCGTTATTGTTATATTGCCAACTTGGAGCCTGACTCGTTCTTTTGATTTGTATATGGTTAGACAACAGCCTTTGAATGTTTGTATGGGTGGGGTGTCCGTAACACTAAATACTCGATACGAACGTTTGTGTGTAGAGCATTTGATGTCTTTGGCTCATCCCAAGGACAGGAGTCTTCATTGAGTATGATTAAAGATTTATAGAGCAAAAACAAAGATGATAACAAAATTCAATTTCAAGGATAAGACCATTAAGTCTTATGCCATCCGAAAGCTGACACCCTTCGAGTGTTTCCGACTCATGGGTGTGCGAGATGATGTGATCCGCACGATGCAGAGTACCAATGCCCAGGCAGCCGAGCGTGTGCCTGGCTATAAAGGTAAAGGGAAGGCAGAAGATATGGCAGTATCAGCCAGTCAGCAATACAAGCAAGCTGGAAATTCTATCGTGGTAGATGTGCTCGCAGCCATCTATCAGCAACTCTGGTATCCGAAAGAGCCAAAGCGTGAGGCACAGACCTCATTCTTTGCCGATTTCTTCCCAGAAGACCAACTCCCTACCTATCCGGTAGATAAGAACCATGGTGAGAAACTTATCCTCACCACCTTCTCCGGTTACGACTCGCAGTTGATGGCAGCCGATGTTCTCGCCCAGCAGCACCCTGATTTCCGCTGGACGTGCGTAGGCTGGAGCGATATAGATAAGTATGCCTGTCAGATGCACAACCTCATCTTTCCGCAGTTTGCTGACAAAGCCTTGGGCGATATAACCAAAATCGACTGGCAACAGGTAAAGAATAATGTGGGGGGGGCAAGAAATCGACCTTTTTACCTATTCTTCACCTTGTCAGGATATATCGCAAGCCGGCAAGCAGATGGGGTTGAAGGAAGGATCCGATACCCGCTCGGCATTATTGTGGCGAGTAGCCGATGCCGTGGAAGTGTTGCGCCCGAAGTATCTGCTTCAAGAGAATGTGGCAGCCCTGGTAAGCGAAAAGTTCATGCCCGATTTTCAGAAGTGGCTTGATAAACTCTCGTCTCTCGGCTACGTAAGCCGATGGGCAAGACTCAATGCCAAAGATTATTGTGTTCCGCAGAACCGAGACCGTGTTTTCTGTCTCTCAATGAGAAAAGATGTAGCCTTCGATTATCAGTTCCCAGACCCTATTCCGCTGAAAAGAAAGCTGGAAGATGTGTTGCAGGAAGAAGTAGATACAAGGTTCTTCCTGAAAGATGAAGCCGTCAGCAAGTTTCTTCAGGCAAACGATAAAGACACTTGCGTCTTCCATCAGTTCGAGATAGAGCCGAGCCACGAGAATGCAATGGCATTGAAAGCCATCCTCACTCTTTATATAGAAGAGGCGCATCTTTGGAATTGCACTCCAAAAGAACTGCAGGAGAAGATTTCTTCTGCTCACGAGGACATCATCATGCCGCTGTTCAATGGCTGGAAAGAGAACGGCAAGTTCGCAAATTCTAAGTTGGAAAGTATGTATCATCAGTTTTTGGAGAAGAAATGAGCAAGAAAAAGATTCGCAATAAGATGCCGAAATGCACTCAGTGCTCTGCATCTCTTAATTTCGTTGGTAATGAAGAGTATGGAGATAATGGTTATAAGTATCTTTATCATTGTCCGAATTGCGGTGCAGACTTAGAGGTTTTTGAACCTTTGGAAGAAGATAGTGTGTCCTGAGACAGAATGAAGTCTGATATTGGCTATATTTGATAGATTTCTGTCGTAACTTCTAAAGAGATGGTGGCAGACCCACCGCATTCGGCATGCAGGTGCTGATTGCAAACCACTTTGTGCTGCTCTGATGGAAACAGATGGGTAGTGAACGACAATTGAAAGCCTTCCGTAAGGTTGGCAAGGTATGTGTCAAGGAGATGAACGCAAGTGAACCATTGATGAAGCATCGTTAGCAAAGTTAGCAAGTCACATCAGAACCAAGGTCTTTTCTTTATCTTGGGATAATGGCAGAGGAAACCTGTTTACTGTCTGCTGGGTGTGCGGTGTATAGGTGGCATGAACTTGACATGGGCTCTTTGGAGGAACAGGAGAAATAGACATGGAATGCCAAGGGAAAATGCCGAGAGCCGTGACACGCAAGGCAGAAAGTACCGATGTCCATGTCTGTGGCGGACTACCTCGTAGTAGTGTTGAAGTCTCTGTAATGGGGATGGAGTGAAGGGGGTAGCGTGCTTAGCCAAATTTAAAGTCCAACTTAAGAAATTGAGGATGAAACAATGAACGAGGCAAAACCTTTTGTAATAGACAAGCGATTGGTGTGGGAAGCTTACCACAAGGTGAAAGAAAACAAGGGTAGTGCGGGTATCGATAAGGTTGACCAAAAGACATTTGATAAAGAAATGTCCAAGAACCTTTATAAGATATGGAATCGCATGAGTTCCGGTTGCTACTTTCCCAAAGCGGTGAAGCTGGTAGAAATACCAAAATCCAATGGGGGTACTCGCCCTTTGGGCATACCAACGATTGAAGATAGAATAGCGCAGCAGGTAGTAGTATCAGTACTGACTCCTATTCTCGAACCTATCTTCAAGGAAGATTCCTACGGCTATCGTCCAGGTAAGGGAGCGCACCAAGCCATAGCCAAGGCTAAGGAGCGCTGCTATGTGAACCCCTGGGTGCTTGATATGGACATCAGTAAGTTCTTCGACACAATCAATCATGAATTGTTGATGAAGGCTATCCGCAAGCATACAGAGGAGAAATGGGTACTACTATACATTGAGCGGTGGCTCAAGGTTCCCTATCAGACATCGAAAGGTGAAGTGATAGAGCGAACGATGGGAGTTCCCCAAGGTTCTGTGATAGGTCCGGTTTTGGCAAACTTGTTCCTTCATTACGTCTTTGACGAATGGATGTCGCGTAACTATCCAACGATTCCGTTTGAGCGTTATGCTGATGACACCATCTGCCACTGTGTATCGGAGAAGCAAGCCCAGTTCTTGAAAGCTGTTTTAATGAAACGCTTTGAGGAATGTGGATTGAAACTGAATGAGGAGAAGACAAAGATAGTCTATTGTAAGGATAGTAATCGAAGAGGTGACTCGGAGCATACTTCCTTTGACTTCCTCGGCTTTACCTTCAGACCTAGAGGTGCGAGAAACAGAAAGACGGGTCAAAACTTTACTGCTTTTCTCCCTGCAATAAGCAAGAAGTCGATGAAGAGGATTAAAGAAGCCGTAAGAGCTTGGAAACTGAATCGTAAGACTTTTGCTTGTTTGCTAGACATAAGTAATGAGGTTGATACGCAGATTAGTGGATGGATGAACTACTATATGAAGTTTGGTAGGTCTGAATTCCGCAAGGTGTTGAATTACATCAATGAGCGACTAACCCGATGGGTGATGCGTAAGTACAAGCGCTTCTCCAAGGGTAAGAAGTTTAGCAAAGCGTATGAATGGCTTGTGGAGTATGCGGCACACAACAGAAATGAATTTTCACACTGGGTGAAGGGATTTGTACCCTATCCACGTCTAGGTTAATAAAGAATATAAACTAAGAAACAAAAGAGTTAAGTACGAAGAGCCGTGTGATGGGAGACTGTCAAGCACGGTTCCGAGAGAAGGGAGGGTGAAATTCCCTCCACTTACTCGACAACCCCAATATCCATTTTGGCAATGATAAAGGTAAGTTCTTTAAACCCGGACCCTATCTATCTTGTAGTAAGCAGATGTTTGAAATCACAGTATCAGCGAAACTCGATAGTAAACTTTCTGAAGGCTACAGGCGGTAGGGCTGCAACGGCTGTAATAGTAAGATATGATTAAAGGTTTGTTTTCATTAAGCATACATCATTTAATGCCGATAAACGTAGATAACGATTGCTTTCACTGTCCGGTCTGCACTCATTATCATAAGCTGGCATTATCCGATATTCTTCCTGGTTTAAAACGTAGGTGTAATCGTGAGGGTGCTGTAATTGTAGAAATATAGAACTATGAATAGTAATCGCCCTATCATCCTCGGCTCTTATAGTCCATCCCAAAATGGCATTATCGTTTTCCCTAGCAGTATCGCTTTATGCCTATGTGGAGGGGGCAAAGGGCATGATGTAGATAAACCGAAAATATTATTAGAGTATGATTAGAAAGTATGGTTAGCATCATAACAATCAACACTCCTCCTGGTATTCTGAATGTTATCACGGCTCACTACTCCAAGGATGGAGAGTCTAATATTCTTCCAAATACAAACTCGCAGACGAAGGCTGCGGTAATATTATTAGAGTATGAATAAGGTTATAATAGATAAAGGCAGCATTCCCCCTTCCGAAGAGGAGGAGGATGATCCTAATGATATGCCACCCCTCGTATTGATAGAATATGATTAAGATATTAGCCATTCACGAGGCGAGAACAGAGCACGCCAAGGAAGTACGCAAGCAGACTGGCACCAACGATTATCGTGATAAAGCCATCTTCTTTCGTGACAGCTTCCTGATGCAGTGCATCGGTACCTTCCACACGAAGGATAATCTCCTTGCCTTCAGATATGAATAAAGAAAAGTTATGAAAGAAATACATCCGATAGTAGTAGGCTTGCTGAATATGCCTCCGTTTGATAAGCGTTTTTATCTGGCAAAACGAGTGTATGCAGTAAAAGGCATAGCCCCTACTTGTAATACATGTGGAGGGGGTGGACTTCAGCCCAAAATATTTGTGGAATATGATTAGGCAAGCCATCATTACTCACTATCGAACCGAGGAAGCGAAGGCATATCGCAAGATACACGGCGACAGAGGCGGTTGCCGCTATCAGGATAAATACCATCGTCCAAGCCCATCACCCTGGAGTAACTGCATTTCCACCGTAACAAAAGATAATCTTTTATGGCAGCAATACGAATAAGAACCTGCGCAAGCAGAGGCAGAGCCGATGGTGATTGGTATTCCAATCCTCACTCTCAAAGGCTCGAAATCGGAGACTGCATCAGTAACGCTATTTCCTCCATCGCCAAGGATTTTATGATCATTATCAATTATGAATAAGAAGAGGGCCTCCGTTCCCAGCGATTCTATCGCTGGTCCCAATCCCTCTTTGTCCCCACTAAAACCATAAAAAGCCCTAACTTTACACTCAGAAATAGAGAGAGAAAAGCGGGTGTGCGTATATCGCCACCCTTCTCTCTTTCCATCACATTCAGGATAACATAAAAAAGAAACGCAAAAATGGCAAGCAAAAACAAAAACAGAGTAACCACCCTGCAGCAGCTCCAAAATCGTAGTGAGGAACTGAAAGATGCAGGCTATGTAGCCGTTCGCCCGGATGCCTTTACGCCGCTTAAAAATGGCGGCGGTAAAGTCTTTTCCTGGAACGACTACGTTCACGGCATGCTCCTAACCACAGCCGGTATGTCGGCAAGTGGTGGCGACGCAAGCGGTTCTGCGGCACGACAGCAGGTTTCCACTATCTTTGCATCGAGTGGCGGCGAGAACCTGGGCAAACCGAAAGGCGTAGGTACCGAAGGCTTGGGCTTTATGGAATGGGGTATGGCCAACCGACTGCCAAACCTTATCTGGATGCTCTCCCGCATGTCGCCTTTTACAGCAGCAGGAGTAGATTACATCAAGAAGATACTGGTAGGTCGTGGTCCCGCAGCCAAGTATCATTACACCCAGTACGTTGGCGGCAACATCACAGAGAAATATATCCCCTACGAGAGCGCAGGAGTCCTGCTACGTGGTCAGATAGCTGACCTGAAAGCCAAGGAAGAGGCAGCCGCCGAAGCCAAGCGCCAGAATGAGCAGCAGAGCCAGAACGGGCAGTCTCAGCAGGAGGAGTCACCGTTCCCTGCGATTGAATCGCAGGTCTTATCATCCGATGAAGAAGAAAGCGAGGAGATGAAATCTCTGAAAGAAGCTCTCCGCAAATGGGAAGAAACCAATGCCCAGCTTCGTGATTTCCTGGAGAACAACGACCTGCTGCAGACCTTCCTCGATTTGGCAGGAGATATGGCTCTGATGTCACAATGCTTTGTAGAGCTCCAGCTCAATCAGCGTTCCCTCGACGAGAACGGCAAGGCCGTTCCTACTGCACAGTGGACTCCGAAGGTGATCGGTCTGAAGCACCGCAGCATCTTCACTACCCGACTGGAACGCATGGACGAAAACTACCGCATCAACTATGCCTACGTCAGCAACCAATGGCTCGACCCTACTCAATACGTCGGCGTGCAGAAAGAGGAAGACCGCAAGATAGCTGCTATCCCTTATCTCCCTACCACATCAGCCGTGAAGGATTTGCAGCGCAAGATACGCGAGGCACGTCAGAAGAACGTAAGCCGCAAGAAACGCCCTACCCGCTTCATCATGTCGCCACGTGATTTCGGTGGTCCATACTATGCCGATGCCCTTTGGCACTCCATCTTTGCCGGCAGCATTTTTGAGTATGCCTTCACCATCGTGGATGACCGCCTAACCCGAAAGCGCAACAGCAATATCATCGGCCGAGTTATCTATATCCATCAGGACTATATCAGCAAGCTCTATCAGCAGCAGGGCGAGCAGAAGAAGAAAACCATCGGTGAGATTCAGAACGAAATCTTCACATCTATCAATACATGGCTCGCCAATCCCGATAATGCAGGTCAGGCGCTCATCTCTTCTGCCTTCACGGGCAGCGACGGCAAGGAGCACAAGGCTTGGGAAATCGTGGAAATCGAAACCAAGGCAAATGATCAGGCGAATGCCGACAAAACCGAGTTGCAGGAAATAAGCAGCATCATCTTCTTTGCCATGGGTCTTGATGCAAAGCTCATTGGTAATACCCCTGGCGATACGGCATCATCGGGCGGTACAGACCTGAGAGAGCGTTTCCTGGTCAAGCAGATTCAGTTTGCCCCCTTGCAGCAGCTGATGATACGCCCGCTGGAAGTCTTGAGCCGATTCAACGATTGGGACGCGCACCTGGTGTGGCAGATAGACCGGGAGGTATTGACTACCCTCGATAACTCGAAGACCGGAGTGGCGAAACAAGAGGCCTCTTAAAGGTAAAAAAGTAAAAAGGTAAAAAGAACCTTAACCCCTTTACGCCTCCGTTCCCAGCGATTCTATCGCTGGTCCGCATTTAATAACGTAAAAAGATAAGAAATATGATACTCTTCACGAATCAAGAACTCAGGCTTCACCTCCCCAGCAATGCCGTGGACGAGGTAGCCAATCTGCAGGGTATGCTCGATAATAGCGAAAAGGACTTCTTGAAGCCTCGCCTGGGAGCATCCCTATACGATCGTCTCTGCAAGCAGTATGCGAGCCTAGACCCTTTGGTCTTCTGTGAAGCTGTTGGTGATGGTACCTACGTCAATGACCCATGGAACGAACTTCTGCTTTATGCGCAACGCATGATTGCAAACGATGCGATGGCGCAGAACATCGAAAAGCAAGCGCTCTCTATCAATGGCTCCGGTATCAACGTAGCCTCCAGCAACGACTATGCCGTAGCCACCGACAAGCAGATTGCTCAAGGCAAGGAAAGCTATCGCCAGTCTGCCATGACCTCGCTCAATAACCTGCTTTCCCTCTTGGAGGGATGGGCAAAGGAAGTGAATACTCCTATGCCTATCGATGCAGCGGGCGATGGTGCAGAAGGCAGCACCCCTTCAGATGGCAGTAACCAGGGTTCCTCATCTGAAGGAACAGATGAAGGAACAGATAGCGGCAAAGATGATGCAGCCGAAGCCGAGAAGAAACGGCATGAAGCGATAGAGGAAATCGTAACCCTCTGGCAGGAAAGTAAGTACTACTACTATCATCGGGATCTGCTTTTCCCTACCTGCGAGTCTTTGCAGCCGTATCTCGATATTTACGGCAACAGAGATAAGTTCGTCCGTCTTATCCCCGATATGCTTTTCATTCAGAGTGAATATCTGGAAGAAGCTTTTGGCGAAGACTTCATTCCTCGCCTCCTGCAAGCCGATGAGAACGACAAGATGCTGAAGAAGGCACGTCAGCTTGTAGCTGCCTATCTCAGGGAGCGTACATCAGTTATCAATTTTGATAAGTTGACCCGCTCCACAGCGCACAATGATGCCATCACCGTAAGGGAAAGCATTCATCGGTTGCTGAAGAAAGAGGAAGCCGAGAAGCAAGCCAAACTCGATGCAGCCAAAGCTGAGAGTGCTGCAGAAGGCAGTTCCTCATCATCGACGAGTAACGCCTCCAGCGCTTCATCATCGGATAATAAAGGTGACAGCGCAGGCTACGATAACAATCAGGAAGGTTCACGCATTTTCGTCACCCCAATACTATGTTAAATGTTGAATGTTGAATTAGGCATACGCCATCGAGTCCGTGAGGCAATTCAACATTCAACATTCAACATTCAACATTAAAAAAAACTATTCTTAATTTTCAAATAAACAACAAAAACAAGGATTTATGGAAAATTTATCATTACAGGAAATCATCAACATCTTGAAGCCAGCTATCGGCGCAAGAATGCTTACCCAGGAACAGAAGGATGCTTATGAGCAGGGATTGTTTCTCCTGGAAGGTGCAAGTAATGCACGCTCATTTATCGAGAACTCACGTAAGTTTAAAGACTATCATCGCCGTACCCGACAGATGATAGCCTATCTGAATAGCTACAACAGCTCTCAAGCCAACGCTGCATCATCATCTGCTACCGACAAGCGACGTGTTGGCCGACCTACCAAGCAGGAACAGGCTGAGTATGCCGAACTTCAGAAAAAGAAAGCCCTGGAAGAGGCGAAGCAGTCTCTCTTCCCTATGCTGAAACCGGACACCACCCTGCAGCCGCTTACCTATAATGGTATCGTAGCCAACCCTAACGGCGAAAGTATCGCTGCCACCATGCCCAACCTGATGCAGTTGCGTCCGTTCCTCTCTACCGCCCTTCAGGAGCAGGTGAACACCGTGCGTGACCTCCGTAGCGAAATGGCAAGCAAGGCAGAACAGGCTAAGACCAGGGCTGAAGCCAACGAGAAAGCCATCTCTCAAGGCAAAAGTGCCGTCTACACCGAGGATGAGATTGCCGCTCTCGCCACAAGAGCCGTAGAAATCGAAAGCGATATTCTTCCGGAAATCTTCAAGGCAGTAGATAGAGAGATGGGCGAATGCTATCTGCGACTGAGCGAGAAGACCGGAGACCCTGAATATATCGCCTATGTAAAGAAAACCTTTACCGTGGACCCTCAGACCCTCCGTACCCAGTTTAAGCCATTCTATGAGAAGGCACAATCCCGCGACCCTCGTTTTGCCGAGCAGGTAGCCGAGAAGATTGCCAACGACCGTCCGGAAGTAAAGGCAGCACGCGATGCAGCCGCCAAGCACAAAGCAGAAGCCGATGCTCTCATCAAGTATATCCTTCGTAAGGATAAGCCATCTACCCAGACGAGAGTGAAAGGTATCAAGGAGCGCATAGACAAACTTCGCCAGGATTTCTCTGACATCGTGACCGAAGAGGAGCTTTCCGGCTATGAAGCTATTCTCACCAAAACTATAGAAGAAGCCAAAGAGGATCCCGAAGCGTAGCGCTATGCGTAATGTTGAATGTTGAGTGTTGAATGTTGAATTAGGCATACGCCCTTGCGTCCGCTAGGCTAATTTAACATTCAACACTCAACATTCAACATTTTTATGTCCCCCCTAATAAGAAAAAACCTCCTATCTTTGCCCTATAAACAAAGAAGAAAAGCAATATGGCAAAGAATAAAGAAACCCTAGAACAGCGCACGCAGCGTTTCAAGACCCTTTGCGTCAATATCCTCGCCCAGAGCGGCAACTGCAAGGAATCGCAGCATGCCTTCAAAAGCACGCAGAGCATTCCGGATATGTGCGAAGCATGGCGCAAATACTGGCACGGCTTAATCACCGAGGTACCGCAGCAGGTGATCGATGCTTTCAAGGCGGTATATCCGGAGTTTAAGGCAGATATTAACCAGGGTGGTATCTTCTATAACGAGGATTCGCCTACCGGTACCGTCCTCGTAGGCGATACAGACGAGGAAATCCATCTCTATTCCTCCAGAAAGATATATGTCCTAGGTAAGGCGCACGTCATTCTCCACAATGCCGCCACCGCCCTTGTAATGAATAAGGATTGCAAGATAGAACTCCTGGATGGCAGCAAGGCAACCATCAAGGCAGGTTACGGCATCGCCCGGAACTATGCCCACATGGTAACTTGCCAGGAAGCGGAAAGCTACGGCCAGAGTGTAGTCTTCATCACGGATGGTACCCTTCACGACCATGGGCACCAGAAAATCAATGCCTTTGGCACGGCAACCATCGATACCTTCACCGATCGCCTCATAGATTTGTACGATAACGCAAAAATAGAAATCAGAAAATGAACTCACATCTCTCTATATTAATCAATGATAAGCCTGTGGCGCTCCCCGATGATTTCTCTATAGATATAGAGGATCAGAACCCGGTATTTAACGATACGGAAATGTTCTCCTATCCCTTCTCTATCCCGCTAGACGGCAACCGATGGCTGGTAAAGAACATCGAAGATATTCATGCCGCCATGAAAGCCGTGAATATGGAGCATTTGCCTACCCGCATTCATGCCGACGGACTGCCTTTCCGCAGCGGTACGCTCGTAATGCAGGATGATGAGGAAATAACCAATTCTCTCTCCATGAACATCGATGCCAGCACGCAGAGTTTCAGCGAGCTTATCAGCGACCTGCAATGCCGTGATATTCCGGTCAAGGACCAGATTATCATCGGTGAGAAGATTGGTAACGTAAGGGTGGATATTGAAAGTGATCCGGTAGTAAAGGTAGATGTTTTTGTTACTGGAGGCAAGCATAAGCATGATCATACGGAAGCCCACGAAATCAGGGCAGACCATGTAAGCGTAAGCAAGGTATTGGAACCGCAAGCTTTAGGTTTTTCCTACCCTGCAAGCTGCAATGAATACACTTCTACATCTACCCAGCATTATATGGGTGATGCACAGAAGCTTTCAGAGCGTTCTTATCCTCAGAATCACAAGGTAAATGAGCCAGCCATTGCCAGCAATGGCAATTATATCAATACCGCAGCAGCTTATGGAGAAACAGATGGTGCAGGCAGAGCCGCTACCTATTGTAACGCCCGTATCTGCTATAAGCATCACGGGTTAGATGATGACGGAAAGACCGCAAGTGATGTAATCAGCATAAAAGATTGCACCTGGACGAACGAAGACCTTTATCCTTACTGGGTATTGGATGCAAAACGTCCGCAGTCGGGTATCTGCTTCTATGTGCTCTATTTCCTCGATTGCCTTTTTGCCTATCTGGGCGTAACTTTCGACAAGAAGGCATTGATGGAGATAGAGGATTTGAAGCATCTCTGCTTCTTCACGACCGTATGCAGCTACGATACCATTCAGCACCCTCATCACGGTACTTATTACAGCGAAACCGATGCGGAAGTCATCGCCAAGAAGAAGAAAGCTGGCGAAATCAAGACGGGTTATTTCAAAAGCCAGGAGCATATCAATTCATGGCTGGAAAGCCGTGGTTGCGGTGGAAAAATTAATATCGTAAAGGCAGAGAATAAGGACGTGCAGGAATTAACACTTCACACACCTGAAGGCACCACCGAGCATATACAGGTTGGTGAGGTTCGTGATGATGGCGGCAAAGTTACCGGTATTAGTATCGAGGCAAAAATCAGCAAGTTCAATGTTCAGGCAAACGTGCTCAATATGGTAGCCAACAGCGGCAATTTCCCTGATGAAAGTGTAAGCACCGTAATCTCCTCTCTTGAAAGCGCCTTCGGTATCAAGTTCTCGTATGATTATGAACAGAAGAAGGTAACAGCTTACCTTACTCGTGATGTACTGCGCAAGAGCGGTAATGAGGCAAGAACTTTTCATGCCAACATCCACTCCATGGTCCCGATGACCGAGAAGATTACAGGTGTGCGTATGCGCTATTCTGCAGAGAGTGATGCAAAAGATCAGCGTCAGAATGTACTCGATAGCCGTAGAAACAAGAACATGGGTTATTCTACCGATTATGATTACATCGATTACCCTGCGCCAGATAGTGGCGATAACTCCACCGTCTATAATCTCGACTACATCGATTTCTTCCATAATCTGAGTAGTGGAGATAAGCATTGTTATATCGACCGCAAGACGGGCAATGCTTACCGAGTAAAGGTAAATGGCGATGCAACCACGACAGCCGACTTGAAACCGGTACTCTTTGAGGTAGGTCAGTTTAAGGGTGTAGAATATGGAGATTGCAGCGATGAGAACGAAGATTTCATTCACGATATTTCGGTAGATTTTACTCCTGTTCCGTTCAATGATGTGAACTATTTCAAGGAGATAGAAGCTGCCTATGGCTCTCACGAGGCAATCGACTCCTACAACGGCAAGAAATATGGTGTAACCATCGCCGATAGTCAGCCTATCCTCTGTGCTTATGTAGATGAGGATATGGAGCATGAGTTTGTGGAGCAGATTATCAATCAGACTATCTCGACTGCCTTCTGCGATTTCTATATGCAGCAGACCCTATCGCTCGTAGAAAGCTATGACCCGTCAGACACAGAGGATGGTAACTCTCCTTTGCAGGATGATTCCCGCTGGGGATTTGCTGTTGCTTTGATGCGAGGCGGTGGTAGTGATGCAACTCGCCAGTCTTACGATTACAACTACGACCATTTCGGCACATCTAAGTGGCGAACCGTGTCAGGCAAGTATGCCCTGGCATGTGATTCACTGGATATGATGGGTAATGAATTTGATTACAACGGTGTGCAGGAAGGTGTAGGCGATGGTGAACGTTTCTCGCTCAAGATACGAGCTTTCAAGGAACCATCGTGGTTAAGTGATCCGAAGTATCAAAATGTAGTGCTTTGCGATAATGATGAAGTAGATAAAAACGGTAAGGTAGTTAAGAAGATTCGCTCCCGCGGTCTCTTTGATACCTTCATTCTCCCATACGCCTATTTCCTCTTAAATAGAAAGAAGTTTATGGTAAGATGTACCACCACCGTAGCGCAGGTGGCCGATATACCGAACCACTGGCAGGAATGGTGGAACATAGGCGGTATGAAATGCCTCATAGACAGGGTGAATACTACCATCGATGCCAAGACGGGAATGGGAGAGGTTGAGTTAACAGTGTACGCCCTGTAAGGGCAGAAGCTCCTAGCCCAGGGCAACACCCTGGGTATATAGAATGTAGTTTATGTCGCCCTGTAAGGGCAAAAGCTTTTAATTAGAAAATATGTTTTATAACATAAAAACGAAATAAAAATGGATAAAAAGATATTGATTACCGGAACCGGTATTATTTCTGCCATGGGTAGAAATACAAGAGAAGTTGCCATGAACCTCTACAAGGGCAAATGCGGATTGCATCACGACGAATGGCGTGTTAGTTACAACTCCGATTTATGCGGCAATGTGTATAGTTATGAAAAAAATTACCAAGACGTTCTTACCCATGCGCAATACGAATGTATGCCTTTGCATGGTTTCTACGTGCTAGAGGCGGTATTCGAGGCGCTGAAGAAAGCAAAGGTCAGTAAGGATTTTCTTGAGAGTCATAATGTTTCCCTCATAGTAAGCAACGATTCGGAATGCTGGGAGAGTAGACATGTAGTAAATCATGTAAATGATGGCGACTCCAACGATACATTGCCTGTAACAACCCTGTTCCGTTCACTTAATTCCACTATCAGTATGAACCTCGCCACCATCCTCGGTATTCATGGCCTATCGCTCACCGTAAGCGCAGCTTGTGCAGGAGGTGGCCACGCCATCGGACTGGCAAAAATGTTGCTCGATAGCAAACAGACTGAAATGGTAATTGTGATTGGTGCGCAGGAAACGACAACCGAATATTGTATGGAGGCTTTCGATGCCCTCGGTGTCTTCTCACCCGATAAGGTGCAGCCGTTTGGTAAAGGCAGAAATGGATTGGCACCATCGGGCGGTGCAGCTTGCATCATTCTCGAACCATCGGATAGTCTTCGATTGAAAGAAGAGAAGGTGCATTCATTCGCTTCCCTTTCCGGCTATGGCTTCTCTACCAATGGAAAAGCTATCACTACCCCTGATAGTTATCAGGAAGAAGTATCTATGCTGAATGCTATCGAGGACGCAGGATTGGACGAAGGTATGATAGACGTAGTTCTTGCTCATGCTACCGGCACACCGATGGGCGATGAAGCCGAGGCGAAGGCGATAGAGAATATCTTCCCTATCTGTCCGAACGTAGTAGCTACAAAAGGTATGACGGGTCACGAGTGTTGGATGGCAGGCGTATCACAAGCTGTGCAAGCCGTAATCATGTTCACTTACGGCCGTCTGTTCCATGCAGCCGCTACCGAGGAGAATGCCTTCCCTCATCTTAACCTGGTGATGCGCCCTAAGTGGTACTCCCCTCATCATATCCTCTGTAATGCCTTCGGCTTTGGCGGCACCAATTCATCAATTATCATATCAAAAGTATAGTTATGAAAAAAGAAGAAATAACATCTCGCATTATTACCATCGTGAACAGCGTGAAAACTGAATGGGTAAAACACGAAGTTACCCCTGCCTCTAATATCAGAGACGAGGTAGAACTGGAGTCTATCGATTTCCTCGATATGATTCAGCAGGTGGAAATGATGTTCCACATCAAAATTACCCCGGAAGAGGCAAAAGATTGCAAACTCGTTTCTGATGTAATTGCGCTCACCGAGCAGAAAGTCAACATTCAACATTCAACACTCAACACTAAATAACTATGGCACAGAAAATCAATCTCACATCGGGTTCTGTATTTGCCGGAAACCCGATAACCTTTACCATCACCCCCTCCGTGGCTACGAATCCATCCTTCCATCGGGTTATCGTGGAAGTGAACTTTGATAATGGTACGGGCAGTTACGAAACCAATAAGCTCACTATTCCTGTTACCACCGAGAGAAGTGATGTATCGCTCGATATATCCTCTGCTCTCCGCATTACGCTGGATAGCTACAAGTATACTGCCATTCCATCCACCTACCCCGTGGTAAGCTGGTACATCAAAGCCTACGATGAGTATATGGATAACAACGGCGAGGTGCATACCGGTGTAGGCGAGGTCTATTATCCAGCTGATGGCTCGAAGAATAAAGGTGAAACCAACCTTCGCTGCATAGCCGGAGCCTTCAGCGATATAGAACGATTGAAATCGGGCGTAACGAAGGCTGTCACCCTTCTCTCCTGCAAACCGACTGATACCCACGAAATAGCCGTTGTAGGCGAGAGCTTTGTTTATCCTGTCTCCTATAGCGCAGGGCAGAACCTAGCTACCAGCAGCTCACTGACCGCCCCTGTATCTAGGGAGCAGGAAATCACGAAGGAAGGTGCGCAGAGCATTCAGGGGCACCCTATCTACGCTCTGCCATCCTTGGAAGCCGATACCCGAACCACCTTCCGCTTCATTAACCGCTTCGGTTGTCTGGAGAGTATCAGTGTTCCAAAATCCTACTCTCAGAAGATGAGTGTAGAGAGCACGCAATATACGAAAGCTATTCAGGAAACTTTCAATGAGTTCTCCCGTGCTGCTATTCAGAAGCAGAATGATCGTGAAAGTTGGCTCTATCAGAGTGACCCGCTCACCAAGGCATGGCAGCAGTGGTATCTCCATGAGTTCCTGATGTCTGAGCACGTATGGCTGAAAGCCAATGATGCCTGGCTTCCTTGTACCATCAATCTTGAAGATGAGATAACCATCAAGGACGAAACCAACAAGAATATGTACTCCGTTTCCTTTGCTGCCAAGCTCGGTATCAACGGCAACCCATTTATTTAATGTTGAGTGTTGAATGTTGAATGTTGAATTAGGCTAGCGCCGTTGAGTCCGTTAGGCTAATTCAACATTCAACATTCAACACTCAACATTTTAAAATCCCATTCAACATTTTTTGTCCCCACTAAAAAAGCGAAAACCTTTATCTTTGCCTTATAAATAAATAAAAATCCAAACAAAAAAATGGCAACAGAAGCAAAAAATACAAATTATTGGATCTCGAGCACTGCACTCTCTATCCAGCTAAATTCGATGGGAGAGCCTGACTACATCCAGTGTAGTGTAGTATCGGGCGCTTCGGTCCTCTGCTATATGAGCGATGTGCCAGGCTTGGGCTATGATGCCGGTCACAACTATCAGCGCTGGACGCTTGCTGCCTACCCTTCTATCTTCCCCGATAGCGAACGGAAGTATGTGTATATCGCCATTCCCCGACAGTCTACCACCGATAATAACCAGGCTACCGTCGTGTTCCCTGGTGAGAAGATAGATATATATGGTAAGACTATTCCATCTTCCGGAACTGAAGGTGTGCAGATAGGTAACGAGGCTTATTACTATATCTTTACAGGCGGTATCATATCTGCTGTAAAGACCGATGCCGACAATACCAGAAAGCGAGAATGGGAACAGCATTTTGATTGCGGTAAACTGGCTACCGACGAGGCGATAGCCAGCGGCGGTGAAGGCGCATGGTGGCGGTATAATTCCGTATCAGATACCATCACCTTCCTCAAGGAGATTCTGAAGGCAAACTTTAATGAATTGTCGGCAAAGGTAGCTCGCGTAACCAGTCTTTTCCTTGGTGGGCATGAACTGAAGGGCGTTGCTGACAGTAACGGCACCCTGGAAACAAGCAATGATACCGTTGTTACCCCTCATTATCTCGGTCAGTTCGGTGTGAAGCATTTCCTTGCCAAGGATAAGGATGATACGGCTGCAGGCTTAATCACCTTCCTGAAAGGCTTGCGTTTAGGTAAATCGACTAAATACTACATAGATGCCGACGGAAACGTAACCATCAACATCCTGAACTCTGCTGATTACGATGATGCCATGCAGTCGGGTTTCGGCTTCTACAAGCGAAAGGATGGGAAATACGGACTGAACGTTACCGACATCAGTGTATGGGGCAAGGCATACTTCAATAACCTTACCATCCGTGAGCTGACCTATGTAGGCGGCAACCTTGTTTTCTCTCCTTCTGCCGGAAAGATATTCGAGGTAAGGGAGATAACCGATGCTCAAGGCGAAGTAACAGGCTGGAAATGTTATCTCCTGGCAGACGATGGTACCACCGCTACCACGAACATGTGGGAGAAGTATGATCAGGTGAAATGTGAAACCTTCAATATCCAGGCGGGTGTATACGAGCATGTAAGTAACAAGTATTATTGGCGACTTGTAACGGATGTATCTACCGAGAACGAGGTGATAACCGATGCAGAAGGCAATGTGCTCTACGATGGCAAGAAGTATGCGTGGATCATCATTTCTGCTACTGATAAGGATATTGGCAGTGATAACCCTGCGGCAGGAGATACCATCGTGCTCATGGGTAACCGCACGAATACAAACCGAATGAGCTTCGTGGTTAAAGAAACCTATGGTGACAACGCTCCTAGAGAGGTAGGATATACCAACGTACACAGCTACACACTCGGCAATGGTAATCTTGTCTACGAGATAAGCCCGAAGAAGGTGCGGTTCTACTCTCAGTACTTCGAGATAGTAACCATTGAGGGTTTACCTATTAAGACTATCAACTATCGTGGCGATTGGAAACAAGGCGATACCTACACGTATTACGACCAAGTGACGCACAACGGAACAACATGGCTCTGTGTTGCACCCGAAGGAACTGATGTAACGAGTGAACCTGCAAGGGGTAACGATTACTGGAAGGCGCAGAATGCTATTCTTGATGCAACACTCTCCATCACTCAGAGTACAGGAGACTGGATAGACAAGGGCGAAACAAACCATGTAGTGTGTTCTGTGATACGTGGCTTTGAGGATATTACAGACCAAGTGACATCATGGAACATCGTGCGTGATAGTGGTGATGCTGTTAATGATGCGGCTTGGCAGAACAAGGATAAGGTCAAGAACTTTGATGGAACGATAGATATAGCTTGGACGGATGAAGAAGATGACATCGGTGATTCTACTAGCTGTATCTTTACCATCACTGCTTTTTGGGGAAATAAAGTTGAACTAGCAAAAGGAACAATAAGCGTATGATGTATGTAATATTAGACAAGGTGCAAGCGTTGGGTCTCGGATTCAACTTGCACACCCACATCACTGCTCACGGCAAGATGATTCTCAACGAGAAGGAAGTGTTGATGAGCAACAACATTCAAGGCGATACCTTGGATGAGCGAGTTAGAAATATCGGTGGCAAGGCTATGACCGAGCAAGAGTTGGAACAATTTAAAAATACGGAGGAATAAAGATGGTAGATACTAATTACTCAGCACAAGGTTGTATACCTGTACGAAGAGTTCGTAATAACGATTCTTTGTCAATTTCGATAGAGAGTACGCAGCCTCTATTTCAAGGCGTGGATGCCAACAATGACAACGCTACACCATTCCCTAACTGGGAAACTGATGACGCGGCTCGACCTATCCTTACTCCTAATGTCAAGAGTGCAAAAGGTAATATCGTATCTCTCAGCAACCATCATTGGAAGTATGGTGATACTCTGCTTGTGTTTAGCGGAAGTACGAGCGGTACGTTTCAGCTTACAGGAGATGGTAAGTTCGGTATGGATGCAAACGGAAGGTTGAAGATATTCAAGAACCTTGCATCAAGCAGTTCTACAAGTTCTGATACTCTCACATATAGCGGTACGGCAAAGATTGGTGATAGCAGAACTCAGGACGTTAGCGGATTCGTCACAATTCTCATACAGCCGATGGGTAACAACTCATACATGGGATGGATAACCGCAAACCGCTCGATACTGACTGATGTTCAGAATGAGAATACGGCTACACTTTCGGCAAGGTTGTGGCTATCCACAACGGAACTTACCGACTTCTCTGTCAAGTGGAAGAACTCGGCAGGTGAAGTACTCGGAAGTGATAAAACCCTCACGGTTACTCGTGATATGGTGAGCGGCTCTACCCTCATTATTTGCGAGTTCTATCACAAGGATGCGCAAAACGCTTGTTTCAGAGCTGGCAAGGTGATGACCGATAACGCTGACGAATACGTAATTGTCGGGGAAGTATCAAACCTTATAGGCGATAAGGATGCTACGATAACAGGACGCATCAAGAATACAAGGACGAATGCTATTGTGACATCAGACAATGTTTCATGGAACGCTAAAGCCTACAAGGATAACAACGAGCTTATCAAGGAAGTAAACTCTAACGTTATCACAATCGCAAAATCTGAGAGCGACTATGGCGGTACAGAGCATGATGCTTATGTTCTGTTTACGGCAACTTGGTAAAAATAGGAGGAAAAAACTATGGCAACAAACAACGCAGTAAGAATAAGAAGGTCTTTCGCACCGCTCAATACGGCAAAATCAATCGTATGTGTGTCGGGCGGCTCTCCTACTACGCAGGTGTATAACGTGGCTAACAGCAGCTACGAGCCTAACCGAGCCAACACACCTTGCGTATTGCACCCAGACATCACAGCTGACGCAAGCGATGGTACGTGGAAGTATCAGCAAGCCAATGCGATACTTGCCAACATGGTGTGGCTCGTCAATGGCGAGGATATAAGCAAGGTGTGGGCAGCTTCGGACTATTCCATCAATCAGGATGGTGCTACACGTGGAGACCTTACCATATTCCGTAATGTAGCAGTAGCAGAACGATTTGCTTTGAGATTCAAAGCTGACATCGTGGATTATCGAACCAACGTCAATGTTCCTATCCTTACAGATGAGGTAGTTTTGAACACGGTTGCTAAGAGCGATGATGCCTATTCAATGGCTATTGATGATGATGAGACTATCATCTACAACCCAATGACAGACAGACTGCTTCTGTACGACTACACGGTTGCTCATGGTATGATAGCGGCATCTGATGCTGTTAGAAACGCTTGCATTGATGAAAAGGCTTATCTGAGAAAGATTTCTCTCCATATCTACAAGGGTGCAAAGAGTATCACTTCTGGCTACACTATCAAGCTATACAAGATGAGCGGTTCTTCGATGGCTCAGATAAGTGTAGGAATGAATGAGGTTGTCGCAATCAGTAATAACTATATCACGCTCGACCTTAGACTTATTGATTCGGCATCATACGTTATCAAGGCATTTGTCGGCGATACGGAAGTATGCAACAAGCAAATATCTGTCTCCCGAACCTATCCGAAGTATAGCGTATCGGCAGGTCAGAACGTTGATATATCTCCTGGAGTTGACAACCGACAGCAGATTGCTCTTGTCAATTCAGAAGGTAACATCGTGGAATGCCCTGCCAACGTCCTCAAACTTATTTGGAGCACAATAGCCGAGAATGGCGGTGCTACAACAACAAGAAAATGGCAAGAGGGCGATACGGCAATCTTCAATATCTCTGATACTGGTCTAGGTGAGACTGCTGATGATGAGCTGGAGATAAGATGTGATGCTGAGTATAAGCCGAGCTTCGATTTCTTCTCTGATGGCTCTGAACCTCTCGTTGATGAGAACGGAGAATACTTAATTGGTAACTGATTTAGTAACATATAAAAATAGCAAAATATGAAAAATCTTGCAACTGTAGCATCGGTATCATCAATGGTTAAGGGTGATACTTTATTGATAGAGGTTAGCGGCTCTCTCAGACGCATCAAGCTGTCTGACTTGGCTAAATCTATCAGCACTAACCAGCTTGACCTCTCGCTTATTGCTTGGGGTACTTATCTCAAAGAAACAAGTGATACGCAATGGGGAGTTTGCGGTAATCAGACAAAGTGGAATGAGTTCAAATCATCACTCGGTCGATATTTGCTTACTAACGATGGAAGAATGGCTAAATTGTCTCGTAGCAACTCTGCTGTCTTTGAGGATGGCACAACCGTTGATGAGACTAAGGGTCATATCATGTTCCACACCCCTCATCGTCTCTACTATCTTGTGAAGTATGATGCGTCTGTCGGATGCAACATTCTGTGGGGTTCTACTTATCCTATCTCAGAGCATTATATCGACCATCCTACATTCGGTGCTTATATGGCTAGCTTGGTTGGCAATAAGCTTGTAAGCCGTAGCGGTCTTGGTGTAGCGAACAATAAATCAATTAGCGAGTTCTTTACTTATGCACGTAATAACGGAAAGAGCTTCGGTCTGCTCAACTATGATACATTGAAGATTATTCCTATGCTCGTTCTGTGGGAAAGCGGAAACAGCAACTCACAGGCTAAGTTCGGTTGTGGTCCTACAGGTAGTGCTAATTTATGGGATAAGGTTAATGGTCTTACAACGGGTGCTACTAAGAGCCTTGGAGATAACAATGGTAAAATCAGCTTGGCAGAATTGACAGAAAACGCTGACGCATGCCATGTGAACCTCTTCGGTATCGAGAACCCTTGGGGATGGTACTGGCAGATGATACAAGGCATTTACTTCGGTAATAGCGGTAATAGCGGTCAGACTGGTTCTGAAGCCTTCGTCTACAAAGGCAACAGAATGCCTTCTGCTTCTGAGCTTACTGGTCATCCTGTCGGTGATTATCGCACGTTCACACGTAACACTGGAAGTGGCGGTGTACAGAGCCTTGTTCTCGGAGACTTCTTCGACATCATGCCTAAGAATATCAACGTTGATAATTCGAACAGCGCAAACTACTATTGTGACTACTCATGGGCAAACAGCACTGGGCAGTTGCTCCTCTTTGGTGGTTACGCCGGGTATGCGCTTCGCTGCGGCTCGTTCTTCGTCTCTTCGAATAACGACTTCGGCGATCGCTATGCGTTCTACGGTGTGCGTCTCGCTTTTTGCGGAAATCCGACATACGTAAACGGAGCAGACCTGTAGGGTCTGCGACACCCGATGTGGAGCTTGCTCCACCGAAGCAAAAATGGTGTCAATAGAGAATAAAGAAAAATAAATAAAAAAGGTGGCGAGAGACATTTTGCTCCTCTTTGGTGGTAACGCCAGGAATGCGCTTAACTGCGGCTCGTTCTACGTCAATTCGAATAACGACTTCGGCAATCGCAATACGAACTACGGTGTGCGTCTCACTTATTTATAATCGCTGAATCAATAATCTATCGGGTATGGATATATGAAGAAGCGAGTCTCTCAAACCTTGACGTGGGTTTCAATAGCCTAGTCAGAAAATAACAGCGGAAAGGCTCTCTGTATTCGCTGAATGGAGAGCAAGCGTGGTGAAGTAATCGGCTCAGTTGTACGAGCAGAACAAAGTCACGGGCAAAGCGGCAAAAAAGCAATAGGCTTTAAATACAAAACAAAATGACAGCAAAGGTAAAGAATCTGATGAATGAACTCGTAAAGAGGGAAACATTGGAACAGGGCGGTGATGATGCCTATAATGCGTTAGATGATAAGAATACGTGGTTTGCAAGGAGATATATCCGAGATAAGGATAAGATTATCGACCGCATACAGAACATGCTCATCCTCGGCATTTATCCTAAGAAGGAATATAAGGAGGTTGACATAGTATCTGAGAATAAGGCAAGAAAGATATGCCCTATGCACTTCGACCCTTGGAATGTTCTCTTTCACGCTATCAAAATAGTGCTCGAACCGATAGTAGAGCGAGTGCTTATATACGATTCAAGTGCTGGCAGAAAAGGTAAAGGTCAAGTATTCGGTGCATTGAGAACACAACGAGCTATCAGAAGGCATCCGAAATGGGCTTATTATGGGCAAGGAGACCTCAGAAAGTATTATCTGACAATACCTCATCCTGTTCTGCTTATGATACTCAGGCGGTATATAGACGATGAACTATTCATCGACTTGATAGAGCAGACCATGCTTGATTATTCTGTAGAGATTGAACCTCTGATGATAGAAGAATACGAGCGCAAGCAGAAGTACTGCATTTGGGCAGATAAGGGTGGAATGAAGTATCTCGGATGCAGGCGAGGTGTAACACTCGGAAATCCTATCGGTCAGATGCTAGGTAATCTTGCATTGAGCTTGGTAGACTACGCTATGGTACATATCGAGCATGCAAAAGGCTATCATCGGCATTGTGACGATATTACCTTCTTCGCTGAAACAAAGGTAGAAGCTATTCGCCTACTTGGAAGACTCGACTATTGGTGTAATCAATATGGGTTCTGTCTGAAGGCTAGCGGTCACGTAGCGGAGCTGCATGACGAAGAGAAAGGCGTGAAAGGCAGAAATCTAGATTTTGTCGGTTACGTCTATTCTCGAAATAACATGAGGATGCGCAGACGGACAAAGGTTAAGGCGGCAAAGTCTTTCGGTAGGGTTAAGAGCCGTAAAAGGCGACAGGAACTTATCGGAGCGTATTGGGGAATAGCAAGGTGGGGAAAATGCAAGCTTCTTTGGAAGAAGATTGTTGGAGATTACCCCGAAAATTATAAAAACGAATTTAAAAGAAAAAAGAATATGAGTTTTAAGGATATTGGAATTGTATCACCGAAATACTCGGTAGACAAGAACGGAAAGCGTATATTTTCCGTACAGGAATATAACCAAGCTCTGTTGTGTCAGAATCACTCCATCATCAATATATTAGACTTTGAAGATGATGTTGAAGTGAACGGCAAGAGCGGTCGATGTTGGGTTCTGTACGAAATGAAAGATGCTCCTGGAACAGAATATAAGTTCTGTACGTCTTCGAAGCTCATAAGACAGAAGCTTAAAGAAGTAAGGGAGAAGAACCTGCTGCCGGTTCAAGATACTTTCCTCTTTAGAGTAGACAAAAGTGGCAGATATACTTATGATTTAGATTAACAATTTTAAATTATCAGATTATGAAGATACAATGCACAATGGCAGAATTGCCAAAGGATAATGTGAAGGTTTCTGTTTCAGGTAACTACCTTCAAGTAGCTTATGATTTTGTTCGTATCGAGCAGAATGCGGATGATGCGAATGATAGTATGCACATGGTGGTAGAGAACTCTTGCCAAGGCGAATACATCGAGCTTCGAGGTGGCATCCGTAGCTATGATGCAATCGCTTCTGCAATCATCGAAGACAAATACCCATCTGACAAAATGGATGCAATTCGTCTGAACTTCGAGCTGGCTCAGAATAGTGCTGTGGCATCTATTGCATTGGCTGACAGCAAGCGTGAAGAGTATATTGCCGAGTATAAGGCTATGCAAGAGTGGCGCATCCACGCCAAGGAAATAGCTCGAAAGGCTGTTGACTTAATAAACAAGGAATTGAAATAATTAAGAAAGGAGGTATACTATGGCTGGACATAGTGCGCAAGGTGTTGTAAGGGTAAGCCGCAAGCCCAAGACAGCGAGTGAGACGGAGATTGTCCGTCTCATAACTGCTACTAATGAGAGTACGCCTATCGGGAACTTCTCTCAGTTGGTTAAGGATTTGGCTGCGGCTGGTATTGTTATTAGCGGGAATCAAGTTGCTATTAAGGCTAAACAGACAAGCGTTATTGGTAGTGATGGTAGCACCATCGCCCTCTTTGATACCGATGGCAAGAAGCTCAATGCCAACCTGATTGATGCTGATAAAATCGAGGTAAAGCACCTTTGGGCGAAGTCTGAGGATGGAACTACCAAGGTGGGATATTTCGGTAACTACGAGATTGAAGCGTGTAAGGTAGATGATACTACTTATGCGCCATTGTTTGTTGGTGGGGATACAGCTAGCCAGTCATCGTTCTACGTAACGAGCGAGGGAGCAATGTATGCTACGAGCGGATATATAGGTGGATTCAATATAGGAAAGACCAGTATAGATGGAATCAACGGACAAAACAAAGTCATGCTTACACCAGGGTATATTTCCTTCGATAACAAAACTCATGGCATTGATAATATAATCGGAGCTAACTGGAAATATGGATTGGACTATGTTGGTCAGCAGATAGTTGTTAAGTACGACCATGCAACACCATCTTATGGCGGTAATATTGGCATAAAAAATTTAAAGAATATCGCATTGTATGTTTCAGCCTCTGGTAATATAGATAGGCTTTCGAGAGATACAGGCGTCGTTAACTCGGTATATCCTTGCGGTAATCATGCAATATTTTGTGATAAAGGTGATTTTGCCGGATTCAGACCTTGTTTCAGAATTATTACGTCAAGCCAGACGTTGTCAAAATATGATGTAGTAGTAGAAATTGTTGAAACCTGGAAGAAGCACAACAGTATTACAGGCGAAGATACATCAGTGGAGGTTGGTCCGGTAACAATCAGTCTGCCCACGAACCCGGAAATAGGACAGATGTATTGGATTATAAGGTCAACCAGGCACGATTACTCTATGAAGACGACCGACGGTACGCAGATTTATACTCCTGGTGGCGTTACCACATTTTTTACGCTCAAAACACAGAACGAGATGGTATGTGTCGTGTATACAGGATCCAACTGGAGGGTGATGTGGGACATGGGTGTCTAATTTTTAAATAACATATAAATATGAAAAAGAATTTTAATGTACCTTTCAAGAATTGGAAGGGTGAGGTGATAGTAACACCAGTTAAGAACGAGAATGGAGAGGAAACCTATAAGCCACAGATTATGGGCGATATTGTAGGTAAGGTACTCTTCGAGGTGATAGACAATCAGAGTATTCAGCTATCTGGCGAAGAAAAACTGCGTGCTTATCGGGTAGCTTGCAAGATAGGCAAGGATGCCGAAAACGTAGACCTCGAAGCCGAGGACATTATCCTTATCAAGAAGATACTATGCCCTGTTATGGCTGTAGGTGGTTATGGTCAGATAGTCGATTTGCTCGAAGGATAAGAATAGATAAGGCGGTTACTACATAGTGACCGCCTTATTCTTTTCTCGTCCGTCAGGAAAATGTTTTGCATCGAACTTCTCTATAGGTTCTAATATCATGTCAGCGAAATATGGAGCATCAGAGCCACCGAAAGATGGAATTAAATCACTAAGATAGCCATATCTACCTTTTCTTCGTTCCTCCTCTGCTTGCGTTACTAGACCTTTCTGCATTCTAACAGCGAAAGGAAGTTTGTTGAAACTATAGATACCATCTATCCAGTCGTTAGGGTGCGGATTACACTTGTGCTCCAACTCTCGCTCACCAGGAGTAGATGGCAACCTACTGCCACCTACTAGGTACATCATTTGATTTTCGTATGGTTCTAACTTTTTCATAATCTTAATGTTTTGAATTCTGCCGCAAAGTTACGAAAATAATCTGAAAGCGCAATATTTCTGTTACAAAAAAAACGATAAAAGCCCTGCTATCTATCTCAGACGGCAGGGCTGCATCGTTTTTTAATACTTTTATAAAGATTATAACACCGCCACCTTTTTTACGGGCAGCGGAATTTCGACTGCAAAGATACGAAGAAAAACCGAGATATGGAGAGAATATCGGAGAAAATCAGAGAAAAACTAGAAATCATCTGTAAATCTTTGTTCATATCCGTAAGAATTGTCCGTTTTTTCGTAGTAAAGTGCCCGCCCCAAGCGATTCTTTCGCTGTTCTCTAAAAAAGATAAAGCCTTCCGCTCATTAATCCGAGGAGCAGAAGGCTTCATCTTATTCCTAAACACGCATACGCCCTGGGCTAGGATTTTCTGCTCTTTCAGGGCGTGTGGGACTTACTCGGAGCTATTGATACGCTTCGTCTCTGTTCTTCCTCCATATCGACGAAAGGTAGCCGTTTTCGCAGTTATAAAGTTTGATGAGCGAACCGTAAAGGTTCGTATAATAGAAGGTGGCCACATGGTTCTCTACCAGATAACCATTGATCGTAACCTTTCCGTTCTTCGTAGAATAGGTGGTAGTGAAGTCCTTCTCACCCTCTATCACCATGTGCATGGTGCCATCCTCGTTAAACGTCATGGAACCCATGCAATTCTTCTTCTTTCCATCCTTAGTCATAGTTATGATGCAATACCAGGTACCCCTCAGCGCAGCGTCGTGGTCCGTCTCATCGGATATATCATTCATCGAATTGCCGCATCTCATCTGGCATTCATTGCCGTTTGCGAAGGTACCTACAATCAGCGGTCGCATATCGATGCTTGCCGATACCCCGCTGCCCGTAATCTTGTTGCTCTCCTGCAGATGCACCCCCGAAATAGTCTCGTTCAGCAGATTCTTGATATTGAAGCTTTCAGGAGTGCCTACCTCAAAGCGGGTAGTAAGCCTGTCGCCATCCATCTGCCAGTAGCCGAAGGCAGTGTTAGGCTCGATAACATAACCGCCTGGAGTCACATCGCCACCATCCTCATAGTAAACCATGTGGTTCTTATAGTAGAAATAAGTACCTCGGGTGCTGTTGATGGTCCACTCGTTGCCGGCAAGATATTCCTTCACCTTAGCCGCCTCCTTCTCGCTCTCGTCCTCGCTGCTGCTGCAAGCCGTCAGCGAAGCCGTAATCATTCCCATGGCTACTACCGAGAAGATAGCCATCATGGAACGTTTCATCTTCATTAAAAAGTTCTTTTTCATTTCTTCATTTTTGTTTTAAGAGTTATACATTATCAATCATTATGTTGAATGTTGAATGTTGAATTAGGCTAGCGCCATTGAGTCCGTAGGCAATTCAACATTTAACACTCAACACTCAACATTCCCCCGATAGTAGCACCACTCCCACTCTTACTTTCTTGCCGCAGTGAGGGCAGAAGGTGGAAGTCTGAATCATCTGCTGCTGATTTTCTTCTGCCTGCTGCACAAACTTCACGTCTCTGCAGGTGACACATTCCGGCAAATCGCCCCCCAGCGTAGCGTTCAGAGTTTCGCCCTCATGCTCTTTCTTATCAGCATTCGAGAAAAGATCATTCTTCTCCTCTGTCGGGAAGAACATATCACGAGGGTCTATATCCAAAGCTGTGGCTATGCGATAGATGGTGTTTGTCGTTAACGACTTGTTGCGGAGGAACTGCGACATCGATTGCGATGACATGCCGCATTTCTCGGCAAAAGCATTTGTGCCCAAGCCTAATTTCTGCATCAGTTTACGGAGATTGATTTCCGATTTTGGTTTATTATTTCCTTCCATTATCTCTTTATTTATATATATTCTTTAATTTTTGGTGCAAAGGTAATATATTTATTTGATTTTTGCAAATATTTCTAGCTAAAAGTTATATTTTTCTATATATTTTGGGGGAGATAGCATATATTTTAGGTATTTTTTATTTAAGATTTCAGATAGTACAAATTATTTTTGAATAATTTTAAATCCCCTCTAAACTATTGGCATTTAAGGTTTTACGAGAGATAGCCTTTTGTTTTTACCGCCCGAGAGGAGAAGATAAATAATTGATAATTAGAGAAATCCCAATCTCTGGGAAAACCCGAGAACCTTCATTC